>WNGB01005190.1_pt1 | contig 19512 bp, 21 predicted proteins | sample 5400681 | NCBI WGS metagenome assembly WNGB01 (sample SAMN13153367, study PRJNA577476) | soil metagenome | isolation source: 115 cm soil or saprolite under grassland replicate 2 | place: USA:California | collected 2016-06-15
GAGACCTGGCACCTCGTGGAGAACCTGCGACACCCCCGCGTCAAGCTCATCCGCCGCGTCGGGACGCGGGGCCTCGCCTCAGCGTTCAACCGGGGAATCCTGGAGAGCCGCGGCGCCGTCGTCGGCTGGATGGATGCCGACATGTGCATGCCGCCGGCCATGCTGCCCGGCATGATCGCCCTTCTCGACGAATACGACGTCGTCGTGGGATCGCGTTACGCGCCCGGCGGGAAAGACGACCGCGTGTGGCTGCGCGTTATCGCTAGCCGCGCGATCAACGGGCTGGCGACTCTGGTCCTGGGCTACGGAATCCGCGACTACGACAGCGGGTTCGTCGTCTTGAAGCGAAGCGTCTTCGACAAGGTGTCTCTCATTCCGACCGGCTACGGCGCCTATTTCATGGAGTTTCTCTACACATGCCGGCGAAAGGGCCTGACCGTCCACGAGGTTCCCTACATCTTCCGCGACCGGCAGAAGGGGATCTCCAAGTCCGCCCCCTCGCTCTGGCGCTTCTTCTCGACGGGCCTCCAATACATCACGCGAATCTTCGTCGCGCGCCTGCGGCATAAGGACTGATCATGGTCGGGACTCGGGACTCGGGACTCGGGACTCGAAATCGGGGACGCTAAGACTTGCCGCACGAGATCGTCACGGCAAGCTTTGAGAGAACCGATGAGCGGGGCGTGTTTCGGGAGGTCTTGACCGGCTTCGAGGCGCGGACCTTCGTCTACGGAGAGATGAAGAAGGGAGCGGTCCTCGGGAACCACTACCACAAACGGACGCGGGTCTTCTTCTACCTGACGCGCGGCGCGGCGCACGTGGCCACGCTGAATGTCGAGAAGGGGGAGAAGGACTCCTTCGACCTGAGAGAGAACCAGGGTTGCTTCTTCGAGGTGAACGAATCCCACGCGGTCCATTTCACCGAGGACGGCGATTTCGTGATGCTGAAATCCCTCGCGTACCATCCCGACGACCCCGACACGTTTCCGCACACCGTCAATGGATTATGAATCCTTCTCTCGCGGTATCCTCTTGCAATGAGCGCAAGGCCCGGATACCTGGATCTCCTCGAGTCGGGAGAGCTCGAGCGGCGCGTCGAGCGCCTCTACAGCCTCCTCGCCTCCTGCACGGTCTGTCCGCGCGACTGCGGCAACAACCGTCTGGAGAACGTGCTCGCCTCCTGCGCATCCGGGCTCCAGCCGGTGGTCTCCTCGTACACCCCGCACTTCGGCGAAGAGCCGGCGCTCTCGGGGACCCGCGGGGCCGGGAACATCTTCTTCGGGAATTGCAACCTGCGCTGCGTCTACTGCCAGAACTACCAGATCAGCCAGGACTTCGCCGCGCAGCGGAAAAACGAGGTCACGGTGGAACGGTTGGCCGCGATGATGTTGGCGCTCCAGGAGCGCGGCTGCCACAACATCGGGCTCGTCTCGCCCACGCACTGCGCGCCGCAGGCGGCGAAGGCGATCCTGCTCGCGGCGCGCGAAGGCTTGAGCCTCCCGATCGTGTACAACACCAACGCCTACGATTCCGTTGAGGTCTTGAGACTCCTCGAAGGGATCGTGGATGTCTATCTTCCGGACTTGAAATACGCCGACTCCGCCTCGGGATGGCTCTATTCGAAGGTGCCGGATTACACCGAGCGATCCCGGGCCGCATTGATCGAGATGTACCGGCAGAAGGGCTCGGCTCTCGTCTTCGACGAGGAGGGAGCGCTCGTCGCCGGCCTCTTCGTTCGCATCCTCGTCCTCCCCGAGAACGTGGCCGGCATCTCCGAGTCTCTGGCCTGGATCGCGGAGACCCTGTCTCCCCGCATCGCAATCTCTTTGATGTCCCAGTACTACCCGATTCACCGCGTGGCCACCAACGAGAAATACTCGGCGCTCTCGCGATCCATCACGGCGGAGGAATGGGAGGAGGCGCTGGCGGCGCTCGAGTCGAATGGGATGGGGAACGGCTACCAGCAGGAATTCCAGACCGCGAACAGGTACTACCGTCCCGACTTCCGCGACCGAGAGACACCCTTCCGCGACATCGGCGATTTCCGGAAGGTCGTCTAGAGTTCTCCCAGGCGGCGGAGCTTTTCCTCGACCTCACGGAGAAGCGAGCGCGGCAAGGGGCGGAGAATGCGAACGAAGCGGGCGTTGTCGATCGCGCGGCTCTGATCAATCATGACCTCGCACTCTTTCCGGTTTCCGGCGATGCCGCGGGGAAGCGACACGCGCAGGAGGTTAGTCCCCGAGAGTCGGGTCGTGCACGGAAGGACCCAGGTCGAGGAATGTCCCGCCTCGTTGAGCAGATCCGTCTGGATCACGAGCACAGGCCGGACCTTTCCGGGTTCGCTACCCCGGCGCGGGGTCAGATCGGCCATGTAAAGGAGTCCACGGCGGATCCTCACGGCTCGTCGAGGCCTTCGCCGACGAGGGAATCGAGCTCCGGCAACTCCTCGGCCAACGACTTCCGCGTCGCCCGGGAGGCTCGCCGGTAGGCCTCCCGCAGCCTCTCCCGGTTCGTCGTCTCTTCAAGCAGGCGAAGACCGCGCCGAACGACCTCGACCTTGCTCTTGGCCTTGAGTTTCGCCTGGAGAGAGAGGACGAGCCTCAGCTCGTCTGGGGGGAGAGTGATGCTCGACTTGGTATTCGATTTCATACCAGAAGCATATCTGATCGCGCCCGAGTTGTCACGGGAGGTCTAGGTTCGGAGTGCTAGGGCCATTGCGACGCCGTGGGGCGCAAGCGCGTCAACCACAGACTTCCCTTAGGCGGCTTCAGCCGCGGACCAGGGCGCCGTTCTTGTGCCTCCGTCACTCACCGCGCCGCCCGGGGCGTCACAACCCGGGTCTCGAGAATTGATCGGCGGACGAAACCGCTGGGCCCTGAACCGTAAAGAAGTCGTACCGGCGTGGAAAGAATGCGGCCGAGCTCCAGCCCAGGCTGGCTGAAAGCGTTCCAGCTTTGCCCTGCGTCGAGGCTGCGTGAAACGAGCGCCGGGCCCGAGAAGAACCCTCCGCTGTAGACCGAAGACGTGTAGACGATCGACGAGTCCGTTGCGTCGAGCGTGACCCCGGTAACGAACTGGTCCGGAAGAGGAGTGCGAGTCAGGGTGCGCCCGCCATCGAGACTCTTGTAGACACCGCCGCATTCGAAGCGTCCGAAGAAATTTCGTCCCGTCCCGACATACAGAATGCCGGAGTCGCCGGGATCCACGGCCAGCGTTGTTATGGAGGGACATCCGGTCGGAGCATCCATGATTCGAGTCCACGAAGCGCCATGATCCGTGCTCCGCAGAATCCGGTCGCTCGCGACCGCGTAAACGGCTCCCGTCGCGTCGGTCGTGATCGTCGCGGGGATCGAGACGTCCAGGGTCGTCCAGGTCGTCCCGTCGTCGCTTCTGAGTAGCCGTCCGCAGTCTGCGTAAGCCCTGCCGGCGAAAGTGGAGTCGAACGCGAGCGACGGGAACGAGCAACCGGGCGTATCGACCACGTGTACCCAGGTGTTTCCGCCGTCCCTCGTCAGGTAGATGTGAGAGCCTGAAGGCCCATCCGTTGCCGCGATGAGGTGTAAGGGGTCAAATGGGTCGATGGCGATCGCCTTTGCCCGGTCACCGTCGGGGGCCGTGGCCAGTTTTGTCCATGTCGAGCCGCCGTCGGCAGTCCGGAAAACGGCGCTCGGGTAATGCCAGAAACCGTCGGCGTCCTGGAACGCATCGTCCGCTGTCGCGTAGACGACGAGCCCATTCTTCGCCGAAACCGCAATGTCGGTGACATGCCGAAAAGGAGGAGCATGACCCTCCCACCCTCCGGGCGGCAGCAGGAGCCGTCCAGCTGCGAGGACACCGAGGACCGGGCCGAGCAGCCCATTGAGGGACAGCATGTCTATCCTTTTACGAATGGACTCCCATGACCGTTTGAGCGATGGCCGCCCTAGAAGAGTCGCCTCTGGGGGTTCGTTGCCGCAGCGGTGGTGACGGGGACGAGCGCAGGGTAGGTCTCGCGCAGCGTCTCAGGAACGTCGCGGCTTTCGCCGGTCAGCGCCATCTGGAGCTGGATCGCGTTGGCGACGGCCTGGCCGCGGAAATGGTTGTTCAGGATGACGTAGACGCCGCGCGCCGCGGCGTCGACCTCGCGCGTTGAAGCCAGCTTTTCGCCCGCCTGCCGGATCCGGTCGACCCAGGGGGTCAGCTCTTCATCGGAATAGAGATAGTTGTAACGCTGCTCGTTGGAGGTGTCGGGGCCGAACCACTTGCCCGCGTTGCGGCCGTGAAAGCGGAAGTACGCCAGCGGCGCCGTGATGTGGTCCGTGGGCGGGAGGTTTCCTTCGAGAGGCGGCTGGTCGATGTTGACGAAGGCCGCGCCGCGCCGCGCGAGCAGCTCGCGAGCCTCGGTCGTGTTCCAGGACGCGTGGCGGAACTCCGTCGCGGGCGGGAAACCGAGGAAGCTGGCGAGCAGCCGTTCGAGCTTCGCCCGATTCTCCCTGGTGTTGTGGAAGGAGAAGGGGAACTGGGCCAGCACGCATCCGAGGCGACCCGCCCGCGCGAGCGGGTCCATCGCCTGCGCGAAGGCCTTCTCCTCGGCGGCGCCGGCCTTCCCCTCGTGGGTGAAGCCCCGGTAGAGCTTGGCGGTGAAGGCAAAGCGCGGATTGTGCGCGACGCGCCGGGCCCAGTCGGCCGTCATCCGCGGCGAGGGGATGCGGTAGAAGCTGGAGTTGATCTCGTTGGTGTCGAAGAGGGAGGCCATCACGCCGAGCCGGTCGAATCCCCGGCCGGGCTTGCCCGGATAGACGATGGAGTTCCAGTCTTCGTAAAACCAACCCGCCGTGCCGACGCGAATCGGGACCGCGGACGGCATTCTCAGGACTTGGTTTTCCTGGGGACCGGCGTCGCGGCACGTGAAGGCGCCTTGGCCTTCGGAGGCGCCGCCGCCGGGCCGGTCGGGGGCGGCGATCCCTTGCCCGGCAGAACGAACTGGTAGTGCTCCGGGTCGCCCGCGAGCCAGAACTGCCCGCCTCCGGCGTCCTTCGCGTCCACCTGGAATCGGAGCAGCCAGACTCCGTCTTCCCAGTCGGCGCCGACCGCCGGGGTGAACGGGATCTTGACTTGCGCGGCCTTGGGGTTGACCGTAACCAGTTCTTCGTGGATGAGGATCCGCCTTCCCTTGGGCGAGATCGCCTCGACGGCAAGGTTCACCTTCCGGGGCTTTGGATCCGGCGAGACGTCGAGAACGGCCTCCACGCGCAAGCGCTGACCCGCTCCACGCCGGACCGGAAATCCCTCCGGCGCGGAGCCCTTGCCCAACGCATCGGCGGGGAAGACCGCGAGGTCTCCGAGAATGGGCCTTTCGATCTCTCCGTGATTCTTTCCTTCGAGCCGGAAGCGCAGGGCGATGTTGGCCGCGATCTCGACCGGCTTGCCGCCGCGTCTGGCCGGGCGGAACTCCCAGGCGTTGACGGCGGCCACGGCCGGCTCGACGAACGCGTCGAGGGTCGCGTCCACGTAGCGCAGGTCTCGCACCTTTCCGTTCGTGCCGATCCGGCCGATCAGATTGACATTGCCCTGCCGCAGCCCCTTGCTCGCGTTCTCGGGATAAACAGGCTTGGGCTGCCTGACGACCTGTACGCCCGTCGTCTGCGCAGCCGCCGCTACCGCGGCAAGAAAGAGGGGCAGGACTGCAAATCGGAGACCGACAATCCGGAACCTGGTCGTCCCGAGTCCCCAGTCCCGAGTCCCGAGTCCCGGTTCCCGTTTCATTGGAGGGCCCGCCGGGCATGATAGGAAGAGCGGACCAGAGGAGCCGATTCCACGTGGAGGAACCCCATGGCCTCGCCCTCTCTCCGGAGAAAGTCGAACTCCTCCGGCGTGTAGTATTTCTCGACAGGAAGCCGGCGCTCGTGGGGCTGGAGATACTGGCCGACCGTGGCGATGTCGCATCCGGTGCCGCGCAGATCCCGGAGCGTGGCGAGGATCTCTTGCGTTGTCTCGCCGAGGCCGACGATCAGGCCGCTCTTCGTCTTCATCGTCGAACCGCGCTCGCGGCGGTGGGCGTGGGCCCGGGCGAGAAGCTCGAGCGACTGCGCGTACCGCGCCTGCGGCCGCACGCGGTGGTAGAGGCGCGGCACGGTCTCCGTGTTGTGGTTCAAGACGTCCGGCTCCTCATCGAGCACCGTGGCGAGCGCATCCCAGTTTCCGCAGAAGTCGGGGATCAGAACCTCGACGGTGCATCCCGGCAGCCGCCGCCGGATCGCGCGAATCGTCGCGGCGAAGTGCGCGGCGCCCCCGTCCTCCAGGTCGTCGCGGTTGACGGACGTCACGACCGCGTGCGAGAGCGAAAGCTCCTGGGCGGCCTGTGCCACACGCTCCGGCTCCTGCGGATCGAGCGAGCCGGGCCTGCCCTTGTCCACCGCGCAGAAACCGCAGGTGCGGGTGCAGATGTCCCCCATCAGCATGAACGTGGCTGTGCGCTCGCGCGCCCAGCACTCGTGGATGTTGGGGCAGCGCGCCTCCTCGCAGACGGTCACGAGTGAGAGCCGCCGCATCATCCCGCGGACCTCCTCGTACTCCCCGGTCGTATTGAGGCGCACTTTGAGCCAGGCGGGCCGTTCCAGGCGCGAGGGGCGCCCCGCGGCGGACGGCGTGAGGACGGGCAGGCTGCTCATCTTCTCCCTCTCCCGGCGGGAGAGGGCTGGGGTGAGGGGTAACTCATCAAGCAATTATGTCCCTTCCGAACACCTCCGCGAAACGCGCGCGAATGGTGATGGCGACTTCGTCGATAGAGACGCGCCGCCCGAGGACTCGCTCCATCGACGTCACGCCCCCGTCCGCGATGCCGCAAGGAACGATTCCGCAGAAATTCTCGAGCGGCTCGTCCGTGACATTCAGCGCGAAGCCGTGCGTCGTGATCCATCGCGAGATATGCACACCGATCGCGGCGATCTTGTCGTTGCCGACCCACACGGACGTCACGCGCTCGGCAAGAGCCGACCGGCCGGCGGAGATCCCGAAATCCGCAAGGGCGCGGATCAAGACTTCTTCCAGGTCCGTGACGTAGCGCTTGACGTCCCTGCGGTCCGGAGCGAGGTTTAAGACCGGATATCCCACGACCTGCCCCGGTCCGTGGTACGTGACCTTACCGCCCCGGTCGGTCTCACGAACCTCGATTCCGAGCTGCCGGCAGCGCTCTGGCGTGAAGAGGATGTCGGAGGCGGTAGCGTTCCGGCCCAGCGTGAAGACAGGCTCGTGCTCGAGCAGAAAAAAAGTCTCCTGCTCCCCGGCCGCCACGCCCCGCGCCGCGTCCCGCTGCAGCGCCAGCGCTTCGTCGTAGCGGATCCTCCCGAGCCAGGTCGCGCGCACGGCGCTGCGGCTGCCTGCGATCGTAACGGACATGCTCCGACAGTGTAACTCCCGCGTTGCCGACAGGGCGCCTGTCGGCACTTGCTTCGTATGATGTGAGGGATGTCCAACCTTCGAGCCCGCCTTCTCGCTCTTCCGCGACCGGTCTTCGAAGCCCTGAGAAGCGCGCGCACGATCGTCCTGTGGTTGCTCGGGCCGCTGGAGGCCCTGGCCCGACTGGAGAAGGTGCGCGGCGGTCGTCCGCCGCTCTGGCTGCGCCGGCACACGGGGCCGGTCTCGCACTTCGAGAGTGCGGCGCGGGAAATGACGCAGCTGCTCGAGACGCTCGGGCTCGTCGCGCCAGATGACCTGATCCTCGACGCGGGATGCGGCGTCGGAGCGATGGTTCCGACCTTCGCCCGCCTGCTCGGGCCGAGTGGCCGCTACGTCGGCTTCGACCTGCACGAGCCCTCGATCCGCTGGTGCCGCAGAAAGTTTCGTGCAGATCCGCGGCTCGGTTTCGAGACCACCAACCCGGGAACGGCATCGCGGCTCCCTGCGGCCGACGGCGAGGCTGGTTTCGTGCTGGCAAAGTCCCTCTTCACGCATCTTCAGGAACCGGAAGCGCGACATTTCCTGTCTGAGATCCGTCGCGTCCTCCGGCCGGGAGGCACGGCCGTTGTAACCGCTTTTCTCTTCGAGCGCGGAGAAGGGGAGGCTCGAGCTTCGGAGTTTTTCCCTTTTGCTTCGGCCGACGGTTCGGCGCGCTCGAGGTGGAGGGCCCATCCGGAGTCCGCGATCGCCTTCGAGAGCTCGCGCTTTCTGGCGCTGGTGTCGGGCGCCGGATTGAGTTACGAGTGGCTCGGAAAGGGCTTCTGGCCCGGCGCAGCCGTGCCCCGCGGTCAGGACGTCCTGCTGCTGTTCCGCGCGGGGTCGAGTCCGGCGAGCCGCGCCGCTCCGAAGACGCCGTAGAGGAGCAGGACCGGGTCCCAGTAGGGAACGCGGTATCGCCAGACGACGATCAGGGCCACGTGTACCGCCATTGTGACGGCGAGGAACACGATCGAGAAGCGGACGACTCCCCGGCGCGGCGCGGTGGAGAGCCCGAAGGCGGCGAGGCCGAAGAGGAGAACATAGAGAAGGCCCACCGAGAAGACGATCCTGCGCGGCCAGAACCAGGGGCTCGGGTATGGGCGCAACCAGTCCAGACTCTTTCGGACCGCCAGGGCGAGAGTCCCTGCGGGATCGGCCAGGCATTCGGCGACGGCCAGCTTACCGAAGTACTCCGAGGGACGGGCGGCCGCAACCGGGTCTCTTCCAGCAAGAGCGCGGATCCGCTCCAGCTTGTCGCGATCGAGCGCGGTGATCCAGGCGTCGTATTCGCCGCGGTTGCGGAGTTCGTAAAACCGGCGGTTCCAATGGGAGTTTCCGTCGTAGAACGTGGATCCTCCCATGTCGCTGACGGGAAGGAAGCGCCCGAAGACGAGCGCGTTGCGCAGCGTCCATGGCGCAACCACGAAGAGAAGGCCGGCGAGCCCCGCGGCGGCCAGGTGCGACCGCGCGCGGGGCGGAATGCGGCGGTCGAAAAGGGGAGCAGCCAGGAAGGGGGCGAGGGCGAGAGCGGAGGCGCGCGTCAGGACGGCAAGGCCCAGAGACGCTCCGGCCGCCAGTGCGAAGCTGGAAGAAGGGCGGTCCGTCGAAGCGAGGAGGAAATAGCCCGAGGCGAGCAGCAGGAACAGAAAGAGCGGCTCGCTCTGAATGTCGCTCGACACGAGGAGGAAGGAGGGATGGACCGCGCCCGCGGCTCCGGCCGCGAGGGCCACGGCGCGGTCTCGAAAAATACGGGCCGAGAGCGCCGCGAGAAGAAGACACACGAGCGCGCCGAGGACCGCGTTGGCGGCCTTTGCCACGGCCACGCGGTCGGGATGGCCCAGCGTCACCGCCACGAGGAACGCGGAGTATCCGGGCGGACGGAAGAAGAACGAATCGGTGCGGAGCGGATATTTTCCGGTCTGGGCGAGGGCCTTCGCGGCGCCGAGATAGGCTCGCGCGTCGCCGAAGCCGACCGTCCTGAACCCGACGACGGAGATCGTCACGAGCCGCGCGGTGAGGGCAAGGAGAAAGATGAGGAAGACCGCCCTCGATCCCAGGCGAGGGATTCTCTCTTCTGTCATTCTGAGGTCGCCGACGCGCCAAAGCCGCTATGGCGACGGCGCGCGCAAGGCGCCGAAGAATCTACTCCCGCGCGACCCGGAGCAGATCCTTCGCTTCGCTCAGGATGACACGTGGGAAAGGGTGAAGGGATGACAGGGGGAAGCGAAGGGCTCAGGACGGCACTCGGGCTGATTGACTGAGAGCTGAGGGCTGACAGCTTCTATCCCAGATCGAATTCCCCCTTCTCGAGGGTCTTCTTCACGCTGGCCAGGAACTTGTCCGCATCGGCGCCGTCGATCAAGCGGTGGTCGAAAGAGAGCGCGAGGTAACCGACGGTGCGGATGCCGAGCGCGTCGTTGCCGCGTTCGTCGGTGACGACAACCGGACGCTTTTCGATCGTTCCGACGCCCAGGATCGCGACCTGGGGCTGCGGGATGATGGGCGTGCCGAAGAGGGAGCCGAAGACGCCCGGGTTGGTCACCGTGAAGGTCCCACCCTGGATCTCCTCCGGTTTCAAACGCTTGGTGCGTGCGCGCTCCGCGAGGTCCTGCGCCGCCCGCGCGAGGCCCAGGATCGACTTCTCGTCGGCGTTCTTGATGACCGGCACGATCAGACCCCAGTCGAGAGCCACCGCCATGCCGACGTGGACATCCTTGTGGTAAACGATGTTCTCCCCGTCGATCGATGCGTTGACCTGCGGGAATTCCTTCAGGGCCTGGACGCAGGCGCGGAAGATGAAGGGGATATACGTCAGCTTGACGCCGTTCTTCTGGAGGAACGCCTCCTTGTGCTCGCCGCGCAGGCGCGCGATCGTCGAGTAGTCCACCTGGAAGACCGTCGTGACGTGCGCCGAGGTCCTCTTGGAGAGCGTCATGTTCTCGGCGGTGATCCGGCGGATCTTCGTCATCCCCACGACTTCGTCGCGGTCCGTGATCTGCATCGCCGGGCGCGGGGGCGGCGCCGGCGCGGGTTGCGGTTCCGCTCTGCCGACTTCGACAGCCTGCGCCTGCGCGCCGGCTCGCGAGGGCGCGGCCGCGACCTTGCGGTTCTCGATGTAGGAGAGGATGTCGTTCTTGGTGACGCGGCTGTGGAGCCCGGTTCCTTCGAGCTGCGTGATGTCCACCGCGTGCTCGGATGCGATCTTCCGCACCAGAGGAGAAGAGCGTCGGCGGATCCGCTCCTCGATGGATTCGACGCGTCCTCCCTCCTTCGCTGAAGCCTCGGAGGGCAAGCCTTCCGGCGCGGCCGCGGCCGTAGGAGACGGTTGCGGCTTCTGCGCTGCCGGAGCGGCGGACTCGGGCGCGGGTCTCTCCGCCTGCTTTTCGGCCGGCTTTTCCAGAGCCTTTACGGCGGCGGTCGCGTCGACGGCGGTCGTAGGCGGCGGCGTTGCAACCGCCTTGTGCTCGGCAGGCGCCTCGGCCTTCGGCTCAGGCGGCGCCGCAGGCGCACTAACGGCGGCGCCGGGCGCCGCCCTTTCGCCGATCGAGGCCACGACCGTATTGATGGCCACCGTCTGCCCCTCGGGCACCTTGATTTCCAGGAGTGTCCCCGCCACCGGGGAAGGGATCTCGGCGTCCACCTTGTCGGTGGATATCTCGAAGATCGGCTCGTCCCGCTTGACGGTGTCCCCGACTTTTTTCATCCACTTGGTGATCGTCCCTTCGGCTATGGATTCGCCCATCTGCGGCATGATGACGTCGGTAGCCATACGCCTCCTCTTCGTTTCGCTCACGTCATTCTGAGGCGCGCAGCGCCGAAGAATCTCGCATCCGGCGCTGTGGGAGCAGATCCTTCGCTCCGCTCAGGATGACAGAGAAAGAGAATAGCACTCTGCGCTTGCCGCTTCGCCGCCACCGTTGACCGGCGCGACGCCACCGTTGGCCGACGAAAGCGAGACATGCCGCCGCGGCACGCGTAACTTGATGGCGAGGAGGGAGGAGCCAACATGACCTACGTCAGTGAAGGACGGCGGATCTCGAGACTGATCGCCGGGGGACTTCTGCTGCTCGTCGGCGCTCTGTTCGTCCTGCAGAATCTCGGACTCGTGCGGGCCGGACGGATCGGAGACTACTGGCCGCTGTTTCTCGTCTGGGTTGGCCTGGCCCGGATGCTCGGTCCCGCGCGGGCGCGGCACTTCGCGTCGGGGCTCGTTCTCTTCGCTCTCGGCGTCTTCTTCCAGCTCGACCGGCTGGACGTGATCTGGGTTCCCATGCACCGGTTCTGGCCGCTTCTCCTGATCGCAATCGGCTTCGGGTTGATCGCGGACTCGCTGATCGGCCGCAGGGGCGCGGGCACCGGGGTCGCGCCCTCTTCGCAAGCCGGCCCAGGAGGAGGGTCATGAACGGTCGGCGCGGCTATCACGGCGACGGCCGGATCGTCTGGGGCGGGATCCTGATCCTGCTCGGCCTCGTCTACGCGCTCGACGCCTTTGGCGTTCTCCACGCGGGTGACATCTTCCGGTACTGGCCGCTGATCCTCATCGGAATCGGCGTAACGAAGATCTCGCAATCGCGCTTCGCGTCGCAGCGGACGGCGGGCTTCATTCTGGTCGCTATCGGCGCCGTCTTCCTGCTCCAGACTCTCCACGTCGTCTGGTTCCGCGGGCGGGACCTGTGGCCGGTCCTCCTTCTCATGATCGGAGGGTTCCTGGTCTGGCAGTCGCTGGCGCGCCGTCGGGCGCCCACCGGCGGAGAAGGCGAGAAGAGTCCGGGCGAGCGCGTCCTGGAAAGCGCTCGGGAGGGACTCCCGGTCTCGCGGGACGGGAGGACGGACGCGGGCTCGGTCTTGAACGAGTTCGCCTTCATGGGGGGCGGAGACCGCGTCGTCCGGGCTCAGGACTTCCGCGGGGGAGAGATCACCGCCATCATGGGAGGCTTCGGCATCGACCTGCGCGGCGCGGCGATCGCCGGGGACTCCGCGACGATCAACATCTTCACGCTCTGGGGCGGCGTGGACCTGAAGGTGCCGGAGGAGTGGAACGTCGCGGTGGCCGGCACGCCGATCCTCGGCGTCTTCACCAACTCCGCGCGCGCCTTCCGTCAGGGGGACGCGGCGGCGAAGACGCTCGTCATCAAAGGCGTCGCCATCATGGGAGGCGTCGAGGTGAAGAATTGAATAGTCCTTGGTCCCTGGTCCTTAGTCCTTTTTCTTAATCGCCCAACCCGGGACCAAGGACTAAGGACTAGGGACTAAGGACTCTAAAGAGATGCATCCGATTCTGGCGCGCAAGAGAAGGCTGCTGCCGTATCTGGCGGCATCGGCCCCGCTCGGCGCGCTTCTAACCGTGCTGCTGGCGCGCCCTGGCGCGTACTCGCTCGCGCAGGCGGCCGCCGTGGCGTTTCCCCTCGCGGTCGTTTACGCGTTCCTGGGTCTCTCGGCCTGGTATCCGTGCCGCAGCCTTCCGCTGACGCGCGCGAAGGTGCCGGTTCTCCTCGCGTCTCACGGCGGCGCCGCGCTCGTGACGAGCGCTGCCTGGGTCCTGCTCGGAGCCGGGATCAGCCGTCTCCTCGACCAGGTCCCCTCCTTCGCCAGAGCTTCGGAGGGTAAGCCGGCGTTCTCGGGCATGGCCGAGGGTTACGCCGCTCAGGTCCCGGCGCTATTCGCGGCCGGGGTTCTTCTGTACCTCCTGTCGGTCGCCCTGCACTACGTGCTCCTCGCCTTCGAGGCGGCGCGGGATGCGGAGCGGCGGGAGGCGCAGTTGCGCCTGCTCGCCAGAGAAGCGGAACTCAAGGCCTTGAAATCCCAGGTGCAGCCTCACTTCCTCTTCAACTGCTTGAACTCGATCAGCGCTCTGGCCGGGAGCGATCCGGCTCGCGCGCGAGAGATGTGCCTGGGTCTCGCGGGCTTCCTGCGGCAGAGCCTCGCTGTGGGTGAAAGGGCGAGCATCCCGGTCGGGGAGGAACTCTCGCTCGCCCGAAGTTACCTCGACGTCGAGAGGATCCGCTTCGGGAAGAGGCTCGCGGTTGAGGAAACGGTCGAGCCCTCGGGGGAGGACTGCATGGTGCCGCCGCTTCTCTTGCAGCCTCTCGTCGAGAACGCGGTCGTGCACGGGATCGCGACGCTTGCGGAGGGGGGCGCCGTGCGCCTGGAAGCCAGCCGCGCCGGCAATCGCCTGCGGATCGTGATCGAGAACCCGTTCGATCCCGACGCGCCCGCCCGCGCCAGCGGCGGCCTCGGCCTGAAGATGGTCCGCGACCGGCTCGCCGCGCTCTACGGCCCCGACGCGATGTTCGCCGCGCGGCGCCTCGAGGACCGCCACCTCGCCGTGATCTCGATTCCCGCCAAGGCGTAGCCCGATCGATAAAGAAATCGTATTACAATCTCGACATCGATAGGAGATCTTATGTCCGCCGTCACGGTCTCGCCCAAGTACCAGGTCGTCATCCCGAAGGAGATCCGGGAGTCTCTGAAGATTCAGCCGGGTCAGAAGGTCCAGGTCATCGCTTACGAGAGCCGGATCGAGCTGGTCCCCGTCAGGCCGCTGAAACGGATGCGCGGCTTTCTGAAGGGGATTGAAACCCAGGTGCGGCGCGAGCCGGACCGGGACCTGTGAACGTCGTCGATTCCTCCGGCTGGCTCGAGTATTTCGCCGACGGACCGAACGCGAAATTCTTCGCGCCGCCGCTCCAGACCTCCTCCGATCTGCTCGTCCCCACGCTCAGCCTCTACGAAGTATTCAAGCGAGTCTTCGAGCAGCGAGGCGAGGATGCCGCGCTTGCTGCCGTAGCCCTGATGCAGCACGGGGGCGCCGTCGTGGATCTGACTCCATCGATCGCTCTTGCGGCCGCTCGACTGTCGCTGGAACTGAAAGTCTCTATGGCCGACAGCGTGATGCTGGCCACGGCCCGAGCGCAGGGCGCCTTGTTTTGGACCCAGGATGCGGATTTCCAGAATATCCCGGGAGTGAAGTACATCCCAAAGCGGCCGACAACCCGATGACACGTCAGCGCCGTGCCTGATCCCATCCGCGTCCTCATCGTGGACGACGAGCCGCCGGCTCGGGCGGTCTTGCGGGAGATGCTCGGCCGCGTGCCGGGCGTCTCCATCGTGGGAGAGTGCGCCGACGGGATGGAAGCCGTCAAAACCGCCGCACAGCTCAAGCCGGACGCCGTCTTTCTCGACATCCAGATGCCGCGGCTGGACGGCTTCGAGGCGATGGAGCTCCTGGATCCGGGAATCGCCGTCGTCTTCGTCACCGCCTACGACAACTACGCCGTGAAGGCCTTCGAAGTCCGCGCAGTGGACTACGTCCTGAAACCTTTCAGCGAGGCGAGGCTCGCCGAGGCGCTCGAGCGTGCGCGGCAACGCGTGCGCGAGAAGGGGAGGCCGGACGCGGGCGCGCTGGCTGCCGCTTCCCGTCCGCCGGGCCAGTTCCTCTCCCGCATCGTCGTGCGCGACGGCCCGAACATCCGCGTCATCTCCGTCGGGAAGCTCGAATTCGCCGAGGCGCAGGACGACGACGTCCTGTTCAAGACCGAAGGGAAGAAGTACCGGAAGCCGCAGACCCTCGCGAGCCTGGCTGAAACCCTCGATCCAGCCTGCTTCCCCCGCGTACACCGCTCCTACGTGATCAACCTCGACCGCCTCCAACGCGTCGAGCTCTACGCCAAGAATAGCCACGTGGCGATCCTCGCCGACGGCTCCCGAATCCCCGTCAGCCGAGAAGGCCACGCCCGCCTCCTCCAACTCCTCGAAGGCCGCCCCCCGAACCCCACAACCGTGCCTTAGGTGCCGTAGGGGCGCGGCTCGCCCCGCCCGCCCCTCCTCGTTTCGCCGACCACGGCGAGACGACCGATGTCGTGTTCCCACCACCGCAGCCCCCGACCGTGCCCTCCGTGCCGTAGGGGCGGGCCTTGCGCCCGCCCGCCCCCTTCGTTTCGCCGATTCGTCGAGACGACCGACGTCTCGCCCGCGCCCCCGGGCCCCCCGACTGTGCCCTCCGTGCCGTAGGGGCGGGCCTTGCGCCCGCCCGCCCCCTTCGTTTCGCCGATTCGTCGAGACGGTCGAAGCCTGTCCGCGCCCCGAGAGCTTCGTTCTGACCTCGATAAAGAAGCTTCTAGAAGCTTCCTTGATGGGATGCGCTCGGTTGATCTGAAGACCCTGAAGAAGGAGCTTTCCGAATATGTCCGCCTGGCGGCTGACCGGTTTATCCACGGGCTGCTAGCGGTTCGGTTGTATGGATACCGAGATGGATTTGCGGCCGGCGTCATCCTTGGTCTGAACGAGCTGAACCTTGGTCCCGATCGTGACTCGGGGATCGATGTCCACGCGGGTATCTTTCTGGTCGAGGCCGAAGCTGTGCTTCTTGTTGTCGCCGGTCAGGACTTCGATCTCCTTGCCGGCCTTGTAGGCGGTCACTGTCCCGATGACTTCCTCGGTCTCGGTCTTGGACTTGCCCTGCGACGTGTCCGACTTGGTCTCGGTTGTCCCGGCGAGGGTCGAGCCGACCTGGAGGGTTTCGGTCGTCGTCGTTGTCTTGGCTCCGTCCGGGCTCGTGCTCTTCGCCTCAGACTTGACCTCGAGGCGCGGTTCGGCTTTTTTCTCGCATGCCGCGGCGGTGAGGAGAGCGAAACCCAGGAGAAAAGCCACTGCTACTCGGCGCATAAGACCTCCTCCCCTCGAGAGAGCATCCTTCGTGCCAGCAGCGGCACGAGCCCTCTTCTGTCATCCCGAGGTCGCCGACGCGCCAAAGCCGCTATGGCGACGGCGCGAGCAGCGCGAGGAGGGATCTGCCTTCGGAGGGAGCAGATCCCTCGCTTCCTCCTTCGCTGAAGTCGCCGACGCGCCAGAGCCGCTATGGCGACGGCGCGCTTCGGAGGACAGGTCGCTCGGGATGACAAGGAGGATGAGGGGCTTGGGATGACAGGAGGGCGAGGATCTCGGGATAACAGGGACTCAGGCCTTCCACATCCGGGAGTCGAGGGAGAGGGGCTCGGGTTTTCCGATGCGGATTTCTCGGAATCGGGGATGGGTGGGATTGAGCAGATAGTTCTTTTCCTGGGGAACGACGGCCGAGGGCACGGCCAGAATCGGCGTCTTTCGCTCTTCGAACCAGCGGGTGCCGATCTCGGCGAGCGCTTCGGGGGCTGGATATTTTCGCCAGCCGCGCGGCAGAGCGCTCTCCTCTACAGATGTAATCGGAAGCTCTTTGGGCACCTCGGCGGCGATCGCGACGAGGTCCTGAGGCGCGGCGGCCCTGGGAAGGTTGACGAAGTATTCGAGGACCGCGAGCGACAGCGTGGCCGAGGTGTACACGATTGCGGTTCCGCGCCGGTTCCAACGCCCGCCGGCCAGGCGCGAGCCTTCCCCGTCGAAGGCGATGTTCTTTTTTCGGCAGAGCCGCCAGAGTTGCAAGAGATTACTTCCGGTCATCCCTACGGACTCTCGGTGTCATCCTGAGGAGCGCAGCGACGAAGGATCTGCTCGCTGAACCTGGAAGAGACGAGGGCAGATCCTTCGCTTCGCTCAGGATGACAGGGCGAGATCCGCTCCTCAACCCGCTAGCTGTAGACGCCGTGGGCGATTCGGACGAGCACGTCCTCGACTTGGCGCGCTCCGAGGTCGCTGTCGAGGTGCCGGAGGGGGGTCTCGTTTCCGAGCGCCACGTTGGCTTCATGGAGCCAGCGCGTGGCCTTCTCGTGGCTTCCGAGGACCTCTTCGGCCAGGGCCGCCACGCGCCCGAGTCTCAGGAGGCGGTCGGATTCGTCGGCGTGCAGGCGCCGCTCCTTCTTGCGGCGCGCCAGTGTGCGGGGAGGAAGGTCGAGGATCCTGCCGAGGTCCCTGGCGTTGATCGCGTACGCGGCCGAGACCGCGTCGAGCGACGCGTAGGGGAGCCCCGACTTGCGCCGGGCCTGCAGGTCTTCGAGAGTCGCCGCCTTCACGACCCTTGGGCCTCCCAGAGTCTGAACGATGCGCCTGGCGGTCATCATGCCGGTTCCGCAGCCTCCTCAAATATGGCACTCATTATAATGCCACTTGGCATTGGGCCGCAAGGACCACTCACCCCGCCCCTCTCCCGCCGGGAGAGGAGTTCTTGAGAGGGGGTAATCTTGGATAAGAACGATGCGCGGGTTGACGCGGGGACTGACGGTCCACAAGTTCGGAGGGGCTTCGCTCGCCGACGCGAGGGCGATGCGGAACGCCGTCGCGCTCGCCGGGCGGGAGGCCGGATCCGCGGCCATCGTCGTCTCGGCGCTCGCCGGCGTGACCGATGCCCTCATCGAGGCTGCCGGCGCGGTCGGGAAGAATGCGGGCCGGATCGAGGAGATCGCGGCGAATCTCGCGCGAAGGCACCGCCAGTCGATCCTGGGCGTCGTTCCCGCCGGACCCGTCCGGCAGGAACTGCTCGCGACGGTCGATCTCGCGTTTGAAGAGCTCGCGCTCCTCTCGCGAGCGCCGGTCTTCGTGCGGGACCTCTCCCCGGGCGCACTCGACGCGCTGCTGGCTCGCGGAGAGGAGATGTCGGCGCGGATCTTTGCCGCGGGTCTTGCCGCAGCGGGCCGTCCTGCCCTCTTCGTCAACCCGCTCGACGTGATCGTGACAGACGGCCGCTTTGGAGGGGCCTCGCCGCGGCTTCACGAAACGGATCGCAGAGTCCGGCGGGTCCTCGCGCCGATACTCAAGAAAGGGGTCGTTCCGGTCGTGGCCGGCTTCTACGGCGCGGCGCCGGACGGGGGGGTCGTCACACTCGGGCGCGGAGGCTCGGACCTGACGGCGACGCTTCTGGCCCGGGCACTCTCGGCGAAGGCCGTCTTCCTCTGGAAGGACGTGCCGGGAATCCTCACGGCCGATCCGCGCGTCGTGCCCGATGCGCGCGTCATCCCCCAACTGAACATCCGGGAAGCAGCGGAGCTCGCTTACTACGGAGCAAAGATCCTGCAGCCTCGCGCGCTCATCCCGGTCGGTCGCCGCCGCGCCATCCCGGTCTTCGTGAGGCCCTTCGCGCAACCCGACCGCCCGGGCACAGAAATCTCGAGGCGGCGGACTCTCAAGCGCTACCCCGTGAAGGCCCTGTCGGCGATCTCCGGCCAGGCGCTCGTGACGGTTACCGGCAACGGCATGCTCGGCGTCCCGGGCATCGCCGCGCGCACCTTCTCCGCCCTTCATCGCGACGGGATCTCGGTGTCGCTCATCTCCCAGGCGTCCTCCGAGCACTCGATTTGTCTCTCCGTTCCGCAGGCCAGCGCAAAGGAAGCGCGGCGGAGCCTGCTCGAGGCCTTCGCCGAAGAGATCGCGCGCCGGGAAATCGACGGCGTCGAGCTTCTCGCCGGACTCTCAACGATCTCCGTCGTGGGCCTGGGAATGGCGGGGACGCCCGGAATCGCGGCGCGTGTCTTCTCGGCACTCGCCGCGGGCAGGATCAACGTCGTCGCGATCGCGCAGGGCTCTTCGGAGCTGAACATCTCCTTCGTCGTCTCGGACGCGCAGGCGCCGGAAGCGCAGCGGCGCATCCACGAGGCATTTCAGCTCTCGAAGATCGGCGGCGGAGCGGCCGCCGCGGAGCAGCCGGCCGATGTCGTCCTGCTCGGGTTCGGGCAAGTCGCTCGTACTCTCGCAGGACTCCTCCGCGCGTCCCGGGGAAAGCTGCGTCTCTGCGCAGTCATCGACCGGGGCGGCTTCGCCTTCCGTCCCGGCGGCTTTTCCGCGCGAGACGTCGCCGAGATCACCGCCGCCAAGAAGCGAAAACTCTCGGTCGCTCATACTAGCCGCGGCCGCAAGGCCGCGGCTGCTGACGCGATCGCGACTCTTGCCGAGCATGCGCTGTCCCGTCCGATCCTGGTTGACGTGACGGCCGAGTCCACGGCCCCGCTTCTGGAAAAGGCCGCCGCGTCGGGCTTCGACCTCGTGCTTGCGAACAAGCGCCCGCTCTCGGGGCCGCGCGAGGAGGCGCAGAGCCTGGAGAGAACGGTCCGTGAAAAGGGCCGGCGGCTGCGCTTCGAAGCGACGGTCGGAGCGGGCCTCCCGATCCTGGACACCCACAGGAAGCTCGTCGAATCGGGAGACCGGCTTGTCAAGATCGAGGGCTGTCTCTCGGGG
>WNGB01005193.1_pt1 | contig 19511 bp, 15 predicted proteins | sample 5400681 | NCBI WGS metagenome assembly WNGB01 (sample SAMN13153367, study PRJNA577476) | soil metagenome | isolation source: 115 cm soil or saprolite under grassland replicate 2 | place: USA:California | collected 2016-06-15
GGAAGGATTGCAGCTTGGCCACGATCCCGCCCACCCACTGCGGCCCCGCAATGTCCGCGATGGCCGTGTCGACGACAGTGTCCTCGATGCGCTCCCGCAGGTCATGGCCCTGACCCGGCCGCGGGCTCAAGATAACCAGCGAGGAGCAGTCGCACTGGTGCGCCGGATCGCCGGAATGCGCGGCGGTGCAGTCGCCGCCGAAGGAGTACGGCGTGCCCAGCTGGCCGAGGGTCCACATGATCGCGGTCGCTGCGGCCGGCGGGGTGTCGGGTGGGAGCGAGAATGCGGAGGGTAGGGACACGGGGCCGCCGCCACCGCCACCGGCGCACAGAACCGGTGCTGCGGCGGAGGGGTCGGCCATGCCGGTGACGGCGGCGACGAGCTGGGTGGCATCGGGTTCCCAGGTCGAGTAAGCGTCGGGGAACGCGCTGCGCTCCACCGCCTGCGCCGCTTGGGCGACGGTCATGGTCTGCCAGCCGGGCACGGCGATCAGGTGCTGGTAGAACGCGGTGGAGGCGTAGACGGGGTCCATGATCTGGTCGGGAGTGCCCCACCCGTGGCTGGGGCGTTCCTGGAACAGGCCGAGGCTGTCGGCGTTGTTGGCGTCGCCGAGGTCGGGCAGATTGACCAGGTTGGATTCCTGCATCGCGGCGGCCAGCGCGATGATCCAGCCGCGGACGGGCACGCCCATGTGGATGCCGACGTCGATGATGGTGGCGGCGTTGTGCACCTGCTCGGTGTCCCAGGTCATGTCACTGGTATGGATACTCGGCGGGGTGTTCAGTGACGGTGCGATGCTCGGCGCGGCACCGCTGCCGGCGGTGCCGGTGCAGGTGGAGTCGTCGCCGCCGAAGAAGAACGCGACGACGCCCATGCACAGCACGGCCATGAACAGGATGAGCGCGGACGCGCCGGCGATGATGGCCTTCACGGGACACCATCGGTGCGCGAGGTTGACGGCTGAGCAGTGCGTGTTTCGGGCATTTCGGGCTCCCTTGGGTACGAAAAAGGGCGTGCCGGCGCGCGCCGGCCGCGGCAGGTCTCGGGTGCAGCAGGCGACGGACCGGTCGGGCCCCATGAGTGACTGGTGGTGCTCGGCCACGCGACCCCTCAGGCCGGCGGCGGCCAGCACAGCGCGTGGCAGCGCGGCCAGGGTAGCGCCGGTGAAAGTGCCGGCGGTCAGCGCGGCGAGCGCGCCGACGTCGGCGGTACTGGTCAGCGGGTCGGGTAGCCGCTTGACCGCGACATCGACCATGGCGAGCGCGACGCCGAGGAGACCGACCACCACCAGGCGGCCGGCAGCGGCCACGACCCGGCGCGGCAGACCGGGACCGCCACGGTGGCGGCGGCTAGCGCTTCGACCGACCCGGGCGCCGGGCCGACGGGTGTGCGGCAGGCGGGGCAGCTGCCGGCGTTGGGGAGTACGACGAGCAGGCCGCGCCGGCTCGGTGGTACCAGTGGCTGGGCGCAGTGCTGGCAGTTAGTTCGGGGTGGCTGCCCGTACGGCATGGTGTGCGTGAAGATTCGGACGCGCAGCCACGGCCCGGACAGGGCCGCGGTCACCGTGACAGCGGTGACGATGAGCGGGCTCACGACCCGGCCGCCGGGTACCGCGGTCTGGTGGGTTGCGGGCGTGGGCGGTGTTGCGCCGGTGTCCTCCCGCGTCCCCCGTAGATCGAGTGTCGCCGCCCGCGGCGGCCCCGCCCACCCGTGATGGGTAGGCGGGGCCGCTATGACGAGGCTCAGTGGCCGGCGCGGACCGGTTGTGGCTTCGGCGCCGGTAGGGCCGGCCCGGCGTCGTCGGGGTTACCGGGGTACGGCTGGCCGTTGTGTGGCTGGTCGTTGCGCGGTTGGGTGTTGGCGTCGCTGCTGGGGTTGGGGCCGAGGGTGGCCAGGCGCCAGGCGGGTGGGTCGGGGTGGTCGAGCCACCCGGCCTGCCCGGCGGCGCGGACCCAGGCCAGGTGCCGGCGGCCGACGCCGTGATGTGCGGCGACCTCGTCGAGGCTGAGGTCGTCACGCTGCAGGTCGGCCCATTGGGCTTGCCAGCGGCGGTACCGCTCGGGCTGGATCGGGATGCGGCGCATCAGGTCAACGGGCAGCTGCGCCACGGTACGCGTCGTGGCCACGGCCGCGCTCGCCTCGTCGTCCGGCTCGTCGCTGGCTTGCGTGGTGCTGGGGGTTGTGGGCTCGGGCGCCGCCGCGTCCGGCGTACGGGCGTCCCCGCCCCCACCCGGTTGCGGGTGAGTCCTCGTCGGGCTGTCGACGGGCGGCACCATCGCCGGTACCGGGACAGGCTGCGGTACCGCAGCGAGTGGCGTGACTGCAGCGGCTGGCGTGACCGCGGCGGCGGTGCGGCGGTCGAGCATGCCCGACAGCAGTTTCACCGTGGCGAGGAACGCGCCGGCCGGCCAGCCGGCGATGACGCGGTCGAGCAGGCCGGGGCCGGCGGTGGCGACGTTGGCGAAGACGGAGAACCCGGCACCGACCACGAGGGCGGCCCACGGCCACCATCCGGACGGGACGTGGATACGCTGGTCTGCGAGCAGGCGCAGGCTGGCCACGATCTCCACCCCATCCACCGAGAGAGGGAAAGGCGTTGCCGTCCAGCAGGACCGTTCCGGTGCGCACGCCACGGAAGTGGTGCAACCGGATCCGACGCACCCGCATACACCACCTCCAAGATCACTAGACGTATGCCAACTCAGTATCCTCCCGGCGCGGGGCGCGTCGGCGCATTTAAGGTGAGCGCTCACCGGTGAGCCCCACCCCCTCGCCAACCCCGCCACCGCAACCCGCGACCACCTGCCCGTATCGAACCCGGGCTCTCCGTGACCAGCACCCGAAACCCCGGTGGCCTCCCTCGCTTGCGCGCGAGGGAGGCCACCGGTTGCACCTGCTTCTATCCGACTTTCTATCCGTCGGAGGCCAACGGGTGATCCTCGCCCGTCAACGCGGCCAACGCCGCCGCGACCTCCTGCACACTGGCCCGCACATAGGTGCCCGTGGAGCCGGCCCCGTCGCCGTCGGTGTGGCCCGCGTACGCCTTGGCCACCGCATGCCCGAAGACCCGCTCCACCCACGTCAACGTGGTGTGCCGCAACCAGTGGGTAGTGATCTGTTGGGTGTGCACCCAGCGCAGATGCTGCCCGATCCGCGCCCACAACGAGTCGTACCGCCGGTAGGTCAACGGGCGACCATCTCGGTACCGCAGCAGCACCGCGTTGCGGTCGCCGCCGCCGCGCTGCTCGTGGTGAGCCAGCAGATGCCGCATCAATGTCGGCGACACCGGCTGCCACCGCGACGTACCACCCTTCTCCCGCAGAAAGATCAGACACTGATCCGGGTCCAGATCCCGGGGCCGCAACGCGAGCGCACCCCCGCGACGGCACGCGGTCTCGGTGTGCAGCCGGATTAGCAGCGTGTCCAGGTCCGGGTCATCACCGGTGCTGGCCGCGACCTCGTTGATCTCCGCCAGCCGGGCATCAGCGATCGCCCGCCGAGTGCTCGGCAACCGGCGCGGCTTGTCCACCTTCAATGCCGGGTTATCCGACTCCCGGATCCACCCGTCCGCCACCGCCCGCCGGTACAAACAGCGCAACGCCGTTACCAGATGCTCGGCCGCCAACCGACCGCCCCGGGCGTTGCGCCGCGCGACGACGTTGGCCTGCACCTGGGTTCGCAGCTGCTCGATCTCCGATGGCACCGGCTCGTCGATCCGCCGATCACCCCAGGCGTCCACGGCCCGCTTCCAGTACGAGCCATACACCCGCTGGGTGCCCGGCGACACCGCAGCCGACACCACCGGCACGTACTCCGCGAACGTCGGCGCGGACCGGCGGGCAGGTGCGACATCCAGCAGATCGATCGGGGAGATCCCCATCCGTTCCAACATCAGCCGAGCCGCCGCCAGTTCCGGCCGGTCGGGAAGAGTCTGCGTCACGCTGCCTCACCCCCCGCGAGGGCTGCGTGGACGCCGGCCAGTAGCTGGTCGAGCACCGCGAAGCAGTGCCCTACCAGCACGCCGGTCGCGGGGTCGGCGGCCAGCAGCAGCCGATCCCCCGCCGTCAGGTGGCACCAACGCCGCACGGCGAGCGGCAAAACGAGATAGCCGCGGTCGTCGATGCGGTGCACGCCATCGGTGGCAGGGGCGACCACGATCGTCCCGCCGCGCTCGCGGATGCTGACCCGGGTGCCCGGCGCCCATCCCATCGCGCGAACGAGATTGCGGTCGGCGAGCCGGCCGCTCTTGTCCACCGCACTCACCGCGTACGCGATGTTCACCGCACGCGGAGAGCCCGAGTCCAACGACGGCATCGGAAGCGGTGCCCGGCCCCGACCCGACGAGCCAGTCCCGGCGTGCCGGGTCTGGCTAGAGCGAGGAATCACCGGCGGCACAACGGAAGTGGTCACGACGACCACCCCCGCGCCCGGCCGGCAGTCACACGCAGTGACCAGAAAACGGAGTTGAGGTGTTCAATGACCCTTGAACACAAACACAGGAAACTGCGCATAGACGCGGAAAATCTGTGTCCGAGGGGGGACTTGAACCCCCACGCGTAGCACACCCGCTCAAAACAGGTGTGCATGCGTTGAAGATAGCCGGACCCGTCCCCAGGGGCAAATGCTCGAAAGCGTGACAGCGCAAGCCTTTGACGGCACCCTCCCTACCGGTCTCGTTAGGCGCAGCAGGTTCGCCGGTCGCGTTGGCGAAGGTAAGGTTGGCGGTCATCGCGGCCAGCGCCCTGGCCACACCTCCTGCAACCGGCTCTTGATATTGGTGGTGGCCCACTCCTGTGCTGCTGGTGTGCTCGGCGTAGGGGGCGACGCGTAGGCGTAGGGGGCGACGCGTAGGCGTAGGGGGCGACGCGTAGGCGTAGGGGGCGACGCCGTAGCCGAATTGCCGTTCTGAGGTCACCTCCGGGCAGCGGCTACGCGACGGGAGCGGTTTTGACTGTGTCGAGTCGGCGGTGGACGAAGGACAGCATGCAGAACAGGTCCAGGACGTCTGGCTCGGTGAGTTTCCATGTGGTGGTGGCGCGTGGGGTGTGTGCGGGCGGGTTGCGGAAGGTGCCGAACAGGCCCTTGAGCAGGTTGGCGAAGCCTTTCTGTTCGCTGGTTTCGGCAACGGTCTGGTAGGCGTTGATGCGTAGCAGCGGAACACCGGATCGGGCGGTGAAGCACTGGTCGACCAGTTCGGCTCCGTCGCCGGTAAACCCGCTAATGTGCCGGAGCCGGTCGCTGACGCCTTTGGTGGCTTCGAAGACGGCGTGGAACAGGGACTTGCGTAGCAGTTCCTCCTCGCAGAAGCGCAGCACTTCGGGGTGCACGCCGCGGCGGCGCAGTTCGGTGCGTAGCCGACCGGCCAGTTTCGCGACCTCGTCGAGGGTTGTCGCGGTCGCGACCGCCGCGGCTACCGCGCCTTGTTCGTTGATCTGCAGCCCGACCAGGGACAGGGGCGCGGCGAGCGCCTCGCGCAGGGCGTCGAAGCGGGGCTGGTCGTTCAGGTAGCGGCCGATAGCCATCGCTTCGGTGAGAAACCGGATGATGCCGCCCGGGTTGCCGTCGTGTTGCTGCTGGTTGTGCAGGGCGGTGCCGAGGCGGGTCCGCTTGTTGGCCGCTTCCAGATCGGGAATGTGGGCCAGGGTCAATAGCCGATGGATCTCTGTGTTGCTCAGGCCCGGCCATTCGGTACTGGCGAGCACGTCGGCCACGGCTTGTATGACAGAACTGGGCCAGGGCTCGCCCAGCGCCGTCGCCAGCGGTGGATCGGTCACGGTGTCAGGGTATCGGCGGCAGGCCGTCAGTACGGTCCGGAACCGCCGAGTGGCCGGCGCCCAACAACATTCTCAGCAGCCGAGGTGCGTCGTGGGCTCGGTGAGCAGGGGGGTGTGGACGGGACCGGTTGATCGACGCGCCACAGGGGCTCCCCGGTCCCAGACCGGGGCACGCCAGTGCCAGTGCGCGATTTGGCCGTATACGCCTGATATTCCGGCCAACCACGCCACTATTGCGCACCGTCGTCAAGCGACTGCATTCTGTTTTGTTAGCTGTGGTGAGGAGGACCGGGTGGCTGAGGACATCACGGGCGTTGATCCGCTGGTCACCCAGCTGGCGCGGGGGCTGGTGTCCGTCCTCAAGGAACGGGTCGACCGTTCAGGCGACAAGGATCTCGACGCGGTCAGCAACGCGACCGTGGTGTGGCTCGCCGACATTCAGGAGGCGGTGGGCACCACCGGCTCTTCGGTGCTGGTCGAGGCGCATCGGCCAGTGCAGCCGCGGCGGCCCCCGCCGCCAGCGGTCCTGGATGGGTGGCTGGATCCTGCCGTTGCGGTCGACTCCCGGGTGGCCGAACCACGCCTGGTGAACGGGCCGCACGAGGGCGCCTCGCCTACCGGGCTTGGTGAGCCGCCACCAGCGGTGGTCGCGGCGTTCGGCGAGTGGATCCTGTTGTGGCGGCAGTGGGTGCGCGACGAGGCACGCGCGGAGAAGCAGGACCGCCTCTACCGGCAGCTTCATCACATGTATTCGCAGGTCATGGTCGACGACAGGGCCACCGAGTTGCGCCTGGGCATCGGGCTGGTCACGGCCGTGGTCCCGGGACGGCCACCGGTGCGTCGGCATTTGTTGGTGGCGCCGGTGGAACTGCGGATGCAGCGCTCGGCCGAGACCGTGCAGGTCGTCGTGCCGGCGGAGAGCCGGCTCGTCCTAGAGGACCGGGTTTTCGTCAACGGCAAAGGTCCCGCCCTGGCGCGCCGATGCGACTTCGATGACCCGCCGGACACCGATCCGCTCGACGGCGGGGTGGTGTCGTGGCTGCAGCGGTGGGCCCGGCAGTGCTGGAAGGGGCCGCTGCGCATCGACCTGCGACGGTGGGACGCCTCCGACTCCGACGCTGACGGCGAGGCATTGTTGACGCTGGCACCTGCGCTGATCCTGCGTAAGCGTGACGGCACTGACAAGATCGGGTTCTACGACGCGATCGATGCGGCACTGCGACCACCGGACGCGGCAGTTCCGCTGGGCCTGGCCCAACTGGTGGTCCCGTTGGAGCCGGCCGAACGGCGGCGCCGGCTGTCGGCCATCGCCTCGCCGGTCGGTGCTGACCCACTGTTTCCCCTGCCGACCAACGCGGAGCAACGCGACGTGCTCGACGGTTTGCGGCACGACAGCGTGGTTGTGGTGCAGGGCCCTCCGGGTACCGGCAAGACCCACACAATCGCGAACCTGATCAGCGCGCTGCTGGCCGACGGTCAACGCGTGCTGGTTACCAGCCAGAAATTCGAGGCGCTGCAAGTCCTGAGCGACAAGCTGCCGCCCGCGGTGCAGCAGTTGTGCGTCCTGACGCCGGGCACCCCACGCGGCGCCGCCGAACTCGACCGCAGCATCCGCGCCCTGTCGGAGCTGTCTGCGGCCACCTCACTGAGCCGCCTCGACGCAGAAATCGCCGACCTGCAGCGGCGCCGGGCCGAACTGATCCAGCAGCGCGGGCAAGTGCTGACCGCCCTGGAACACGTTCTCCTGCAGGAGCACAGCGTCCACGTCGCGACGGCACGACACTCCGGCACCCTGCGTGACATCGCCGCGGCCATCCAGGACAGCCGCCCGCGGTACGAGTGGATCGGACCGCTGCCTCCTGGCGCGACTGCGCAGCCCCCGCTGAGCGATCAGGAGGCGGTCGAACTGCTACGACTGCTGCGCACCGCCACCCCGGAACGCCAGTCCCGCGCCCGACACGCCATCCCTCCACCACAGCAGGTTCCGGCCGTCATCGACATCGACACCGCGATCGGCTGCATCGCCGACGCTGAGCAACTGCTGGGACCCGAGGCTGACCAGAACGCATCCCACCTGCTGGCGAACCTGGAGGAGCGAATCCTGGCGGACATGCTCCGACACGTCAGCGCCGCCGACGAGGCCCTCGCCGAATGCGGTCTGAGCACAACAGTCACCGACTGGGAGTCCGACGACTGGCGAACGACCGCCGCAGAGGCGCTGCTGGCCCGCCGCAACGTGGCGTACTGGACGGCGCTGTTCGACACGGTCGCCCACATCGATACCCACCGCCGCACCGTCGCCGAACTCAACGCCGCGCGCGTGGAACTCGCACCATCAATGTCGCCCTCCACCAACCTGCCACGCCTGCTCGGACAGGCGTCGCGCCTGCGTCGCTACCTGTCCCACGGCGGCCGGATGCGCCGCCTCCGCCCGTCCCGGGCCCAGCGGGAGGCCACCGACCTGCTGGAGGCGTTCACCATCGACGGCATCGCGCCAACCTCCGCCACCGACGTGAACACCGCCATGGCCTTCCTGCGCACCAGCATCGACGTCTCTGCCGCGCTGGAGGAATGGGCATCGGCCGGCGTACCCGTCATGCGGGGATCACTGTCACGACAAGTAGCGCAACTGACCGACATCGCCACCAGCGTCACCGGCCTGCAGCGGCTACTCGCCGCCCGCGACACCATCCAGCAGATCCTGCGACGCGCCGACGTGCCATACCTGATCACCACTGCCAGGCACTGGGACCTCCTCGTCCGGGTGGTGCGCAACGCCGCCGTCGTGCAGCACGCCCACCAGGCACGCCGCCTGCTGGCCGTAACCGTCGACGCGTTACGGCCCTGGGCCGCCCGAACCTCACCCTCGGCGCCAGAGACGACGGCCCTGCTCACCGCACTTCTCGGCCGCGACGTTGACGGCTACGCCGCCGCCCACACCGAAATGGCCCGCACCCGCCAGGCACAGCAGGACGAGCACCGCTGCGACGAGTTGCTCACCCGGCTGGCCAACGGGCACCGGACACTCGCGACCCACCTGCGCGACACCAGCAGCGACACCTCATGGGACCAGCGGATGGCCGATCTGGAAGCGGCGTGGACCTGGTCCTTCGCGGTGGCCTATTACCAGATGGCCCGCAACTGCGTGTGCGACGAGCCAACTACCCAACAGCACCTTGATGAACTGGACCACAGACTCCGCGACGTCACCGCGCGGCTGGCCGGCAAACGAGGACTGCTGCACCACCTGCAGCGCATGACCGAGGAACAACGACAAGCGCTGCAGGGCTACCTGATGGCCAAAGGTGCCCGTGGACGGGGTAAAGGCCCGTACGCTCCCCGCCGGGAGGCCGACGCAAGAAACGCGATGCGCAGCGCCTACCCGGCTGTTCCGGCGTGGGTGATGCCGCTGGAGGCCGTGGCCGAGTCGATGGCGCCAGACCCGAATTTGTTCGATGTGGTCATCGTCGACGAGGCCAGCCAGGTCGGAGTCGAGTGGTTGATGCTCCTGTGGCTTGCACCCCGCGTAGTGGTCATCGGCGACGAATGGCAGTGCAGCCCCGGTCCCGGTGACCAGGACATGCAGACAGCGATCGACGCCGTCGATCACTACCTGCAAGGCATGCCGCAACACCGACGTGGCGGCTTCCTGCCCGCGACAAGCCTCTACGAGCTGATGTCCGCCCGGGTACCGCAGGTCATCCGGCTGACCGAACACTTCCGCAGCATGCCGGAGATTATCGACTGGTCTTCCGGCCAGTTCTACCACCGGCGGCTGGTTCCGCTGCGCCAGTTCGGCGCGGACAGACTCCCGCCACTCCAGGTCGTCCGCATCGCCGACGCCGAAGTGGAGGGTACCGGCGATCGCGCGGTCAACCGTACCGAAATCACGGCGATCATCGACCAAGTCCAAAAGATGATCTCAGACCCGCTCTACCGCAACCGGTCCATCGGCATCATCGCCCTGCACAGCAAGGCGCACGCCAGGCACCTCGACGAGGAGCTACGCCGCCGCGTCAGCAGCCAGGACATCGAACGATTCGCCATCAAGGTCGGTGAACCACCGGCGTTCCAAGGCGACGAACGCCAGATCATCCTGCTGTCGATGGTGTATGACCACACCCAGCCCGCCATCACCAACCGAGTCCAGGCACGTCGCTACAACGTGGCGGTCACCCGTGCAGAAGACCAACTATGGTTGTTCACCTCGATCCCGGACAACGCCGTGTTCCGGCCCGACGACATCCGCGGCTCCCTTCTCGGTTACCTGCACGACCGACCAGACACCCTCACGATCGACACCAGGCTGGATGACATTGCCGGCGATGTCTACCACCCTCCGTTCGAGTCCCTGCTGCAGCAGCGGGTCTTCCTCGAACTACGCCGCTGCGGCTATGCGGTCGTCCCGCACTATCCGATCAAGGACGGTCATATCGATCTCGTCGTCGTCGGCGACAACGGCCGACTTGCCGTCCAATGCCACAGTCCCAACCCGCACACCAGCCTTGACGACCTGGCCGCCCACCTGCACCGTGAACTCGAACTGCGACGCAGTGACTGGTGCATCGTCCGCATTCACGAAAGCGAGTACGTGTTCGACCCGCAAGCGGCACTACAGCCACTGTGGCAGCAGTTACGCCAACGTGGGATCGAGCCTCGGTCGCTTCCACCTGCCCGCCGCAACACGACGCACTGGACACCCATACCGCTGTCCGACGAAGACACCGACGAGTAGACGCGCGCCCCGCCGCACCGCCCGCAGGAGTCACTGTGGCCTCGTCGCTGTGCAGTACAAACGGGCAGCTGAAGATCTATATGGCCGGCATTTGTCGCCAACCGTAATTGGCCGCTAATTACGCGGATCTTAGCGACGCACGTCTATACACTCTCATTACCTCCGGTAATCGCACAGCTACCGAGGGGAAGGGGGTTGCGGTGAGCGCGACGGGCGACACGATCGCGGCGATTCAGGCGTTCATTCAGCAGCTACAGCAGGCCGCTACCGCGGCCAAGGCTGCGATCAGTCAGGCGGAGCAGGGCCGGGCCAAGGCCACCGGGGTAGGCGATGCCCGCAGCATCACCACGTTCACCCAGGTGCACCAGCTGCTCAGCGAGGCCCACCGGTCGGTCGGCGCCACCATCGGGCAGGCCGAGCGGGCGATGACCTGGACCAAGGCCATGCAGGACGGCGGTGGGCCTTGAAGAGAACAAACCGCCAGGACGCCGGTCACCGGTCGGCCACCGCCCTGGACGCCACCGGCCGAGCCGCCGAGCTGGGTCCGGGAGGCTGAAAGCCGGTTGCCCGTACGCCCCGGCGACGAGGGACCTACCCAGGGAGAGGTGTTCACCACCTCCGGTCAGCCGCTGCGCAAGGAGCCGATCCACTCCGGTCGGGACCCGTCGCTAATCAGTGATCTGAGTCTGAGTAGAAACGATCAACTCGCCGAGTCGATGCTCTCCCACGTCGAGGCGCATGTGGCAGCCGCCATGCGAAGACCACCGAAGCCCGCTAATGCGGATCCGGACACGGCCAAGGGTGTGCTGTACGGCGATCTCCCCGACCAGGTGGTGCTCGTCATCAACAACCTCGTCTGTAAGGGCAGGTTTAGCTGCACCCAACTCGTGCGCGGCACGCTGCTGCCAGACCAGCGGTTATTCGTCTACGAACGGGATAAGGATGGACGGCTTCGGTCCCAGCCCGTGGTCCTGATCGGTACCGGAGAAAGGATCAAGCGATGACCACGTACACGGTGGCGTGGGGGTGGAACTCCGACGATCCAAGCGGACAGAACACCATCCGGGTCAGCACCGCAGAGGAGCTTGACGCCGCGCTCGACGCCCTCACCGCGAGCGGACCATACCTGGTCGACATATACAAGGGCACGTGGGCAAAAGGTGAGCCAGTCCAGCCGGACGGATTCCAGCTGGTCTGGGGACATCCGCACCGGGCGGCGCTGACCTGGATGGGAGACGACGCGGCTATCGCGGTCGACCCCGACCTGCCGGAGTGGCCGGAACCGATTGGGCATGATCAGGACGCCGCCAGCCCAGACCGTACCCGGCTGACCCCGGCCCAGGCACGGCAGGCACTGCACGAATACCTCCGCACCGGTCAACGCCCAACGTCGATCACGTGGGTGGAGTAGCACGCGAGCTTTCCCGCTGCAGCGGCCGGCCTCCGCCTATCAACGACGTGACCGACTTCTGCGCCGCCGCGGTACCTCAGATGGGCGGTCTTCTGGCCACGTTCATGGACCGTGCCACGAGACGGGCGGCAACACCCGGGAGGGGGGCCGTCATTGTGCTCTTGAAGCGACCGCGGCGTTCTGCTGACCGCGCTCAAGGATGGCCGTGGACGGTCACAGGCATTGGTCGGACCAGGTGAGTTGGGGCGAAAGAGTGCCGTCGGCCATCCACTGGGCGACCCCAGCCAAGGCGTCCTGTTGCGGGATAAACCATTCGCCCCGTACGGAGTCTGGTTCCTCCCAGCGCACGTCGTGGCTAGCATCCTCGGTTGAGCCGTCGCAGCGGGTGCAGTGCTGGGTGAAGTCGGCGTCGGTGTGGACCAGGGCCCAGCCGAACGGGGCGATGGCGATCGACAACGATTCCCCGCCTTCGCGACGCAGTTCGATGCCGGGCAGCATGTCGCCCGCGCTTTGATAGCGCGCCTGGAGTTCGCTGGCGAACGTTTCGACCTCGCTCGCACCGGCCACCACTCGGGTTTCGATCTTGGCGCTGAATGGTTCGGTGTACAGCAGCTCGATCGCCATCACCGCTCACTCCATCCCTTGCTCCCGCTTGCGAACCGCCATGTCCTGACCGTGCCGCTGTCGTCCGGGAAGTGTACGTCCAGCACGGATCCGGGTGGCAGCAGCTTGTGCAGAACGTAGCGGCATTTCGCCCGGCCGATGTCGCATGGCGCTTTGTTGATGAACAGGTCCGCGTGTCGGACGTTGTTCTGGTGCATGTAGCCCGCGGCGTGGCCCTCGACGTGGGTCCAGGCTCGGGTCAGGCCGGAGCCTGGGCCTCCGGGAAGGTTCTCGATCAGCCATTGCCCGGGCCCGTCCTCGCCGCTGATCAGCGGCACTTCTCGATCTCCGGTGTCGAGGATGCCCTGGACCTTGCCGCCGTCGTACGGCGGCACCCTGGGGTGGACTCGGCCGCCGGGAACCGGCGGGGCCGCCACGCGGCGGTCGGCGGTTGGCGTGGTCGGGGTGGGGCTGGTCGGCATGTCGCCGCCAGCCTCGGTCAGTTTCCCTGGCCGCCGATCTGCCGGGCCTCGGCGACCGCCGCCCGCAGGTGTTGCTGGGCGGCGTCGCACCGCGCGGTCAGTTGGTCGAGGATCTGCTTGATCGCGTCGAGAGTAGTGAGCATTGGCCCGGGTTGACCGCCGTGCAGCACGGTGGCGGCCAGCCGGCGGGTCTGGTCAACCTTGCCGATAGTCGCCGCGATCCCATCACGGGCGGCGGTGAGCTTCTCCGTTGCCGGTGACAGCACGGTGATGGTCTGCTCGGGTGACATCTCCTGCGGGGCGGCGGTGACCGGCTTGACCGCTTCGTTGACGGCTGCGCCGATGCCGGTCAGCCGGGTACGGATCTCACCGATGGCACGGCGGACCTGGACCATGCCCGCGGCAATCCCGGCGAACCCCGACCGGGCTGCCCTGGCGGCGATCTCCTGCGCTCGGGCGTCGGCCCCGGCTGCGGCGGTGTGGGCCTGCTCGATCCCGGCCGCCATGGCCTGCAAATCGGCGCTGATCGCGTCGATACCCGCCATCCCACCCCGCTCCCGTTGCATCGAGGGCTGTCGTGCAGGCATCACCGTACCGGCCAGCCCGGACAGGAGGCGATCGGGTTGGGCGGAAACGGCTGAGGCAAGTTGCCGTCATGGGCAACGCTGGCCGCGATGGCGGTGCGTGGTCGGGCTGGTCTCGGTTATCGTGCGGTGGCCATCGAGATGTGGAGATGCCTGGGGGGTACGGAGTGGGGCGGCTGTCGTCGGCGTTCTCCCGGGCCGTCGCCGCGCACGCGCAGGCGCTGGCCCACCTGGACGCCGTCCGCCGCAGCCTTACGGATACGGCCGTGCCGCTGTCCGGTCCGCTACCGCAGCTTGCCGGCATCGCCGAGCGGCTCGCCACGGTGGGCGAGGCGCTGGTGCCCGGTTGGACCGGCGCCGACCTGACCACCGGCCCGGCGCCCGGTACGGACCGGTCGGGCGGCCCGCTGCTGGTGCGGGTGGGGCACGCCTACCCGCTGGGGACGGCCAGGTTCCCGGCAGTGGTGCCGCTACTCGGCGGCCTCCACCTGGGCATCAATTCCGACGCCCGGGATCCGCGGGTCGCCGGGCTGCTGCGCAGCCTGGTCGTCCGCCTGGTCGGGGCCTGCCAACCAGGAATGCTGCAGGTGGTGCCGCTGGACCCGGCGGCGCTGGGCGCCACCTTCATGCCGCTGCGACCGCTGATCGACGCCAAGGTCGTGGCCCCGCCGGCGGCCTCCTCGGACGCGATCCGGCTAGCCCTCGACGACGTCCAGGCCCACGCCCAGGCGGCGCAGGCGGGCGCCGGCGACGGGTCCTGGCTGCTGGTGGTGGTCGCCACGGTACCGCCCAGCCACAGCGACATGGCGCGCCTGGCTGCGCTTACCCACACCGGGCCGGACGGCCGGATTTGCCTGATCGCCGCTGGCTGGCCCGACTCCACCAGCGGGCAGGAGGCCCCCGGTCTGGGCTCTGCCACGCGGGTACGCGTCGATGGGACGTCGATCTGGGTCGGTGATCCGCCCGGGGCGGCGTTCAGCCGCGACGGCCGGGGCCTGGCCGCACCGGTCACGCTCGACCCCGACCCGGCCGCTGCGGTGGTGGCCGGGTTGGCGGCCTCGGTCGGTGAGCAGGTCCGCCGGGCGTCGGCGCTGACCTTCGCCGATCTGATCCCCGACACCGTGTGGGACGGATCCTCGGTGGAAGGGGTACGGACTCTGGTCGGGCGGGCCGGGCGAACCCCCATGGGGTTGGCGTTCGACGATGCCACCCCGCACTGGCTGCTCGGCGGGCGTACCGGCTCAGGCAAGACCGTGTTCCTCCTTGACGTCCTCTACGGCCTCGCCGCCCGGTACTCGCCGGACGAGTTGGCCCTGTATCTGCTGGACTTCAAGGAAGGCATCAGCTTCACGGAGTTCACCCCCACCCCCCGTGACCCGTCGTTCATCCCGCACGCCCGGGCCGTCGGTGTCGAATCCGACCGCGAATACGGCGTGGCCGTGCTGCGGGAGCTGCGCCGCGAACTCAACCGCCGCGCCGCCACCCTGAAACACCACGGCGTCACCAAGCTGTCCGACCTGCGCCGCAACCAGGCAGACGTGGCGATGCCCCGCATCGTCACCGTCATCGACGAGTTCCAGGTACTGTTCGAGCGCACCGACCCGCTCGCCCGCGAAGCCACCGCCCTGCTGGAAGAACTGGCCCGCAAGGGCCGCTCCTACGGCATCCACCTCGTGCTTGCCTCGCAGACCATCGCCGGGGTCGAGGCCCTGTACGGCAAGACCGAATCCATCTTCGGCCAGTTCCCACTACGCATCGCCCTACCCGGCGGCTCCGGCGTCCTGGACACCCTCAACACCGCCGCCGACACCCTCCCCCTGGGCACGGCCGTGATCAACACCGCCGCCGGCCACCCCGCCGGCAACATGGTGGTGCGGTTCCCCGACGCACACGCCGACCCCACCACCGTCACCCAGGTACGCCACCGACTCTGGACCCAGGCCACCCCCGGCGCCCACCCGCCAGCGGTGTTCGCCGGGTACGCCAGCCGCCACCTTGACGACGACCCCACCTACCAGCAGTTGACCCCCGGCACCCGCCGGCCGGTGGCCGTGGTCGGAAGGGTCATCGACGTGCCGAACAGCACCGCCTCGTTCACCCTCGACACCACCCCCGGCCGCCACCTCGCCATCGTCGGCACCAGCAACATCGGCGCCCACGTGCTGCACGCCGCCACGGTCAGCCTGGCCCGCCAACACACCCCGGACGCCGCAACGTTTCTCATCGCCCCGCTGGTCCCGGCCGCCGGCGAGGTGGCCGACCACACCATCCACACCATGGCCACCGCCGGGCACCAGGTCACCACCCTCGACGCCCGTAGCCTGCGCGACGAACTGCGCAAACTCGCCGACCCCACCGCCACCCACCCGCAAGGCCGCACCTACCTGGTCGTGTTCGGCGTCGACGCGGCCAGCCCGGTCCTGGCCAGCCGCGACCCCGACACCTTCCGGGCCGGCCACGATGACCTGCAAACCGTGCTGCGTAACGGCCCCGCCTACGGCATCCACCTGCTCGGCTGGTGGCGCGGACTGCGCCGCCTGGCCGACGACCTCGGTGGCGCAGGCAACCGTGACGACATCGCTTGCCTCGTCGCGCTCAACGTCCCCGGCAGCGAACTGGGCTTGTACCTTGGCGAACATGACCTGGCGTACGAGCCTCGCCCCAACCGGGCCCTGCTGGTCGACCGGCACGACCAACGCACCACCCTGATCGTGCCGTTCGTGCGCCCCGGCCACCTCATCGAGGAGATCTGAGGATGATGAGTGCCTGGCCCGAATACCAGCAACTGGCCCGTCAACTCGCCGAGCTGAGCCATCGCCAGCAGCAGGCCGCAGCTGACCACGCGACGCAGCGCGACAGCATCACCGCGGCTGTCGCCCAGCTCGACCAGCGCCTCGCCGCGCAACGGCGCCGCCTCGACCACCTCGCCACCGCACTCGGCCAACCCATCAGCCCACCACCGCCGGCGCCTGTCTCCGTCACCGAGGCCGCCCAGGCGCTTCAGCTCGCCCGCCAGCACGCCGACGCCGCCGACATCGCAGCCGCCGAAGCCGAACACCTCGCCCGGCAACCGGCGTTGCTCCCCGGCCTGTCGCCCACCGCTCGCAACCTGCTGATCTACGCCGGCTGCGCCCTGGTCGCCGTCACTGCCCAATACGCCCTGCTCATCGCCTCCGACGTCACACCCCTGGGCACCATCACCGTACTCGCGTTCATGTGCGCCGGATTCCCCGTGATGGCCTGGGGTACCGGCTACGCCATCATCAGCACCCTCGGCAAGCCACGCCTCGGCGACACCGCCGCCCCCCGCAGCCCACGCCTCGGCCTGGCCATCTGCTTCCTCGCCATGCCCATCGCCTTCTGCACCTTTAAGATCGCGAGTTCGGTGCTGGGTCCGTAGTGTGTCCCCGTCTGTTGGCTGGGCCACCGAGTACCGGCACGTTGGGGGCGCGATGAGACGACGGCCCGCCGAGGGACGCTGGAGGACAGCGTACGACGGCGATGAACGGCCACGCCCCATTTTTCAGCCCCACGGGCGGCGGTGCAGCGCCGAGAAGCCAGTCGCCGTGCCCCGTCCAGCTACCACGCCGTCAAGCACCGGCCGCCCTCGCAACTGGCCCAGTGTGTGACCGGTGGCTGTCCGGGCAGATCCTGCGGGCGTCCGAATGGGCTTGAAACTTACCGCCGCGACGCCTCACACCAGATCACGGCGACCTACACACCAAGATCCATCAAGTTCGAGAAGGATGGATATCTAAGAACCGCACTAATGGCGGAAAACCACCAAGACCGGCGTTCGAGGGGATACCAGGCGTAGCACGCCCGCTCAAACGGGTGTGCATGCGTTGACACTAAGTCGGCGTGGTCAAGCGGCTTGCGGATGGTGCCGTCCTAGCGATCGCGACCGGGCGATAGAGCAAGCGGGTGGGGCTCGCCTGTCAGGGCCGCCAAGGCGCAGGCGACTTCGTACACGTCCGCACGGACGTAGGTCGTGGTGGTGCCCGCGTCGTTCTTTCCGTCGTGTCCGGCGTATGCCCGTGCCACCGCGTAGCCGAAGTTGCGTTCTACCCAGGTCAGCGTGGTGTGTCGGAGCCAGTGCGTGCTGATCTGTTGTGTAGCTACCCAGGGCAAGTGCTGGCCTAGCCGCTGCCACAGGTGGTCGTAGCGGCGAGTCGTGATCGGTTTCCCGTTGCGGTAGCGCAGCAACTGATCGTTCGGGTCACCATTGCCGCGCTCGTCGCTGTGGATCAGCAGGTGCCGCATCAGGGTGGGTGAGACTGGCTGCCATCGCACGGTCTCGCCCTTCTCGCGGAGCCGGATCAGGCACTGGTCGGCGTCGAGATCGCAGCGGCGGAGAGCGAGTGCGCCGCCGCGGCGGCACGCCGTCTCGGTGTGCAACCTCAATAGCAGCGTGTCCAGTTCGGGATCGTTGCCCGTGGTGCCCGCCACTTCGTTGATTCTGGCCAGTTGCGTGTCTGGCAGGGCGCGGCGGGTGCTGGCGAGGCGGCGCGGCTTGGCCACCCGCGTGGCGGGATTGTCGCCTTCCGGGATCAAGCCGTCGGCGACGGCGTAGCGGTAGATACACCGGAGCGCGGAGATCAGGTGTTCGGCCGCCGTCCGGCCTCCTCGGGAGTTGCGTCTGGTGACGACCTGGCTCTTGGTGCGCTCGACGAGCTGCGTAATCTCCAGCGGAGTCGGCTCGTCCAGGCGTCGATCGCCCCAGGCGTTCCTTATCCGTCTCCAGTAGCTGGTGTAGACGCGACGTGTTCCGCGGGTGACGGCCTGCGACACGCGGTCGATGTACTCGTTGAACGTGGGCATGGGCGTGTGGCTCGTCGCGCCGTTTAGGAGTTGCTCGGGTGTGATGCCCATGCGCGCGAGCAGGATGCGAGCCGCCTCTATCTCGGGGCGGGCGCGAGCGTCGGAGTGCGCTGTCATGGCGATGCCTCGCTGACAAGGGTGGCGTGGTAGGCCAAGACCATCGCGTCCAGTGCGGACATCGGGTATGCCACCAGGAGGCCGCGGTCCGGGCATGCTGCCATGAGCAGGCGGTCGCCGGCCTTGAAGTGGCACGCGTGTCGTACGGGGAGGGGTAGGCGCAGGTGTCCCTGGCGGGTGATCTTCTCCCGCCCGCCGCGTTGGGGGACGACGACCACTGCGCCGGCAACGACGGACACGGCGACTGGAAGCCCCGGTCGCCACTGCAGGATCCGCAGCGGCGACCGGTCCGCAAGCCGTCCACGGCCGTCGATCGTGGTCACGACGTAGTACGCCGAGCTGTCGCGTTCCGGCGAGAACAGGCGGGCGATTGGCAGTCCACGGGTCGGCGGTCGCGGCGGTTGCCCTCCCAGCCGCAAGACGGACCAGAGCTGATCTCCGAACGAACCGGTCGAGGCTTCTGCGGGAGCGGCAGCCGCGGTACTCGGTTGAGGGCTGGACGTCGTCGGCCTCGTCGGTGTGCGGGCGCGTTCGAGTGGGTTGGTGTTCATCGCCGGTCTCGCCACCACGCCGGGAGCACTGTCGGTACCCGGTAGACCAGGACGTCGTCGTGCACGGCGCGTGGTCGCCGGCCGGCCCGCCGACCGGGGGTACCCGTTGACGGATGTCGGCGGGGGTCGCGCAGAGGTATCCGCAGGGCGGCGGCGCGTTCGATGAGGTCCAGGCCGGCCCACTCGGCGGCGTAGGCGATCGGAACGGTCAGGTCCAGCGTCTGGTGTGAGCGGTGCAGCAGCCGCGTGGTGAGGACTACGGTCGTCGCGGGGTGGAGTAGTGGTATCCAGCTAGCGAAGGAAAGTTTCAGGTCGATCTCCAACTGGCCGACCAGGTCGGCGTTGCTCCACCGGCGGGCGGGATAGCCCGGCGGGTGCAGCCGGACCGGTGGGGTGGCCAGGACCAGGTCGACGCTGCCGCGCAGCCGCCGTG
>WNGB01005379.1_pt1 | contig 19509 bp, 18 predicted proteins | sample 5400681 | NCBI WGS metagenome assembly WNGB01 (sample SAMN13153367, study PRJNA577476) | soil metagenome | isolation source: 115 cm soil or saprolite under grassland replicate 2 | place: USA:California | collected 2016-06-15
CTCGAGGCGCTCGATAGTGAGGGTGGCAGTGTCGCCGCTGTCCCAGGTGAGCTTGGCCTGGCCACCGACGCGCAGGTCGATCTCGGCGCGGTGCCCGAACCAGGTGCCCAGGCCCTCGGCAGTGGTCAGCGCCGCCCAGGCGCGCTTCGGCGGGTGGGCCAGCTGGACCGTGCGCTCGATCCGGTCGGGGAATGCCATGTCCGACTCCTTGTAGCAACCACTTAGTTGCTACCCAACTTATAGCAATCAACTGGTTGCGTCCTCCTCAGGTCGGTTCGGCGGGCGGGTCCTGATCGACGCCGATCATGCGCTGGACCCAGGCGACGTCGTGCCAGCTCCCGTGCTTCCAGCCGATCCGGCGGTAGGTGCCGACCGGCTCGAAACCCATCGCCCGGTGCAGGGCCTCGCTCGCCTCGTTCGGCAGTGTCATCCCGGCGACCGCGGTCCGGAATCCCCGCTCGGCCAGCCGCGCCAGCAACGCGTCGTACAGGGCCCGCCCACCGCCAGTACGACGACGGCCGCGTAGGCCGCGCGTTCCTTGAAGGGGCCGCCGTACGCGTAGCCGACGACCCGGCCGTCCTCGACCAGCACCAGCCACGCGTGCGCGCGCTGCGCGGCGGCGATCCGGCGCGCCATCTCGGCATCCGTCGGCGGCTCGGTCTCGAAGGTGATCGCCGTCTCGGTGACGTACGGCACGTAGATCGCCGCGCACGCCTCGCCGTCCGCCTCGGACGCGTCCCGGATCACCGGCCGCTCACTCACCGGCGGCGCCTTACGGGGTCGGGCCGAGGGCGATCGGGCGGGTCGGGTCGGTGATCCAGTCGGACCAGGAGCCGACGTAGACGGCCGCCTCGATACCGGCCCGCTCGAGTGCCAGCGCGGCCTGCGCCGCGGTCACGCCGGAACCGCAGTAGGCGCCGACCTCGGCCGCGGCGTCGGCACCGAGGGCGGCGAAGTGCGCGCGCAGCTCGGCGGCCGGCCGGTAGCGGCCGTCGGCTTCCAGCAGTTCGGTGGCGGGCGCGTTCACCGCTCCGGGGATGTGCCCCGCGACCGGGTCGATCGGCTCGTTCTCGCCGGCATAGCGCGCCGCCGCCCGCACGTCGACCAGCACGCCACGCTTGGCGAGAGCCGCAGCCGAGTCGGCGTCCAGCATCGGCATCCCGCCCGGCACGGCCGTGAAGTCGCCGGGCGCCACCCTCATGACGTCCCTGGTCACCTCTCCCCCGGCCGCGCGCCATGCGGCGAGGCCGCCGTCGAGCACCCGCACGTCGGACAGGCCGAAGTACCGGAACACCCACCAGGCGCGGGCGGCCCCCAGCGACGTGGCCTGGTCGTACACCACCATCGGCGTTCCCGCGGAGACACCACAGCGCCGCAGCGCGGCCTCGACAACGGTTGCCGAGGGCAACGGATGGCGCCCGCCCGGTCCCGGCGGCGCGGCCAGTTCGGCGTCCAGGTCGACGAAGTGCGCGCCCGGAAGGTGCCCCGCGTCGTACGCCTCCCGGCCGGGTGGGCCGCCGAGGTTGTAGCTGACGTCGACCAGGACCGGCGGGTGGTCGCCGGCCAGCTCGGTCGCCAGGCCGGCCGCGGACAGCAGTGAGCTCATGAACGTCCTCCGAACGGAAGCACCTCGGGCGACAGCGTGGCGCGGGCCCGCTCGGCGGTGAGCCGGCGGCGGTGGTGCCGGCGGCACAGCACCTCGTACGAGACCTCGGCGGACGGCTGACCGTCCGTGTCGCCGAGGACGAGCTGCTCGCCTTCGGTGACCATCACCCCGCCGACGGTGCGGGCGTTGTGGGTGGCGCGTTCGCCGCACCAGCACAGCGCCTCGACCTGCAGCACCTCCATCCGGTCGGCGAGCTCGACCAGCCGCGCCGAACCCGGGAACATCCGGGCCCGGAAGTCGGTGAGGATGCCGAAGCAGAACACGTCGATCTGCAGCTCGTCGACCAGCCGCGCCAGCTGCTCGACCTGCTCCGCGGTGTAGAACTGCGCCTCGTCGCAGACCGCGTAGTCGATCCGGCCGCCGTGCGTCAGCTCCTCGACCACGTAGTGCCAGAAGTCGAACTCCGGGTGCACCTCGATCGCGTTCGCCTGCAGCCCGAGCCGCGACGACAGCGTCGCCTCACCGGCCCGGTCGTGGCTGGTGAAGATCCGTCCGATCCGGCCCCGGCTCGCGTGGTTGTGGTCCAGCTGCAGCGCGAGCGTCGACTTGCCGCAGTCCATCGTGCCGGTGAAGTAGAGGAGGTCAGCCATAGGGCGACCATCCTGCCTGATCAGCCTGCGTCGAAGAGCAGCGGCACGGCCATCTCGTCCGCCGACAGCGAACCGTGCAGGCCGATCAGCCCGGCCTCCGCGGGGAACCGCCGCGCGATGACCAGCGCGATCGGCCCGACCGCCGCCACCACCACGTCGCCGATCCGCGGCGCGACCCGGTCCTCGACCGGCCCGAACCAGCCGCGCGCGATCGCCTCGTCCCGGGTCAGCACGAACGCGAGCGGCCCCAGCCGGGCCTTGTACGCCGCGACCACGTCGGCCACCGCGCCGTCGGCGCAGTACAGGTGCCGGAACCGCGACTCCCCCGCCACCAGCGTCAGCCCGGCGTACAGCGCCGGCTCGGAGTCGATGTCGACCCGCTGCTCCGGCTTCACGTCCACCATGCCGTGATCGGCGATCACCACCAGTACGGCGTCCCGTGGCAGCGCGTCCCGCACCTGCGACGCGAAACTGTCCGCGGCACGCAGCTCGGCGAGCCACTCCGGCGACTCGCAGCCGTACCCGTGCCCGGTGTAGTCGATCTGCGAGTCGTAGACGTAGACCAGCGCCGAGCTACCCTCGCGGATCGCGAACCGGGTCGCGTCCAGCCGCTCCTGCACGGTGTCCGCACCCCGGTGCGCGCTGCCCCGGAACGCCGCCGCGGTCAGCCCCGAGTTGTCGAACCGGGCCTTGCTCACGTTGCGTACCGCGACACCCGCCGCCGTCGCCCGGTCGAACACCGTCGGGTACGGCTGCCAGCGCCGCGGCTCCACGCTCGCGTCCCACGACAGCGCGTTCAGCAGCTTCCCGGTCTCCGGTACGACGCTGCTGTACCCCACCACTCCGTGAGCGCCCGGAGGCAGCCCGGTGCCGAGACTGGTCAGGCTGACCGCGGTCGTCGACGGCACCCCGCAGGTGAGCACCTTGCCGGCCGGCAGCAGCGACGCCAGGTACGGCGCGTGCTCGGCGTGCCGGGCCAGCAACCGCGCGCCCAGACCGTCGAGCAGCAGCACCGCGTACCGCTTCGAGTCCGGCAGGCCGAGCTTGTTCGACTCGCCGGTCACGCCCATCGCGCCCAGCACGGACGGCAGCACGTCGGCGAGCGACCCCGCGCCGTACGCCGGTTCGGTCTGGTCGCTCACCGGTGGCTCGGCACGGTCACGGCCGCGCGGTCGCCGCGGACAGCGCGGTGGCGAAGTCCAGCACCTGCTGGATGCCCGCCGGCCCGTCCGCGGCGGCGCTGATCCGCAGCGCGATGTCGTCGGCGGCGACCGACCCGGTGTACCCGTGGTCGGCGTCGCAGTTGGGGTCCGAGCAGATCGCCGGCTCGAGGTCCACCCGGCTGACCATCCCCCACCCGATCGTCAGCACCACCTCGCCGCTGGCGGCGGCGTCCGCGCGGCGCGACGAGTACCCGGCCGGGTTGGGCACCACCCGGTTCAGCACCACGGCGTTCAGCCGGGTGAGCGGGATCGCCTCGGTGGAGGTGGACGCGAACGGCTCGGTGATCACCTCGTCGGCCGCGTGCTCGTCGGTGTGCGCGACGATCAGCCGGGTCGGGGTGAGCGCCAGGATCGTGATGTGGCGGCGGATCTCGTCCCGGTCGAACGTCGGCTCGTGCTGCAGCACGAACGACTGCACGGGCTCACCCGCGACGGCGACGGCGAGCGAGTCGGACACGACATCGGGGTAGTAGCCGCACCGGTCGATCGCGGCGCGCAGGTCGCCGGAGAGATCCTTGACATCCGGCGCGTTCAGATCACGCATGCCTTCATCCTCGCACGCCGCGCGGCCCCGGCTCTCGGACTATCCCCAGCGTGCTGGACGCGCTACGCGTCGCGATAGGCGAGCAGCGGCCCGTCCGGCGTGTCCACTGTGTCCGCCGCGAGCATGGCGTGCGCGACCGCACGCGCCAGCGCCCGTGCCCCCGCCGCGAACACCGCCTCGAGCCGCTGGAACGCCTCCGGGTCGGTCACCCGCAGTCGCTCGGCGTCCGGGCCGGCCGTCGACAGCGCGAACACGGTGTCCCCGTCGACCACGGTGTGCACCGGATCGATCGCCCGGGCCAGCCCGTCGTGCGCGACAACCGCCAGCCGCGCCGCGGCCGCCTTCTCCAGCGGCAGATCCGTCGCCACCACGGCGATCGCGGTGTTCATCCCCGGTACGACGTCCGGCGCGGCACTCGCCACCGATGCGGGCGCGATCCCGGCGAACTCGTTCCCGAGTCCGTACCGGGCGCCGTGCAGCGTCCCGTCGGGCCCGACCGGCGATCCGGCCGCGTTGACGACCACGAGCGCGCCGACCGTCGTACCGTCGTCGAGGACGGTGCTGGCGGTGCCGACGCCGCCCTTGAGGCCGCCGGTGCGCGCTCCCGTGCCGGCCCCGACGTTGCCTTGGGCAACGGGTCCGCCGGTCGCGGCCTCGATGGCGCGGCGGCCGAAGTCCGCATCCGGGCGCGCCTTGAAGTCGCCACCGCGGCCGAGGTCGAAGATCACCGCTGCCGGCACGATCGGCACCACCTCGTGCGCCTCGGTCCCGACCCGCACCCCCTCACCGCGTTCCTCGAGCCACGCCATCACGCCGCCGGCCGCCTCGAGCCCGTACGCGCTGCCGCCGGTGAGCATGATCGCGTTCACGCCCGCGTTCGAGTTCAGCGGGCTGAGCGGATCCGTCTCCCGCGTCCCCGGCGCACCGCCACGCACGTCGACGCCTGTCACCGCCGTCCGCGGCAGGTACACGACCGTCGTGCCGGTCAGGTACGGCGGATCGGTCGCCGTCGCGTGCCCGACCAGGACGCCGGGAACATCGGTGATCGCGTTGTGCGGACCGGGACGCCCCGCTGACATCGAGAATGGCTGCACCGCGCCAGGCTAGCCCGGGCAGTGCAGCTGTCGCGTTGCACGGCGCCCAGCGCATTTCGCCGCCCCCTGACGCGCGCGCCGCGGACGCCCGTGGCGCTAGGCCTCCAGGTCGCGCAGGCGTCGTACGGCGGTGTCCTGGCGGGGCTTCTCGACCGGGGCGATCCGCGCGGTGGTGTCGAGGACGGTGGCGCCGGCGGCGCTGACCAGGACCGACTGCAGGTCGAGGCGGACCACCTCCTCCAGGTCGAGGGTGAGGCGGCCGACGCGGTGCAGCATGTTCTCGATCGAGGCGATATTGACGGGCTCGGTGCCGCGGTAGCCGAACAGCAGCGGCGCGGCCCGGACCTCGCGGACCATCTCGGCGGCGTCCGCGGTGGTCAGCGGCGGCATCCGGTACGAGCGGTCGCCGAGCAGGTCGGTCGCCATCCCGGACAGCCCGAACAGCACCACCGGACCGAACGACACGTCCTCCCGCGTCGAGATCACCACCGGAACCCCCGTCGGCGCCATCTTCTGCACCACCAATTGCGCCCGTCCCGGGTCCCCGAACGTTCCGGTGAGCGACGACCAGGCCTCGCGCATGTCCTGCTCGTCGTTGATGTTGCGCCAGAAGTCGGCCAGGTCCGGGCGCGCCCGCCACTGCTCGGCGGTCGCCTTCAAGATCACGTCCCAGCCGAGAATCTTGCCCTGGGCAACGGCTTCGTCCGCGGACAGCACCGGGTACGACGGCAGCACGTTCACGTCGTAGAAGCTGAGCAGGTGCTGGCGCTCGTCCGCGTCCAGGTCGGCGCCCTCCGGATGGCGCGCGAGGAACTCCTCCACGAACGCCTTCGCGCCCACGGGGTCGATGCCGTCGAGGTCCGGCACCTCGCTGTCCGCGCGGCGCAGCCACTCGGCGTACGAGCTGACCTTCGCGATCGCGCCGACGGCGTACTGCGGTGACGAGTACGACGGGATGGAGCCGCGCGCGGCGCCGCCGTGCTCGTCGGTGACGCGGAGTTGCTCGGGCACGCTGCGGGAGGCGAGGAAGGTGGAGACCACCGGCTTGACGGCGCCGGCCGCCGCGGCGGCGAGCACCCGGGCGACGTCCTCGCCGGTGGTGCGCAGCGGCGGCGTGAAGATCACCACGACCGAGTCGACCCGGTCGTCGTCGAACACGCACCGCAGCGCGGCGGCGAACTCGTCGGCGGATGCCTCGGGGCCGAGCGTGGTGCAGTCGTCGGTCACCACCTCCAGCCCGTGTGTCGCGGCGGCGTCCATCGCGAGCAGCGTGAGCGCGTCGGAGTTGCTGACGATCGCGATCGTGCGGCCGTTCGGCAGCGGCTGGTGCGCGAGCAGCTGCGCGACGTCGAACATCTCGCCGGTGGTGTCGACGCTGATCAGGCCGCTGTGCCGGAACAGCGCGTCCACCGCCGTCGGCGGCAGGTCGCTGAGCCGGACGGCGTGGCCGAGCGGGACGCCCTGGGTGCTGCGACCGGACTTCAGCGCTACCACGGGTTTGCGCCGCGCGAGCCGGCGCGCGACCCGGGCGAACTTGCGCGGGTTGCCGATCGATTCGATGTACAGCAGCACCAGCTCGGTGGCCTCGTCGGAGTACCAGTACTGCATCAGGTCGTTGCCCGAGACATCGGCCCGGTTGCCCGCGGACACGAAGGTGGACAGCCCGAACCCGCGCCCGATCACGTCCGCGAGGATGGTCACGCCGAGCGCACCGGATTGGCAGAAGAACCCGACCCGGCCGGCGGTCGGCATCAGCGGCGACAGGCTGGCGTTCAGCGAGATCCGCGGGTCGGCGTTGATCACACCGAGCGCGTTCGGGCCGATCACCCGCAGCCCGTACGAGCGGGCCAGGCCGGCCAGCCGGCGCTGCCGCATCCGGCCCTCGTCGCCGAGCTCGGCGAACCCGCTGGACACCACGACCAGCCCGTGCACGCCCTTCGCGGCGCAGTCCAGCACCACGTCCTCGACCGCCTCGGCCGGCACCGCGACGACCGCCAGGTCGACCCGGCCGTCGATGCCGGTGACCCGGTCGTACGCCGGAACCCCCTCGATCGGGCTGCTGTCGCCGTCGGAGTTCACCGCGTACACCGAGCCGGTGAAGCCGCTGTCGTTCAGGTTCCGCAGCAACGCGTTGCCGATCGTGCCCTCACGCCGGCTGGCGCCGATCACCGCGACACTCGACGGGCTCAGCAGCCGCGCGATCGACTGCGCCTCCGAGCGCTGCTCCCGCGCCTGCATCACGCCGTACGACGTGTCGGTCGGCAGGATGTCGAACGCGACCATCACCAGGCCGTCCTCGAACTCGCGCGCCACGTGGTAGCCGGCGTCGGTGAACACCCTGATCATCTTGCGGTTCTCCGGCAGCACCTCGGCGGTGAACCGGGTGATGCCGTGCTCGCGGGCCGCCTCGGCGAGGTGTTCCAGCAGCAACTGGCCGAGCCCGCGGCCCTGGTGCGCGTCCTCGATCAGGAACGCCACCTCGGCGTCGTTGTGCGAGATCCGCTCGTACCGCCCGACGCCGATCATCTCGCCGGCGACGGTGATGATCAGCGCCAGCCGGTCCACGTAGTCCACCTGGGTGAACCGGGCCACGTCGCGGTCCGACAGCCGCGGGTACGGCGCGAAGAACCGCAGGTACTTCGACTGGTCCGAGACCCGGTCGTAGAACGCTCGCAGCCGATCCGCGTCGTCCGGGCGAATCGGCCGCAGGTGGGCCGCCGCCCCGTCCCGCAGGACGACGTCGGCCTCGTACTCCCGCGGGTAACCCGGGGGCGCGGCATCCGGGTCGGTCACGCTGCACAGCCTACTCAGCCGGTGCGCGGCCGACCCGGACTATTTCGCATACTTGGCGAGGAAGGCGGTGACGGCGCGCTGGACGGCCGGTACGCCGCCGTCCTGGACCAGCGACACGCCGTGCAGGCTGCCGGGTACGACGATAAGGGACTTCGGCGATTTCGTTGCCGCGTGCAACGTCTTCGCGTCGGCGGCGAACTCCGCGTCCTCCGCGGCCGCCGCGTACAGCACCGGCATGGTGAGCCGGCGGACCGCCGTGCGCGCGTCGATCTCGCTGTAGTTCGCGGGCGCGGACAGGCTGATCACGCCCTGCACCACCGGCCGGGTCACCGCCGCGCCGGCGAGTACGGATGTGCCGCCCATCGAGGCGCCGACCAGCACCACCTTCGCCGCGCCCTGCGCGCGCAGGTACCCGGCCGCGGCGGCGACGTCCAGCCCGAACGGCGACGGCTGCACCCCGTCGTACTGGGCGTAGCCCGCGCTGCCGCGGCCCTCGAGATCGATGCTCAGCACGAGATATCCGGATTTGGCCAGGATCCGCGCGTACGGCCACCACTGGCAGAGGTCGCCGTTCGACTGGTGCACCAGTACGACGCCCGCGCGGCCGCGGCCGAGCACGGCACCGGTGATCTTCGCGCCGTCGCCGACCGGGATCATCACCCGGCGGGCGGCGTCCGCCGGCTCGACGCACGACGCGCCGATGCTCGCCTGGGGCGACGGCGGCACCACGGCCACGGGCTTCGCGGACGGCGTGTACGGCCCGAGCGGTGCCGGCGTCGACGGCGCCGGCGTGGTCGGCTCGAAGCCCGTCTCCGGCGCCGGCTCGGTCACGGACGCCGTCGGCGTCGCCGTACCCGAGCCGGAGCCGCCGCAGCCGGCGACCAGGGTCAGCCCGAGGCCGGTGAGGGCCAGAAAGCGGTACATGTCGCTGAGCGTCATCGAGATCCGGCGGCGCTGTCAAACGATTCAGCCGTGACGGAAACAGGTTGCGCACCCCGGGTGGCAGCGGCCGCGCCCCGGCCGCTGCCACCGGCGCGATCAGGTGCCTTTCCAGACGCTTTCAATCGGCTTGCAGGGGCACCGCGCCGGTGGCGTGATCGGCACCGTTCACCGGCGTGCCGTTTCGGTACAGCGGGCGGTTGGGCAATAGTGCTGGCATGGCGGACGAACGCAGCACGTCTGAGACAACTCGCGCCTTCCGGGAGGCCCGGGACTTCCTGGTGGCGCACCGCGAGGACTACGAGACGGCATATCGGGACTTCCGGTGGCCGCGGTTCGAGCGGTTCAACTGGGCGCGGGACTGGTTCGACGCGCTCGCGGTCGAGCAGCCGGACGTCGCGGCGCTGACCATCGTGGAGACCGACGGCGAGGTCGTCAGCCTCACGTACGCCGACCTGGCGCAGCGCTCCCGGCAGCTGGCCGCCTGGCTCGCGGGCCACGGCCTGCGCAAGGGTGACCGGGTGCTGGTGGTGCTCGGCAACACCGTGCCGCTGTGGGAGACGATGCTCGCCTGCATCCGGCTCGGCGCGATCATCATCCCGGCCACCACACTGCTCACCGAGTCCGACCTGGCGGACCGGATCTCCCGCGGCCATGCGAAGTTCGTGATCGCCGCCGGCGCCGACGCCGGCCGCTACGCGGGTATCGCGGACCGCTGTACCAAGGTCGCCGTCGGCGAGACCGCGCCGGGCTGGCTCGACTACGCCGACGCCTCGTCGTACGTCGGTGACTCTGAGGCCGGCGGCGACGCCGACGAGGTGGACACCGCGGCCGGCGACAGCCTGCTGCTCTACTTCACCAGCGGTACGACGAGCCAGCCGAAGCTGGTCGAGCACACCCAGGTGAGCTACCCGGTCGGGCACCTGTCGACGATGTACTGGATCGGCCTGCAACCGGGCGACGTACACCTGAACGTGTCGTCGCCGGGCTGGGCGAAACACTCCTGGAGCAACGTGTTCGCGCCCTGGAACGCGGGTGCGACGGTGTTCATCTACAACTACACGCGGTTCGACGCGGAGGCGATGCTGCGGGCGCTGTCGACGTACGGGGTGACGACGTTCTGCGCGCCGCCGACGGTGTGGCGGATGCTGATCCAGGCCGACCTGTCCGCGGTCGACGTGTCGCTGCGCGAGTGCCTGAGCGCGGGCGAGCCGCTGAACCCGGAGGTGATCGAGCAGGTGCAGCACGCCTGGGGCATCACGATCCGGGACGGCTTCGGGCAGACCGAGACCACCGCGCAGATCGGCAACTCCCCCGGCCAGCCGCTGAAGCCGGGGTCGATGGGCCGGCCGCTGCCCGGGTACTCGGTCGCGCTGGTCGACTCGGCCACGGGTGACGTCGGCGACGACGGCGAGATCTGCCTCGAGCTGGGGCCGCCGCCGGTCGGGCTGATGCGCGGCTACCGCGACGACCAGGCTCGCACCGCCGAGGTCATGCGCGGCGGTTTCTACCACACCGGTGACGTCGCGAGCCGGGACTCCGACGGCTACATCACCTACGTCGGCCGGGCGGACGACGTGTTCAAGGCCAGCGACTACCGGATCTCGCCCTTCGAGCTGGAGTCGGTGCTGATCGAGCACCCGGCGGTCGCCGAGGCCGCGGTGGTGCCGTCACCGGACCCGGTCCGGCTCGCGGTGCCGAAGGCGTACGTGGTGCTTGCCCCGGGCAACGAACCGTCACCGGAGCTGGCCGCGGAGATCCTGGAGTTCTGCCGGAAGAACCTGGCCGGCTACAAGCGGATCCGCCGGATCGAACTGCGGTCGTACGGGGCCGAGCTGCCGAAGACGATCTCCGGCAAGATCCGCCGGATCGAGCTGCGCGCCGACGAGGCCGGCCGGGTCGAGCGTGGCGAGACCGGCGAGCACGCGTACGACGAGTCCGACTTCGGCTAGGCGGGACCTCCAGGCCATCACAAGATGGCCGGCACGCGCTCGTGTGGCTACGCCGGCGCTGCGGCAGCGTCACCGGCGGCGATTGCGATGGCCTGGAGCTCCACACCCTGTTGAATGGCCCCCATGTGGCACGACACCGGACTTGGCATCGCCGCGGTGGTCGTGCTGCCGCTGCTGGTCGTGATAGCCGTCGCCGCCTCCCGGGTGGCCGCGTTGCGGCACGAGCGTGGGGTGGTCGAGGCGGCCGTCCGCGCGGCGGTCCAGCTGGCGGTCGTGGGGACGCTGATCGGGTTCGCGCTGCGCTCGATGGCGGGCGCGCTCGGGTTCGTGGCGTTGATGCTGGGCGTGGCCACCCTGACGTCGTCGCGGCGGATCGGGCGCTTCGTGCGAGTGCCCGGATTGGTGCCGCGCTGCGCGGTGGCGATCGGGCTGCCGGCGGCACTCGTGATCGCGCTCGTCGTGGCGCCGGGTGTGGTCCCGCGCAACCCGGCGACGCTGCTGCCGATGGGCGGGATCGTGGTCGGCAACGCGATGAACGCGACCACCCTGGCCGGGCGCCGGCTGCTCGCCGAGTACGCGAACCGGTACGGCGAGTTCGAGGCCGGGCTGTCGATCGGCCTGTCACCGGCGGCGGCGTTCCGGCTGGTGGCGGGACCGAGTGCGGGCGACGCGCTGATCCCGGCGCTGGACCAGACCCGCACCGTCGGGCTGGTCACATTGCCGGGCGCGTTCGTCGGGATGGTGCTCGGTGGCGCGTCACCGGCCGCTGCGGCGGCGCTTCAGCTCGTCGTACTGATCGCGCTGCTCGCCGCCGGGTCGCTGGCGATCCTGACGATCACCGAGCTGCTGTGCCGCGCGTCGTTGCCCGACGGGCGTAGCGTGAGGCCATGACCGACGACGGATCGATCTTCTCCCGCATCGACGAGCTGGTCAGCGAGGAGCACGGGCTGCGCGCCAAGCTCTCCGCCGGCGAGATCAGTCACGAGGACGAGCATGCCCGGCTCACCCAGCTGGAGACGGACCTCGACCGCTGCTGGGACCTGCTGCGGCAGCGCCGCGCCAAGCGTGAGTTCGGCGACGACCCCGCGGACGCGCAGGTGCGCGCCGCCGACGTCGTGGAGCACTACGAGGGCTAGGGCTAGGCTGCCGGGCCGAGGCGGGGCCACTCGATCGCCGGGCAGCGGTCCATGACCATGTCCAGCCCCGCCGCCGTGGTGCGCTCGAAGGCGTCCTCGTCGATCACGTCGAGCTGGAACCAGACCGCCTTCGCGCCCTTCGCGACCGCCTGGTCGGCGATGTCGCCGGCCAGCTCGGACCGCACGAACACGTCCACCACGTCCACGTCGAACGGGATGTCCGCCAGCGTGGCGTAACCCTGCTCGCCGTGCACGGTCTCCGCCTTCGGGTGCACCGGCACGATCCGGATCCCGTTGCGCTGCAGCAGCCGTGCCACGCCGTATGCCGAACGGGCGGTGTTTTGCGACAGGCCGACCACCGCCCAGGTCTTCGTCTCGTTCAGGATCCGCCGGATCACGGCGGTGTCGCCCCAGGGCGTGCTGAGGTCATGGCTCATACTCAGCGCAACCGGGCATGCGGGTGCGGTATTCCACCGAGGTGAGGCCGGGTCGCTGCTGGGATTGTCGGTGCGGTGAGGTGAGAATGAGGCCGACCCCCGAGGAGGGGAACGCCGTACCGCAGTCGTTGTGAAGGAGCGCGTCGAGACCGCATGGCACGCCGTACCAGCACCACCGAGCCCGAGGACTTCGAGGAGCGCATCCTCGACGTCGACGTCTCCGACGAGATGCGCACCAGCTTCCTGGAGTACGCGTACTCCGTCATCTACTCGCGCGCGCTGCCGGACGCCCGCGACGGGTTGAAGCCGGTGCAGCGCCGGATCCTGTACTCGATGTCCGAGATGGGCGTGCGCCCGGACCGCGGCCATGTGAAGAGCTCCCGCGTCGTCGGTGACGTGATGGGTAAGTTCCACCCGCACGGCGACACCGCGATCTACGATGCGCTGGTCCGGATGGCCCAGCCCTGGTCGATGCGCGTCCCGCTGATCGACGGGCACGGCAATTTTGGAAGTCTGGACGATGGTCCGGCAGCGATGCGGTACACGGAATGCCGGATGGCGCCCGCCGCGCTGGCGATGACGGACGGGCTGGGCGAGGACGTCGTCGACTTCAAGCCGAACTACGACGGCCGCGAGGAGGAGCCGTCGGTGCTGCCGGCGGCACTGCCGAACCTGCTGGTGAACGGCGCGGCCGGGATCGCGGTCGGCATGGCGACGTCGATGGCGCCGCACAACCTGGTCGAGGTGGTGCAGGCGCTGCGGCACCTGATCAAGACCCCGGACGCCGACCTGGACGACCTGATGCGGTTCATCCCGGGTCCGGACCTGCCGACCGGCGGCAAGATCGTCGGCCTGGACGGGATCCGGGACGCGTACGAAACCGGGCGCGGCTCGTTCAAGATGCGCGCCACCTCCCGGATCGAGAACGTGACGCCGCGCCGCAAGGGCATCGTGGTCACCGAGCTGCCGTACCTGGTGGGCCCGGAGAAGGTGATCGAGAAGATCAAGGCCGGCGTGCAGTCCAAGAAGCTGCAGGGCATCGCCGACGTGAAGGACCTCACCGACCGCACGCACGGCACCCGGCTGGTGATCGAGGTCAAGAACGGCTTCCACCCCGAGGCGCTGCTGGAGCAGCTGTACAAGCTGACCCCGCTGGAGGACTCGTTCTCCATCAACGCGGTCGCGCTCGTCGACGGCCAGCCGCGCACCCTCGGGCTGCGCGAGCTGCTCGACGTCTTCCTGGGCCACCGGTACGACGTGGTCCGGCGCCGGTCGACGTACCGGCGGCAGAAGGCGATGGACCGGCTGCACATCGTCGAGGGCCTGCTGATCGCGATCCTGGACATCGACGAGGTGATCCAGATCGTCCGGACCAGCGACGACGCCACACAGGCGAAGGCGCGGCTGATCCAGGTGTTCGACCTGAGCGACGTGCAGGCGACGTACATCCTGGACATGGCGCTGCGGCGGCTGACGAAGTACTCGAAGATCGAGCTGGAGACCGAGAAGAGCGAGCTGGAGCGCGAGATCGAGCGGCTGACCGCGATCCTCGACGACGAGGCGCTGCTGAAGAAGGTCGTGTCCGACGAGCTCGGCGAGGTCGCCAAGACCTACGGCACGCCGCGCCGCACCGTGCTGCTGGAGTCGTCCGGCGCGGCCAAGACCTCCGCGGTGCCGCTCGAGGTGAGCGACGACCCGTGCTGGGTGCTGCTCAGCTCGACCGGCCTGCTGGCCCGCACCAACGGCGTCGAGCCGTTCGGGTCCGGTGAGCACCGGGCCAAGCACGACGCGATCACCTCGGCGGTGCGGACCACGGCCCGTGGGCAGTTCGGGCTGGTCACCAGCGCCGGGCGGCTGATCCGGCTGGAGGCGCTGGACCTGCCGGCCGTGCCGACCACCGCGAACGCGCCGAACCTGCAGGGCGGGGCGCCACTGGCCGAGTTCGTGTCCCTGGACAGCGGCGAACGAGCCCTCGCTCTGAGCACCCTCGACGCCGACTCGGTCGGGCTCGCGCTCGGCACCGCGCAAGGTGTCATCAAGCGCGTCGTCCCGGACCACCTCAGCAACCGGGACGCCTGGGAGGTGATCCGGCTCGCCGACGGCGACGAGGTCGTAGGGGCGGTCGAGCTCACCACCGGCGACGAGGAGCTGTGCTTGATCAGCACCGACGCCCAGCTGCTGCACTTCAGCGCGTCGGGCGTCCGCCCGCAGGGCCGGGCCGGAGGCGGCATGGCCGGCATCAAGCTCGCCGCGAACGCGAAGGTGACGTTCTTCGGCGCCCTCGACCCGGCCCGCGACAACGTCGTGATCACCGTGTCGGGCTCGTCGTCGGCACTGCCCGGCACGGAGTCCGGCGCGGTCAAGGTGACCCCGTTCGCCGAGTACCCGGGCAAGGGCCGGGCCACCCAGGGCGTGCGCTGCCACCGGTTCCTCAAGGGCGAGGACGCCCTGGTGCTCGGGTTCGCCGGCGCGGCGCCGGTGCACGCCAGCGCGGCCAGCGGCGCGCCGGTCGACCTGCCCGCGGCCGACGGCCGTCGCGACGGCTCCGGCACCCCTGTGGCGCAGCCCATCGCGGCCTGCGCCGCCGGGCTGGCAGGCTGACCCCATGACACGACTCGTGGCCGTCCTCACGATCGGCCTGCTCGCCCTCACCGGGTGCAGCGACGACAACAAGCCGACCCCCGACCAGACGACGCAGGCCGCCGACCCCGTGTCGCTGCTGACCGCGGCGAAGAAGACCCTCGACGAGACGGCCAGCGTGCACGTCGTGCTCGACAGCCGCGACATCCCCGACACTGCCCAGGCGCTGTCCAAGGGCGACGGAGTGGTGACCCACGCGCCGGCGTTCACGGGCAAGCTGTCGTTCGACAACAAGGGCAGCATGATCGACGGCGACGTCGTCGCGGTCGGCGGCAAGGTGTACGTGAAGCTCTCGTTCACGCAGTCGTTCATCGAGTTCTCGCCCAAGCAGCTCGCCGACCTGGGCGCGCCGGACCCGTCGACCTTCATCGACCCCGCGAAGGGCATCGGCTCGTGGCTGCCGGCGCTGAAGAACCCGGTGCTGAAGGGCGAGTCGCGCCGGGGCACGGTGATCGTCACCGAGATCAGTGGCACGGTGACCGGGGCGACCCTGGCCGGCCTCTTCCCGAAGGCCCAGGCCACACAGCAGTTCCCCGCGACGTTCGGGATCGACAAGGACAACAACCGACTCGTCTCCGTGATGATCAGCGGGCCGTTCTACGCCGGCGCCACCACCACCTACGACATCACGTTCGACCGCTATGGCGAGCAGGTCACCATCACCAAGCCCTCGCCGTCGTGACGCCCAGGTGAGCGCCCGCGGGAAGCTCGCACTCGCGTCGGTGGCGGTGATGTTCGCCGCCGCCGACACGTATGTCGTGGTGCTCGCGCTGCCCGACATGATGACCGGCGTAGGCCTGTCGGCGGACGAGTTGCAGCGGGCGGCGCCGATCGTGTCCGGGTTCCTACTCGGGTACATCGCGGTGCTCCCGCTGATCGGCCGGATCGCCGACGTCGTCGGTCGTACGCCGGTGCTGGTCGGGGCGTTGCTGCTGTTCGCGGTCGGCTCGCTGATCACCGCCTCGTCGTACGACCTGTCGCTGGTGGTCACCGGGCGGTTCCTGCAGGGCGTCGGTGGCGGCGGCCTGGTGCCGGCGACGCTCGCGCTGGTCGCCGACCTGTGGCCGGCGCAGCGCCGCGGTCTCCCGCTCGGCGTGGTCGGCGCGGTCCAGGAGCTCGGCTCGGTGCTCGGCCCGCTGTTCGGCGCCGCGGTGCTGGCCGTCGCAAACTGGCGCTGGATCTTCTGGATCAACCTGATCGTGGCTGTCCTGCTCGCGGTCCTGCTGCACGGCGCGGTGGCGCCGCGACGTCCGCTCGCGGTCGTCACGGGTGTGCTCGCGTGTGTCTCGCTCGCGCTGACCCTGGTCGCGCCGGCCCGGCTGGCGACGTCGTTGACCCTCGGGGTTCCGTTCGTGCCGTTCGCCGGCGAGTCCCGGCTGGCGACGCCGATCGGGGTCGCCACGCTGCTGCTGTTCGCGCTGTGGGCGGTGCTGTCGATCCGCGGCGCCGGCCTGGGTACGACGTTGCGCGCGGTGGACCTCACCGGCGCGGCGCTGCTCGGCCTGGCCCTGGCTGGGGTGGTCCTGGCCTTCGCGACGGCCGATCCGGAGCGCGAGCTGATGGCGCCCGCCGGCCCGTGGCTGCTGGTCGCCGCGGCGCTGTTCGCCGTGACCTTCTGGTGGTGGCAGCGCCGTACCCCCCGGGCCATCGTGCCCACCGGGCTGCTCGGGCCGCGCGCCGCCTGGGGCGCGCTGGTGGTCAGCGTGCTCGTCGGCGCGGCACTGATAGCGGCGCTGGTGGACGTACCGGTCTTCGCGCGCACGACGATCCACGGTGGCGACCAGCTCGGGGCCGCTCTCGTGCTGCTGCGGTTCCTGGTCGCCCTACCCGTCGGCGCGGTCACCGGCGGCTGGCTGACCCGCCGCTTCGGGCTCGGCTGGATCACCTGCGCCGGGCTCGCCCTCGCCGGCGTGATGTTCGTCCTGATGGCCGGCTGGGATCGCGACTCGCTGCGCCATCTGCCCGCCACCCTCGTACTGCTGGCGTGCGGCTTCGGGTTCGGCCTCGCCATCTCTCCGGTCAACTCGGCGATCCTCGCCGCCACCCCCGACGACAGCCACGGACTGGCCAGCGCACTCGTCGTCGTCGCGCGCATGGTCGGCATGCTGGTCGGCGTATCGGCGCTCACCGCGATCGGCCTGCGGCGCTACTTCACCGTCGCCGCGCACGTGCCACCGGCGAACCAGCTCTGCCCCGACTCCCCCGCGACCTGCCGGCCCTTCATCGAGGCGCTCCGCGACGCCGCCATCGCCCAGGTGCACGCGATCTTCGCCGGCGCCGCCGTCTGCGCCTTCGCCGCCGCCGTCGTCGCCGCCCTCGTCCTCGGCCGCACCCACGCCTCCCGCGCCTGATCCCACCTGCCCGACATCCCGGGCACCTCCCAGGCGCCACACACGACCTGCCCGACATCTCGGGCAGGTCGCAGGCGCGATGTACCAGCTGCCCGACATCTCGGGCAGGTCGCAGGCACGGCGTGCCAGCTGCCCGAGACCTCGGGCAGCTTGGAGGGACGCGTACGGTGTGTCCCTGTGAGTGCTCCCGACAAGCTGTGCTCGACCTGGTGCCGTGAGCTCGGCGAACCGCTCGCCGGGACCGCCGTGGTGGCGGCCGGCTGGCTGGTAGTGGAGCAGTCCGGGCCGTGGGGCGCGAAGGCGCCGACGCAGAGTCACCTCGATCCGGAGTTCGGCGCGCGGATCGACAGCGCGGCCAAGGCCGCCGGGATCCGGTTCGGGTTGATCCGCTCACCGGGGCGGCACGCGGACGCGCCACCCGGGGCGGGCAGCCGTCAGGTGTACGCCGCCTGCACCGTCCCCGGGCGGACCTGGCTGCTGGCGGGCTGCGTCGACGACCCGGCGGAGCTCGAACGGCTGGATCTCGACGCGCTCGCGACCGGCGACCGGGACGCCGTGATCGCGTCGCTGCCGGCACTGGCGCCCGCCGACGAGCCGGTGCTGCTGGTGTGCACGAACGGCAAGCGCGACGAGTGCTGCGCGCTCCTCGGTCGCCCGATCGCGCAAGCGGTGTGCGCGCAGGCGCCCGGGCGGGTGTGGGAGTCGAACCATCTCGGCGGCCACCGGTTCGCGCCCACCGTGACCGTGCTGCCTCACGGAACCATGCACGGGCATCTGGACACCGCGACCGCGGCACGCATTCTCGCCGCCGCCGAGCGGGGCCGCACGGTGCTGAACGGGCTGCGCGGCCGGTCGACCTGGTCGAAACCGGGCCAGGTCGCCGAGATCGCCGTACGCGCCGAGACGGGTGAGGACGATCTCGACGCGCTCACGGTGACCGCGGAGGATGAGACCAACGTCATGGTCACCCATCGTGACGGCCGGGGCTGGATCGTGACCGTCGCTGCCGCACCGGCAGAGCCGCCGCGGCCGGACTCGTGTGGCAAGGAGCCCTTCCACATGACGGTCCTCACAGCGGTGAAGGTGGTTCAGGCCCGACAATCGGTGCATGTCTGATTCCACGGCCGACGAGCAGTTCGCCGATCTGCTCGCCGCGAACGCGTCGTACGCGGAGCATTTCGCCTACGGCGAGTTCGACGGCATCGCGCACGCCGGTGTCGGCATCGTCACCTGCATGGACTCGCGGATCTCCCCGCTGGAGATCATCGGCCTCAAACCGGGTGACGCGAAGGTGCTGCGCAGCGCCGGCGGCCGGGTGACCGACGTGACCATGACCGGCCTGGTGCTCGGCGTGCAACTGCTCGGCGTACGGCGGATCCTGGTGGTCCCGCACACGCGCTGCGCGATGGCGGCGATGACCGAGGACGAGCTGCGGGCGAAGGTCGAGGAGGCCGCCGGCAAACCCGCCGGGTACCTGCCGCTCGCCGTGATCCCCGACCAGCGCGAGGCGCTCCGCCGCGACGTCGCCGCGATCCGCGAGCACCCCCTGATCGGCTCCGACGTCGCCGTCGGCGGCTTCATGTACGACGTGGACACCGGCCGGCTCGACCAGCTCGTCTGACGTTCGGGAGCCGTAACCGCGAGACCGGCCGGACGGGCACCGCAGCCTCTTAGGCTCCAGATCATGGAACCCGTCGGAGTGATCGGTGGCTCGGGGCTGTACTCGCTGCTCGACGACGCCGAGACGGTGCACGCCGGTACGCCGTACGGCGAGCCGAGTGCGCCGGTCGCCGTCGGGTTGCTGGGCGGCCGGCGGGTCGCGTTCCTGCCGCGGCACGGGACCAGGCACGAGTATCCGCCGCACCGGATCAACTACCGCGCCAACCTGTGGGCGCTGCGTTCGCTCGGGGTCCGGCAGGTGCTGGCGCCGTCGGCGGTCGGCTCGCTCGATCCGGACCTGGAGCCGGGGCGGTTCGTCGTACCCGACCAGCTGATCGACCGGACCAGCGGACGGGAGCGGACCTTCTACGACGAGAACGCGGTGCACATCGGCTTCGCCGACCCGTACTGCGGGCGCGGGCGCGCGACCGTTCTTGCCCGTGGCAACGAGCTCGGGCTGGACCCGGCGGACGGCGGCGCGCTGG
>WNGB01005197.1_pt1 | contig 19498 bp, 14 predicted proteins | sample 5400681 | NCBI WGS metagenome assembly WNGB01 (sample SAMN13153367, study PRJNA577476) | soil metagenome | isolation source: 115 cm soil or saprolite under grassland replicate 2 | place: USA:California | collected 2016-06-15
GAACGTGTCCCAGCCTCTGAGCTTGACGGCACACGCGCGCTGGTGCCCAACGTCGTGATCACAGGCCACTCGGCGGGCCGAAGCGAGCGCTCGCGGGACCCGCTACGCACGCCTATTCCTGGACAACTTGCAGCGATTCCGAGCTGGCGAACCACTCGCCAACCTGGTCGATTACGCTGCTGGATACTAGCAATGATGGACTGGCGGGTGTCACAACCATCGACACGCGTGCCGAGTTCCTCGGCATGTCGCTGCCGTCGCCGATCATCGTCGCAAGGCCGGCCAGACGGCGACCCGCGGCCTCTCGCCGAGTCTGCTGCGGCGGATCGACGCGGCCGGGTTCGCGATGCCGTCGTCGCCTCCGGACGACCCGCTCCGGCGGTCACGGCTGGCGCCGATTCTCATCGGTGTCTGCTGTGTACGATCGCCGACATGTTCAACCACCCAGATCTGTCGAGCATTGCCACCGTGTCGCTCGACGACCGCGATCGCCTCGACGACTGGTTTCAGACGCGCATCCAGGCTGATGTGCGTCGTGGGCGACACCGCGGCCACTTCTATCAGCTCACCGCGGACCTGGTTATGCTCGAGCATCGCGTCGACTACGCCAAAGCGATGTACGACACCATTCCGGCGTTCCGCAATCGCCTCCGCGAGACGGGCGAGGACTCGACCGACAACGCGGAGATCATCGCCGAGAGCCTGCAGCACCTGCCGATGTACGTGCTGTACGGCTGGGAAACGGGCATCTATAACGAGATCCGCCACCTGCGCTACCGCGGGCTGAGCAAAGAGCAGTTGCTGGAGCTGGTGCTCTTCGCGCAGCTGCACGCGGGTATGCGCGGGCTCCAGCTCGTCTACAACGGCGCTTCACGGCTGCTCGTCGATCTTCCCGATCCGGGTGAAACCGCATGTTTCCCGCGTGGCTGGGCACCCGACCCGGACGCCTTCAAAGCCGGGCTCGATCTCTCGGTCCGTTCGCTCACGGACGCGGATCGGCGCGGGATCGAGGGCTGGTATGAAGCGACTATCGGCTATATGCCGAAGTCGGTCCAGTTCGCGCTCGAGTTCCATCCTGAGTCTTTCAAGTGGCATCGCGCGCGCTGGGAGGTCATCTTCCGGACGTTACCCAAGCAGGTGGCGCCGTACATCATGCTGCGGCAGCATGTGCTGACCGGCAACACTGAGGCGCTGCGCGAGGCTGCGCTGCTCGGTAAAGCCTGGGGCATCACGAAGGAGTGGATCGTCCACGGTCTGATGGTAAGCGCCTTCTACTGCGGATTCGAAGGCCTGTATTTCGCGCACTCCGCGCTACACGATGTGCTCGACAAGTGGGAGGACTCGCGGTGATCAACACGTTCAACGCGCCAGATCTTGCCGACATCAGCGGTTTTTCAGCTGAGGAGAACGAACAGTTCGTCGAGATGCGACGGGCGCATGGCGTGCGCGTGGACCGCGGCTGGGGACTCAATTACCAGGCGACGGCTGATGGCATCATGCTCGACAACCGGCCGGACTACGCGCGCTACTTCTACGAGGGCTTGCGCACGTTTCGCACGCGGCTGGAGCTCACGAACACCGAGTTCAACAACCCCGTCCAGTTGACCATCACGAGCTTTCAGCATCTGCCGATGTACATCCTGTACGGCTGGGAAACAGGCATTTACAACGAGTTCCGTCACTTGCAGTCACGCGGTCTGTCGAAGGCACAATTGATGGAGTTGGTGATGTTCGCCCAGCTGCAAGCGGGCATGCGCGGGCTGCAGCTCGTGTACAACGCGGTAGGCAAGTACTTGCCGGACTGGCGCGACGGACCAGGCGAGGTGCCGCTCCCGTCCGGCTGGGCGGCCGACCCCGAGGCGTTCAAGGCTGGCCTCGACCTGTCAGTCCGCCCGCTCACCGACGCGGACCGCGCGAATCTTCAGGCGTGGTACGAGCGGACGATCGGCTATGTGCCGAACTCGGTGCAGTTTGCGCTCGAGTTCCATCCGGAGTTTTACAAGTGGCATCGCGCGCGCTGGGAGGTGATCTTCCAGAAGCTGCCCAAACAGACCGCGCCGTACGTGATGATCCGCCAGCACATGCTCACCAACAACCGCGAGGCGCTGCGCGAGGCCGTGCTGCTGGGCAGGGCCTGGGGCATCACGCGCGAGTGGATGGCGCTCGCCTTTGCCACGACGGCCTATTACACGGGCTTCGAAGCGCTGTACGCGGCGTACGATGCCGTGCACGACATCCTGCAGTCGATGAGCTAGATCGAAGGGGCCGCGCCTGGCTGTCTGGTGCGCCGCAGTCTTGGATCCAACGTGTCACGAAGCCAGTCGCCAAGGTAATTCACGCACAGCACCAGCAGCATGATGGCAACACCGGGGAAGAACGAGATCCACCACGCTGTGTCGACGAAGTTTCGGCCATCCGAGACGAGCGATCCCCAGGAGGGTGTGGGCGGCGGCACCCCGGCTCCCAGGAAGCCCAGCGTGGCTTCCGAGAGAACAACCAGCCCAATCTGCAGCGTCATCAACACGACCCATGCGTCAAGGACATTCGGGAGCAGATGTGTCGCCATGATCCTGGCTGGTGAGCAGCCCACGACACGCGCGCCGATGACGAATTCAAGATTCCGCAGACGCAGAACCTCACCCCTGACGATACGAGCGTAGCTGGCCCAACCAAGCACCGACAGTGACACGATGACGGTCCAGACGCCAGGGCCAAGGCTGATGGCAAACAGCAGCGCGATGAGGATGCCGGGAAAAGCGATGCTTCCATCGGCGAACCGCATCAGAAAGGAATCAACGCGTCCGCCGATATATCCGGCCGCCAACCCCATGAGCAACCCGACCGCACTCGACACTACGACGACGGAGGCGGAGACGGCGAGGGAAACCCGTGCTCCCCAGATGAGCCGACTCAGGACATCCCGCCCCAGGGAGTCTGTGCCGAGCAGATACGCCGGGTTTCCGCCCTGGAAAATGACCGGTGGGGTGAGCTTCTGTGGCAGCGCAATGCGCGTTGGATCGTACGGGGCCAGCAAGGGCGCGAACACGGCGAAGACGACAAACAGCACGATGAGCGCCGTCGGCAAGAGCGGCGCCTTGCGCGCGATTTGCCACGCTGGTGCACCGCTTACCCAGGCTGCGGCACTTCTGGCTGGACTGGCCGACGCTGGTTGGTGCCGCGCGATCGTCCTCGACGCAATTGATTTGGCCACAGACCCTCCCCTCGGTCCGCCGCTAGTCGTACCTGATCCTCGGGTCGACGTACACGTACAGGACGTCCACCAGGAGGTTCGCGGCCAGCACAAATACCGCGACTAACAGCACGGTCCCCTGGATCAAGGGGTAGTCACGCGACAACATCGCCTGGTATGCCAGCTGGCCGAGCCCCGGCCAGGCGAACACCGTCTCGATGACAACCGAGCCCGTGATGGCGAAGGCGAGCGTCAACCCGAACGATGTGAGCTGCGGCGAGAGCGCGTTGCGCACCGCGTGCCGCCAGATGACTGATCCTTCCGCAAGCCCCTTGGCGCGAGCCATCTTGACGTACTCGGCGCCGAGGATTTCCAACATCGAAGAACGCATCAGCCGCGTCCTCAACGGCAAGGCCAAGAAGGTCAGAACGGCGACCGGCAAGACGTAGTGAGCAGGTGTACCGATGCCCGAGGTTGGAACCACGCGCAGCAGCACCGAGAAGACGAAGATGAGCATGATCGACAGCCAGAAACTTGGCATGGACTGGCCAAGTACGGCGACCACCCGCACTGATTTGTCGACCCACGTGTTCCGCCGCACTGCCGCCGCGACTCCGAGCACGATGCCGAGCACCGTGCTCAACGCCAGTGCCATTGCGCCAATCGTGAGCGAGTTGGGAAATCGTTCGGCAATCAGCCGAGCAACATCGCCTTTGTCCGTGATTGACTTTCCGAGATTGCCCTGTACTGCACTGGAGATGAACACCCAGTACTGCACGGGCAGCGATTGATCGAGGCCAAGTTGCCGTTTCAGCCGCGCCATATCTTCCGCGGTGGCTTGATCGCTTATCAACAGCGTAACTGGATCTCCAGTGGACCGGGCCAGGACGAAAACAACCATCGAAACAATCAACAGAGTGACCATTGATTCGATGAAACGTACCAGCAAATACCGGCCCATGGAATGCTCCCGCGACTAGCTTAAGCCCAACCCGGCTATTTGCGTTGCACCCAGGGAAGACCGATGAAGAAGCCCTGGCTCAAATGGGTGGGGCCGGCAAATTCGCCGACTTTGCTGCTGACGGCGTACTGGTCATAGACGCGAGTGATGCCGGGAAATGAGTGAAGCGCGAATGCTTTCTGCTGGACGGTGTGCCACATATCGAGTCGCTTCTTGGCGTCGAGCTCAGCAATCGTGTCCGCGAACATCTTGTCCAGCTCGGGGTCGTTGGCGGCGTGGTTGACGCCCTTCGAGGTCATGTTGTTTTGCTGAGCCGGCATCTGATTGCCCGCTGCCCCGCTGCCGACACCAATCCAGGGCACGACCCCGCCCATCATGTTCGGGTCTCCAGCCACCCAGTTGGTGCGCATGGCGGTGAAGTCCATGGGCACGATCTGGGTCTGTATGCCGACGGCTTCCCAGTAGCCGGAGATGATCTGCATGAAATCAGGCTGCCAGCCGACCTGGGAGCCCGAGAAGAGCTTGACTGCTGGGTTCTGGAACTTGCCCGGGTAGCCCGCGTCCTTCAACAGCTGCTTTGCACGTTCGGGGTCGTACTTGGTGCTGTACCAGATCGGATCGAATCCGTAGTGCAGATCGGTCAGCGCGAAGTTGCCAGCACCGGGCTGGGCAAACCCCTTGAAGAAGGAATCGACAAGCTCCTGGCGATTGATGGCGATGTCCATCGCCTCGCGCACGCGCTGATCGGACGTGGGACCAGGCGTCATCCAGTAGCCCGCGTAGCAGAGCGACGGGACCGTTGAGGCCTTCGTTTGCCGCAGCTCGAATCCTTCACTACGGAGGGCGACCGCATTGTCAAAGGACACGCCGGCGATATCTGCCTCACCGCGCTTGAGCATCGCGATCCTGGTCGACTCCTCGGGAGCATGGAGGAGGACGATCTTGTCCCAGACAGGCTTGGTCCCCCAGTAGCTGTTGTTGACCTCGAGCTCAGCCTTCGAGCTAGGGCTGAAACTCGTCAATTTATAGGGTCCGGTGCCCATTGGCTGCTGCGTGAACGCTTCCAGCCCGACCTTCTCGAAGTGGTTCTTGGATATCTCGTACGTGCCGGCGACGGCGTCCTCGTAGAACAGATACGGCGGCGCTTTGGCGAACACTTTGACCGTGTTCGCATCGGGCGTCTCCACGCGCTCGACGGTCTGGCGGTGCATCGGCGACCAGGCGCTCTTCGACTCGTCGGAGACGAACCGCTGAAACGTGAGCGCGACGTCGGCCGACGTGAAGTCGTCGCCGTTGGACCATTTCACGCCCTTGCGCAGGTTGAACGTCCACTGGCGTCCGTCAGGGCTCATGCTCCAGCTCTCTGCCAGCGCGGGGATGAGCTCGCCCTTCTCGTTGTAGAGCATCAAGCGCTCGTAAATGAGATTGAGAACATTGTTGTTGGTGGAGGCGAGAATGACGTCCAGGTTCTGGTTCCCCAGATCGGACAGGGCGACGGTGAGCGTGCCGACGCCTGCCTTGGTGCCCGCGGCGGCTGGGGTGCTGGCTGGAGCGCCCGCCTTCGGTGGCGCCTGAGTCGCCCCCGCGGCGGTGGTAGCGGCCGGCGGCGTGCCGGCGCCTTGGCAGGCGGCCAATAGCGCCACGGCCCCGCTGGCGGCCACCAGTCTCAACGCCGTTCGCCTGCTGATACCCCGGCTCGATAACGACTGGTCGCGTTCCATTGCTCCTACCCCTTTCGCCTCTTCAATTGGAGAATGGCCGACTATTCACGCGCCCCCGTCGCTCGGCCGGATAGGCCCATTGAATAGTATTGGCGGCCAGCCGGCTAGCACCGTTAGTGGGTACTCACCCCTCGAATAGCGCTCGGGCGGCGAGGCCACCTCATCATGTCGCGCCAGCGGCGCCGCGGGGGCATCGACGGAATGTCGGCACCGGATCCGACACCACCGAGGTCACTTCCAGCACTACTTCGCTCTCTAGATGGCCTTAGCGCTCTTCGCGATGGATCGTGGAGTACCCGAATTCGTTGCGTAGGTGCGCTCAGAACCTGCCTGGCCTGACCGCGTGGCTGCAGCGCACACAGTTCCCCGCGAGGCGCGCGTCTCGTGGCAAGCTACCGATTCGATCCCGACCAGTTCGTGAACCTGCGGCCGGGCCGAGTGCAAGACTCTGGCGAGTGTCTGCAATTCTGGCGAGGCCAGACTCAGCTGCGATGCCTGTGGGGCCTATTTGCCTCGCGGAGCGGTCGAAGCTGCCGCTTCTGAGGGCAGCATCCATTCGATCGTCGAGGCACTCGTGGACCACAATTGCGACGGCACACCAAGGCAGTGACAGGCCGCGATTAGTTGGTCGTTCGACTGGTCAAGCAGGTGGTGATGTACTTCCGCCATCCTCAACACGACAAGGTGCTGCCAGAACTTGTGCCGCTCGCATGCTTGCTCAGCGTCGCGCACAGCAGCTCGGGCATGGGTGTCGCAGTATCCAGCAGCCATCAGAGCTCGCGCGATGTTGACCAGAGCGGCTGTTTCTTGATACGCGGCTGAGGGCTTGGTCGAGCCTGCCACCACGCGAGCCTCTCGGTAATTCGTAAGGGCGTTTCATGCTTGCCCGAAATCGAGTTGGACGTCGCCGCTTACGTTGAGCGCCATTGCACGACGAAGTCCCCCTTCCGAGACGCTAGTGCGACGCTGGTGAAACCATACCCAGCAACTGCAGTGTGTAGATGACTCCGAGGGTCAAGTAACAGACGGCGAGCGCGACCTGGACGCCAACGAGGACAACTTGCAGGAGCACGAGCGCCTTCCCCTTCCTCGTCGGTCGCGACCCCGCGCCCGAGATCGCTCGCCCAGGATGGGCGGAATCATGTCACACGTGGTGCATGGCCAGAGCGACGAATATTCGAAAACGTGAAGACAGCTCATCAGTTCATGCCTGAGCTAGTAGCTTCAATTACGCCCTGATCATTGGTACCTACTCGAGGCGAACGAATACAGCGCGGTGTTGCACCCAGACTCGTGCATCAGGGCCCGCGCGATCCTGATAATCGATGACGATCTTCAAGAGCGGCTTTCGAAGGATGTGCTCGCATCCTGTCGCTGAACTGCGCTTGGTGGTGCCGTTAGGCGCGTGCCGAGCCGCGCCATTGCCTCGTAATGTGCCGCATCCGTGGGCGCCGCAGACCTGTACTCTTCGAGATCACTCTGGTTGGCTGCACCGTGCTTCTTGGGCGTCTCCGTACCCCCTAACGAGGCAGCCGCCCGAACGTGAAGAGCGCGGTGCACAAGTTTGCGTGGCTAACGCGCAGCAACTGGCGGCAGAAAGTCGAGCGTGTATGCGTGCATGCCTTCGGGGAACCTTTCGGCGTAGGCGCACAATGCCGCGGCTGTAGCCGCGAATTGATCGTTCGGTAGGCTCCCAGCCAGGATCAGAACACCCGCATGTGGAGTCTGAGCTTCATAAACGGCGAGAGTTTCAGCGATGAAGTCATCGCGGTTGCGTGTGGCAAGGCATCGCCCGTCCTCGGCCGCGTAGCGCAATCGTGCAGTGTCATCCCACCCCAGCGCCCGCACCTCGTGTGCACTGACAACGTCGAGCTGGCAACGACCTCGTGCGATCTCGGCGACCCTGGGCGAGATGTCCTCGTCCAGGTAGAACTTCACGCCCTGGGACTGGGGCGCATGAAGGGATAGGTCTCCCACACCCGTTCAGCGGTCCAGTCCACCTCCTCCTCGAGGCGCTGCTCGATCTCCTCCGGGTACGCCTCGCCGTAGGCCAGGGCGGAGCGGAGCTGCGGTTCGGTCAGCCAGTCGTACGCCGTACGGAGTCGGCTTGGATCATTGTCCATATCGCGTAAGGCGCGGACGATCTCGTAGACGGCCAGGCTGGTGCCTGCCACTCGCGCGACACGACCTCGACGAGTGTCGCCGAAGACGATGCCTGGAATGCGGCGCATCTTCAGCCCTTCATCCAGGAGCTCGTTGACGACCGCCGAAAGGTCGCGACCTGACCTGCGCACGAGCGCCAGCACTCCTCGATCGACGCGGTCGACCAGTCGAACGGATCTAGGAGTACTCATGCGGGACATTGTACTCATCGTCATTGATGTATGACAACGTAATGTAGCGGGGCCCCGGCCCCGATCGATTAGGTGGCCGGCGCCACCCCATGCTCGGCATCCCACGCCCGCATGCGCGCCAATGCATCATCCCAGCGCAGCGGCAGCTCGGAGCCGCGCACGCGCCAGCGGATGAACGGGCTCGGCGCGCGCAAGTCGCGGTGAAACGTCCGCAAGGCTTGGCCGTGCTGCAGCGCCCGCGAGAACGCCCGCAACGACTCGTCATCGTCCCACGCCGACAGCGTGTAGAAGTACAGCCCCGGCAAGTGGCTGCCCAGCGAGTAGCCCGCTGCCCCCGGCGCCGCCTCAATCTGCTTCATGATCCCGAACGCGGCGCCGATGAATGCCGGCACCCGCCATGCCGAGCGCATCGCGAAGCGCGAGGTAAAGGCCAAGTACTCGCGGTCCGGAACCACTGTGGCCAGCTGCTTCCAAGGGTTTGGGGGTGGGAACATGGCTCTTGTTCTGCTCCATCCAATCGCATACACACCTGGTACGCGCTGAGCGCCAGGCTAGATCACCTGTCAACCCGCCCCAGTTAGCACTCTGCACACCCGTGACGGTGCGAGTGTTAGTCGGACCCTCAGCCTCAGCCGAATGCCGCCATTGCCAAACAGCGACAGCTCGCGGTTCCGCTGGTGCGCCCGACCTGAAGCCTCAGCCGCTCAGCGCCGCAAGTCGTGCCGATTTACCGCGGACCACCGGATTGCGCAGCATCCCCAGTCCATCGATCTCGATCTCGACGGTGTCGCCTCCCTCGAGCGTAAACGGCGTGTCGGGCACGAGGGCGGTCCCGGTGCTGAGAATGACACCCTCGGGGAACTCATCCTCGCGGAACAGGTAGCTCACCAGGTCTTCCAGCCGCCGAGCGAACTCGCGCATGCTGGTCTCGCCCTGCCAGTGCAGCGCGCCATTCCGCTGGATCCGCATCCGAATCGCCAGCGCGTATGGATCGGCAATCTCCCAGGCGGGCACGATTCCGGGTCCCAGCGCGCAGCTGCCTTCGTACACTTTGGCCTGCGGCAGGTACAGCGGGTTGTCGCCCTCGATGGAGCGGGAGCTGACGTCGTTACCAATCGTGTAGCCGACGATCTCCGCGTGGGCGTTGACCACGATCGCGAGCTCCGGCTCGGGTACGTCCCAAGTCGAGTCGCCGCGGACCACAATGGGCGATTCGGGCGCGGCGACGCGGCGTGGGTTGGCCTTGAAAAAGAACTCGGGTCGTTCGGCACGGTAGACGCGCGAGTAGATGTCGGGGGTGGCGCTCTCTTCCATACGCGCCTCTTCCGAGCGCTTGTAGGTCACGCCGGCCGCCCACACCTCTGTCTGCCCATCCACTGGCGCCAGAAGTCTTCCAATCGACGGTGATGTTGATCCTGGTGATGGTTCTCGTGCGTGTGCGTCCTCCACCGCCGCGCGCAGCTCTACCGACGTCAACCGCAGCAGTTCCGCGAGCGTCCCGCCAAACTGCCCCACCCACCGCCCATCCTCAGCTAGCCCAACAAGCACAGCCCCGGTATCAGTCTCACCGCGCACAATTTGCATCCAGCTACTCCAGCGACTCAGGTAAGCGATGCGCCAACGTCCGACCCCCGCGCCACCCGCCCGTACAACGACAGGATCCCACTGGTATGCCGAGCCGGCGGCGCGCTCCACCGCGAACGCCGTTCAGCAAGCACCGCCTCAACCTGCCCAGGTAACAACAACTTGCCAGCGACGCCCACTACCGCCAACCGCCGCTCGGGAATGTGAATCTCGATCAAATCGCCGTCCTCGACAAGACTGATGGGCCCGCCGTCCAACGCCTCGGGCGCCACATGTCCAACCGCCGGCCCCTTGGCCGCCCCCGAAAAGCGCCCGTCAGTCACCACCGCGGTGGTGGTATTGAGCGCCGGATCCGCCGCGATAATGGTCGTCGCGAAGTACATCTCCGGCATCCCGTTGGCGCGCGGCCCCTCGTACCGAATGACCACTACATCACCAGGCTGCACGCGCCGCGCGATGAGCGCTTCGGTGGCGCTGTCCTCGTTGTCGAACACGCGCGCCGGTCCAATATGGACGTGCATCTCATCGGGCACCGAGAAGTACTTCACCACAGCACCGTCCGGCGCCAGGTTGCCGCGCAGTACGGCAATACCGCCTTCCGGTCCAAACGGCTGCGCGCGCGAGCGCAGAATCTCGCGCTGGTCGACTTTGACGTTATTCAGATAACCACGCGTTTCAAGAAAGAAGGTGCTGCGCTCGAGATCCTCCAGGTTCTCGCCAACCGTCTTGCCAGTGACGGTCAGACAGTCCAGGTGCAGCAAGTCGCGCAGCTCCAGCATTACGCCCGGCACTCCGCCCGCGTACCACAAGTACTCCACCGGATACCGCCCGGTCGTCTTGGCGTTGGCCAGCACCGGCACACGCCGGTGAATGCGATCGAAGTCGTCCAGCGTCAGCTCGACCCCGACCTCACGCGCAATCACCGGCAGATGCAAGAGCGAGTTGGTGGAGCCACCGACAGCCGCGTGGAGGATGATCGCGTTCTCGAATGCCTCGCGTGTCAGGATGCGCCGCGGCGTGATGTCCTCCGCGATGAGTCGGAGCACCTGCTTGCCGGCCATGCGGGCGTAGCGCAGGTGCCGCGTCATTGGCGTCGGGATCAGTGCCGAACCAGGCAACGCCAGCCCAAGCGCCTCCGAGAGCACCTGCCCGGTGCTCGCGCTGCCCATGAACTGACAGGCGCCGCAGGTCGGGCAGGCCATCGCCTGGGCTCGCTCCAACTCCTCGCGCGGCAATTCACCACGCTCGACGGCCGCGCCCATTGCCCACATCTGGTCCGAGGTCACGAACTCCGGCGCGTTGAGCTGTGTGCCGCCTGGCAAATGGATGGCCGGCAAATCGCAGCGCGCGATGGCCAGCAGATGCGCAGGCACCGACTTGTCGTTGCCCGAGATGAGCACCATGCCGTCGTGCGGATGGCCGAGCGCATGGATCTCGATCATCGCGGCCATGATGTCGCGCGACACGAGCGAGTAGCTCATCCCAGCGTGCGCCTGGGCGACGCCGTCGCAGATGTCGCTAACGGTAAAGACGCCCGGTTTGCCGCCCGCTTCGAACACGCCGTTGCTGACCTCTTCGATCAGTGGTCGGAAGTGAAACGTCCCTGGATGGCCGTGTCCGTAGGCGCTATCGACCAGCACCTGGGGCTTGGACAGGTCTTCCTCCGTCCAGTTCATGCCCATCCGCAAGGCATCGCCCTGGAAGTTCACCTGGCGAAGGCGCTGGCTGCGCAGTTTCTTCGGATCGAACGTCATGCTCTGTGTCTGGCCTACCCCGCCGCGACGGCAGGAATGGCCCACATCGCACCGTTCGGAAATGAGTGCTCCTCAATTGACTCGGCGCGCATCGTGGCGCTGTAACCCGGCTCCGTCGGCGGCATGTACCGCCCACCGCGCATGACCACCGGCGCAAGGAAGTGCTCGTGCAGATGATCGACGTACTCGATCACGCGACCCTCCATCGAGCCGCTTACCCGCAGATAGTCGACCATCGACAGGTGCTGGACGTACTCGCACAAACCCACACCGCCGGCATGTGGACAGACGGGCACGCCGAACTTTTGCGCCAGCAACAAAACGGCGAGTACTTCGTTGACACCACCCAGCCGCGCCGCGTCCACCTGACAGATGCCGATTGCATCGGCCTGCAGCAGCTGCTTGAACATGACGCGGTTCTGGCAGTGCTCACCCGTCGCCACCTTGATCGGCGCCACGGCGCGCGCAATAGCGGCGTGCCCCAGCACGTCGTCAGGACTCGTCGGCTCCTCGATCCACCACGGCTCGAAGCGCGCCAGCTCCTTCATCCATGCGATGGCCTGATCGACATCCCAGACCTGGTTGGCGTCCATCATCAGCTGCCGCTCGGGGCCAATCTCTTCGCGGATGATCCGCGCGCGACGCTTGTCGTCCTCCAGATCGCGACCTACTTTCAGCTTAAAGTGGGTCCAGCCCTGCGCGATGCCCTCACGACACAGTTGCCGCAGCTGTTCGTCGGAGTAGCCTAGCCACCCTGCCGACGTCGTGTACGCGGGATACCCGTGCTCGCGCAGATACGCCTCACGCTCCGCTTTGCTTGACTCATTCCGCTCGACAATCGCAAGCGCTTCGTGCTGCGTGATGGCGTCCGTCAGGTACCGGAACGGCACGCACCGAACAAACGCCTCCGGACTCAAGTCGGTAAGCAACTTCCACAGCGGCTTCCCCTCAGCCTTGGCCCACAGATCCCACAGCGCGTTGACGACGGCGGCCGTCGCCAGATGGATGACACCCTTTTCCGGCCCGACCCACCGCAGCTGACTATCGCCGACCAAGTAGTACCAGCCCGCGCCCGGATCAGTCGCGAACTCATCAAGGCTCATTCCGCGTACCCGTGCCGCCAGCGACTCGATCGCCGCAACGCACAGCTCGTTGCCTCGACCGATGGTGAACGTGAATCCATGCCCCTCGAGCCCGCGTGAGTCGTCTGTCCGCAGCACCACGTATGCAGCCGAGTAGTCAGGCTCCGGATTCATCGCGTCCGAGCCAGCAAGGGTCCGCGACGTTGGGAACCGAACATCGTGCGCGATTACTTCCGTGATCCTGGTAGCCATATCGCTACGTCGCCATCCAGCCGCCGTCGAGCACCACCGCCGATCCCGTCATGAACCCCGACTCATCGGCGGCCAGATACACCGCCAGGTCGGCAACCTCATCTGGCCGCCCCATCCGCCCGATCGGCTGTCGAGCGTGGAGGTCCCGAAGGGTCTGTTCACGCGTGTCGCTGTGAAAACGCTCGATGTAGCCCTCCACAAACGGGCTGTGGATGGTGCCCGGGCAGATCGCATTGCAGCGGATGCCCTCTTTCACATAGTCGACGGCCAGCTGCTTGGTCATGGCGACGACCGCCCCTTTGGTCGCACAGTATGCAAACCGCCGCGGCACACCAATCAGGCCCGCCACCGAGGCGATATTGACGATCACGCCACCCCGCGGATCTTGGCGCAGCATCTGGTCCACCCCGGCCCGCGAACCATGGAACACCCCCGTCACGTTGACGGCGAAGAGCCGATCCCAATCGCTCAGCTCCGTCTCCTGCACCGACCCGACCAGCCCGATCCCGGCGCAGTTGACCAGCACATCGAGCCGCCCAAACCGCTCTACCGCCGCCGCCACCGCCGCTTCCACGCTGTTTCCGTCGCGAACGTCGGTGCCCCAGTACAGGCCTGCCTCGCCGAGCTCGCTGGCCACCCGCTGGCCGTTGTCCTGGTTGACCTCGGCCACAACCACTCTCGCGCCCTGCTCCGCGTACGCCCGACAGATCGCCGCCCCGATGCCACTCCCCCCGCCCGTCACCAGCGCCACCTTGCCGTCCAGTCGAAACCGAGCCACGGGAACAAGATGGTACACGTCATGCCCACCGTAATTGGGCGAGCTACGCCGACGCACCGATGGTAGACTCGCCGCTGACTCGCAATCTGGCCGTCTCGGCTTCGTCCACCGCGCCGTCGGCGGTGAACGTCACACCGTAGGCGTCGCGCGCCTGCTCCACGGACACAAGCCCGTCCAGCACATCCAGCCGCACCAGCTCCGGGTCGCGCTCGTGCGGGTCGCCCAGCCCGCCGCCACCGGGCAAGCTGATGACCAGCAGCTGCTCGGGCGAGAGCTCGACCGTGCGCTTCGGGTTGAGCAGCGTGCCGTCCAGCAGCTGGAACTCGCCAGGCGCGCCTGGTAGGCCGCCCTCCAGTCCGGGCGCTGGGTGACGCACGCGGTCAGCAAAAGGCGACAGCCGGTACGGCTCTTTCAGCCGCAGCCCCGAGTACACGATGCGGTGTCCAAGACCGCCTCGGTTGCGGCCGGGCCCACCGCTGTCACGGCGGAACTCGCGCTCGAGCATTACGAGCGGGGATCGATTCTCGAACACTTCGGTCGGAATGCCGGCGACGCCAGACGGAAATGCGGTACTACTGAGGCCGTCCAGGCCGCGCCGTGCCCCGGTCCCGCCGCTCAAAAACGAGAGCAACGTGAAGCGGTTGCCATCCGGTGCACTCCCGTGGACATTGGTGCTCCACAGTCCGGCCATCCCCTCCGCCATTGCGCGATCAGGCAGGACCTGGCTCAGCGCTGCGAGTACCATGCCAGCCAGGAAGTGGCCCAACAAATGCCGTGCCGCGGTGGGAGCAGGGTGCAGACAGTTGAGCACGCTTCCTTCAGGAGCGCGCACGGTCACCGCTCGGAAGCTGCCCTCGTTGTTCGGCACATCTGGCGCCAGCGCCACCTTGAGGCCGAACGTGGTGTACGCCTCGGTGTAGTTGTAGACGACATTGATCGCTTGCTTCACCTGCGGCGAGGTGCCGGCGTAGTCAGCCACCACATGATCGCCGTCGACGGTGAGCGTCAGCGCAAGGTGGATTGGCGCGTCGAAGCCGTCGGTGTCGGTCTCGTAGTGATACGTGCCATCCGGCAGGGCGGAGATTGCCTCGCGCATTGCGCGCTCTGAGCGGTCGATCAGCTCGTCAGCGAGCGGGATGATGCTGTCGAGTTCGTACTCGTCCATGAACTCCAGAAGGCGTTGTCCGCCTACCGCGTCACCGGCTACCTGGCTGTAGAAATCGCCAATCACTTCCTCGGGTGAACGGACATTCGTGCGTAGGATTTTGAACAGGTCCGCATTGGGTTGGCCGCGCTGGAACAGCTTGAGGATCGGGATGTGCAGTCCCTCCTCATAGACATCGTTCGCGTCCGGGCCGTAGGGGCGGCCGCCAATGTCCGCGGTGTGGCAGATGTTCCCGAAGAACGCCACGAGCTTCCCCTGGCGGAATATCGGAGTGACGACGGTGACGTCGTAATGGTGACCACTCGTAAGCCAGGGATCGTTTGTGATCATCACGTCGCCGGGTTCGAGCGTTTCGGCCGGGTACTCCTTCAACACATGCATGATGCAGCGCGCCATCGAGTTGATGTGGCCCGGCGTACCGGTGACTGCCTGCGCCAGCATGTAGCCGCGCGGGTCGAACACGCAGGCGGAGAGGTCGCCGCATTCCGCCACAGACGGCGTGAACGAGGTACGGATTAAGGCGACCGCCTGCTGCTCGACGGTGGAGATCAGGCGGCTCCAGAAGGTCTCGAGGACCAGCGGGTCGAATCCCATCAGACCAGCTCCACTATGAGGTTCAGCACGTCGTCGACACGGGCGGAGCCGCGTGGACCGATCACGACGGTAGATTCGCGCTCCTCCACGATCGCGGGGCCGCGCAAATCGGCGCCTGGACCCAGCTTGTAGCGATCGTAGACGGGAGTGGAGTAGTAGCCGCCCGATTCTGGGAAGTACGCCTGCCGCTCCCCTTTGAGCGCCTCTGCAACCTCCCCGCCGGCGGCGAAGAAGCCCAGTCTCAGGTCAGGCCGCGGACCCGCCAATCGGACACGCCAGCTCACGACTTCGATAGGGACGTTCGGTGGAGTGCGTCCGAACAACCCGGTGTACGTTTGCTCGAACGCATTCTCAAGACGTTCCTCATCGCCGCTGGCGGGCGCTGCGCCCGGCAACTCCACCGTGATTTCGTGCGCCTGTCCGATCAGTCGCATGTCGGCGGCGCGCTCCACCTTGAGCTCCGTGTCACTGACTCCCGCCTGGCGCAGCAGGTCGCGGCCCTCTTCCTCCATATCCTGGAGAAGCCGGCCGACGGATCCCCAGTCCAGGGCCTGGACGCGCGCAGCAGCGGTTCGGACGAAGTCGAACGCGAGCGGCGCGGCCAGAAGTCCGATGGTGCTGCCTACGCCGGCCCCGAAGGGAGCGATGACCTCCCTGACGCCGAGCTTTTCCGCTACGCGGTAGGCATGCACCGGCCCTGCGCCACCGAAGGCAAACAGCGGAAATGCGCGCGCGTCACGACCGCGATCGACTGCGTGGACGCGCGTCGCATTCGCCATGTTCTCATTGACCACCTGGTGCACGGTCCAGGCGGCTCGGGCGACGTCGAGTCCCAGTGGTTCGGCCAGCCTCTCCGCGATGGCGCGTTCGGCGGCGGCCACATCCAGCGCCATACGCCCACCGAGGAAGTAGCGCGGGTCCAGGTAGCCGAGAATCAGGTCGGCGTCGGTGACGGTCGGCTCAGTGCCGCCCCGGCCGTAACAGGCTGGCCCAGGCTCGGAGCCGGAGGAATCAGGGCCCACCTTGAGCAGCCCAAAACGATCGACGCGAGCGATGCTGCCGCCACCTGCTCCGATTTCGATCAGGTCGACGCTGCTGATCTTGATTGGTAGCCCAGAGCCTTTCTTGAAGCGCTGCAGCCGCGCGACCTCGAACTCAGTGCCAATCGACGGGCGGCCATGTTCGATCAGGCACGCTTTTGCCGTAGTGCCGCCCATGTCAAAAGACAGCAGGTTGGCGCGCCCCATGAGCGTGCCGAGATGCGCCGCGGCGAGCGCGCCGGCAGCCGGGCCGGACTCCATCAGTCGGACCGGGAAGCGGCGAGCCGTTTCCGGCGTGGCGGTCGCGCCGCTGGAGAGCATGACGAGGAACTCACCGCGGTGCCCGATCTGGGACAGGTCGGATTGAAGCCGCCCGAGATAGCGATCGACGCCGTCCAGGACGTACGCGTTGGCAACCGTCGTGGACGCGCGCTCGTACTCGCGCAAATCTCCGACTACCTCGTGCGATAGGGCGACTCGCAGCTCCGGGTAACGCTGCTGCAGGATCTCGCGGACGCGTAGCTCGTGCTCGGGATGGCGGTAGGCGTGCAGCAGGCAGACGCCGACCGCGCATACGCCAGCGGCGCGCAACGATTCAGCCAGCGCGGCAACAGCAGCTTCGTCCAACGGCCGGTGGACGGTTCCGTCCGCCAGGACCCGCTCGGGGACCGAGAACGTAAGTCGACGCGGGACGAGCGGCTCCGGTTTCTCGAGCCGAGCGTCGTACATGTCATAGCGGTGCTCGCGCCCGATCAAGAGGGTGTCGCGGAAACCCTCCGTGATCAGCAGCGCCGTTACGGCGCCTTTGCGCTCGATGACCGCGTTCGTCACCAGTGTCGTCCCATGGACCACGGTGCCCAGAGCTTCAGCCGACAGGTCACCTGACCGAAGCTCGTCCGTCAGTGCAGCGCGCACACCGGCAGCAGGCTCGCTCGCAGTGGTTAGCACTTTGCCGACGCGGAACCGACCACTTTCGTCGTCCACCAGCAGAAGGTCGGTGAATGTCCCGCCGATGTCGACTCCCGCCCGCCACCGGCTACGTACCATGCTGTTCTTTTTCGATGGTCGGGTAGCGGTCCAGTGGGAAAATGTCGACCTGGGGTGAACGCTGCTGGGCCAGCAATCCACCGTCGACGACGAGCGTGTGGCCCGTGATGTACCGCGCGTCGTCCGAGGCGAGAAAAGCCGCGCCCGCCGCGATCTCCTCAGGTGTGCCCATGCGTCCAAGCGGAATGGTTTTGCCACGCTCGCGCTGATCCTGCTCGGACACCGGCGTGGTCAGGATTGACCCCGGCGCCACGGCGTTCACGCGGATCCCGTACGGCGCGAGGTCGAGCGCGGCCGCGCGAGTGAACGCCTCGATACCGCCCTTCGACGCGTCGTACGCGACGTTGCCGCGGTGCGCTTTCGTCGCCCCGCCGCTGGACATGCTGATGATGGTGCCGCCCTTGCGTCGGGCCATCAGTCGCGCTGCGCGGTCAGAGCAGAGATAGACGCCTTTGAGGTTCACGTCGAGCACGCGATCCCACCAGGCCTCGTCGCCTTCGAAGAAGTGGCGCGACTCGTTCACGAGCCCGGCGCAGTTCACGAGTACGTTCACGTCGCCGAACCGATCGACGGCGGTGTCGAACAGGCGATCGACGTCAGCCTTATTTGAGACGTCTGCCATGACCCCAATGGCCTCGCCGCCCGCGGCGGCGATCGCCTCAGCGGCAGACTCGGCCGTTGGCGCCACGTCGTTGACGACGACGCGAGCGCCTTCCTGGCCGAAACGTTCAGCCACCGCCCGACCGATGCCATGCCCGGCCCCGGTCACCAACACAACCATGCCCGTGAATCGGCCCTGCTGCATGTGGAATCCATACCATGGAGCCGCGCATGGCCGCTGCCTACGAGACGCCGCGAGCGTATCTGCCCCTCCCCCGGGATCGTGTGACGCGGCGCCGTATCGCTGTGGTCGGCGGTGGACTGATGGGCATGGCGACCGCGTACGCCGCTGCGCGCCTCGGCGGCGCCGACGTAGCGGTCGAGCTGTACGAGGCCGCGCAGATTGGCCATGAGGGCGGGGCCTCAATTGACAGTGTGCGCCTGTTCCGCCACGCCTACGGGGACTTGTCCCACTACACGCGCTGGGCCGCCGAGACGTTTCCTCTCTGGCATGACCTGGAGCGTCAGAGCGCGCGGACGCTCTACGTCCAGACGGGTAGTGTCTGGGCGATCCACGCCGAGAATGACGTCGCGGTCCCGAGTGCGATGGCACGCGTGTTCGTGTCCGAGGATCCACGAGCCTTCATCGAAGCCAGCCACAAGGCATTGACCGCCCTCGGTCTACCGAATGAGATCCTGGACGGAGCGGACTATCAGCGCCGGTTTCCGCAATTCGCCAGCACGGGCGTGGTGGCCGCTTTCCTGGACGTCAACTCGGGGTTGGTTTTTGCCCGCGCGGCCGTTGCATCCCTCGGCGAGGTCAGCCAGCGGTTGGGGGTGACGGTCCACGAAGCAAAGCGCGCGGTGGAGGTTGCAGCTAGCGCTGACGGCTGCGGCGTGCGCTTCAACGATGGCACGAGCATCGAGGCGGACGTGGTCGTACTTGCGATCAATGGCTGGCTTTCGGATGTCTTGCCCACCGCGCCGCTTGTGGTGACAGAGCAGATGCAGCATTACGTGGTGCCCAATCCAGCGGTAGCCCCCGACTTCGAGCCTGGGCGCATGCCCTTCTGTAGTTGGGCTAGCAACGGCATCTGGGTGTTCCCGTCGCGCCATGGAGCTGTGAAGATTGGCGACAACTACCCGTCACGTACGCTGCGGCATCCGACCGAACGTCGCATGCCCGAGGCGTCCTACCGCGAACGCGTGCTCGACCTGGCCATTGAACAGATGCCCGACCTGCGCGACGCGACACTCGTACAGGAGCGCGCCTGTTTCTACGACTATTCACCGGATGGGGACTTCATTCTTGACCAGTGGGACCAGAACGCACGGCTGATCGTGGCCTGCGGATTCAGTGGCCACGGCTTCAAGTT
>WNGB01005199.1_pt1 | contig 19495 bp, 15 predicted proteins | sample 5400681 | NCBI WGS metagenome assembly WNGB01 (sample SAMN13153367, study PRJNA577476) | soil metagenome | isolation source: 115 cm soil or saprolite under grassland replicate 2 | place: USA:California | collected 2016-06-15
AGCGGCGCCACGGTGAGCGGGACGACGACGGTCAGCGCCAACGCTTCGGACAACGCGGGTGTCGTCTGCGTCCAGTTCAAGCTGGACGGGGCGAACCTGGGTGCGGAGGTCACGGCCAGCCCGTACAGCGTCTCCTGGGACACCACCACCGCCGCCGAAGGCTCCCACACGCTGACCGCCGTCGCCCGCGACGCGGCGGGCAACGCCGCGACGTCCGCCCCGGTCACCGTCACGGTCACGGCCGGGTCGACGTCGCCGACGGCGACGCGCTTCGAAAACACGGATCTGTCCATCACCTACACCGACGGCACCGACACTTCGCTGCCGACCGCGTGGTTCCACGGCAGCACGAGTCGAGACTGGAGCGGAGGGACAGCATCGTTCAACCGGTCGGGGGGCGCGCGGGCAACCTTCGCTTTCACCGGGACCTCGGTCACCTGGATCGGCTTCCGCGCGTGGTGGGCCGGAATCGCGCTGGTGTCCGTGGATGGAGGAGCCCCCGTCGAGGTCGATCTCTACGTTGGAGCCGGCCTGGATCCCGGCGCGCCGAAATGCCCGGACCCGCGGCCGGCCGGGTGCGTCGATGAGCAGTCTCAGGCGCCCGTCTTCACGGCTTCCGGTCTGACATCTGGCCCTCACACGATCACGGTCGAAGTGACCGGCCGGAGGAACCCGAATGCCCCGGCCGACTGCCTGCCCACTAGCTGCAACGCGGTCGTGGTGGATGCGTTCGACGTGGCGCCGGCCTCACCGCCGGTAGTGGTGGACACGCGCTTCGAAGAAACCACGGCGAGCCTCAGCACCGGCTGGACCTCGGAGCCGGCCGGTGCGGCCCGAGCATGGAGCGGGGGAGCCGCCGCGGGATCGTCGACGGCGGGCGCGCGGGCCACGTTCACCTTCACTGGCACCGAGGTCGAATGGGTCGGCCTCCGCGGGCCCCAGAACGGCATCGCGCGCATCTTCCTGGACGGAGCCTTCCACGCCGAGGTCGACACGTACTCGCCCACGGAAGTCCAGACGGTCGTCTTCACCGCCCTGGACTTGGTGGACGCGAGCCACACGCTGGCGATCGAGGTGACCGGTCTCAAGGCGTCGGCGGCGACGGATGCTCGCATCGTGGTGGATGCCATCGACGTGCGATCGCGCTTCGAGGACTCGAGTCCAGCCGTCGTCTACACGGCGTGTCCCACGTGCACTCCACCCTCGAGTTGGACGCTGTGGCACACGGACAAGGCATGGAGCGGAACCTCGCCGCTCAAGAAGAGCGGCACCGCGTCGCTCTCCTCGACGGCGGGCGCGCGGGCGGAGTTCACCTTCACCGGGACATCGGTCACCTGGATCGGCTTCCGCGGACCGGGCGCCGGGATGGCCGACGTCTCGCTCGATGGAGCTGCCCTGGGCCGGATCGATCTGTACTCGGCGACCGAACAGCTCCGAGCGCCGGTCTTCACGGCCACGAACCTGGTCGACGGAACGCATACATTGAGGATCGACGTGACCGGGTTGAAGAACGCGGCCGCGACCGGTGCCGTGGTGGTGGTCGACGCCTTCGACACCACCCCGTCGTCCCCGGCGCCTCCGGTAACCCGCTTCCAGGAAGGGGCCGCGACGTATGTCCCCTCCGGCAACTGGGCTCTCTGGGGCGTATTGAGCTTCTGGAGCGGTGGGACCGTCATGACCTCCACGACCGTGGGGGCGCAGGCCACGCTCACCTTCACGGGGAAGGCGATTCGGTGGATCGGCTACCGCCGCCCCGAGTTCGGGGTCGCGCGCGTCTCCGTGGATGGAGTTCCGCTTGGGCAGGTCGATACGTCCACACCATCCCTCCAGGAGGAATTTCAGGCCGGTGTGTTCAGCGTGACGGGATTGGCGGCCGGGAGCCACACGTTGACCATCGAGGTGATCGGCCGGAACGGCGAGCCGGCCGGGGCGACGGTGGACAGGGTCATCCTGGACGCGTTCGAAGTCTACGACCGCTAGCGGTTTGCGACATCACCCATGAGAATCGGCCGCACCGTCCCGCCCGCGGCGGCGCCCCTGTCTGGGGCCGACCTCTGGCACGGCCTCGCCGGGATGTTCTCCCGTGGACGCTCCGTCCACGCCCTCGAGGACGAGATCCGCCGCCACTTCGGTGTCCGCCATGTGTTCCTGGTGTCGTCGGGCACGGCCGCGCTGACCTTGACGCTGATGGCCCTCAAGTCGCTGTCGCAAAGGACCGCGGTCCTGATACCGGCCTACACCTGTCCCTCCGTGCCGGCGGCCGTCGTGAAGGCAGGGCTCCGACCCGTGCTGTGCGACATCGACCCGTCGACGTTCGACTTCGATCATTCGCTCCTCGAGCAGACGCTGAGTGCAGAGACGCTGTGCGTGGTCGCCCACCACCTGTTCGGGATCCCGTCGGACATGGAGCGCATCCGCGCGCTGTGCGCAACGCAGGACGCCTTCGTGGTCGAGGATGCGGCCCAGGCGATGGGAGCCGAAGCCAAGGGCCGCGCCCTGGGAACGCTCGGCGACGTCGGCATCTTCAGCCTCGGCCGCGGGAAGAACATCACGTGCGGATCGGGCGGCGTCATCGTCACACGGTCCGATAGGATCGCCGGGGCCATCGACCGGCGGTACCGGCAGATCGGGGCGCCCACCCCGGGCGAGGTGGTGAAGGACTTCATCCAACTCGCGCTCATGGCCATCTTCATCCGGCCGCGCCTCTACTGGATTCCCGCCGGCCTGCCCTTTCTCCGGTTGGGTCAGACGATCTATCCAAAGGAGATCCCGCTCCGGCGGCTGTCAGGGATGAAAGCGGGTCTGCTCCGAAACTGGCGGAGCCGCCTGGCCAGCTCGAACCGATTGCGCTCCGAGAGCGCGACCTACTTCAGCCAGCGGCTGCCCGTCCCGCTGCGGCACGGTGCGTCTCATCCTTACCCGCGCCTCCCGATCGTCGTCGCGAGCGCGCAAGAACGGGAGCGGATCCGTGCGCTGTCGCAGGAGCGCGGCCTGGGGCTCAGCATCGCGTACCCGACCCCCGTCAACGAGATACCCGAGATCCGGATCGCTTTCGACGGTCAGCGCTTTCCCTCCGCCCAGAGCGTGGCCGAGCGCCTCTTGACGATCCCGACCCACCATTGGCTCCGGGAGCGGGACAAGAGAGCCATCGCGGAATGTGTCGGGACCGCCGCCGGTGCCGTCCGCCCGCCCGACGCGCGGCGGAAGGCCTCCTGAATTCCTCTCCCACCATGGCCGAGATCGCCTTCTGGTCCTCCGTCGCTCTCGTTCTCTACGCCTATCTCGGCTATCCGGGCGCGCTGATGATCGTCTCTCTCTTCCGGACCCGCTCGGTGAAGACGGCCGGGACGGGGGGCTTCACCCCTCGCGTGTCGTTCATCATCACCGCCCATGACGAGGAAGCGCGCATTCGAGCCAAGATCGAGAACACGCTGGGCCAGGACTACCCACCCGCCGCTCTCGAGGTCATCGTCGCCTCGGACTGCTCGACCGACGGGACGGACGACGTCGCCCGCGGGTACGTCCCCCGCGTCCGGCTCGTCCGGCTCGGAGAGCGGAAAGGCAAGGAGGCGGCCCAGCACCTCGCCGTCGCATCCGCCACCGGAGAGATCCTGATCTTCTCCGACGTCGCCACTGCGCTGGCGCCCGACGCCGTCTCGACGATGCTGGCGAACTTCGCGGACCCTGCCATAGGCTGCGTCAGCAGCGTCGATCGGTTCGTCGACGCGGACGGGCGCGTGAGCGGCGAGGGCGTGTACGTCCGGTACGAGATGCTTCTCCGCGCTCTCGAGACCCGCGTGAACAGCCTGGTGGGCCTCAGCGGCTCGTTCTTCGCCGCCCGCCGGGAGGTGTGCCGGCGTTGGGCGCTGGATCGCCCGAGCGACTTCAACGTCCTCCTGAATGCCGTCGACATGGGCCTCCGCGGCGTGTTGGACGTCCGGAGCGCGGGCTTCTACCGGAACATCGCCGCCGACCGCGGGGAGCTGCGGCGGAAGATCAGGACGGTGGTGAGGGGCATGCACGCGCTCGCGGCCAGCGCGAGAATGCTGAACCCCCTCCGTTACGGCCTGTTTGCCTGGCAGCTCGCAAGCCACAAGCTGTGCCGTTGGCTCGTGCCGCAAGCGATGATCGTCGCCGCGATCAGCAACGTGCTTCTTCTCTTCCAATCTCCCTTCTACCGCGCGACTTTGCTGCTTCAGTGCGGATTCTATGCCGCCGCCGTTGCCGGCCTGCGCAGCGACGCCCCGGTCCTGAGAATCCCCGGCTACCTCCTTCGGGCGAACCTTGGCGTGCTGATGGCGTGGCTCCGCTTCGCCCGGGGGGAACGGATCGCCATGTGGAATCCCTCCGATCGCATGGCCACGCTGCCCGAGGCCGGCGCCCGCTGACGGGTTCGAATTGCCGCGCTGCTCCCGAGGAGTCGAGTCATGATCACCAACGCTCTCAGCGTGGACGTCGAGGAGTATCACCACGCGGCGATCTTCCGCCGCGGCACGAGCGCGCTGGCCCCGCGAAAGTGGGAGAGCCGGGTCGAGCAGAGCATCGACCAACTGCTCGGGCTCATGAGCGCGCACCGCGCCCGGGCGACGTTCTTCGTCGTCGGTGAGGTCGCCGACCTCCATCCCGCAATGGTGCGGGCGATCGCGGCCCAGGGCCACGAGATCGGCTGCCACAGCGACCGGCACGAGAACGTCAACCTCCAGAGCCCCCGTGAATTCCGCGCCGACGTCCGGTCCGCGAAGGCGCGCATCGAGGACGCCGTCGGGGCGCCGGTGATCGGTTATCGCGCCCCAAACTTCTCGATCGGCCCGGCCCAGTCATGGGCGTACAACATCCTCCTCGAGGAGGGGTTCCGCTACGACTCCAGCACTCATCCCGTCCTGCACGACCGGTACGGGCAGCCGGGTGCGCCCCGCTTCCCGTACGAAGTCTGCGGAGACGGCCCCGACCGCCTGGTGGAGTTCCCCATCGGCACCGCGCAATTGCTGGGCGTGAACCTGCCGATCGGAGGAGGTGGCTACTTTCGACTGTTGCCGTTGGCGCTGACGCGGCTGGGAATCCAGCACGTCAACGCCGTAGAGCGGCGGCCGGTGATGTTCTACCTGCATCCCTGGGAACTGGACCCGGGACAGCCACGACCCCCGATGGCGTGGCACCACCGGTTCCGCCTCTACGTGGGCGTCGAGAAGGAGGCGGCCAAGCTCGCGGCGCTGTTCGGTTGGTTCCAGTTCGGTACCGCCCGCGAAGTGCTGCACTCGCTCGGGCAGCCGGCCGGCGTGCTCGCGATCGCGCCGGTCGCCGCGGGAGAGGCGGGCTCGTCGTGACGATGGCGGCGACCGTGACCCGATCGGACGTCCGCGTCTCTCGGGCCATCGACACGTACGTGGCCAGCACCTGGAGGCGGGCGGTCGACTATCTGACCGAGGCGCGCCTCGCTCACGCGCCCGAGTGGCACGCGGTGATCCGAAGTACCTACCGGCACGAACCGCTCTACCTGGAGGCCGAGGACGGCGACGGGGGGTGCGGCGTCCTGCCCGCCTTCGTCGTGCGAAGGCCCGTTGGGGGGACGGTCGTCAGCTCGATGCCTTTCCTGGACGGAGGCGGTCCGTGCGGCTCCTCGGCGGCGCTGGCGGATGCGCTCGTCGCCCATCTGATCGAGGAGGCACGAAACATCGGCGCCGACGCCGTCGAGCTGCGGTGCCCGTGGAGGCTGGCGGTCGCCGCGGAGCCGATGGAGCACAAGGTGAACCTGACCCTCTCCCTGCCCGGCGACGGCGGCCGCCTGTGGCAACAGCTCGACGGCAGCGTGCGGAACCAGATCCGGAAGGCGGAGCGGTCGGGGCTTTCCGTCGAGATCGGCGGAGCGGAGAAGCTCGACGAGTTCTACGCGATCTTCTCCACGCGCATGCGCGAGCTGGGATCGCCGGTGCACGCGCGACGGTTCTTCGGCGACGTCTTCCAGGCGTTCGGGGCACAGGCCCGCCTGGCCCTGGTGCGGAAGGGCGCGACCCCCATCGGGGGCCTGGTCGCGCTCGGCTTCAAGGACGTCCTCGCGGTGCCCTGGGCTTCCTGCCTGCGCCCGTGCCTGAGGCTCTGTCCGAACATGCTCCTGTACTGGGAGGCGATTCGCACGGGATGTGAGCAGGGCTTTCGACGGTTCGATTTTGGCCGCTCGACCCGTGACTCGGGGACCTATCGCTTCAAGCGGCAGTGGGGCGCGAGAGAGGAACCCCTGTTCTGGTACACGGTACCGACGGGTCGCGCCGACCGTCGGCCGCGGCCGAGTGCCGCCCGCCACGCGGCGTTCCTGGCCGGATCCTGGCGACATCTTCCGCTGGCGGTGACGCGCCGTCTCGGTCCCCACATCCGCAAATACCTCACCCAATGACTCTTCGCATCGCATTCATCGGCGCTGGCCAGATGGCCCGCCACCACGCCCGCGTCCTCCCGCGGCTTCCGGTCCCCGCGGTGGCGGTGGGCGTGCACGACCGTGCGCCGGGCCGGGCGGAGGAGTTCGCCGCGCTCGCCGGATGCGAGCGATACCCGTCGTACGACGCCCTGTTCCGGGACGCGCGGCCCGACGTCGTTCACGTCTGCACGCCGCCGCGGGCGCATTTCGAGGCCGCGTCGGCCGCGCTGGAGGCCGGCGCGCACGTGTACGTCGAGAAGCCGTTCGCCCTGACCGTCGACCACGCCCGCGAGCTGCTCGAAGCCGCGCGGACGCGCCACCTCCTCGTTTGTGCGGGACACCAGCTCCTCCGCGATCGGGCGTTCGAGAAGCTCCTCTCCGGCGCCGCCGGTCTCGGAACGCTCGTGCAGGTCGACAGTCACTTCGCGTTTCGACCCGTCGGCGTTTCGACCGCCCGCGTGGGCGTTTCCACGCTGGTCCGGGAGCTGGTGGACGTCCTGCCCCACCCGCTCTACTCGCTGGTGTCCGTGCTGGAGCGGTTCGCTCCTCGGGAGCCGATCGACCTTTCCTGGGTGCGCGCCACGCCGACCGACGTGCAGGCCATGCTCGGCGCCGGCGCCGTGGCGGGACGGCTTTCGGTCAGCCTGCGCGCCCGGCCGGTTGCGTCGTCGCTCACGCTCACCGGCACGCGCGGATCGCTCACTTGCGATTTCGTCCGCTCCATGGTGGTGGGCGGGGCGAACCCCGGGACGGAGCCGCTCGAGAAACTGCTGAACCCGATGATGGAGGCGGCGCAATCCCTGGCCGGCGCCATGCTCAGCGTGCCCCGCCGATTGCGCGCCGGCACCGGCTACCCGGGCCTTCCCGGGATGGTAGGGGCCTTCTACCGCGCGGTCGCCGACGGCGGGCCCTCGCCGGTCTCGCCCGCCCATCTCGTGTCCGTGACCGAGCTCTTCGAGCAGATCGTGGCGAGCATCGAGGCCGCGGCCGTGCGGGCCCGGCCGGCACGGCCGGCCGACCGGCCTCTCCGGGCCGCGCCGCGCGTGGTGGTCACGGGCGCGCGGGGGTTCCTGGGGGCGGAGATCGCGCGCGTCGCTGCCGGTGTCCGCGGCATCGGTCGCTCGGATCGGCCAGAGAACTCCGGCATCGAGCAGTGGGTGAGCGCCGATCTGAGCGACGGCCTGCGCCCGGAGGCCCTCGCGGGCGCGGAGGTCGTCGTCCACGCCGCGGCGGAAACGTCCGGCGGGTACCCCGAGCACCAGCGCAATACGATCGCCGCCACCCGGCATCTCCTGGACGCGATGCACGCCGCCGGCGTTTCCCGTCTCGTCCTTGTGAGCAGCCTCTCCGTGCTGGAGCCACCGCGGACACCCTGGGAGCGCCAGGACGAGCGTACCCGTCGCGCATCGGACCCACGCCGCTTCGGCGCCTACACCTGGGGCAAGTGTCTGCAAGAAGAGCTGGTCGAGCGCGAAGCCGCCGCCCGCGGCATTGCGACGCGCATCATCCGGCCGGGCGCGATCATGGACATGCAGGAGCCTTCGCTGCCCGGGTTGATGGGCCGACGCCTGTTCGGCCGGTGGCACATGGGTCTGGGGCGTCCGGGCCTGCCGATCGCGGTGTGCGACGTCGAACGCTGCGCCGAGGTGATCGCCTGGTGCGCGGCGCACTTCGAGGAGGCGCCACCGGTCATCAACCTGTTCGATGCCGCGATCGCCACGCGCGGTGACCTGGTGTCGCGCCTGCGGGCGGAGGGCTGGAACGGGCGGATGCTGTGGGTCCCGATCAGCCTGGTTGCGCTCGGCCTGACGGCCGCCCGCGCCGCCGTCTCCCTTGGTCGCGGCCGGTCGCCGGACAGGCTCGCGGCATGGTCCATTCTCCGACCCCGAAGGTACGACGCCCGCCTCGCCGTCGCGGTTCTCGAAGCCGCTCGCCGAGGCACGCGCCCGCTCCCCGCGGACGAGGTCGCCGCGCGCGCATGAGACCTCAGCTCGAGCCGCGGTACAGCCTCCTTACCCTGGCCTACCTGCTGGCGATCTACCTGTTGTCGTCGATTCCCGACGTCACCGGGAGCGAGAGCGACCGATGGGTCCTGCTCCTTTTCAACCTCGGGCACATTCCGCTCTTCGCCGGCCTCGCGTTCTGCGTGCTGAAGAGCCCTTCCCCGGCGCGGGCGGCCGCTTGGGCACGATACGGGCTGGCCTTCGTCGTGAGCGGGACGTGCGGTGCCCTCGACGAGTGGCATCAGTCCTTCGTGCCCGGACGGGACTGCTCGATGGGGGACTTCCTGCTCGACCTCGCAGGGATCGCCGCGATGCTCGTGCTCCTCCGCCTCCACGAGCGGGGAAGGGAGGCGCCGGTGAGCCACGACCCCGGCCTGGGCGGCGGGTTTCCAACCGGCTGGCCCTCGAAGATCGCCCACACGGTCAGGAAGAGATGAAGGTGTTCGTCACCGACGGCGACCAGAGGCCGGCGCTCGCCATCACGCGATCGCTCGGCCGGCGCGGGATCACCGTGCTGGTGGGGGAGCAGCACCCTGCCTCGCTGGCGTCCTCCTCCCGGTACTGCGCGGGCCACGTCACCTACCCGTCGCCGTATCGGGACCCTGAGGCATTCCAGCGTTTCGTGCTCGAGCTCGCTCAGCGCGAGAGCGTGGACGTGATCGTTCCGGTCACCGACGTCACTACGGCTTCCGTCTGCCTGAACCAGGATGCACTCAGGCGGCACGTGGCGATCGCGGTGCCGCCGTTCACGGCGTTCGACCTCGTCACGAACAAGGCGACCGCCCTTCGAGCCGCCGAGCGCTGCGGCATTCCCATCCCGCGAACGCTCTTCGTGGACGGCCTCGCCGGGCTCCGGGAAATCCTCGACGGCGTCGAGTACCCGGCCGTGGTCAAGCCCGCCCGATCGAGGATCCCGACCCGCCGCGGGTGGCTGAGCACGGGCGTGCACTACGCCTTCTCCGAGGTGGACCTGCGGCGCCTGTACGCGGAGACCGGGTACCTGGCGTCGTATCCCTCGTTGATCCAGCAGCGCATCGTTGGTCCGGGCATCGGCCTCTTCGCCCTGTTCGATCATGGCGAGCTGCTGACCGCCTTCGCGCACCAGAGGCTGCGGGAGAAGCCACCCTCCGGCGGCGTGAGCGTGCTCTGCCAGAGCGTTGCCGTCGATCCCCGGCTCCGGGACGAAGCCGTGCGTCTGCTCGGGCCGCTGGGCTGGCACGGGGTGGCCATGCTGGAGTACAAGCAGGACGCCGCCACCGGGACCTGCTTCCTCGTCGAGGTCAACGGCCGCTTCTGGGGGTCGCTGCAGCTCGCGGTGGACGCCGGGATCGACTTTCCGTACTTCGCCTTTCAGCTCGCGCAGGGGTGCCGGCACGTCGTGGCCCGGACGTACCGCGTCGGCGTGAGGAACCGCTGGCTTCTCGGCGACCTGGACCACCTGTTGCTGCGTCTGTTCGGCCGGGACCGCGATCTTCGCCTGCCGGCCGCCGCCCCGTCGCGGTTGCGCACGCTGATCGACTTCGTGAAGTGCACGAGGCCGGGCGTGCCCGACCAGGTCCTGAGCCGGGACGACGGGCGGCCGTTCCGCTACGAGCTGCGGGAGTACGCGAGGAGCTTCTCGGCATCGATCGCCCGCCGCGCAGGCCGGTGCCTGGCCCGGACGCGCCTGCGTGGCCTGCGATTCGCGCGCCCATCGATCCCAACCTGAAACGAAATGGAGCCAATCATGCTGTTGCACACAGGAGCGGCGGAGATCCCGCGCAGTCGGTGGTCGGAGGCCCAAGCGTACGAGCAAGCCTTCTGGCAGCGACTGGGGGTCGACGTGGCGGCCGGCACTCGCGAGCATCTCGACTGGTACCGGTGGAGGGCCGGCCAGCTCCAGCAGCGCCTCGGCGCGATGACCGAGCCCGGACCTCGAACGGGCAGGGTCCTCGAGATCGGCAGCGGCCCCATCGGCATCGTGAACTTCCTCGACTGGGGCGAGCGCTACGCCATCGATCCGCTCGAGAATTTCTACTGCACCCAGCCCAGCCTGGTCGCGCTGCGGAGACCGAGCGTCACGTACGTCGCGGGAACGGGAGAGCGGCTTCCGTTCGAGGACGCGTCCTGTTCCCTGGTGATCATCGACAACGTCATCGATCACACCTACGCGCCGCGGAAGATCCTCGATGAGATCCGGCGCGTGCTGGAGCCGGGCGGACGCATGTACCTGTCGGTGAACGTCCACACAGCGTGGGGCGCGCAGTTGCATGCGCTCCTGGCCGTCCTTCGCATCGACCGGGGTCACCCCTTCACCTTCACCAGCCGGACGCTCCGGCCGCTCCTCGCGGCCAGCGGCTTCACGGTGCTGAGCGAGCAGGTCGAGGACTACGCGCAGGCCAAGCGGAACGATTGCCAGTCGGCGAGCCTGAGGGCCCGGATCAAGGGTTACACCGGGCTGTCGGAGTTCTCGCACAGCGTGATCTGTTCCCGCGCCGCCGGCGCGCTGGACGCCTGAGGGATGTCGTCGCCAAGTCAAGATCTGCCCGCGGGCGCCCTTCCGCGCCTGACCGCTGCGCCGCGGCGGCTGCGGGTCTGCCACGTCATGTCCGCCGATCTGTGGGCCGGCGCCGAGGTCCAGGTGGCGACGGTCGCCTCCTATCTGGTCGGGCGACCGGACCTGGAGGTGACCGCCGTCCTGCTGAACGAAGGACAACTGGCCCGCGAGCTGAGGCGGCTCGGCGTCCCCGTCACCGTCATCGACGAGGGGCGGCACGGCGCGATCAGCATCCTGATCTCTCTCACCCAACTGTTGCGGAAGCACCCCGCCGACGTCGTGCACACCCATCGTTACAAGGACACGGTATTGGGGGCCATCGCGGCCAAGCTGACGGGCGTGCCCGGTTTGATCCGAACCGTGCACGGCCAGAGCGAGCCGATGAAGGGCTGGGAGCGGGCGAAGTTCCGGGCGTACGAGGCGCTCGACACGCTGGCGCTCCGGTGCTTCGCGGACCGCATCATCGCGGTCTCCCGGCGCATGGCCGCAAGCCTCGAGGAGTCGGGCTACAGGCCGGGGACGGTCGTTCCGATTCACAACGGCGTGGATCTGCGCAAGATCCGGCCGGGGCGGGCTCGCGATCACGTCCGCGGGGAGTTGGGTGTCGCCGCGGGCACGCCGCTCATCGGCACCGTGGGCAGGCTGTCGCCGGTCAAGGGCCATGCCCACCTGCTGCGCGCGGCCCGGCTGATCCTCCAGAGCGAGCCGGCCTCGAGGTTCCTGATCGTGGGAGATGGTCCGCTCCGAGGTGAGCTCGCCGCCTCGGCAAGGGACCTGGGGATCGACCACGCGTGCCTGTTCGTCGGTGCTCGGACCGACGTCTACGATCTTCTCGCCGCCGTGGACACGTTCGTCCTGCCTTCGCTGGACGAGGGAGTCCCGATGGCGCTCCTGGAAGCGATGGCGCTCGGGAGGCCCGTGGTCGCCACCGCCGTCGGGGGGATACCCGAGGTGGTGACGCACCGTGCCACCGGCCTGCTCGTCGAGGCGGGGAACGAGCAGGCGCTCGCCGACGCCTGCCTCGAGCTGACGCGCCACTCCGCTTGGGCCCGCACGCTCGGCGCTCGCGCCCGGCGCACCGTCGAGGAGGAGTTCTCCTACGAGCAGAACGGTCTGGCCCTGGTGAACGCGTATCGCGCCATCGCCCGGCACCCAGGTGCCCGGCGCGGGCTGCTGGCGCGGGGCGCGGGTAAGCTCAGCAACGCCGCCCTCCGCCTCCTCGAAAGACGAAGAGTCGAACGGATCCGACGTGATCCGCACGTCCTGGTCGCGGGCTTGCGCTCGGCGAGAAGGAGACTGATCGTCTGCCAGGGCAACATCATCCGGAGCCCGTTCACGGCGCGCCTGCTCGGGAAGGCGCTCGGCCGAGCGCGAGGGGATGGCCGTCGGGTCTCGATCTGCTCCGGCGGCTTGGCGGCCACGCCCGGGACCCCCTCCCCCCCGGCGGCCGTCCGAGTCGCCGCCAGGCACCGCGTCGACCTCGGCGACCACGCGGCCTCCCCGGTCACCCCGGAAGCGGTGGCGACGAGCGACGTCATCTTCGTCATGGACATCGCCCAACTGAGCGCCATGCGCCAGCGTTTCCCGGAGGCGCGCGCGAAGACGTTCCTCCTGAGCTGCCTCGCTCCCAAGTCGGCTCTGGAGGTGCGTGACCCCTTCGACGGGAACGAGTCCCTGTTCCAGGCATGCTTCGCACACATCTCCGAATGCGTCCGTCCCATTGTCAGCCAGCTCGCTGAGGGGGCGAGAAACCGTTGCGACGTACGGTGAAGCAGCTCCTCGGCCACACGATCTTCGCGTCGCGCTTGGACGCTCTCCTGCTCCGGAACGAGGCGGTGATCGTGTCGTTCCATCGCGTCCAGGAGGCGATGGAGCCCGACGATCCCCTCACCGTCAGCGTCGGCATGTTCGAGCGCCACTGCCGGTTCTTCCGGCGCTATTTCCGCGTGGTCCCCTTGCGCGCCGTCGTGGAGAAGCTGGAGCGCGACCAGCGGCTGAACCGCGAGCTCGTCATCACGTTCGATGACGGCTATCGAGACAATTTCGAAACAGCGGCGCCCGTGCTCGAGAAGCTCGGGTTACCGGCGACCTTCTTCGTCGTGACGCAGTGGATCGGGACGGACCACGTGCCGTGGTGGGACCGGGAACGAAACGTCCGCCACCCCTGGATGACGTGGAACCAGTTGCGGGCGCTGCATCGGAAGGGGTTCGAGATCGGCGCCCACACCAGGACGCACGCCGACCTCGGGCGCATCTCGGGAGTCGAAGCGCAGTCGGAACTCTTGGGTGCCCGGCATGACCTCGAAAAAGAGATCGATGCGCCCGCCGAACTCTTCGCCTACCCGTACGGCGGTCCGAATCACCTCTCCGAGGCCAACCGGGAGCAGGTGAAGGCGGCCGGGTTCCGATGCTGCTGCGCGTGCATCGGGGGCACCAACGCCACCGGCAGCGACCCGTTCGATCTGCAGCGCATCCCGATCTCCGGCTGGCACGCGTCGCCCCACCAGTTCGGCTTCGAACTCGCGCTCGGAAGGAGCGTCCTCACCGCATAGGGCCGGCCGGACCGACCGGTCAGTTCCATACCTGAACGATGCTGCGGAACATCGGAAGCACGTGGGCGGTGACGCTGGTGAGCATTGCCGTCACCTATGTCCTGACCCCGTTCGTCATCCACGCCCTCGGCGGGGAGGGCTACGGAACGTGGACCCTTATCACGGCCCTGACCGGCTACATCAACCTGCTTGCCCTGGGCATTCCGATGGCGTGCGTGCGGTACCTCGCGGCGGACGTGGCCACCGGCGACGCGCGACAGATGAACAGGGTGATCGGCAGTTGCGCCGGCCTGTACCTGATGATGGGTGCGGTGGCGCTCGTCTTCGGGGCGGCCCTCGGCGCGCTGTTCCACGCGTATCGGATCCCGCCCGTGTTCCAGAGGCAGGCCGGTCTGGCCTATGGGCTGATGGTGTTCCAGGTATCGGCGGGGTTCATCGGGCTGCTTCCCGAAGGAATCTTCTTCGCGCACCTGGACTTCGTGACGCGGAACGCGGTCCGGATCGGCGGAGCCCTCCTGCGCCTGAGCCTGACCGTTGCCCTCTTGAAGCTCTATCCCTCGCTCGTCGTCCTGGCCTCGATCCAGATCGCGATCCTCGCCGTTGATTTCGGCGTCTCGTGGCTCCTCATCCGCCGGCGCTATTCCGCGGTCCGCATAAGCCTCGCCGGCTTCGATGGGGCAACCGTTCGGAAGATCTTCTCCTTCAGCGTGTACGTGTTGCTGCTGCAGGCGGGGGCCCGTCTCGCCTTCGAGACCGACGCCCTGGTGATCGGCGCGTTCATCGGCGTGGGCGCGGTGCCGTTCTACGTCGTGGCCAACAGCTTGATTGTGTATCTCATGGACTTCGTGGTGGCCATCGCCGCCGTCGTCTCTCCGATGGCCACGAAGCTGAGCACCGAGGGCCGGATGGACGAGCTGCGGGAGATCTTTCTCAAGTGGTCGAAGGTGGCGCTCTCCCTGAGCCTCCTGGCCGGCCTCTTCCTCATCGTTCTCGGCCCGAGATTCATCGCGCAATGGATCGATCCCTCGTTCGAAAGGCCAGCCGGACAGGTGCTGCAGATCCTGATGGTATCGAGCCTGCTGTTCCTGCCCGTGAGGGGCGTGGCCCTGCCGATCCTGATGGGCCTCGGCAAGCCGAAGGCGCCGACGATCGCTTTTCTGGTCGCGGGTGGTCTGAACCTGCTGCTCAGCGTGGTCCTGGCCGGGCCGCTCGGGCTCGCCGGGGTCGCGCTGGGAACGGCCATTCCCAACGTGCTGTTCGCCGTGGTGGCCCTGGTCCTGGCCTGCCGCGAACTGGGAGTCACCCTCCTGCACTACACCCGCTACGTCGTGCCTCGCGCCACGTTGGGCTCGCTTCCCGTCCTCGCCCTGCTCCTGTGGTTCAAGCTCGGCCTCCAGGTGCGCGAGATCGCTGGTCTGGTCGTGGCCGGATCGGCGATGGTGCTGGTCTTCGCTATCAGCTGGGTCGTCTACGTGTATCGCGACGATCCATTCGTGGATCTCAGGAGTCATCTGGTGCGCTTGCGTGCATGGAGGATCCGGGCGTGAGTCAGGAGCAAGGCGCGCAGAACGGGGGCGCTCGGATGATCCGCATCAAAGGCTTGTGCGCCGTATACGGGGAAGTCTGGTACGAGGAGCGTCCTCCCGATGATGGAGTCGATATCGCACTATACAGGCAGAGATCCACGCCGATCGCAGGCGGGCGATGCGTCCCGTTCTCATCGCTGGTCTCCGACCTGACCGTCGACGGTGAGGCAATCCTCGCTCAGTTCAGCAAGGAATGTCGATACGAGATTCGACGTGCAGACAACAAGGATGGGCTCGAGATGGACTTCCTGGTCGAACCCATGGAGAGACTCGAGGAGTTTTGCCAGTTCTATGAGTCGTTCGCAAGAGAGAAGGCGCTCGGACCTCTGGGTCGTCCATGGCTGGCTTCGGCATGCAATGCCGGTCGGCTGGTCCTCAGCGCCGCCGTTCAGGGCAGCGAAATCCTCGTCTGGCACGCCTATCTGGTCGCCGGAAAGACGGCTCGGCTTCAACACTCGACCTCGCACTTCAGGAACAGGAGCAGCGCTCAACGCGCGCTGGTGGGGCGAGCCAATCGTTGGCTGCATTGGAGAGACATGGCGAGGTTCAAGGAGATGGGGATGGAACGCTACGACTGGGGCGGTCTGTTCGAGGACGAATCCGCACCGGAACGCGCCGGGATCAACGAGTTCAAGAGGGGTTTCGGTGGGCGGCACGAGCGCACCTATGACTGCACGGTACCCCTGACCTTCAGAGGCCGGATATGGCTTCCGGTTCGCGATGCTTGGCGCGAGCTGAGTCGCATGTGCCGTGCGTGGGGCAGCGCCCGCTCCCGGGAAGCGCGGGGCACGAGCGTCGAACCGCAGACGCCGGCCGTTCTCTCGACCGCGAACGGCCGTTCTGACTCCAGCCTGTAGAGCGTCGATTCGGGGGTTGCCGATGAGTGATCTGCGCTGGGCCGCGGCCGCCGCGGCCGGGCTCTTGGTCCTTGCCTGTGTGGCCGAGCTTCTGGCGCGGTGGCGGATCCGGCACCGCAATCTCTACTACGTGTTCCCTCCCGGCTTGCGCATGCTCCTCCACCCGCATCCTGTCGTCTCCATCCGGCTGGAGTCGTCGATCCGGTTCGAGGTCAACAGCGAAGGAGAGAGGGGAGGTGAGGTCCCGCACCTGCCCTCCGGCGAGAAGCTCTATCGAGCCCTCGTAGTCGGCGGCAGTCAGCCGGAGGGGTACCTTCTGGATCAGGATACGAACTGGCCAGGCGCCCTCCAGCGCCTGCTCCAGACTCCACAGCACCTCATGAGATTGGGGGCCTCCAAGGTCCACGTCGGGAGCATCGCTCGCTCGGGCGTCGACTCCGAGGCCCTCGGCCTCATCCTGGAGCGCGTGCTGCCGCGATACGATCGCCTCCAGGCCATCATCGTCCTCGTGGGCGCCAGCGACGTCCTGCGCTGGCTGGAGCAGGGTGCACCGCCTTGTCCGCCCGCTCCGGCCCGGACGCCGGACCTCTTCAGGTGGCATCCCGAGCTGGCGTTCGGCTGGACGCCTCAGCGCCTCGCGCTGCTCGAGTCGATCCGGAGGTTGCGCCGGCGCTGGCTTCGACCGGTGGAGGTGCACGAGGGCACCGGGGAATGGATCCGGAAGGCGCGGGCCATGCGCGCGCGGGCGAAGGTGTTGTGCACGACGATGCCCGACGCCGCTCCGATGCTCGACAACTTCGAGCGCCGCTTCGCGTGGGTCCTCCGGAAGGCCAAGACGTACGCCGATCGGGTGCTCGTGGTCCGGCAGCCCTGGTTCGATCGAGAGTGCACGCCTGAGGAGGCCGCGCAGATGTGGCATGGGGGTGTGGGACAGGCCTGGCGTGAGGAGGTGACCACCTTCTACTCCCTCGACGTGCTCTCTCGGCTGATGGCCGTCTTGGACGCCAAGGCGGTCCGCGTGGCCGAGGATCTCGGGGTCGAGCATCTCGATCTTCGACCGATCCTCGAGCCGAGTCTCGAGAACTACTACGATTTCTTCCACGCAACGCCGGCGGCGGCCAGGCTGGTTGCCGCGGCGGTGGCGATGGCGGTGGTTCGCCAGCCTCTCCCGTCGGCGAAACGATCAGAAACATCGATACGGGTCTCCGCGTGATAAGCAGGCTCGCCGGCATCAGCCAGGACCCCGCGATAACCCGATGAGTGGAGCCACGGTCGTTCCTCTTCCACGGCAGACGGCCGCCGACGAGTGGCGCTCGACGCAGGCCGAACCGGTCGGGGCGACCCTGCGCACGGCCGTCACGAGCGAATCGACCCTGTCCGACGCGGACCGGGCCGCCTGGCGAGAGCTGCTCGCCTTCCATCCCGACAGCGCTCCGTTCGTGGACCAGGACTGGGTCGCCGCCTGGAGCGCGGCGTTCCGGCCCCGCGAGGCCTTCCTCGTTCGCGCCTGGGAGGGGAATCACCTCGTGGGGCTGGGGGCGCTGCAGGGCGTCATCGAGCCCTGGGCCGGCCGGCCGGCCGCAGTGCTCCAGTCGTTGACCAGTGTTGAGTCGTTCCGCTTCGAGTTTCTCTCCTCACGCGGCCGCTCCGACGTGCAGGAGCGACTCTTCATGGCGCTCTGCGACGCCGGACGCTGGGCCGTCATCCGGCTGGAGTATCTCCCGGAGGACTCCCCGACGATCCGCGCCGGGCTCAACGTGGCCGCCGAGCTGGGGTGGAAGCAGGTGCTCGAGGAGACCCTCGAGTCGCCCTGGCGTACGCTCCCGCGGCCACCGGCGGCCTGGGACGCCGGTCTGAAGCGGAAGTTCAAGTCGAACCTTCGAAACCGGGAGCGCCGTTTGGAGAACCTCGGCGCCGTGGATTTCACCGTCGCCGAGGCCGGCGACAGGCAGGAGGCCGCGCTCGAGGCCTTCTACGCGCTTGAGGCGAGTGGCTGGAAGGGTGAGCGCGGCACCGCGATCGCCCAGAGGACGAGCGTCAAGGCGTTCTACGACGGGTTGATCGAGCGGACGGCGCAGAAGCTGTGGATCCCGGTGCTGTCGGTAGCGGGCCGTCCCGCTGCCGCCCAACTGATCCGTGTGCACGGTCGCACCCTGTTCCTGCTCAAGACCGCCTACCACCCCGACTTCGCGCCGTATGCTCCCGGGCAGCTCATCACTGCGCGCCTGATCCGCTACGGCGTCGCCCGTGGGATGGAGACCCTGGATTTCCTCGGCCAGGACATGACCTGGAAGCGCGACTGGGAGCCACGCCTGCGAAGCCACTATCACCTCATGCTCTTCGCACCGTCCTTCGGCGGCCGCTACGCGTACTGGAGCCGCTACGGAATCCGAGAGGTCGTGAAGAAGATTCCCGGGGCCCGTCGCCTCGCGCGAGAGCTCCGCGCGCGGTGGCGGCGGGCATGAGGAACGCCAGACCGGCGGAAGGTCCCGAAGCATCAAAGGGAGCTTCCTAGCCATGTGCGGCTTTGCCGGCATCCTGACCGCCGCGGGGCTCAACCGCGACGACCTGGCCGAACGGGCGCAGCGCATGATCGGCACCATTGCGCACCGGGGGCCGGATGACAGCGGTATCTGGACGAACGAAGACGCGGGAGTCGCCTTGGGGTTCCGCCGGCTTGCCATCATCGACCTCTCTCCCAACGGCCACCAGCCGATGCGGTCGCCTTCCGGCCGGTTCGTGATGGTCTTCAACGGAGAGGTCTACAACTTCCGGCCGCTCCGCCGCGAGCTGGAGCAACACGGACATCGCTTCCGCGGGCAGTCGGACAGCGAAGTGATCCTCGCCGCCTTCGAGCAATGGGGCATTCGCGAGGCCGTTTGCCGCTTCGTCGGGATGTTCGCGATCGCCGTATGGGATGTCGATCGCCGAGAGCTCTCGCTGGTACGCGACCGATTGGGCAAGAAGCCCCTGTACGTGTACAGCGAGCCGGGCCTGATCACCTTCGGCTCGGAGCTGAAAGCGCTGGTCGCCGGTCCCTCTTTCGATCGCACGATCGATACAAGCGCCCTCGCATCCTATTTCCGATACTTGTACGTCCCCGCCCCGAAAACCATCTACCGGCGCGCCATCAAGCTGCCCCCCGCCCACCTCCTCGCCGTCTCGGACCCGACGGTCTCCCTGCCGGTTCCGGAGCCCTATTGGTCGTTGCGCGCGACCGCGCTCCGCGGCGCTGCGGACCCGTTCGCGGGCACGGACACCGAGGCCAGCGATGAGCTCGAGGCGCTGTTGCGGCAAGCGATCGCGTGCCGGATGTACTCGGACGTCCCGCTCGGCGCGTTGCTCTCCGGCGGAATCGATTCCTCGACGGTGGTCGCGCTCATGCAGGAAGCGAGCGATCGGCCGGTCAAGACCTACACGATCGGCTTCGCCGAACAAGCCTTCGACGAGGCCCGGCACGCGGCGCGGGTGGCGCAGCACCTGGGAACCGAGCACACGGAGCTGCGGCTGACGGGACAAGACGCGCACGCGCTCATACCGCGCCTTCCGGAG
>WNGB01005201.1_pt1 | contig 19495 bp, 17 predicted proteins | sample 5400681 | NCBI WGS metagenome assembly WNGB01 (sample SAMN13153367, study PRJNA577476) | soil metagenome | isolation source: 115 cm soil or saprolite under grassland replicate 2 | place: USA:California | collected 2016-06-15
CCAGCGCCGCCTGCTGCTCGTCCGACACCGACAACTCCACCTTTGGCCGTCCTCGCGGACGGCGAGCAATCGTCTGCATCAGCAGACGCTACCATCACCACCCCACTAAATCAAGCGCACTTCTGACTCAAAACACTAGCAGTCTGAGGAGGAGTTACAACATGATGTCGCCGTGGAGGTGGAGGGCGGGAGGTTCCGTTGTCAGGGCCGGTTTGGACGCGCACGTGGCGGGAAGGGGATGTCAGATGAGCGAGTTGTCGGCCGAGCGGAGAGTGACGGCCGAGCCGACTTCGAGCTACGAGGTCGTCGTAGTCGGAGCAGGGCAGGCCGGCTTGGCGATGGGCTATTTCCTCCGCAGCCAAGGCCGCCGCTTCGTCATCCTCGAGCGCGCCGGCCAGATCGCCCCTGCCTGGCGCGAGCGCTGGGACTCACTGACGCTCTTCACGCCGCGGCGCTACAGCGGGCTGCCCGGGCTTCCTTTTCCGGGCGACCCGGACGGCTACCCGACCCGGGACGAGGTGATCGCCTACCTCGAGCGCTACGCCGAGACCTTCGAGCTCCCGATCGAGCTGAACAGCGAGGTCAAGAGGCTCGACCTCGGCGACGACGCGTGCTTCCGCCTCGAGGTTGATGGACGGACGATCACCGCCGACCAGGTCGTGGTCGCGACCGGCCCCTTCCAGGCGCCGTATGTGCCGAAGCTGGCCGAACGGCTCGCCGACGATGTCTTCCAGACACACGCCGTTGGCTACCGCAGGCCGGACGAGGTGCCGCCCGGGACAGTGCTCGTGGTCGGGGGCGGGAACACCGGCTTCCAGATCGCGAAGGAGCTCTCGGTCACGCACAAGGTGGTGCTCTCGGTCGGATCGCGCCAGACGCCGCTGCCGCAGCGCCTGCTCGGTCGCGACCTCTTCTGGTGGCTCACGAAAGCGCGAATCCTCGACAAGAGCGTCGAGTCGCGTCTCGGCCGAAAGCTGAGCACCCGCGAGACGCTAATCGGCTCGAGCCCGCGCGAGCTCAAGCGGCGCTACGGCGTCGAGCTCAAACCGCGCGTCGTCGACGCCGACGGCCGCACGGTCCGCCTCCAGGACGGCAGCGAGCCCGAGGTCGACGCCGTCATCTGGGCAACCGGCTACCGGCCCGACTACTCCTGGATCAGGCTGCCCGTCTTCGACGACGACGGTCGCCTGCGCCACCGCCGCGGCGTGACCGACGCGTCGGGCCTCTACTTCCTCGGCCTCACCTGGCAGTACACGCGCGGCTCAGCGCTGATCGGCTGGGTGAATGACGACGCCGAATTCATCGACGAGCGGATCGCGGAGTACCAGGAATCGAAGGCGCGGCCGTCCGTGCGCACACCGGTCGGCGCCGGGGCGTCGGCTCAAGCTCGCTCAGACGAAAGGAGCTAGCGATGCACGACTCAAGCTCGCATAGCCATACGCAGACGATTGAATTCCCGCGCGAGACCGAGGGGTTGCCGGAGGCTCGGAAGACGGAGCTGGTCGAGCTCGCCGAAGGCGACGAGTTCGAGCTCGCGATCATGCCGGTCAAGAAGCGAATCGGCGACGTGACGGTGCGGATGCTGACCTACAACGGCTCCGTCCCCGGCCCGACCCTGAAGGTCCCGCAGGGCGCAACGATCACCGTCCACGTGACCAACCACGGCGACCTCGACGCGACCGTGCACTGGCACGGCCTGCGGCTCGAGAATCGCTACGACGGCACGCACGACACGCAGGCGCCGATCCCGGTCGGCGAGACCTTCACCTACCAGGTGCACGTGCCCGACCCGGGGGCCTACTGGTACCACCCGCACATCCGCGAGGACTACGGCCAAGAGCTGGGCCTGTACGGGAACATCCTCGTCACCCCGAGCGAGCCCGACTACTGGTCGGCCGCCAACCGCGAGCTGCTGCTCACCCTCGACGACATTCTGATCGAGGATGGGCAGATTGCCGCCTTCAGGGAGTCGGGGACGACGCACGTCGCGATGGGCCGCTTCGGCAACGTGATGCTCGTCGCCGGTGAGCCGGACCTCTCGCTCCAGGCGAGGCGCGGCGAGGTCGTGCGCTTCTACCTCACCAACACGGCCAACACGCGTGTGTTCAACGCGACGCTGCCCGGTGCGCAGATGAAGCTGGTCGGCGCCGACGCCGGCCACTGTGAGCACGAGGAGCTCGTCGAGGAGATGCTGCTTGCACCATCCGAGCGCGTCGTCGTCGACGTGCTGTTTCCGGACGCTGGCGAGCTCGAGCTTGAGCATCGAACGCCCGAGCGCACCTACCGACTTGCTTCGATCACAGTCGTCGACGAGCCGCCGGAGCCGTCGTTCGCCGACGAGTTCGCGCGCCTGCGCACCAACCGCGACATGGCCGAGCAACGCAAGCGCATCGAGCCGTTTCTGAAGGCGCCGCCCGACAAGACGCTCTCGTTCGTCGCCGAAATGGACATGGGTGTACCCGAAGGCGTTCAAGTCGTTTATGCCTGCCCGATGCACCCCGAGGTGGTGAGCGACGAGCCTGGCAGCTGCCCGAAGTGCGGGATGAAGCTGCTCGCCCAAGCGGCAGAAGAGACGACGTACGTGTGCCCCATGCATCCGGAGGTGACGAGCGAGAAGCCCGACCGCTGCCCCAAGTGCGGCATGAAGCTCCTGCCGGCGAAGCTGGTCGCAGGCGGAAGTGGTCACGGCCACGAGCACCACGGACACGGCGACCACGAGCACGAGCACGAAGGTCACCACGGCCACGGACACCATGGCCATAACGACGAGGGCGATGCAGGCGAGGAGCACGGCAAGCACGGCCACCGCGGGCACGGCGAGGAGCACCACGATGCGCGCCCCGGCCAGGAGGCCCAAGGACACGGTCAACACGGCGGACACGAAAGCCATGACCAGCACGGCCATCACGGGCACCACCATCAACACGGCGAGCCCGCGCACGGTCACGAGGCCGCGCAGGGGATCGAGTGGGAAGACGACATGGTCGAGGTCAACCGGATGACCACTCCGGCCAACATGAGGTGGAAGCTCGTCGACCGCGAGATGGGAGCGGAGAACGCACAGATCGACTGGACGTTCCACGTCGGCGACCAAGTGAAGCTGCGGCTTGTCAACGAAATGGATTCAGATCATCCGATGCCGCACCCGTTCCACGTCCACGGGGCTGGCCGCTTCCTAATCCTGGCTCGGGACGGAATGGTTGAGCCGAACCTCGTCTGGAAGGACACGGTGCTCGTCCGCACCGGCGAGACCGTCGACATCCTGCTCGACGTCACCAACCCGGGCCGCTGGATGGCCCACTGCCACATCGCCGAGCACCACGAGAGCGGGATGATGTTCAGCTTCAACGTCGCCCCGGCAGAAGGCGAGGGAACCGCCACTAGGTCGCCGTCGGGTTAGGGGACACACGCGATGGGCCACGCCGAGATGTAGCGATATCGCCACATTGGTCCACATGTGCGGCTCACGAGCGCAGGCGCGATCGGGTTTCCAGCTCGTGTAGCGCGTAAGACTGGTCCAAAGTAAGTGCGCACGTCTGCGCGTGCGGCGTGCGCGGCGAGAGCCGGAGGCCGAAGATTCACCTCGGTTCCAGCCGCCGAACGGCACGCCGGGTTTGCCGCCATGCCGCAATTTTTCAGAATTGTGTGAAGCTTTCGCCGATCCGCGTTAGCCCCGTTGCAGATAGGGCACCGAACGGGGAGGGGTCAGCTTGGGCGGGGAGAGGCTTTCCCAGGCTGATCCCTGTCCCTTGCCTGAGATGCCGCCCGATCCGCCCGAGTCCAAAGGCTAAACCTGGCTTGCGCTTCTGCCGAACAGGGAGGAGGGAGGGCGCGCCGCAAGAACCGACCAGGGGCCGGGGAGAGACTAGACCCGCAGCCGGCCTGGATAGTGCGCCCTCCCAACTCTCCTCTTTAGGCCGGCTGCCTCGGAGTCCTGCCCGATACGGGCATTATCAGCCGATCATGAGCGGCCTTCCGCTTCCGCAGCTCGTCGTTCCGAGGGTCATTGGCGATGGCCTACTACACACTCACGGACAAGGGGCTGGCTGCGCTCAGGGAGTGGCTCGGCCGGCCGTCTTCGTTTCCGCGCATCCAGAGCGAGGCGTTGCCCCAGTTTTGTAGAGCGAGTTGACGCCGGCAGCTCCCAGGGCGCTCGCGGGTCGAAGAGCACGCGGGGAGCGCATAATCTCCCCTGCGGTTGCCGGCTGAGCGCCGAGACCCGATCGAGAAAGGAGCCCCGTTGACCTCCGCCGAGATAGCGAGCGAGCTTCGCTTCGAGCCCCCGGGCCCCGGGGCGTGGGAGCTGGACGCGGTTCACTTTCCGCGTCCGGCGACGCGCTACTGGGTCGAGATGCACCCCGAGCCCTTCATGCGCGGCTTCCGCGAATTCACCCGCTACTACGGGATGCTGCTCGACACGCTCGAGTACCGGTACGTCAACGGCTTCGCCTACAAGACGGTGAGGCCGGTCGCCGACACCGAGGTCCCCGAGCGCTTCCAGCGCGCGGAAGAGGTCTTCGAGCGGAAGCTCTGGCGCGACCAGCTTCGCGAGTGGGACGATACGTTCAAGCCCGCCTCGATCGAGACTCATCGAAGCCTGCAGGCCGTCGATCCCGACGAGCTCTCCGACGAGAACCTCGTCGCGCACCTGGCGCGCTGCCGCGACCACCATGCGGAGATGATCTACCAGCACATGCGCCACACCGGTGCGGCGATGGTCGCGATCGGCGACTTCCTGGCGCACGTCGGCGACTGGACGGGGCTCCCGCCGGCTGACCTGCTCGACCTGATGCGTGACACGGCGCCCGTGTCCGCAGGCGCATCCGCTGAGCTCGAGCGGCTGATCAGGGCAATCGAGCAGGATCCTTCGGCTCGACAGCTGCTCGAGTCGGAGGACGAGCCTGGCCAGGTGCTGGAGAAACTGCGATCGCTCGACGGCGAGACCGGTGAGGCGGCGTCCGAGTACCTCGACCTGGTCGGCTACCGCCTCCTCGACGGCTTCGACATCTCGGGCCGCTATGCGCTGGAGCTGCCCGACGCGCTGCTCCGGGCCATCCGGGCCGCTGCCGCCCCGAGCGAGGTCCAGGTCTCGGACCTCGAAGAGCGGATCGCCGAGGTCCGCAGCCAGGTGCCGGAGGAGCATCGCAAGCAGTTCGACGAGCTGCTCGAAGAGGCTCGTCACACCTACCGGATCCGGGACGAGCGCGGGGTCTTCAGCGACATCTGGGCCTCCGGGATCCTGCGGCGCGCCGTGGTAGCGGGCGGCCGCCGGCTGGCAGACCGGGGCCGGATCCACGACTCCGAGCACTTTGTCGACGCCGGCTTCGAGGAGATGGGAGCGCTGCTCTCGGGCGCGAACGGGCCGTCCGCGGACGAGCTCGCCGAGCGCTACCGGTCTCGCACCTCGCATACCGCCAAGGACGCTCCGCAGCACATCGGCGACCCGCCGTCCCCTCCGCCGGATCCGTCCGGCCTGCCCCCCGCCGCGGCGAGGGTCATGCGCGCGACCGGGATCGTGATCGGCGCGATGTTCGGCAGCTCGGAGGCGCCCCACGAGGAGAAGCTGCTCAGAGGACTCGCGGCCAGCCGAGGTGTGTACGAAGGGCCGGCACGGCGGGTCGCCGGTCCCACCGAGTTCGATCGGATCACCCAGGGAGATGTCCTGGTCACCGAGTCGACGACCGAGGCGTTCAACATCCTCCTGCCGCTGCTCGGGGCGATCGTGACCGATAGCGGCGGCCTGCTCTCCCATTCGGCGATCGTGGCCCGCGAGTACGGTATTCCGGGCGTGGTCGGGACCCGGGACGCGACCGAGCGCATCGCCGACGGGACGCGGGTACGTGTGGACGGTGACGCCGGCGAAGTGGCGGTGCTCGGGTGAAGAAGGTCGTCCCGCTCGTCAAGGCGCGCGATGGCGCGCTCTTCGGTTCAAAGGCTGTGGGCCTGGGTGAGGCGGCGCGGGCGGGCCTCCCGCTGCCGCCCGGTGTTGCGCTTTCCGGCGCGATCGTCGAGGCCGTCGCCGCCGGCGATGAAGGCGCGATCAAGAAGGTCTCGAAGTCGGTCCGGCCGCTGGGCGGTCCACTTGCCGTCCGCTCGTCGGCGGTGGACGAGGACGGCGCGGAGGCCAGCTTCGCAGGGCAGCACCTAACGCTGCTCAACGTCCCGTCGTCGGAAGAGGTGAGCGAGGCGCTGAGGGAGATCTGGTGGTCGGCGAACTCGGACTCGGCTATCAGCTACCGGCAGCGGGTCGGTCTCTTCGTCCGGCCAAGCGTCGGCGTCGTCGTCCAGGCGCTCCTTGATCCCGACGTCGCCGGCGTGATGTTCACGCAAAATCCGATCACCGGGGCAGACGAGCGGATGATCGAGGCGAGCTGGGGACTCGGCGAGGCGGTCGTTGCGGGACTCGTGATCCCGGACAACTTCCGGGTCGACCGCTCGGGCGAGGTGCTCGAGCGTACTCCGGGGCTCAAGAAGGTCGCGATCCGCACGCTCCCGGAAGGGGGCACGATCGAGGCGGAGGTCCCACCCGAGCTCGTCGAGCGACTCTGCCTCGACGACGGCCAGCTCGAGGAGCTGAACCGCCTGGCCGGGCGATGCGAGCACGTCTACGGGCCCGCTCGAGACCTCGAATGGGCGTTCGCCGACGAGAAGCTCTACCTGCTGCAGTGCAGGGCGGTTACGCGGTCAGGGTCCTGACGGCAGAGCCGCCAGCGCGCCTTCCGGCCGAGACCGGGATTCTTCTCACCGTCGCGCTCGGCACGATGCTCGTTCCGCTCAACTCGACCATGATCGCGGTCGCGCTGCCCCGCCTGATCGCGGACTTCGACGCAAGACTCACCTCCGCGGGGTGGCTCGTCACGGGTTACCTGATCGCGATGGCGTCTCTGCAGCCGGTCGCGGGCAACCTCGGCGACCGGCTCGGCCGCCGGCCGCTCGTGCTCGGCGGTCTCGTGTGGTTCGCCATTGCCTCGCTCGGGGCCGGGCTCGCGTCGAGTCTGCCGCTGCTGATCGGCTTCCGGATCCAGCAGGGGATTGCAGGCGCTCTTGTCTTCCCGAACGGGATCGCGCTGCTTCGCGAGATCGCCCCGCCCGGGCGGCTCGGCAGCCGCCTCGGCCTCGTCATGAGCGCGCTGCCACTTGCGGCAGCGCTCGGCCCGCTTCTGGCTGGCGGGTTGCTCGCATTCAGCGGTTGGAGATCGATCTTTCTCGTCAACCTTCCGCTGCTCGTCGTTCCGCTGGTGCTCGGCTGGCGCTCCATCCCGCGAGGCCGCAGGGGGAGCGCGGCCGGCCGTTTCGATCTGGTCGGAGGGTTGTTGCTCTCGGTGTTCCTGGTCGCGGCCGCCTGGGCGCTCAATCGCGGGCTCGCAGCGAGCGACGGGATCGCGGCGATCGCGATCGCCTGCGTGGCCGCCGCGCTGTTCGGAGTGCAGGAGCTCCGCCACCCGCGGCCCGTCGTAGATCTACGGCTCTTTCGGAGCTCGGGGTTCGTGGCGGCCAACGGCGGGGTGGCGCTGAGCAACCTGGCGATGTACGTGACGCTCTTCGCCCTCCCGATCCTGCTCAGCCGAAGAGGGGGCTGGACTGGTGCCGAGATCGGCCTCGTTCTTACGACGCTGACGATGACGATGATGATGTTTGCCTCCTCGCCCGTCGGCGGTCGTCTGGCCGACCGGCGAGGAGCCCGCCTGCCCGCATCCGCGGGACTTGCCCTCATGACCGCGAGCCTCATTCCGCTCGCGCTCGCGGTGACCGATCTTTCCGGCGCCGTGCTCATCGCGGCGCTGCTTGGTGTCGGCACCGGCCTCGGTCTTGCGACCGTCCCCCTCCAGATGGCGGCGCTCGAGGCAGTGGACGCCTCCATGGCTGGATTTGTCTCGGGCATGTTCTCGACCAGCCGCTACCTCGGGAGCATCGCCGGCATCAGTCTCCTCGCCGGCCCCCTCGCGCCGGCAGAGAGTGGGTTCGGCGGTTTTCGGGTGCTGTTCGCCGTGGTCGCCGGAGCGGCCGCTGTTTCTGCTGCTGTCGCACTCTTGCTGCCGGCGCGCGCGTCTTCCGCGTAGCGCTCGATTCCGCACCCGGGTTAAGATCGCCGCGGTGCGAGGCGCCCCCGTCGAAGCCCTGCGTCGTGTCCCGCTCTTCGCCGACCTGGACAAGCGGGAGGTCGAGCAGATCGCGCGCGCGTTCAAGGAGCGACGCTTCTCCGAAGGCGAGACGGTCACCAGGGAGGGCTCGGGCGGTGCCGCCTTCTACGTGATCGGCTCCGGAGACGCGAAGGTTTCAGTCGGCGGCAAGGAGCGCACGACGCTCGGGCCCGGCGACTATTTCGGCGAGATCGCCCTGATCGACGAGGGCGCGCGCGCGGCGACCATCACCGCCTCCGGCGAGCTCGTCTGCTACGGGCTCACCTTGTGGGAGTTCCGCCCGCTCGTGCAGGAGAACGCCGCGATCGGCTGGAAGCTGCTGCAGGCGCTGGCGAAGATGCTGCGCGCCGTCCAGCAGGATTAGCTCCCTTCAAGTGCCGGGAGGGTTCGGGAAGCTCGAGCCAGACGTCGGCTCCGCCGTCGAGGTTTGCCGCGTGCGCGGAGCCGCCGTGAGCACGAACGATGACGTCGACGATGGCGAGCCCAAGCCCGGTGCCGGCGCCTGACCGTGCCTGGTCACCCCGGCTGAAGGGCTCAAACGCGTGGGCGATGAACTCCTGCGCGAACCCCGGGCCCTCGTCGCGGACGTGCAGCTCGACCTGCCCGTCCCTTCGTTGCGCTTGCAGGCGAATACGCCCGAGACCATGGCGGAGGGCGTTCTCGACGAGGTTCCCGATCGCCTGCTCGGCGCGCAGGCGATCGACGGACAGCTCCAGTTCGCGCTCCACCTGAATCTCGAGCGGCCGGTCGGCCGCAGCGGCGCGGCGCTCGTAGCGCTGCCGCACGCCCGCAATCAGCTCGCCCGCGGCCAGCCGCTCCCGCCGGACCGGTAGCTTGCCTCCCTCGAAGCGAGCCAGCACGAGCAAGTCCTCGGCGAGCTGGGAAAGGCGCTCCGTCTCCTCGGCCGCAGACCGAAGGGCGCTCTCGAGCTCTTCCGGGGTGCGCTCGCGACGCAGGGCAAGCTCGAGCTCGGTGCGCAGGGCGGCTAGGGGGGTTCGCAGCTCGTGGCTTGCGTCCGAGACGAAGCGGCGCTCGCGCGCGAACGCGGATTCGAGGCGCCCGAGCATGCTGTTCAGCGTCTGCCCGAGACGGTGGATCTCGTCCCGCGCGGGTGGAAGCGAGAGTCGGCGGCCCGGCTCGGCGGCGGAGACGGACTCCGCCTCGCGTCGCATCGACTCCACCGGGCGAAGTGCGGCGGCGGCGAGTCCGTAGCCGGCGAACGAGGAGACCAGAAGGGCAAGGGGCCCTCCGATCAGGAGCGCCAGGAGCAAGCTTCCCAAGGCTTCCTTGCGGTCCTCGAGCGACGCGCCGACGACGACCACGGCCCGTCCTCGCGGCGTGTCGACGGGGGTCGCGAGCAATCTTGCGGGTTCGTCCGAGCCGGGAACGCCGCGGCTCGAGACCTCGATCGCCGCGGCCTCGGCGCGCGAGGTTTCAGCGTCCGTGAGAAGCGGGCGCCCGAGCCCGCGCGTCGAGTCGACGATGGAGCCGTTCGAGTCGAGGACCTGGGCAAAGCCCTCTCCCCGCTCGGCGAGTCGCGAGTCGCCCTGACGTACGAGCGCCGCGACGTCCGTCGCGCGCTCCCGAAGGCTTTGATCGATCGTTCGGTCGAGAGCGGCGCCGAGGCGCAGGTAGAGGAACAGACCCGTGGCCGCGAGGACGACGGCCATCGCAACCGCGAAGGCGAGCGTCAGGCGGAGGCGGACGGGCATTCCCGCGAAGTAACCCATGACGCTCACCCGCCGCCGTCCGCTCGCAGCCGGTAGCCCGCTCCACGAACCGTCTCGATGGCGTCGAGCCCGAAGGGACGGTCGATCTTCTCCCTCAGGTAGCGGACGTAGACGTCCACGACGTTGGAGCGGTTCTCGTAGCCGTAGTCCCAGGCGTGCTCGAGCAGCTCGAGCCGCGTGAGGACGTCGCCGGCGCGGCGCATGAAGGTTTCGAGCAGCGCGAATTCCTTCGCCGAAAGCTGGATCTCGAGGTCATCCCGCCACGTCCGCCGGGTTGCGGGATCCAGCCGGAGTGATCCCACCTCCAGGACGGCGGGCCGCTCCGGAACCCCGCGGCGCGCAAGCGCCCGGAGCCGCGCCAGGAGCTCGGCGAACGAGAACGGCTTGCTCAGGTAGTCGTCCGCGCCGCTGTCGAGACCCTCCACCCGGTCCTCGACGCCGTCACGGGCGGTGAGCATCAGGATCGGCGACCAGACGCCGCTCTCCCGCAATTCCCGGCAGACCTCCAGACCGTCCCGGCCTGGAAGCATGAGGTCGAGCACGATGGCGTCGTACGGCGTTGCCCGGGCCATCCAAAGCGCCTCCTCGCCCGTCCGCGCGACGTCCGCCGAATAGCCCTCTTCGGCGAGGCCGCGGCGGATGAGCGCCGCCATCTTGGCCTCGTCCTCGACGACGAGCGCGCGCATGACCTCATTTTGGGTCACACGCGCTGCGAACGGGCCTCACCCGCCGTTCGAGTCGCTCTTGTCCGAGTCGCCCTCGACGGCGACGAGCTCGAGATTCTCGTCGAGACGGACGTCGACCGTGGAGCCGTCGTTCCTCGTCACCTCGACTTCGTAGGTGGCGCCTTTCTCGGAATCTCGCTCGACTGCGTTGGCGTGGCCACCGCCGGTGATCCTCAGCGCGGCCGCCTTGGCACGGTCCGCCTGGAGTCCGGTCAGCTGGGCATCGCCGTCGTCGAAAGCGCCCGTGGCGCGGGCGATCGCCGTGCCACCCAGTGCCAGAGCGAGTGCGTCTGAACCGATGGCCAGCCTCTTCAGCGTGCGTTTGTTCATCTTCGACCTCCATGAGTTTGATGCGTTTCGGCGAGCGTAGTGAGCCCTGATGAAACGACCATGAGAACGAGATCGGCGGGCTCTCATCCCCGTCTCATGGGCGACCCGTACCGTGGTTTCCGACCTCAAGGAGGCCAACGTGCGCCACGCCATCGTTGTCATCGCCGCTGCCCTTTTCATCGCGACGGCCGTCGCCTGCGGTGGAGGGAAGTCAGCCGCGTCGACGCTCCCCCAGGGCAGCGAGCCATTCGAAGTCGATCCGGCGGACTTCACAACCGAGATCGACAATCCTTACTGGCCGATGAAGCGCGGGAGCCACTGGGTCTACCGCGAGACCGACGCCGACGGGGATGTGCAGCGCAACGACGTGATCGTCACGAACAAGACGAAGACGATCATGGGAATCGAGGCAGTCGTCGTGCACGACACCGTCAAGCAGGGCGGTCAGCTGACCGAGGACACCTTCGACTGGTACGCCCAGGACTCCGAAGGGAATCTCTGGTACCTCGGCGAGGACACCACCGAGTACGAGAACGGCAAGGTGAAGACGAAGGAGGGGTCCTGGGAGGCCGGCGTCGACGGCGCCCTCGGGGGGATCATCGTCCCCGCTCATCCGGAGCCGGGGCTCACCTACCGCGAGGAGTACTACAAGGGCCATGCCGAGGACGGCGCCGAGGTTCTCACCCTCCACGCCCATGCCAAGGTTCCGCGCGGCACGTACGACCGCGTCCTGCAGACCAGGAACGTCAGTCCCATCGAGCCGAACGTGGTCGAGGAAAAGTTCTACGCGCGGGGAGTCGGCGTCGTGCTCGAGATCACGGTCTCGGGCGGCTCGGACCGCGGTGAGTTGATCAGCTTCAAGGAGGGGTCGTAACCCGTGCATGAAATAGGCTTCCTGCAGCGCGTGAGCGAGTGCCTGCGCGTATGGCAGAGACAGGGCGTTTCGGTTCGGAGGAGGGAGAGATGGCGCTGCAAATCGGAGATACGGCACCGGATTTCGAGGCGGACACGACGGAGGGTCGGATCCAGTTCCACGACTGGATCGGCGACTCGTGGGCGGTGCTGTTCTCGCACCCGAAGGACTTCACCCCGGTGTGCACGACGGAGCTCGGCTACATGGCGAAGATCAAGCCCGAGTTCGATCGCAGAGGCGTGAAGATCATCGGCGTCTCCGTCGACTCGACGGGCGACCACGAGGGCTGGGCCAAGGACATCGAAGAGACACAGGGGCAGGCGCCGAACTACCCGATCATCGGCGACGCCGACTTCACCGTGTCGAAGCTGTACGGCATGCTCCCCGCGAGCACGTCGGGCGATCCCAAGGAGCGCACTCCGGCCGACAACCAGACGGTTCGCAATGTCTTCGTGGTCGGCCCGGACAAGAAGGTCAAGCTAATCCTCGTCTATCCGATGACGACCGGGCGCAACTTCGACGAGGTGCTGCGAGTGATCGACTCGCTGCAATTGACGGCGACGCACAAGGTCGCGACACCGGTGAACTGGCAGCAGGGCGAGGACGTGATCATCGCCGGCTCGGTCTCGAACGACGAGGCCAAGGAGCTCTTCGGGGACTGGGAGTCGCCGAAGCCGTACATCCGGATCGTGCCGCAGCCTCGTTGAGGACGCGGCCGGCGCAATCCGCCCAAATTTCACAAACGCCGTTGGCACCAGACATCGCCTGGCAGGCTAAGTCAGGTACCGTTGTCCAATCGAGGGGGTCATCGAGATGGAGGCGTCGCGCCGGCGGGCTGGGCGGGGAGTTGGCAATATTGAGGTTCTCGCTGAACCGGCGGCGGCGAGCCATGGCTGAGGTCGCCGGCGGACGACAGGCAGGTGTGAACAAAGATCCCGCGCTCGTCTTCGCCCCGGCGCCGGACGGGGTCCCGCCCCTCGAGCTGAAAGTCAACTTCGGCCTCTTCTCGGGACGGGAGGCGACGCCCGCCGAGATCGAGCAGCTCGGACGCGACCTGCTTGCCAAGTTCGCCTACATCTCGATCGTCTCCGAGCGGCGCTTCGAGATCGGAGCGGACGCGGAAGGAACCGTGCACCAGGTCCGCGTCGAGGTCGGTTCGGAGTTCCTGCCCCGCGACGAGGACGAGCTCGCGGAGCTCCGCGGCCGGCTGCTCGAGGTGACCGAGCGCTGGATGCAAGGCTGTGTCGCCCATCGCCACGCCGAGATCAACGACGAGCTCGAAGAGCCGCTTCTGCCGGGCACGTAGCCCCCTCGGCCCCCGTTTCACCCGGTCGGGGGAGCGGGCCGGCGCGCGGGAGATGCCGATACCGACTTTGCGCGTCCATTCACGCTGAACCAACCTGGAGGTATCGAGCATGGGCTTCTTGAGCGATCTCCGTGCGCGACTCGCGTCGCTCGTGCGGAAAGACGACGGACAGACGATGGCCGAGTACGCGGTCGTTCTGGCCGTGATCACGGTCGCGACCATCGCCGTCTTCACCGCTCTTTCCGGCGGGATCTCGGGCGCGATCTCGAACGTGACCGGGCTGCTCTAGCCGTCGTTACTGCGGCACGTGCCGCTCGCGCCCGCGCGGGCGGCCGTCGCCACCTCCCTGTCGCCTGTCACTAGCTTCGCGCCCGTCCGCGAGACGTGGGAGGCTTCCGCCGTGGGCGAGATCGACAAGGACGTGGTCTCGTGGGACCAGCTGGCCACGCTCGTCGAGGAGCTCGCCGACCAGGTGCGCGGCGAGTACGACGTCATGCTCGCCATCACCCGGGGCGCGCTCGTGCCGGCGGGGATCCTGGCCTACCGATTGGGGATCAGGAACATCCTCGTCGCGGCCGTGGCCTACTACGACGACGAGGGTCAGCCGCACGACCCGCCGACGTTTCTCCAGTTCCCAGCCGATCCCCTGCTGCACGGCCGCCGCGTGCTGATCGTCGACGAGGTCTGGGACTCCGGCACGACCATCCACGCCGTGGCCGAGCGGGTGCGCAGGGCAGGCGGCATGCCCACCACCGCGGTCCTCCACTACAAGCCCTCCCGCTCCCGCGTCGAGGAGGCGCCCGACCACCACGTCGTCACCACCGATCACTGGGTTGTCTACCCCTTCAAGGGCGGTGCGTAGCGATCCCTGCACGCGACCGCCCCGCTGTCCTATAGTCGCGTCGATTCGCTCGGGAAGGCGAAGGCGACGATCGGGAGGGCAAACATGAGGAGACGCAGGGTCGTGCTCGGCGCGACGCTTCTTGCACTGATTGGGGCCGCCGCGGTTCTGACCGCGAACATCTCGGCCGGCCCCTCGGCTGCGTACAAGGTGGCCTGGATCTACGTCGGGCCTCATAACGACCACGGCTGGTCGGAAGCGCACGACAAGGGGCGCCTGGCAGTCCAGAAGGCCTTCGGATCGAAGGTGAAGACGACGTACAAGGAGCTCGTCCCTGAGGGGCCGCAAGCGTGTCAGGTGATCGAGGGTCTCATCAGAGATGGCTACAAGATGATCTTCTCGACCTCGTTCGGCTTCCAGCCCTGTACGGTGTCCGAGGCGAAGAAGCACCCGGACGTCCTCTTCGAGATGGCCACGGGAACGGCCCAGCGCAAGAATCTGGCCGAGTACTTCGGAGCCGGGGAGGACACGATCTACCTGGCCGGAATGGCCGCCGGCGCGGCGACCAAGAAGGGCGTGCTCGGCTACATCGGCTCGTTCCCGATCCCTGAGGTCATCCGGCACACGAATGCCTTCGCGCTCGGCGCGCAGCGGACGCACCCGGGCGTGAAGGTGAAGCTCGTCTGGACCCACGACTGGGTGTCGGTCGAGAAGGCGCGGAAGGCCGCAGAGAGCCTGGTGGCCGCGGGTGCCGACGTCCTGGGCCAGAACATCGACCCGCCGACGGCAGGTCAGTACGCGGAGCAGAAGGGGATCGCGTGGACGGGTTACGACGCGGACGCGCGCAAGTTCGCGCCGAAGGCGTGGCTGACGGCGGCGATCTACAACTGGGGCGTGTACTACGTGCCCCGCGTCAGGGCCGCGATGAACGGGACCTGGAAGACCGGCTTCTACTACGGGTCGATCAAGGACGGCTTCACGAGCCTGGCGCCCTACGGTCCCAGGGTCAAGAAGGCGACGAAGGTGGCCATCGCGAAGGTCAAGGCGCAGCTGGTCTCGCGAACGTTCTACGAGTTCACCGGCCCGCTCTACGACCAGAAGGGCAAGCTGCGCGTGCCCAAGGGCAAGAGGCTGACGGTCAAGGACCTCTACGCGATGAACTGGCTCGTCAGGGGCGTGATCGGCAACCCGAAGGGCTAGGTACATGGGGGAGCCGGCTTCCCCGATCAGTGACAGGCAACGGAGAGGCGCCGGGCGGACGGGCGCCTCTCCGGTCCCGGCCGTCTCCATGCGCGGGATCACCAAGCGCTTCCCCGGCGTGCTCGCCAACGACCACGTCGACTTCGAGGCCGCCGCCGGTGAGGTGCACGCGCTGCTGGGCGAGAACGGCGCCGGCAAGACGACCCTCTCGAACATCCTGACCGGCCTCTACCGGCCCGACGAGGGGGAGATCGAGCTCTACGGCGAGGCGGTCCACTTCCACTCGCCGCGCGAAGCAATCGATGCGGGCGTCGGCATGGTGCACCAGCACTTCCGGCTCGTAGAGCCCTTCACCGTGGCCGAAAACGTCGTGCTCGGCGATCATCGAGCCGCGGGGCGCTCCTTCCTCCTCCGCTCGCGGGCGCTCGAGCGCAAGGTGGCGGAGTTGGGGGAGCGCTACGGCTTCGCCGTCCACCCGCGCACGCGGATCTGGCAGCTCTCGGTGGGCGAGCAGCAGCGGGTAGAGATCCTGAAGGCGCTCTACCGCGAGGCGCGCATCCTGATCATGGACGAGCCCACCGCCGTCCTCACACCGCAGGAGGCGGAGACGCTCTTCGTGACGCTCCGCGCCATGGCGGCGGAGGGTCGTACCGTCATCTTCATCTCCCACAAGTTGCACGAGGTGAAGGCGGTCGCGGACCGGGTGACGGTGCTCCGCGCCGGGCGGACCGTGGCCACGATCACCGGCGCCGAGGCCACTTCTCGCTCGCTCGCCGCGCTGATGGTGGGCCGCGAGATCGACGAGGCCAGGCGAATCGAGCGCGGCCGGCCGCCCAGGGATGACCTCGCGCTCCAAGTCGACGGCCTGAGCGTCGAGGGCGACAGGGGAGGAGCGGCGGTGAAGGACGTCTCGATCTCCGTCCGGGCCGGCGAGATCCTGGGCGTCGCCGGCGTGGCGGGGAACGGGCAGCGAGAGCTCGCCGAGGCGGTCTACGGCATGCGTCCGCCGCTCGAGGGCACGGTTCGCGTGGCGGGAAAGCTTCTGCGCGGCGGAGATCCACGTGCAGCGATCGACGCCGGGATCGCCCACGTCCCCGAGGATCGGCTCGGGACGGGTCTCGCTCCCGGCCTCAGCGTGACCCAGAACGCCGTGCTGAAGACCTACCGGGGCCCACCGGTCTCGTGGGGCCCGCTGCTCTTGCTGCGCAAGATGCGCGAGCTGGCGCTCTCACTCATCCGCCGCTACGAGGTGCAGACGCCCGGGCCGGACACCGAAGTGCGCAACCTCTCCGGCGGCAACCTGCAGAAGCTCGTGCTCGGACGCGAGTTCGAGGGCAGTCCGCGGGTGCTCGTGGCCGCCCAGCCGACGCGCGGGCTGGACGTAGGCGCCAACGAGACGGTGCACGCGTACCTCCGGGACGCGGCTGCGGACGGCGTCGCCGTTCTAATGCTCAGCGAGGACCTCGACGAGATTCGCGCGCTGGCCGACCGCATCGTGGTCATGTACGAGGGCGAGATCGTCGGCGAGCTCGATCCCGAGACGGTGACCGTGGAGGAGATCGGCTATCTGATGGCGGGCGGACGGGAATGAGGATCGAGCGACGTCTGGAGCAGCCGAAATGGCTGCTGGTCGCCGTCCCGGTCGGTTCGATCGCCTCGTCGTTCGTCCTCATGGCATTCGTGCTCCTCGCCACAGGCCACAACCCGGGCTCGACCTACCGCCGGCTCTTCGACGCCGGCTTCGGCTCGGCCGGAGCGCTGACGTCGTCGCTCGTGTTCGCGACGCCGATCATCTTCACAGGACTTGCCGCCGCGGCCGCCTTCCGGATGCAGCTCTACAACATCGGCGGCGAGGGGCAGTTCTACTGGGGGGCGGTAGGCGCGACCGGAATCGCCCTCGTGCTGGGCGACCACGGCGTGAGCTCCACGCCGGTGTACATCCTCGCCATGGCGATCGCAGGCGCCGCCGCGGGCGCGGCCTGGGCGGCGATCCCGGGCTTCCTCCGGGCCTACCTGCGCACGAACGAGATCATCACCTCGTTGATGCTCAACTATGCGGCGGGACTCGTTCTGACCTACCTGATCATCGACAGCCTCTCCTACTGGCGGGACACGGAGACGTTCGAGGGGAAGACGTTTCCGCTCGGCAAGACGATCCCGGACGCGGCGAACTGGCCGACGTCCACGCTCGGCAGCATCGTTGTCCCCTTCGGGTTCATGCTGGCGATCGCCGTCGCGGTCTGCGTGCGGGTCGTCTACCGGCGCACCCGTTTCGGGTTCGAGCTCCAGGTGATCGGGGACTCCCATCGCGCGGCGCGCTATGCGGGCATGCGGATGCGGCGCAAGATCATGGCGGTCATGTGCCTGTCCGGCGCGCTGGCGGGCCTCGGGGGAGCGAGCCAAGAGGGCGATTTCGCCTACCAGCTGGATCCAAACGGGCTTCAGAGCTCCTTCTACGGCTACACCGGGATCGTCGTCGCCGCGCTCGCGCGCTACAACCCGCTCGCAGTCCTCCCGGTCGGCGTCCTGCTGGGCGGGTTGCAGGGCGCGGGCTTCGCGCTCCAGGGGCCGGACTTTCCCTCTGGGCTCGTCGGCGTCCTGCGAGGACTGATCCTCTTCTGCGCGCTCGGCGGAGAGCTGCTCGTTCGGTACCGGATTCGTCTCGGCAGGCGAGTAAGGGGTCCGGTCGAGCCGGCCGCGCCGAGCCCGGAGCCTGCGGCATGAGCGCCGCGCTCCTCCTCGCCGGAGATGTAAATGACGGGTTCTTCGTCGTCATCGCCGCGTCGGCCGTCGTCTACGGGACCCCGCTCGTCTACGCGGCGCTGGGCGAGCTGCTGGCGGAGCGCTCGGGCGTTCTCAACCTCGGCGTCGAGGGGATGATGCTCGTGGGGGCGGTGATGGGCTTCTGGGCCGTGCAGCGCTTCCACGTCACGTCTGCCCTCTCGCTCGTCGGCGCGCTCGCGGTGGCCGCCGTCGCCGGGTCGCTGATGTCCCTGATCCACGCCTTCCTGGTCATCACGCTGCGCGCCAGCCAGATCGTCTCCGGGCTCGCGCTGACGATCTTCGCCGGGGCAGCCGGGCTCTCGTCGTATCTCGGCAACGACCTGCACCTCGCCGAGTTACCGGCACGACACCAGTTCAACGACGTGAACCTCCTCGGCCTGCAGGACCTGCCGGTGCTCGGACCGATTCTCTTCAGGCAGACCGTGCTCGTCTACGGCTCGTGGCTCTGCGTGGTCGCCGTCGGCTTCTACCTGACGCGAACGCGACCAGGACTGAACGTGCGTGCGGTCGGAGAGTCTCCCGCCGCCGCCGACGCAATGGGGATCAACGTGACCGCCTATCGGTATGCGCATACGCTGGCGGGAGGCGCGTTCGCGGGCATCGCCGGCGCCTGCTACAGCCTCCAGATCACGCCGGAATGGGTGAGCGGCCTCACGGGCGGCGCGGGCTGGATCGCGATCGCACTCGTGATCTTCGCCTTCTGGCGGGCCGACCTCTGTCTCGTCGGCGCCTACCTGTTCGGCGCCTTCGCAGCCCTGCCGTTCACACTGCAGGCGCGCGACTACCGGTATGTGAGGGACGTGCCCTCGGAGGTCTTCCAGTCGCTGCCCTACGTGATGACGATCGTCGTGCTCGTCCTCGTGTCGACCGGCTTCGCCAAGCGGCGCCTCGGTGCTCCTGCTGCTCTCGGGGTGCCTTACGTGCGCGAGGAGCGGTAGGCCCGCATCGGCACCTAGCCGTTAGAGGCGGGCGCCGAAGTCGACCGTGGCGATCATGACGGTCTGGCCCCGGTAGACGCCCGGAGCCACCGGGCTGGCCACGACCGAGATGCCGATCTCCCGCCAGGTGCGGCTCAGCAGGTTGGCGCGGTGCGGTGGGCTGGCCATCCACATGCGAAGGGCCTCCGCCGCGGAGAGCTCGGGCGCCTCCCAGATCAGGTTCTCACCCACCGTCCATCGCCGGAAGCCCTTGGCGGGATAGAGACGCTGGATCCGCTTCCAGAAGGCGGTGCCGTCGGCGGAGGAGTGGGAGAAGTATCCCCGCTCGGCCATCTGCGACGAGTGGCGGGCGGCCGCGGCGGACAGACCGGGTGCGAGACGGAGCGGTCGCAGCCCGTGCTGCGCCCGGAGGGCGTTCACCTGGACGAGCAGCTGGTTATCCAGCGCCTTCTGCCGCGTCGCCGAGGACCTGTCCGCCGACGCCGGCGACGCGAGCACGGCCGCTACCACGAGCGGCAGGAGCAGAAGCAGGCGGATGCGCGCCATCTGGCTGGTGCATCGGCGCGGGACTGCCGATCCATGATCCT
>WNGB01005202.1_pt1 | contig 19495 bp, 13 predicted proteins | sample 5400681 | NCBI WGS metagenome assembly WNGB01 (sample SAMN13153367, study PRJNA577476) | soil metagenome | isolation source: 115 cm soil or saprolite under grassland replicate 2 | place: USA:California | collected 2016-06-15
CCGGAGGTCGACGTGCTGGAAGGCCTGACGACAGCGATCATTGTCGACCAGGAGCGGATGGGCTCGAATCCCCGCTCCACCGTCGGCACCGCCACCGACGCCAACGCGATGCTGCGCATCCTGTTCAGCCGGCTCGGGAAGCCGCACATCGGCCCACCGACTGCCTTCTCCTTCAACGTCCCGAGGCGCACGGCGAGCGGCGCGATGAATGTCGACAAAGGCAAGGGTGAGCGGCTCGTGGTGCGCAACGCCGTCTACCACGGCGGCATGTGTGCGCGCTGCGAGGGCATGGGCTCGGTCACCGACTTCGACCTGACCGCGCTGTACGACGACAGCAAATCGCTCAACGAGGGCGCGCTCAGCATCCCCGGCTACAGCATGGACGGCTGGTACGGCCGGATCTTCAGCGGCTCCGGCTACTTCGACATGGACAAGCCGATCAAGAAGTACACCAAGAAGGAGCTCAACGACCTGCTCTACCGGGAGCCGACCAAGATCAAGGTCGAGGGGATCAACCTCACCTACGAGGGCGTGATCCCGAAGATCCAGAAGTCGATCATGTCCAAGGACGTCGACGCGCTGCAGCCGCACGTCCGGGCGTTCGTGGAGCGGGCGATCACCTTCACGACCTGTCCAGAGTGCGACGGCACCCGGCTGTCCAAGGAGGCCCGGTCGTCGAAGATCAAGGGCAAGAACATCGCCGACGTCTGCGCGATGCAGATCAGCGACCTGGCCGACTGGGTGCGCGGCCTCAACGAGCCGTCGGTGAAGCCTTTGCTCACCGGGCTGCAACACCTCCTCGATTCGTTCGCCGAGATCGGGCTTGGCTACCTGTCGCTGGACCGTCCGTCGGGCACCCTGTCCGGTGGCGAGGCGCAGCGCACCAAGATGATCCGGCACCTCGGCTCCTCGCTCACCGACGTCACCTACGTCTTCGACGAGCCCACGATCGGCCTGCACCCGCATGACATCGAGCGGATGAACGACCTGCTGCTTCAGTTGCGGGACAAGGGCAACACCGTGCTCGTCGTTGAGCACAAGCCGGAGGCGATCGTGATCGCCGACCACGTCGTCGACCTCGGCCCGCACGCCGGCACCGAGGGTGGCCAGGTGGTGTTCGAGGGCACCGTCGAGGGGCTGCGGACCAGCGGCACGCTCACCGGGCGGCACCTGGACGACCGCGCATCCCTCAAGTCGTCGGTGCGCACGCCGTCGGGAGCCCTTGAGGTGCGCCGGGCCAGCACCCACAACCTGCGCAACGTCAACGTCGACCTCCCGCTCGGCGTGCTCACCGTGGTGACCGGGGTCGCCGGCTCCGGCAAAAGCTCGCTGATCCACGGCTCGGTCTCCGGCCGCGACGGCGTCGTGGTGGTCGACCAGGGCGCGATCCGCGGTTCGCGACGCAGCAACCCGGCGACGTACACCGGGCTGCTCGAGCCGATCCGCAAGGCGTTCGCCAAGGCCAACGGCGTGAAGCCGGCGCTGTTCAGCTCCAACTCCGAGGGCGCCTGCCCAACCTGCAACGGTGCCGGCGTCATCTACACCGACCTGGGCATCATGGCCACCGTCGAGTCCACCTGCGAGGAATGCGAGGGCAAGCGGTTCCAGGCATCGGTGCTGGAGTACACGTTCGGCGACCGGAACATCAGCGAGGTGCTCGCGATGCCCGTGACCGAGGCCGAGGCGTTCTTCGGCTCCGGCGAGGCGCACACCCCGGCCGCGCACAAGATCCTTCAGCGGCTCGTCGACGTCGGGCTCGGCTACCTCACCATCGGCCAGCCGCTCACCACGCTGTCCGGCGGCGAGCGGCAGCGGCTCAAGCTGGCCACCCACATGGGCGAGAAGGGCGGCGTCTACGTCCTCGACGAGCCGACCACCGGCCTGCACCTCGCCGACGTCGAGCAGCTGCTCGGCCTGCTCGACCGGCTCGTCGACTCTGGCAAGTCGGTCACCGTCATCGAGCACCACCAGGCGGTCATGGCGCACGCCGATTGGATCATCGACCTCGGCCCCGGCGCCGGCCACGACGGCGGCCGGATCGTCTTCGAGGGCACCCCCGCCGACCTCGTCGCCGCCCGCTCCACCCTCACCGGCGAGCACCTCGCGGCCTACGTCGGCTCGTGACCGAGGCGCTCGCGGACACCGTGCGACGAGTGCCCTCCTCTGTTTCCAGACCGATCAGGAATCGAGAAGCAACGGTCAGGAGCCGCAGCTAGCATGACCGCCATGGACATCACCATTCTCTCGAGCTTCCTCCCGCACGACGACCCGGACGCCGCCCTGGCCTTCTATCGCGACACCCTCGGCTTCGAGGTCCGCAACGACGTCGGGTACAAGGGGATGCACTGGATCACCGTCGGGCCTCCCGGCCAGCCCGGCACGTCCATCGTCCTGTACCCGCCGGCAGCCAGCCCCGGCGTCACCGACGACGAGCGCCGCACCATCGTCGAGATGATGGCCAAGGGCACCTACGCCGGCATCAATCTGGCCACCGCCGACCTCGACGGCACCTTCGAGCGGCTGCAGGCCAGCGACGCGGAGGTCGTCCAGGAGCCGACCGAGCAGCCGTACGGGGTTCGCGACTGCGCCTTCCGCGATCCCGCGGGCAACCTGATCCGCATCCAGGAGCTGCGCTGAGCCGTCCCCTGACTAGACTGGGAGCCTGCTGAGCCAGTCGCTTTTCGGCTGGTGGCTGGCGGCGTAGGATTCTGGCGGGCCCGGGAGATGTCCGATCCGAAGCGCCGGTGTCCGAGGTGCAAGCCGGCCACGCTGGATGGCGATAGCCAGATGAGACGTCCTCGCTTGACACCCCGGGCCCGCCAGCACCTGGCTGGGCGAGGTCTAGCCGGAATCGATGCTGTTGCTGATCTCAATCTCGCGCTCGCGCAGCTCGACGCGGCGGATCTTGCCAGAAATCGTCTTCGGCAGCTCGTCCACGAACTCGATCTCCCGCGGGTACTTGAACGGGGCCGTGACGGTCCGGCAGTGCTCCTGCAACTCTCGGACCAGGTCGTTGGAGCCGGTCCGGCCGGGCGCCAGCACCACGAACGCCTTGACGATCTGCCCGCGCTCCGGGTCGGGCTTGCCGACCACCGCCGCCTCGGCCACGGCGCCGTGCTCGACCAGGGCGGACTCGACCTCGAACGGCCCGATCCGGTAGGCAGAGGAGATGATCACGTCGTCGGAGCGCCCCACGAACCAGAAGTAGCCGTCCTCGTCGGTCGTGGCGCGATCGCCCGTGTAGTACCAGTCGCCACGGAACGCATCTGCCGTGGCCTCCGGGCCCTTCCAGTACTCGCGGAACAGCCCCACCGGCCGCTCGGGACGGACACGCACGGCAACATGCCCCTCCTCGCCCGGCCCGAGCACGTTGCCGTCCTCGTCGACCACGCAGACGTCGAACCCGGGCGTGGGCTTGCCCATCGACCCCGGACGCACCTCCACGCAGCGGTAGTTGGCCAGCAGGTTGACGGTCTCGGTCTGCCCGTAGCCGTCGTAGATCACCAGCCCGGTGGCGTCACGCCAGACCTTGATGACCTCGGGGTTGAGCGGCTCGCCCGCCGACACGCAGTGGCGCAGGCTTGACCAGTCGTACTTGGATAGGTCCTCCAGCACCAGCGCGCGGAACACCGTCGGCGGCGCACAGAAGGTCGTCACCCGATGGTCGCCCAGCAGCCGCAGCATCAGGTCGTAGTCGGGCTTGCCACGCAGGTCCCACAGGAAGTTGGCGGCCCCCAGCGCCCACTGCCCGAACAGCTTGCCCCACGCAGCCTTGGCCCAGCCGAAGTCCGACAGCGTCCAGTGCAGGTCGGTCGGTTTGAGGTCCTGCCAGAACCGCGCGGTGATCTGGTGGCCGATCCCCAGCGACGCCTGCGTGTGCAGCACCATCTTGGTGGCAACCGTCCCCGAGGTGAAGTAGATGAGCAGCGGGTCATCGGATCGTGTCGGTTCGACCTCCGGTGGCCGCTCCGCTGCCGCCTCCATTCCACTGGCCCAGGAGGCCCAGCCAGTTGGCGTCGGCTCGCCCACGCACAACCGCTCCAGCGACACGACCAGCCGCTCGGCGGCCTCGTCGACCTTGGCGGCGCCCTCGGGGTCTGTGACCGCCGTCGTCGCCCCCGCCCGCTCCAGCCGGTATGCGATGTCGCGTCCGGTCAGCAGCGTGGTGCCTGGCATGGGCAGGGCGCCGAGCTTGATACAGCCGAGGATCACCTCGTACCACTCCGGGATGCGAGGCAGCATCACGAACACCGGGTCGCCCTTGCGGACGCCTCGCGCCGCGAGGAAGTTCGCGGCCCGATTGGAGGACGCCGCCAGGTCGGCGAAGCTGTAGCGGCGCGGGTTGCCGCCACCGGGTCCCACTGCCAGCAGCGCAAGCTTGCCCGGCTCCCGGTCCGCCCAGGCGTCCACCACGTCGCGGGCATAGTTGTAGACCTCGGGGACCTCCAGCCGGAACGACGCCCGAGTCGCCAGGTAGTCGGTCATGTTGGGGGGCAGGTCGCGCATTCACGGACTCCTCTCCCGAGCCAGCCTCTTACCCGCTGCAACCAGGATCTTCATTCCGAGTCGGCCTGGTCGTCCAGCGATGTCACCAGCGTGAAGATCAGGCTACCAATCCGGGCACTTCTGAATGCCGCTCATGCGGGTCAACCTGCTGGCCAACTTCCGCTGCCTGGAGGTGCGGCCTGGGTCGATGGGCAAGCCCACGCCCGGGTTCGACGTCTGCGTGGTCGACGACGACGGCAACGTGCTCGGCCGCGCCAGGAAGGGCACGTGGCGGTGCGGGTCAAGCCGATCGGCCGGTGGGCCTGTTCCGGGAGTACTGCTGGCACCTGAGCCTGGGCGTAGCGTACCTCACGCCCGCGCCCGGCGCGGTCGGCTCAGCGGAGCGCCGCCGGCTCCCCGCTGGAGGCGAGGTCGCTGAGGTCGCAGGCGGCGCGAAGCAGCTGGGGCAGGAAGTCGTCGCGGAGCTGGCCGACGGTCACGCGCCCGGCATGGCCGCAGATCGTGAGCGCGGTGGTCACCTCGCCGTTCGCGCCGCGGATCGGCGCGGCGATCGAGCGCAGGCCCTCCTCCAGCTCTTCGTCCACCAGCGACCAGCCCTGCTGGCGCACGGCGTCCAGGAGCTCGCGCAGCCGCCGCTCGTCGGTGACCGTGCGGCGGGTGAGCTTGGCCAGCGTCGCCTCGCGGAAGTAGGCGTCCAGCCGCTCCGGCGGCAGATGGCTGAGGAGCACCCGCCCCATCGACGTGGCGTATGCCGGCGCGCGGGAGCCCACCTTGGTGGTCAGCGCCATCACCCGCTTGGTCGAGACGCGGGCCACATAGACGGCGTCGATCCCGTCCAGCACCGTCAGCGAGACGGATTCGCCGGTGCGCTCGCCCAGCTCCGCCATCACCGGCTCGGCCAGCTCGCGCAGGTCCAGCGAGGACAGGTAGCTGTAGCCGAGCCGCAGGACGCGGGGCGTGAGCGCGAATTCCCGGCTGTCGGCGTCGCGGACGAACCCGAGTCGTTGCAGGGTCAGCAGCACGCGCCGGGCGGTGGCCCGGGTGAGCCCGGTGGCCTCGGCGGCCTGGCTCACGGTGAGCGACTGGCGCGAGGCCGAGAACGCCTCGAGCACGGCCAGGCCGTGGTCGAGAGACTGGATGAAGTCCCGGTCTGTGCTGGTCGGCATGGAGTCACCCGCATCGCGCGATAGGTCGGGCCACAGTGTACGCGCTGCGCACACTCCGCCAGCCACTCCCTCGGGCAGGAGTCATGTAACGCGCAAGCCCTCCGCTGCGGGCTTATAGGTAGGACGGGGGCGCGGTCCTGGCGTGCCATGCGCACGCCTCGCAGTCTCCGGGCCGAAAGGAGGAGGTATATGCGGAAGCCAGTGCGGGCTCTGCTCGTGCTTGCGGCGGTGGCGCTGGTCGCCGCCCAGGGAGGGAGCGCTCTGGCGTTCAACGCCGACACGCGGGTCGCCATCGGCAGTCCACAGTCGCCGTTCTCGGCCAACAAGCAGAACGAGCCGGCCGTGGCGATCGACGCCGACCATCCCAGTGTCCTGGCGGCTGGCGCGAACGACAACATCGACATGGAAGCCTGTAACGCGGGTACCGACAACACCTGTCCGTTCACCGAGGGCGTCGGTGTGTCGGGCGTCTCGTTCTCGTTCAACAACGGCGATTCATGGATCCAGCCGACCTACTCCGGCTTCAGCGCCCGGGTCGGGGTCGACGGCAGCTGCGTGGGCCAGGTCGGTCCCGACCCCGGCTGCGTCCCGCTCACGCCCGACCAGGGCGGGAAGATCGGCACGCTGCCCGGCTACTACGAGGCCGGTCTGGTGTCCGACGGCGATCCCGCGGTGGCGTTCGGTCCGGTGTTCAGGAACGGCAGCTTCTCGTGGGCCAACGGATCCCGCCTGTACTACGCGAACCTGACCTCCAACTTCCCGGGAAGGCAGGCCTTCAAGGGGTTCGAGGCGATCGCGGTGTCCCGGATCGACGGGCCGGCCTCAACGGGCCTGACACAGGCGATCGTGTCCGACCAGGCCAACTGGAAGGCACCCGTAATCGCCAGCAAGCAGAACTCGGCGCTGTTCGGCGACAAGGAGCAGGTGTGGGCGGACAACGCCTCGTCGAGCCAGTTCTTCGGCCACGCCTACGTGTGCTACGCGGCCTTCCGGAGCCCGCCGGGAATCTCCCAGCCGCTGATCGTGGCGACTTCCGCCAACGGCGGTGACACCTGGACCAACCACCAGATCTCCCCAGCCACCAACAACATCAACAGCCGGAACGGCTTCGGGCGGTCGGGCTGCACCATCCGGACCGACAGCCAGGGCGTGGCGTACGTGTTCGCCTACCAGTTCGGCTTCGGATCTCCCGGCCAGGGGCTCCAGCTCATGGCCAAGTCCGTGGACGGAGGGGCCCACTGGACCCAGGCCCGCCCGATCTTCCCGGCGACCGACCTGTGCACCGGCTTCGAGCCGGCCATCGGGCGGTGCGTCGAGGACGGGATCGGCGGGGCTCGCGACGACCTCGGGCCCGACCCGAGCGTCGACATCGCCAACGGCGCCCCGACCGGAGCGGACGCCACCAACCAGATCATCAACTCGTGGGCGGATGGTCGCGACGGCCTGAACCACGAGCACGTGCTGTTCGCCTCCTCGACCAACGGGGGCGCTACCTGGACCAGCCCGAGGGTGATCGAGTCGGCCGGCGATCGCGGGTACTACGCCGCCCCGGCGATCTCGCCGAACGGCAGTGACGCGTGGGTGGTCTACAACGCCTTCACCACGCCGTTCCGTGACGACACCACCTCGGCGCGGAACCTCGTCGGAGTCGTCAAGCACGCCGACATCTCCGCCAACGGCACCGTCGGGGCCTTCACCGAGGTCCACCGGAGCCCGGGCGGCGATCCCAGGGGCAGCAGCCAGAACAACCTGGCGGCCGAGTTCCTCGGTGACTACGTCTATGCCGCGGCCACCCGCACCTACGGCGCCGCGGTCTGGAACGATGTGCGCAACGCCGCTACCTGCGATGACGTAAACGCCTACCGTCAGGCCCTCCACGACCAGGCGGTGGCGATCGGCGCCCCGGTGGCTGACCCCGAGGAACCGCGAGGCGAGGAGGACGCCGTCCACCACGCCAACAAGACCCAGGAAGCCGAGCCCGTCGCTCCCGATATCCAGCAGGTCTGTCCAGCCACCTTCGGCAACTCCGACATCTTCGGCGGAACCTTCGCCGACCCGACCCCCTAGCGCCCCCCGTAGCCAGCGTTCGTAGCACCAAGTAGCGTTCTTCCGAGCGGGTGGAAGGCCAGCACCATGGCCCTTCCACCCGCTCGGCGCATCAGAGCCCGCCAGAGGCTTCTGGATGGTCGGGCGTGACGGACGTGGGCGGCCGCGCCGGCGAGAGCGGCGGCGCGGCCGCCCAGAAGGGTCACGACGTCAGCTGAGGACGGTCCAGCACTGCTCGCAGTAGTGGAGGGACGGGTGGTTGTGGCGGCCGCAGTTCTCGCAGACGACGGTCCTGGTGGTCTGGGGCCGGGTAGCCGGCTGGCGGGGTTGGGTGACCGGGTCGGCGGCCGCCGGCTCCGCGAACTCGTCGAACTCCGCGAACTCGACCGGCTCGACCGGCTCGACGAACTCGGTGTCGCGGACAACCGGGAGCTCAACGGTCTGCCCCTCTTCGGGGTTCCACCAGGACTGCACGGCGGCGGTCCGGCCGGAACGCCTCGGAGGTGGTGTCCCGGCGCCGTTGTGGCCGTTCACGTAGCCATAGCCGTACTCGTAGCCCTCATCGGCCGCGGGGGCGGCCGGGGTCGCCGGAGGGGCGGGGTCGGTGGGGGGCACCTGGGCGGCTGGCTGGCGTGGAGAGGCCTCCCGCCACCAGTCGGCGTTTTCGTCCTCGGCGCGGGGTGTTCCGGCGCCGAAGGCTTGAGCCGCTCCGGGTTGCGCCCCCCAGCCCGGCGGGCTCTGTGCGCCCACGGCCGCACCGTGGGCGCCCCCGCCAGAGGCTTGGGAGGCCCGACCCGGGGGCTCGGCCTGGGCGCCCCAACCCGGGTGCTCGGCCTGGGCGCCCCATGCGGCGTTGCCCTGGGCGCCCCAACCCGCGCCCTGGGCGTCCTGCGCCGGCCTCGGCTCGAAAGCCGGAGCCGGAGCGCGCCCGCGCTGGCGCTGGCGCTGGCGCCGCCGGCGGCGGCGAAGGCTCAACACTCCCAGCCCCACGAGCACGACCACGATCGCCGCGGCGATGCCGGCGAACTGGAGGACCGGTAGCCCCAGGATCTCCAGAGGCGTGCGGTCCCGGCCCTGGTCGATCGCGGTCTGGGAGTCCTTGATCAGCTTGCCTGCCAGGGGATGGCCGGGGTCGAGCGACTTCACCTCCTGGAGGAGCGGGAGGCTGCGCTTGTACCACTGCCGGTCGAAGTCGTCGAGCGCCTCGCGGTAGGCCGCCCCGGCGGTGCCCACCGAGGCCGTGACCTTGGCATGGCGGAGCAGCTCGTTCACGATCGAGGCGGGGACCGCGAAGTTCAGGCCTGAGACCTCGCGACCCGTGTTGGGGTCGACCGATCCGAGGGTGGCGACCCCGACCACCCTGCCCTGCTCGTCGAAGACCGGACCGCCGCTGTTGCCATGGGTCATCCCGGCGTCGGTCTGCAGTACGGTGTAGCTGCGGTTGACCTGCTTCTTCGCGCTCAGGACGCCCTGGGTGAGCGTGGGCTCGCCCTGGCTGTCCTTGGAGAGGGCGGGGTTGAAGGTGGCGGGCCCTGGAAAGCCGAGCACGAACAGGCGATCACCGGTGCTGAGCTCGGTGTCGTCACCGAGCTGCACCGTGGCCATGTTGCGGGCTGAGACCTTGAGGACGGCCACGTCCTTGCCGGGGAACTCCTCGCCGGCGTCGACGAGCTTGGCGATCCTGCGCTTCGAGGGACTCTTGGCGCCGCTGCCCGTCGATCCCACCACGGCGATCGTGCGCTTGTAGTCGACGAGCTTTGTCATCCTCGTCGACCAGCGGACGATCGCTCCGAGGAGCTTGGTCGCCTGGCTCTGGGTGAGCCCGTCCTGGCGGACATCGGCGATGAACTCGTCGCTGTCGTTGCTGAACTCGCGGGCCAGGAAGGCCGCCTTGATGTCGTCGTCCTTCGGCGCCACCACGTGGGCGTTGGTGACGATGTAACCGTTGGGGGTGATCGAGAAGCCTGAGCCGGTCGCCGTCAGCTTGGCGTTGGACCGGTGCACCCTGCCCGTCTCGGTGAACCACCGGAACGGGTTCCGGGCCATCTCGTCGATGATCGCTCCGCGTGCCGCGGTCCGGGTCGCCGGGATCGCGCCCCGCCTGATCTTGTCGGCGGCCATCGCCTCGAGGGCGAGCCCGTTGGACCGGGTGACCACCGGCTCGGGCACGACCAGCCCGGCCGAGAACCGGACGGTGACGAGCTGGACGCCCGGCCTCGACTGGTCGAAGAGCCGCCGCGAGGACAGCGGCTTCGGCGTGTCGTCGGCGGCGCTGGCGGGGACCGCCCCGGCGAGCATCGCGAATAGCATGACCAGCACAACTAGCAGAACGGCGGGCGGTCGAGAATGCCTCCTAGCCGTCCCTGGTCCAGTCCCCGGCCTCTGTCCCACGGATCGCTCCTTGCCAGTGAATCGACGTCCTGGCGGACTCCACCAAGAAAGAGCGTAAGATCGGCACGCTCCGTTTCAAACCCGAACGTCCCGAATCACAACGATTGCGTAACACGGACCGCCAGCGGGCGGCGTCGAGGCACAAAGGGTCGCGGCCAGGCAGCCCTCTCCCTGGGCAGCCTGGCCGCGAGCCTGTGGTCGCGCCGTCCGCGGGTCAGTCGCGCGGGTCAATCCTGGTGGAAGGCGGAGCCTGGCCCTGACCGTGCCCGTCACCCGGGTCGACGCTGGTGGGGGCGTGGCTCTGGCCACTGCCGGCACCGGGGTCGGCGCCGCGGCCCTGGGCCTGCTCGGGAACGGTGCTCGGGGGCGCGCCGCTGTTGGCAGCATCGCCCTTGCCGCTGTTCGCTGAGACGTCCTTGCAGTAGTCGGCGACCTTGTCACTGCCGCCCGCGGCGGCGGCGAGCGCCTTGAACGCGGTCGAGTCGTTCTTGCCGCCCTGCTCTCCACCCTGACCGGCCTGCCAGGCGCGGCAGAGGCCGTCCTTGGCGGCGCCGGTGGCGTCCGGGCCGGTGGCGCTGCGGCCAGCCTTGCTGGCGTCGGCGGCGGCATCCCCGTGGTCGTCGGGCGCTGGGACGCCGGCCGCACCCAGCACCTGGTGCGCGACCCGCTGCGCGGAATCTGGAAGGGTGCCGGTGGCGGCGGCGGCGACGCCGCCCACGGACAGCGCGGCGATCGCCGCCGCCGCCGCCATCTTGGCGGTGAGGAGCTTGGTGAGCACGGTTGGCCTCCGACGGGCTGCTGGGTGGGGGAACGAGCGCGCCGCGGCCGCAAGGGTGGCGACCGTTGCCGCCTCGTCCGCCAGCTCGTCCGAGCTGGGCGGGGCAGCGATCGCCTCGAGGACCATTGCCGTACGCATGTACGCGGGGGGTGCGTCGGCAGGGTCGAGCCCGCCGGCGAGCATTCGCTCGGCCGTGCCCTCGTCGAGGGCCAGCGGGTCGAACCGGAAGCCCGGTTGCGGTCGTGGGTAGCGCATCTCGTCGTGCAGACCGTCGCCGTCCCTCACTTCGTTACCCCTCCGCGCCGAGACGCCGGGAAGTCGGCCCCGAGCCGCTCCGCCAGGCGGCGCAGGCCGCGATGGGAGAGCACCCGGACGGCCCCCGCACGCTTGCCGACGATGGTGGCCACCTGGGCCACGTCGAGGCCGGCGACCACCCGCAGGGTCACGACTTCGGCCTGGTCGGGCGGCAGTTCGGCGATCAGCGCAAGGGCGGCCCTGGTGGAGATCGCCTCCAGCACGGGGTCGGCCGCGTCGCTCGGGCCGGGCCGCTCGGGGACCTCTTCCGGCGGCAGTGGGGTGGTGGGATGACGAGCCTCCCGTCGGCGCCAGTCGATCACGCGATGGCGCGCCACCGTGAACACCCATGAGCGGAAGCCCGCCTCGCTCCCTTGAAACCGGGCGAGCCCGCGGGCCACCTCCAGCCAGGTCTCCGATGCGAGGTCCTCGCAGACGGCCGGGGCGACCACCCGCAGATAGCGCAACAAGGCGGGCTGCAGGTCCCGCCACAGGATGGCGAACGCGTGCTCGTCACCACCGGCGGCGGCGGCGAGGACGGCTTCGAAGCTGGTACCGATCATCGGCCGGCAGGCTGCCTGCCGGCCGAAAGAGTGTCAAATCCCTCTGATCAGAATTGCGCAGACCGCGGCGGCCCGGCCGGCTCGCGCGGCTCCCCGACGACCGGGGATAGGCTGCTGGGAGCCGCGTCGCGCCATCCAGGGGGGAGCCCGTGACCACCGACCCGCCAGGCAAGTTCGTGCACCACCCGATCTTCGCTCGCATCTACGCCCGGATGAGCGTGGGCATGGAGCGCGAGCTGGCCAACCGCCGACGCCGCCTGCTCGCGGGGCTGCACGGGCGGGTGATCGAGGTCGGCGCCATCGGCGCCGCCGGCTTCGTGGTCGGTCGCTGCGAGCGATTCCGCTTCCCCGAGAGCCGGGCCCCGTCCCTCACCGCCCCGCACGTCCTCGGCGCCGCCCACCGTCCCGCTGGCTGAGACGCGGCGCTGTGACACAGTTGCCGTGCGCCAATCCGGAGGAGGGCTGATGCGCCGCGTGCTCCGAGACAATGCACTGTCGCTGACGATGTTCACGATCTTCCTGCTCGCTCTGCTGGGGATGAGCATCGCGGGACACGTGTTCAGCAACAGCGAGAACCAGCAGCACGGGCAGCCGACCGAGAGCTACGCGCGCTACCTCGGCAGCGGTGCGTTCGCCGAGGCGACCTTCGAGAACTGGGAGAGCGAGTTCCTTCAGATGGGGGCGTACGTGCTGTTCACGGCGTTCCTGCTCCAGAAGGGCTCGCCCGAGTCCAAGAAGCCGGAAGGCGACGAGGCGGACGCCGACCCGCGGCGGGCTCGGAACGATCCCGCCGCGCCGGGTCCGGTGCGTCAGGGCGGCCTGGTGCTGAAGCTCTACAGCCATTCGCTGTCGCTGGCGTTGCTTCTGCTGTTCCTGCTGTCATGGCTGGGCCACGCGCTGGGAGGTCACGCGGAGTACAACCAGCAGCAGCTCGAGCACGGAGCGCAGCCGATCTCGCTGTGGCAGTTCATCACCAGCTCGCCCTTCTGGTTCCAGTCGTTGCAGAACTGGCAGAGCGAGTTCCTTGCGGTGGCGGCGCTGGCGGTGCTCGGCATCTTCCTGCGAGAGCGCGGCTCGCCGGAGTCCAAGCCCGTCGCCGCGCCGCACAGCAGGACCGGCACGGGTTGACGGCGTCAGCTCGTCGGCGCGATCGGACGTTCGAGCAGGTCGGTCTCGACGGCGGGCTCGCCGGGGTCGGCCGGCACGCGGAAGGTCTTGATCTGGTGGGGGCCGAAGGCCGTCTCGATCCGCCGGCCGAGCAGGGGCAGGTCGATCCGGGCGCGCGGAGCCGGCCGACCCGCGGTCTCATAGGCGCGGACCACCAGGTCGCCGCCGGGGTCCTCGGCGTGCTTGAGGACCGACAGCAGCACTGACGCCGGCTCGACCGCCACGAACGAGCACCGCTGTTCCAGCGGCCCAGAGTGGCACGACTCGACCAGCGCCACCGGGGGCTGGTTCAGCTCGGCGGCCGCCCGGGCCACGCCGCCGGCGCGCCAGTCTCCGGCATGCGGGACCAGCCGGTAGGTGAAGCGCTGGGCGCCCTGGTCCAGGTAGCGGTATTCCTCGCCGGGGTCGAGCCGGCGGGGTTCGTGCCAGGCGTAGACGGGGCTGCGGGCAACCGTCATCCCGATACGGCTGCCGAGCACGTCGACGGCGTGCTTGCCGTCGTTGAGGATCGCAAGGCCGGCGCGACGCCCGCCAGGAAGGACCCCGCTCACGTCGACCCAGGCGCCCGCCGGCTCCTCGGCGCCGCCGGCCGGACGCTCCAGGTGCCCGTAGGGGATCTCGAAGGTGGCGGTCACGTCCTGGAGCGCGGTGCCGACGCGCAGCTTCAGCAGGGCGAGCCGCTCGTGCCAGTCGAGCGTGGCGCGGACCTCCAGGACCCCGCCGCCGCCGAGCACCAGGTCCTCGGTCAGCGTCGAGGCGCCGTACCGCGAGACGATTCGAGCGACCGACCGCACCGGCCCGTCCTCGAGCACCCGCAGTGACTCGCAGCGGAAGGCGCCCACCTCGTCGCGGTAGGCCAGCGCTCCGTGGCTCCAGGTGTCCGTGGGGTCGGCCAGCACGACCGCGTGGGAGCCTGCCGCCTCCGCCAGCAGCTCGACCCCGCTTCCCACCTGGACCAGGCTCCCCAGCCACCCGGTCGCCGGATCCACCCTGAGCCGGAGCCCCGAGGACTCCAGCACCGTCCCGCCCGGCTCCACTCGCGCCCGCGGGCCTTGCCTGCCCAGGTCGGGGGTGCCCGCGCCGCCCGCCCCTGCGGCCTCGGCCCGGCCGTCGCCCGCCACGGAGGTGACCGCGGCACGTCCGCCCGCCCCGGGCCCCGCGGCGTCCGCGTAGAGCCGGTAGGTCCGGTAGCCGAGCGGGGGGAGCTCGGCGGGGAAGACCAGGCGCTGGCGCCAGCCGGGGACGGTGGCCGATGGGCGCACGGCCTGCACCGGCACCGCCCTCCCGCGCTCGTCGGACGCGCTGGAGGTCGGCCCGGCCGGGCCGACCTCCAGCTCGACCTCCAGGTCCGCGCGCACCGGCCAGGGGTGCGGGTTGAGCACCACCAGGGGCGACATGCCGGGCTCCGGCTCGATCGCGATGCGCCGGCAGATCGCCCGCATCCCCCGGTTGCCAGCGCGGCCGGCCACGGAGGCGGCCTCGCCGAGCTGGTCCCGCGCGTCCTCGTAGGCTTCCTCGACGGCGGTCCCCGCGAGGACGTCGTGGAACTGGTTGAACAGCACCTGCCGCCAGGCGTGCGCCAGCTCCGCGGTCGCCGGAGCGGCCCCGGCGACGACCGTGGCCACGGCCGTCCATTTCTCCGCGGCCAGCAGCAGGTTCTCGGCGCGACGGTTCCAGCGCTTGACGGCGGCATGCGCCGAGTAGCAGCCGACCGCGTGGTGCTGCAGCTCGCCGGCGACCACCGGCAGCTCGTCGTCCCGCTCCAGCAACCGGTCGAAGAAGCGCCTGGCCGTCGAGCACTCGAGCCGCGCCGGCTCCTCGGCCTCCGACATGCGGCGGATGCTGTCGAGGTTGGCCCGGGAAGGGCCGCCGCCGTGGTTGCCGACCCCGTAGAGGCAGGCCAGCTCCTCCCAATCGGGCGGGAACTGCGCGACCGCCGCGCGCACGTGCTCGTCCAGACCGGTCTCGACGGTCTGGTACTCGTGCGGAATGCGGTAGGCGAGCACGCGCGACCCGTCGGGCGACCGCCACCAGAAGGCCGGCCCGGGCAGCCGCAGCTCGTGCGGTCCAGGCCGCAGGAACAGATAGGTGTCCATGCCGCTGGAGCGCAGGATCTGGGGCAGGGTGGCGTTGTGGCCGAAGGGGTCGACGTTGCAGCCCACCGTGGCAATCCGGCCGAACCGCTCATGGAGCCAGCGCTGCCCGTACAGGCCCTGGCGCACGAAGGACTCGCCGCAGGGGAGGTTGCAGTCGGGCTCGACCCACCATCCTCCGGCGATCTCCCAGCGCCCCTCGGCGACCCGCCCCCGGATCTCCTCGAACAGCTCGGGATCGCTCTCCTCGACCCATGCGAGCTGCGCGACCGAGTCGCAGGTGAAGCGGAGCCGCGGGTACTCGCGCATGCGCTCGATCACCGAGCGGAAGGTGGCCAGCACCTCCTGGTAGCCCTCGGGCCACCGCCACAGCCACACCGGATCGATGTGAGCGTTGCCGATCATGTGGAGCAGGCGGCGCCTCTCCGGCCGGTCGCGGTCCCGCTGCATGGAGGTCTCCTGTTCGTCCGTCCGACCGGCCCGGGTGCTGGAGGCCCGGCCCGGTATGCTGAGTTGCACCATGCCCGAGCAGCACACTTCCCCGCATGCGGCGTGCCGGCGCCGTGCTCTTCGAGAGGATCCCCGCATGACCGAGCCACGCTGGAAGCGGCGCTTCCGTGCCCCGTCCCTGACGCTGCCGCGGTGGGCCGTCGGCGATCCCGAGCGGCTGGTGTACGCCTCCAACCGCTCGGGGTCGTGGCAGGTCCACGCCTGGGACCGTCGCGACGGCAGCCATCGGCAGGTCACCGAGCACCCGACCGGGGTGGTGCTGGGCGCTCCCACCCCCGACGGCCAGGGCGTGGTCTGGTTCGACGATTCGAAGGGGGACGAGATCGGCGTGTGGCGGCTCCAGCCCTTCCACGGGGGCGAGACGGTCCCGCTGGTGCCGGACGTCGAGCCGGCCTGGAGCGCCGGGCTCGCGCTCGCCCCCAGCGGTCGGCTCGCCATCGGGGTGGCCGACCGGACCGGCTTCTCGGTGCGGGTCGGGCGGATTGGCGCGCCCACCAGCGAGCTGTACCGGCACGAGCAGAGCGTGGACGTCGCCGACGTGAGCCGCGACGGCCACCTGCTGGTGGTGCACCACGCCGAGCATGGCGACAACCTTCATCCCGCCCTCCGCGCCTTCGACCTGGACCGCGGCGAGGCGATCGAAGACCTGTGGGACGGCAAGGGCTACGGCCTCATGGCCAGCCGCTTCTCGCCGGTGGCCGGCGACCGGCGCCTGGCGCTGCTGCACGAGCGCGGCGGCCTGCTGCGGCCGGCGCTGTGGGACCCGGTCGGGCGCGAGCGGACCGACCTCAAGGTCGACCTGCCCGGCGTCGTCGAGGTGGCCGACTGGTGGCCCGACGGCAACGCGCTGCTGCTGGTCCACACCTACGCCGGCAGGGACGAGCTGTTCCGGCTCGGCCTCCAGGACGGGCGCCTGGAGCGGCTCGACCACCCCGACGGGTCGATCACGGGCGCGTCGGTGCGGCCCGACGGCGAGGTCTGGTTCCGCTGGTCCTCGGGAGCCGCGGCGCCGGAGGTGCGCGCGGTCGGCCATCCCGAGCCAGTGCTGCGCCCGCCCGGCGAGCCGGCCCCCGGCGGGGAGCCCTACCGGAGCTGGACCTTCGCCAACCGCCACGGCCACCGGGTCCACGGCTTCCTTGCCCTGCCCGACGGGCAGGGCCCCCACCCCACCGTGATGCTGGTGCACGGCGGTCCCACCCACCACGACGCCGATTCCTGGAGCCCGCAGGTCCAGGCGCTGGTCGACCACGGCTGGGCGGTCGCGCTGGTCAACTACCGGGGCTCCACCGGCTACGGGAAGGCGTGGCAGGACGCGCTGGAGGGCGACCCGGGACGGCCCGAGGTCGAGGACGTCACCGCCGGCCGGGACGACCTCGTCGCCAAGCGGGTGGCCGACCCCGACCGGGTGTCGATCGCCGGGGCCTCCTGGGGCGGCTACATCACGCTCCAGACCATCGGCACGATCCCGGCGGGCTGGCGGGTGGCGGTCGCGATCGTGCCGGTCGCCGACTACCTGTCCGCCTACGCCGAGGAGTCAGAGGGCCTGCAGGCCTTCGACCGCGGCCTGTTCGGCGGCAGCCCGGAGGAGAAGCCCGACCTCTACCGGGAGCGCTCGCCCATCACCCACGTCGAGCAGGTCCGCACACCGGTGCTGATCATGGTGGGCGACAACGACACCCGCTGCCCCCTGCAACAGGTCCTCAACTACGCCAAGCGTCTCAAGGAGCACGGCAAGCAGTTCGAGCTCGACCGCTTCGACGCCGGGCACGGGGCGCTGGTCACCGAGGAACGCATCCGCCAGACCGGGCTGCTGCTGGACTTCGCGGCCCGGCACGTCCCCGGCGTCCGCCCGGCCGAGCGCTGACGGGCCCGGGCCGTGGTCGGCCCGGCTGATCCTCCCCAGCGACCGCTGACCTCGGGCACCAGAACTTCACGGTCCTCCTTGCGCCCTTGGTTGTGGCGTACGACGATTGAGGGAGCACGGCGCCGCCACGGCCGCCGGTCACGTCGAGGGCTGGAAGGAGGCTTGGGGCGATGGCACGGCGCTCGGTGCCGCGGTCCAGGCCCACGGACCCGCTCCTGTGGTTGTCGAGCGGTGGTGGAGGCGGCCTTCGGCACATCGTGGTTGGGGTTGACGGCTCCCCGCCGAGCCTCAACGCCGTGTGCATGGCCGCCCAGATCGCCCAGGTCACCCGAGCTCGCGTCACCGTCGTGCACGTGCGCCCCCGCGGACCGGCCGTCGGGCTGCTCATGCCCGGCTGGGGCTGCCTGCTCGAACAATGGCGCGAGGACCTCGAGTTCGAGGTCGGCATGGAGGTCGCGCGGATGCTCGACCCGCTGGGCGTGTCGTGGAACCTGTGGATCGGCAGCGGCGACCCGGCCTCCCGCCTCGACGAGGTCGCCACCGACGTCGACGCCGACCTGATCGTCGTCGGCACCCACGGCGGCGGCCTGTTCCGCTGCATGCTCCGGGGCTCCGTCGCCACCCGCCTACTCCGCCGCGAGCAACGCCCCCTCCTGGTCGTCCACTGACCACGGGGCGCCGCTCAGCCGGTTGGCCTACTCGGTGCGGGAGAAGCGGGCGCCGGCGAAGGCGAGGGCGATGACGGCGATGACGGCGACCAGGCCGAGCTCGGCGGCGGTGGGGAGCAGCCAGCCGCCCCAGGCGATGCCCGGGTCGAGCAGCCGGCTCAGGGCGGGCGGCGCGGTGATGTGCGAGAACACGGCGCGGCGCATGGGGTCGACCGCGTAGCTCAGCGGGTCCAGCAGGGTGAGCGCGGTCAGCCACCGGGGCAGGTTGGAGAGCGGGAACAGCGCGCCCGACAGGAAGAACATCGGCAGCACCAGGAACTGGATCACGACCTGGAACGACTCGATGCGGGCCACCCACGAGGCGATCAAGGTGCCGATCGCGGTCAGCGCGAGCGCGGCCAGGGCCATCTCGACCACCAGCACCCCGATCAGGACCGGGTCGTAGGGCACATGCACCAGCCCCGCGAGCACCAGCATGATCGCGCCCTGGATGGTGGCCACGGTGGCGCCGCCCAGGCACTTGCCGATCACCAGGGCGCCGCGCCGCACCGGCGCCACCAGCATCTCGCGCATGAACCCGAACTCGCGGTCCCAGACGATCGACACCGCCGAGAAGATCGAGGTGAACAGCACCGTCATGGCCAGCACGCCCGGGAACATGAAGGTGCGGAAGTCGATCCCGGCGCCGGCGCTCGGCATCATCCGCGCCAGCCCGCTACCCAGGACCAGCAGGAACAGGATCGGCTGGACCAGCGCGGTGACCATGCGCGGCCGGTTGCGCAGGAAGCGGATCAGCTCCCGCCGCCAGACCACGCGGACGGCGCGCAGGTCGTCGGCCAGCCGGCCGCCGGCCTCGCGGACCGGCGCGACCTCGGTCGTGGAAGCCGTCTCGGCCATCTCGCTCACCTCCTCATCCGTGCCCACGGGACCGAGCGCATGCGCTCGCTGGCCGAGGCCTCGGCGTCGCGGATGGTGCGCCCCGTGTAGCTCATGAACACGTCGTCCAGCGTCGGGCGCGCCACGCTGATCGCCCGGATGCGGACCCCGAGCTCGGCGAACAGGCGGGGCACGAACTCCTCGCCGCCGGCGACGTGGAAGGTCACCGCGTCCTCGCTCACGGTGGCGTCCAGGCCGAAGCGGTCCAGCAGCGCCGCGATCGCGGCGGCGTCGTCGTCGCTGCGGAGGGTGACGCGGTCCTTGGCGACGCTCGCCTTGAGCTCGTCCGGCGTGCCCTCCACGACGATCGTGCCGTTGTCGATGATCGCGATGCGGTCGCAGTACTCCGCCTCGTCCATGTAGTGCGTGGTGAGGAACACCGTGATCGCCTCGCGCCGCCGCAGCTCGTTCAGGTAGGCCCAGATCTGGCTGCGGGTCTGCGGGTCGAGGCCGATGGTGGGCTCGTCCAGGAACAGCACCCTCGGGGAGTGGAGCAGGCCGCGGGAGATCTCC
>WNGB01013276.1_pt1 | contig 19494 bp, 18 predicted proteins | sample 5400681 | NCBI WGS metagenome assembly WNGB01 (sample SAMN13153367, study PRJNA577476) | soil metagenome | isolation source: 115 cm soil or saprolite under grassland replicate 2 | place: USA:California | collected 2016-06-15
CAGGCGAACCGCCGCGACAACGAGCAGCAGTACGATCGCGAACAGCGAGACCAGCGTCGTGGCGGTGCCGAGCGCATAGAGGTCGGGACGGATCGCGCCGGTGAAGGTGAGGCCGCCGATCGTCAGCGGCAACGTCTGGGTCTCGGATCCGCTGACAAGCAGGATCGAGCGGTCGTAGTCGTTCCACGTCAGCGTGAAGCCGAAGAGGAAGCAGCCGAAGATCCCCGTCCACACGAGGGGGAGCGTCACCTCCCGGAAGGTCCGCTTCTGGTCGGCACCCAAATCTCGCGCCGCCTCCTCGACCCGTTCGTCGTAGCGGTTCCAAACGGCGAGCATGACGAGGAAGCCGAACGGGATACCCCAGACCACGTTCGCGCCGAGGGCCGTCTTCCAGAGCGACGGCTCGTTGCCGAGCCACGACCAGAAGAGCTGCGTGCCCAGCCCGACCAGGAAGCCCGGCGTCATCAGAGCGAGCATGATGAGGTAGAAAGCAGCGCCCTCGCCGCGGAACCTGCGCCGGAATGCCATCGACAGCGAGAACGCCAGCAAGCTGACGATCACGCCTGAGGCGAGACTCACCCAGAGCGAGACCTCGCCGGAGGCCCGGATCTGGTCCGCATGAGAGCCCGGGATGCTCGCGTCGAAAAGCGACTTCCACCAGTCGAGGCTCAACGGCCCCCGGAAGGGCCAGGTGATCGAGCCGAGCTGCCCCTGGAAGGAGAGGATCCCCATCAGGATCATCGGCGCGTAGAGGAAGATCAGGAAGATCAGGAAATAGGTGCCGAGGCCCCACTTCGCCCAGTCGATCCGGCGCTTCACGTCAGAGGTCCTCGCGCAGGTTCGAGAAGCGGGTGATCACGAACACGCCGGCGACCAGCGCGAGCACGAGCAGGACGGCAGACGCCGAACCCTGCGGATACTGCACGGCGATCTCGACCTTCGACTGGACGATCGTGCCGACGGACGAGATCGCATTGCCGCCGATCACGCGGACCGTCCCGTACTCGCCCATCGTGAGGACGAAGATGAAGATCGAGCCGATGACGATGCCCGGCATCGTCTGCGGCAGGATCACCTCACGGAACGTCTGGAACCAGTTGCCGCCGAGGTCGCGCGCGGCCTCGAGCGCGGTGCGGTCGACCTGCGACAGCGTGAAGAAGAGCGGCGTGACCATGAACAGGATGTAGAGCTGGATCATCGCGAGCGTCACCGAGAGCTCCGAGAAGCCGAGCTGCTCGAACGGTGTCCCGGGGATCCCGAGCTTGTCGAGCAGCTGGTTCAGCCCGCCTTCGCGCCCCATCAGCGGGTACGTCCACGCGACCGAGCGGGTCAGATAGCTCGTCCAGAACGGCGCCAGCGCGAGGATGAACAGCGCGATCTGGTTGCGCAGGCTGTTGACCTTCAGCGCCAGGAAGTACGCGACCGGGAAGCCGAACACGAGGCACGCCGCGACGGCGATCAGCGAGCGGTAGAAGCTCGACAGCATGTTGTCCCAGTACACGGAGTCGCCGAACAGCTCGCGGTAGTTGGACAGCGTCCAGTCGCTGACGAAGCCCGACTTCGCGCCAACCTCGTAGGTCCAGAAGCTGACGAGGACGATGAAGACGAGCGGCGCGATCAGGTAGAAGCCGACCCAGGCGAAGCCTGGCGCTGCCCAGAGCGCTGTGGCCCATCTGCGCGTCCCAACGCCTGCCCTCTCGCCCAAGGCCGCCTCCCCCTTCGGCAGCCGCTGCTTGACGATCTCCTCGGCCTGCTCGATCTCGGCGATGTCGAGCTGCGGTGTGGGCTCACTCCCGGAGGAGCTGGACATCCTCCTCCTTCCACGTGATCGTGATCGGCTCGCCCTCGCGGCCGCGCAGCCTCGCGTAATCCTCGCCAGGGACCTTGGCGAGCATCCGCTCGCCCTCGGCCATGAGGTGGAGCTTGACGAGATCGCCGAGGAACTCGACGAAGACGATCTCGCAGTCGGCGGAGTTGTCGGCACCGGCGCCCGAGCCGTTGGCGCCGAGCTGTACTGCAGCGGCGCGGACCGCGATGACGACGTTGTCCCCCACAGCGTGCTCGCCGCCGACCACGCTCGTGCGGATGGAGCCGTTCTCGACGATGAGGCGATCGCCGTCGCGGCTCGTCACCTTGCCGCGGATGATGTTGTTGTCGCCCATGAACCGGGCGACGAGCTCGGTCTCGGGCCGGGTCGCGATCGTCAGCGGGTCGGCGATCTGCTGGATGCGCGCGTCGTTCATGACGACAATCCGGTCGGCCATGGAGAGCGCCTCTTCCTGGTTGTGCGTCACGTGGACGAACATCAGCCCGAGCTGGCGCTGGAGCTTCCGAAGCTCGACGCGCATCCGCAGCTGCAAGAGCCGGTCGAGGTCGCCGAGCGGCTCGTCGAGCAGCAGCGCCTTCGGCTCCGTCACGAGCACCCGCGCTAGCGCCACCCGCTGCTGTTGTCCACCGGAGAGCTGCCGCGGCTTGCGGTCGGCGAGCGGATCTAGGCCGACCATCTCGAGCGACTCCATCGCCTGCTCCCGGCGCCTCTCTTTCGAGACGCCGTGCATCTTCAGGCCGAACTCGACGTTCTGGAGCACCGTCCTGTGCGGGAAGAGCGCGAAGTGCTGGAAGACGGTCGTCGTAGGGCGCTTGTGCGGCGGGAGCGAGACGAGCGACTCGCCGTCGAGGAGGATGTCGCCACTCGTCGGAAACTCGTGGCCGCCGATCATGCGCAGCGTGGTCGTCTTACCGCAGCCCGACGGCCCGAGCAGGACCACGTACTCGCCGTGGTCGACATGCAGGTTGAAGTCGTCCACGGCGAGGGTTCCGCCGGGGAAGACCTTGGAGACTCCGTTCAGGTCGAGGCCCGAGCCCTTCGCGGCGGAGGAGGCGGCGTTCGCCGCCTCCTCCGAAGCACGTCCGAGGCCTTCGTCGGCCATGCGTTAGCCGCTGAGGAACTCGTTGAACTTCTTCACCTGGTACACGTTCTCCGTGTAGAACGAGTTCCAGGCGGTGTACTTGCAGGCGCGCTTGAGGAACGAGCCTCCGTCGCGCACCTGGCCCTTCTTGATGTCTCCCACCTTGCCCGTGATGCCCGGCAGGTCGCGTGCAGCCGGCTTGCCGTTGTACCAGAAGTCGTACTCCGCGGCGGTGAACGCCGGATTCCCAGTCGTCGTGGCCCGGTTGGAGCGGAGCCACTTCGGCAGGTCTTTCCCGTTCGCGACGTAGTAGCCCTGCCGCATGATCAGCGCGCCGAGGAAGCCCTCGTACATCCAGTTGAGGTAGGAATACGCAGCCTGCAGCGTCTCGCCGGTGACGTGCTTCGGGATGCCTTGCGCGCTGCACCACCCGCGCATGCCCTCTTTCGGGAAGGCGTAGCGGCAGTTCACGCCCTGGGCGACGAGCAGCGCCACCGCGGGCGACCACATCGACTCGATGACGACCTCCTTCGAGGCCATCAGGTTCACGGACTCGTTGAAGGTCGACCAGAACGCGCGGAAGTGGCCGCCTTTCTTGTACTTCGCGAGGATCTTGAACAGCCGGTCCATCTCCGCGCGGGTCATGTTGCCCAGGTTCTTGAACTTCATCAGCCCGAGCGCCTGGACGGCGTTGCCGAGGTCGGCCATCGCGATCCCCGGGTCGTTCAGGATGGCGACGCGGCCCTTGTACCTACCGTTGAGGAGCTCGGCCCACGAGACCTGCCCGGGCTGCTTCTTGATGACGTCGCCGTTGTAGCCCATCGAGTCCATGTTGAAGTGGGCTGGGGGTCCCACGATCGACCGAGGCTCCGGCTTACCGCCGAATGCCGCGTTGGCTTTGGAGTCCCACCACTGGACGATCGCCTTGTTGTTGCGGGGCCCTTCCTTCGTGAGCGGAAGGCCGGTCTTGCGACCCGGGTCGAGGTACATGACGCGGAAGGGCGCGTTGCCCTGACCGGGAGTGCAGTCCTTGCGGCCCGGCTGCACCTTCCCCTTCGTGAAGATTGGGTAGAAGCTCTTCCACGCCTTGATCCTGGTCCGGTCCACGGCCTGGAAGTTGCCCGTCGGCCAGATCTGGAAGAACTGGTAGTTGTAGCCGCCGAGCAGGTCGAAGCTGCCGGGCGAGGTGATCGACTTCTGGACCTGCGCGTTCGTGCTCATCGGCTGCACGTTGAACTTGAAGCCGAGGTCCTTCTCGGCCTGCTGCTCGGCGCCCTGCGGCCACTCGACGCCGAGGGTGATCACGCGCAGCGTGCCGGTGAACTTCTCACTCGCCTCCACCGCTGCGGCAGCCCGGCCGGCGGCGGAGCCCAGGCCGGCCAACGCGGCCGCCCCAACGCCGCCCCGCACGACGAGCTCACGCCGGCTGAGCCCGCGCGACTCCTTTGTCGTCGCCCGCTCGATGTTCGGATCGGACATGTCGTGCATGCCGAGCTCGTCCGTATAGCCGAGTTGCTCCGCGAATTCGTGGACGTCGAACTCGTGGTCGTCGCCTTTGCTCATATTGCCGTCTCCTTTCGCTTCCCCGCCGCACGAGGAAGCTGCGCCGACCGGGCGTCAGCCGGGCGTCGCGGTCTATGCCCCGACAACCAGATGTCGCTTGTATACAACCCTCGCCGCCTGCAAGTCAAATGGCCTCGACGAGGGCTGGACGGCGGTGGCACTAGGGCGTGTCGAAGACCCTGCTCGTGCCTCACGCCACCTCCGTCGAGGCCTGCCCGCGCTGCGACCGCGAGAGCAGCGTCTGCTGGACCGGCTCGAGGGCCAGGTACACGATCGCGGCCGCGGCGAAGCCCCACACGACCTTCAGCCATGCGTGTGGAAGCGCGGAATACACCACGGCACCGGCCGCCACGGCAAGGAGCGCGGCCACGTTGACGCCGCTCACGTATCGGTACCTCCCGGCGTGGTCGAACAGAGCCTCGACGTCGACGCGAGCACGTTTGACAACGAGGTAGTCGGCGAGGACCACGCCGGTTAGCGGCGCGGCGACGTTGCCGAGATGGGCGATCCACGTCTGCGCCTCCTCGATCACACCCGGGAACGCCGAGAGCGCGATGGCGGCGACCGAGACGGCGAGCGTCGCCCCGAGCCGGCCGAGCGCAGGGACAGCGTTCACGAGCGACAGTCCCGCCGTGTAGACGTTGGTGATGTTGGCGGCGATGCCCTGGACGACGATCGCCGCGAGCATCAGAACGAGTAGCGCGTCGATCCGGGTCAGGTCGGCGACGGCGATGAACGGGTTGAGCTCACCGGTGGCTGCGGCTGCGTAGCCACCGACGAAGGTGGTGACGGCGACGGCGAGGACGGCTGACGCGAACAGCCCGATGCGGAGGTCACGCCGGGTCGGTGTGTACCGGCAGAGGTCGGCGACGTTCGTGACCAGCGTCAGCGAGGCGCCGCACATGACGGTGACGTACGTCGCGAACCCCGTCCAGGTCAGATGCTGGTCGGGCGAGTGAAAGACGCGGCCGACCGCGTAGTGCGGGTCGTCCGAGGTGAGGTAGAGCGCCACCAGGACGGCCGTGAACGCGAGCGACAACGGCAGGACGACCCGGACCACGTAGCGCATGACGTCGAAGCCGAGCACGGCCAGCGTCGCGTGAAATACGGCGAGCGCGAGCGCGACCGGTACGAGCGGCGGCTTAGCGCCACCCAGGGCGACGACGACCGCCTGAATGCCGAGCGAGCCGGCCAGTGCCTGAGCCGCGAACCAGTAGGTCGCCGCGATCATGCGATACGGGGAACTGAGGCCCCTCGCGCCCCAGACTCCGAGGCTCGCGCGCATCGCCACCTGGCCCGGCAGGCCGTGATCGACGCCCGGTTGGGCCACGATCACGAGCAGGCCGAAGGCGAGTGCCTGGCCGAGCACCGTCGCCGCGACAGCCCACCAGACGGGGAGGCCGCCGTCGACGACGGCGAGCGCGCCGACGACGTACATGACCGGGTTCAGGAAGAACGTGAAGGTGATCGCGAAGAGGTCGCGCCAGCCGACCGTGCGGAGCTCCTCCGGGATCGGCTCGACGCCGTAACCCTCGACCGCCGGCACTTAGGGGCTCGGAGCCGGCGTTGCCTGCGCGGCGGCAGCGGCTTCCGTCCGGCCGTGCCGCGTGAAGAACTCGGTCACCACCCGAACGTGCTCCTCCGTGTTGTCGAAGATTGTCGAGTGATTCGAGCCGGGGATGACGTGCTTCTCCGCGTTCGGGATGCCCTCGTAGATCGCCTGCTGGCCGGCGCCGACCGGTCCCTGATCCCACGGCGTCATCAGGTGGTCCTCGTCGCCGCCGAGCACGAGCGCGGGAGCGGTGATCTTCGGCAGCCAGCCCGTGAGGTCCATGTCGCACATGGCCTGGCAGGCCGCGGTGAAGACCTCGAGCCGGTTCGAATCGCGCAGGATCTGCTGGATGGTGTCGATCGCGGCCACACCCTCCGGCGTCTCGAGGAAGCTCCTGGAGAGCGCCTGCCACGCGATCAGCTCCGCAAGGATCCTGCTGCCGGGGCCGTCGGGGTCGAGCCGGGCGATGTCGATCCAGTTCTTGAAGACGAGTCGTCCGGCCATGCCGAGCCTGGCTGCCGCACAGTTGATCACGACCGACGTCGTCCGCTCCGGGTATTTGCCGGCGAAGACGATCGCGATCATCCCGCCCATCGACGTGCCGTGGATGTGTGCCTCCCGAAGGCCGAGCGCGTCGAGCAGGCCGGCAGCGTCGTCGGCCCAGACCTCCATGTCGTAATGCTGCACGGGCCGGTCCGACTGCCCGTAGCCGCGCATGTCGTAGTCGATGACCTGGAAGTGCCCGGCGAGCTGCGGCGTCGCGGGAGCGAAGTTGAAGTGTGCGAAGCCGGCGCCGTGTATCTGGAGTACCGGTTCACCCTCGCCAGTGACGTCGTACCAGAGCTCGACCCCGTTCACCTGCGCCTTGCTTGCCATGGTCCCTCCCGGTCTAGTCCTCGACGGTGATGGCGACACGCTCTGGAGCGGTTCCGAGCACATCCGCCCCTGGGCCCTTCGAGATGACGCGCCGCACGAGCGAGCAGCGCAGCGGGCTCTCGCCGAACGGGTACGGCGCGATGCGGACGTGCCACGGCGCCACCGGCTCGAGCTGGTAGCCCTGCAGTTCAACCGCCTCGCCGGCCTCGACGTCGCGCATGCAGAAGTAGAGCGAGAGCCGGTCGTAGAGCTGCAGCAGCTCGTAGTCGCCCTGGTGCTCTCCGGGCTCGCCGCCGAACTTCGCCTCCTGCTCTGCGACGAAAGCGTCGATCTCGCCCTGCGCCTCGGCCGCCTTCGCGAGCCCGAGCGCAGGGTCGAGCCCGTAGCGCTGCCGGTAGATGCCCGCGCCGTGCATCGAGACGAGGAGGCCGGCGTACGGATTCTGCTCGGTGATCGCGGCGATGCCGGCGCGGTAGAACGCGAGGTGCGAGCGAATGTCCACCTCGAGAAAGTTGACGGGCTTGCCGCGCTTGTCGATCCGGGGCGCCTGCTCCCAGACCGCCCAGCCGTCGTCGTGGCGCTCGGCGGCGACCACGAGCGCGTCGTGGTGCGCCCCCCGCTCGCGCATTGCTCGCGCGAAAGCGCCGGAGAGGTCGGCGTGGTCAGTCTGGAGGACGACTTGCCAGGCATCCCCGGCGTCGCGGACGATCATCGCTCCTCCGCCCGCCGCGCCGTCCACGGGACGAGACCGCCGGCCGACTGCAGTTCGCCGACGAGCGGCGCGATCGGGGCCGCTTCGTACCGCTGCCCGTCGACGTCGACCTCGCCCGTGTCCGTGTCGATGCGGATCCGCGAGCCGCGCCTTGCCGCCGCCGCCGCGTCGGGCGCCTCGAGTATGGGGAGCCCGAGGTTGACGCAGTTGCGCCGGAAGATCCGCGCGAAGCTCGCCCCGACTACCGCCTGCACCCCCCACGCCTTCATCGCCTGCGCGACGTGTTCGCGCGACGAGCCGATACCGAAGTTTTGGCCGGTGACGACGATCGTGTCCTCCCCGAGCTGGTCGCGGAGCGAGGGATCGTAGCCCTCGAAGAGGTACGGCTTCATTGCGTCCGGATCGTCGATGTTCAGGTACTGGCCCGGGTACATCACGTCGGTGTCGACGTCGTCCCCGGGGATGACCACGGCCCGACCCTCCACGATCACGCGGCGACCTCGGCCGGAGCGACGATCTCGCCGGCAACGGCGGCGGCCGCGGCGACGTACGCGTTGGCCAGGTAGACCTCTGCCTCGGTCGAGCCCATCCGGCCCTTGAAGTTCCTGTTCGTTGTCGCCACCGCTCGCTCGCCCGGCCCGACGACGCCCATGTGGCCGCCGAAACAGGCTCCGCAGGTGGGCGTCGAGACGATCACGTCGGCCTCGACGAAGAGATCGAGCAGACCCTCGCGCAATGCTTCCCGGTAGATCCTCTGCGTCGCGGGGACGACGATCGCCCTGCAGTCCCGGTGGACGCGCCTGCCGCCGAGGATCTCGGCTGCCTGACGGAGATCGGTGATCGTCCCGTTCGCGCAGTTGCCGATGTAGACCTGGTCGACGTGCGTGCCCACAACCTCGTCGACCGGGACGACGTTGCCGGGCAGATGAGGTAGCGCGATCAGTGGCGGCACCTCCGCGAGGTCGATTCGCAGCCTGCGAGCGAACTCGGCATCAGGGTCGGACCGCTCCGGCTGCCATGGCGACTCGGTCCGGCCTGCCAGGTACTCGGCGGTCGTATCGTCGGCCGGGAAGATGCCGGTCTCGGCGCCGGCCTCGACCGCCATATTGGAGACGGCCAACCGCTCGTCGACTGAGAGCGCCTCAGCGGCATCGCCGACGAACTCGAGCACGGCGTTCGAGCCTCCGCCGACGCCGACCTCGGCCAGAACAGCGAGGATCAGATCCTTGCCGGTGACGAATGGGCGCTTCTCGCCGGTGAACTCGATCTGGATCGTCGCCGGCACTGTCTGCCAGAACTCGCCGAGCGCAAGGCAGGCGGCGATGTCGGTCGAGCCGAGGCCGCTCCCGAACGCGCCGAGCGCGCCGTACGTGCACGTGTGAGAGTCCCCGCCCGCGATCACCGAGCCCGGGACGACCCATCCTTCCTCGCACAACAACGTGTGCTCGATGCCGCCGCGACCCTGCCCGTAGAACGTCACGCCCTGCGTGTCCGACCATTCCTTCAGCCGCCGCTGCAGCTCCGCCGAGCGCGCGTCCTTCGCCGGCATGAAGTGATCGGCGACCATCACCACCTTCGACGAGTCGAAGACACGCTCGACGCCCATCTTCGCCATCTGCCGGAACGCGACGGGCCCCGACACGTCGTTCGCCATCACGACGTCGCAGCGAACCATGACGACGTCGCCCGGTGCGACCTCGTCCGCGTCGCAGTGCGCGAGCACGATCTTCTCAGCCAGCGTGTGCGGCAGAAAGCTCCTCCAGATGCGCGACGGCGTCGTCGAGCGAAATGACATCGCCGTACTTCGCGTCGATGTCGTAGAGGTTCGCCTCGTGCGCGGCCGGATTACGATCGCCGACCGCGTCGCGCGGGATGATTGGACGGTAGCCATGCTGGAGCGCGTCGACCGCGGTCGCGCGCACGCAGCCCGAAGTCGACGCGCCGGTGACGATGACGCTGTCGCAGCCGGCAGCGGCGAGCAGGCTCGAGAGCGGCGTGCCGAAGAAGGCCGATGCGAACAGCTTGTTCAGCACCGGCTCGTGCGGCAGCGGTGCGACGCGCGGGTCGATCTCGACCCACCGACTCCCCGCCTCCAGCGTGAGCAGCGCCGGGACCTTCTCGATGAATGCGGCCGCCGCGATCTTGTCTCCCTCCGTGTACGAGACCGTCGTGTAGACGACCGGGATCTGCGCCCGGCGAGCCTCGTCGAGCAGGCGCCCGATCGCCGCGACGACGCCGTCGAGATCGCAGACGAGCGGCGACGCGGGATCGGTGAAGCCGACGTTGACGTCGATCACGAGGAGCGCGGGACGCCGGCCGAAGCCCGCGCGCCCGTGAAAGCCCTCGTGCCTGACCGAGCTCACGGCTCAGCTATGCCGTCACCCATGCGCACGCGCGCCAGGGCAGCCGCCCCATCCTCGAGAGGCGACCACCGCAGCGGCTTCGCAGGAGACGGCGGTTCGAGCCCCGTCTCCTCCTTGCAGCGTGCGATCACCTCCTCGGTCGGCGGCCCGAAATCGAAGGGCAGTGGGTCGCCGCGCTGCTCGCGCTGCTCGGAGCGCTCCGCCTCGGTCGCGTCGGCGTCGACCGTGCCGTCCTCCGCGAGCACGACGCCGTACCCAATGCGCGCGTGGTCCCGTGACACGAGACCGTACGACACGTCGCGGGCCACGATCTCGGCAGGACGGTCGAGCCGGTCCTTCCAGCCGCCGCCGCCGGCAGTGCGGAAGACGAGCATGTCGCCCGGCTCGACGACGACCTGGTCGCACTTGGACGGCAGCCGCTCCTCGGTCCCGTCGGCCCGGCGCAGGATCTTCTCCGAGCGCCCACCGGGCTCGCCGCCGAGCACGCCCCAGGGCCGCGTCAGCCAGCGGTCGTCGTGGATGGAGACCTCCCCCGGCTCGAGGTAGATGTAGCGCTTCTCGACGCCGTTGCCGCCGCGGTGGAAGCCCGCACCGCCGGAGTCGGTCACTGTCGTGTAGCCGTCGATCCGGAGCGGGTAATAAGCCTCGAGGTACTCGGTCGGGATGTTCTCGAACAGCGGCCACCACGAGTGGCCGTCCATCCCGTCGCCGATCGGCCGGCCCGGGATGCCGCCGTAGAGGATCTCCATCGAGTAGAAGAAGTCGCCCTTCTCGTCCCAGCCCGAATAGAGCATGTATGGGCTCGTGCCGTAGCCGGCGGCCGTGTTCAGCTCCGGCGCCTGCTTCACGAGCGCGCCGCCGAGGACGTCGAAAAGCCGCGCAAGAGCGTGAGTGCGGCAGCCGAGTGCGGCCGGGAACCGCGGCCGCAGAAGCGATCCTTCCGGCATGACGACGTGCAATAAGGGATAGAAGCCGTCGTTGAAGAGGATCTGGGGATCGTTGACCATGATCAGGTAGATCCCGATGAACATCTTGAACATGCCCTCGGAGAGGTAGAAGTTGATCGGGCCGAGAGCCTGCGGGTCCGTGCCCGACCAGTCGAAGAACGCCTGGTCGCCTTCGCGCCAGATCGTCTCCGGGATCGCAAGCAGGATCAGCTGTCGCATCGCCTCGTACGTGCGGTCGAGCAACGCCTGCAGCGCGGCGAGGTAGGTCTCCTTGCCGAAGCGCTCACAGAGCTCGATCACGCGCCGCTCGCCGGCACGGCAGCCCGCGACGATCGCGAACAGGTCGGCCCGGTTCATCTCGGGCAGACGGACGTTGTTGAAGATCAGCTTGAGGACGTCCTCCTTCGGCACCCCCCGCTCGACGATCTTCAGCGGCGGAATGATGATGCCCTCCTCGAAGATCGTCTTCGCGCCGGTCGGAAGCGATCCCGGCAGCGGCCCGCCCGCGTCCATCTGATGGCCGAACTGGCTCGACCAGCCGACGAGCTCGTCCTCGAAGAAGATGGGTACGAGCACGAGCCAGTCGTTCGTGTGCGAGATCGAGGCCGAGCACTTGAACGGGTCGGACGTGAGGATCACGTCACCCGGGTAGATGCCGCCCTCCCACTCCGCCATCATCTCGTTGATGTAGGCGCCGAACTGGCCGACGACCATGCGCCCGCGCGGGTCGGTGATCATCGGGAACTCGTCGTGCTGCTCGCGGATGACGGGGCTCATCGCCGACCGGAAGAGGACGGCGTCCATCTCGAAGCGCGCGCTCTTCAGCGCGCCTTCGATGATGTCGAGCGTGACGGCATCGACCTCGACGTCGGGGATGTCGGCGATGCGGAGCTCTTCTGTGATTGCCATCTCTCCCTCGCTCACTCGTTCGGGGTGATCAGGATGTTGAAGTTGGCGTCGACGGCGGCGCGATAGCCGGGGAGGACGACGGTCGTCGAGTCGAACTCGGTCACGACGGCCGGCCCGTCGAGCGCCGCCCCGGGCGTCAGCTTCGTGCGGTCGTAGATCTTCGTCGGGACGCGCTCGCCGTCGAAGATCACGTCGTGCTCGTCGACCACGGCGCCGGACGCATCCTCGGAGCCGAGCTCACCCACCGGTAGCTCCAGCTTCGGCACGTCCCCGTAGCCGACCGCGCGCAGGTTGACGATCTCCGACGCGGTGCCCGGCATGCGGAAGCCGTACAGCTGGTCATGCAGGCCGTTGAAGCGCTCCTCCAGGTCGGCGAGACCACCGTTCCGGATCTCCTCCGGCGCCAACGCGACCGGGATCTCGTATCCCTGGCGGTGGTAGCGCATGTCCGCGGTGTAGGTGACCCGCTGAGCCGTCTGCGGGATCCCCTCGCCCGCGAGCCACTCGGTCGCGCGCTCGCCGAGGCCGTCCAGGATCTCCGCGACCTCGGCACCGCTCGCGTCGGCGAGCAACCGGATGTACGTCTGCGCGAACTCGTCGCGGAAGTCGGCGACGAGGTCGCCGATCGCACAGAGCAGGCCGGGCGCGGGCGGCACGATCACGGGGAACGAGCCCATCAGCTTCGCCAGCGCGTTCGCGTGCAGGGGCCCCGCGCCGCCGTAGGCGACGAGCGCGAAGTCGCGCGGGTCGTGGCCGCGCTGGACGGAGACGAGCCGCAGCGCGCCCGCCATGTTCTCGTTGACGATCGCGAGGATCCCCTCGGCTGCCTGTTCCACCGACTCCAGGCCAATCGCGTCCGCGACCTTCTGCACCGCTTCGCGGGCCGCGTCGACGTCGAGCTCCATCTCGCCGCCCAGGAGGCGCGGCGGCAAGTGCCCGAGGACGACGTTCGCGTCCGTCACGGTCGGCTCGGTACCGCCCTTGCCGTAGGCCGCCGGGCCAGGCTCGGCGCCCGCCGACTGCGGGCCGACGCGCAGCGCCTTCGTCAGCTCCGGGACGTGCGCGATCGAGCCTCCGCCGGCACCGACGGTGTGCACGTTGACCGACGGCACCTTGATCCGGAAGTGGCCGATCGAGGTCTCGCGACCGATCGTCGGCTGGCCGTTCTGGCACAGGGCGACGTCGGTCGAAGTTCCGCCCATGTCGAAGGCGAGGATGTCGTCATAGCCGGCCTTGCGCGCGACAAAGAGCGCGCCGCTCACGCCGCCGGACGGACCGGAGAGCACGCCGTAGATCGGGTTCCTCGCCGCCTCTCGCGTCGTCATCAGCCCGGCGTCGGAACGCAGGATGCTCACCTCCGCTTGCGCGCCGATCCCGTTCAACTGCTCCTGCAGGCGCTTGATGTAGTCGGCGACCTTCGGACGTACGTACGAGTTCATGCACGCGGTCAACGCCCGCTCGTATTCGCGGAACTCGGGCAGAACCTCGGAAGAGAGCGTCACCGGAAAGCCCGGGTAAAGGCGCTCGACGATCTCGCCGATCCGTCGCTCGTGCGCGCCGTCCACGTAGGAGTTGATCAGCGCGATCGTCAGCGACTCGACCCCGGACTCGACAAGGTCGCGCACGATCGACTCGACTTGCTCCGTGTCGACGGGCACGAGCGTCTTGCCGCGCGCGTCCATCCGCTCGACCGCCTCGCGCGTGTCGGCGAGCGACGCGGGCGGATCCGGCTTGACCATGATGATCCAGCCGGCGAGTGGCCCCGGCGTCTGGGAACGCGCCAGGTGCAGGATCTGCTTGAAGCCCTGCGTGGTGATCAGGCCCACGCGGGCCCCCTTCGACTCCAGCACCGCGTTCGTCGCGACGGTCGTCCCGTGCAGGATGTTCCGGAGGTCGCCGACTTCGATGCCGGCCTCGTCGCAGATGCGCCTGACGCCGTTCAGCACGCCCTCCGAGGGGTCGACGGGCGTCGAGGGCGTCTTGACGCGGTACCGGCTGCCGCCGTTCCCGTCGCCGTCACCGACCAGGAAGAGATCCGTGAACGTACCGCCGACGTCGACACCGAGCCTGTACGCCATTCGTGTGCCTTCCTTTCCTCAGCCCGCCACCGGCTCGAATGCGCCGGCGCGATAGACCTGTCCGGGTAGCTGCCGCTCGAGCCGGCTTTCGAGCCACTCGGCGACGGAGATGAGCGCGTCGAGGTCGATGCCTGTCGCGACGCCCTCGCCGTGGAGCATGTAGACGAGATCCTCGGTGCAGATGTTGCCGGTCGCCCGGGGGGAGAACGGGCAGCCGCCGATGCCGCCGACGGAGGCGTCGAGCACCGTCGCGCCCGCCTCGAGAGCTGCGTAGGCGTTCGCGTAGCCGGTATTGCGCGTGTTGTGGAGATGCACGCCGACGGGAGGGCCGAGGCCCACGGCCTCGGCCACGATTTCCTTCACCTGGCGCGGCACGCCGACGCCAACCGTGTCGGCGAAAACGATCTCGTCCGCTCCCGCGGCCGCCAACCGCTCCGCGAAGCCGAGCACGCGCTCGGGATCGACTTCGCCTTCGAACGGGCAGCCGAACGACGTGCCGATCGTGACGGTGGCGCGGATGCCGTCGACGTGCGCGCGCTCGACGATCCCGGCCGCGACGTCGAGCGACTCGTCCGGCGAGGCGTTCTGGTTGCGGCGGTTGAACGTCTCCGTGGAGGCGAAGGCGAAATGCACCTCGTCGAGATCGGTCTCGGCGAGGCGGTCATAGCCGCGCTCGTTGAGCACGAGCCCTGCGTAGACGACGCCGGCGCGACGCTCGATGGCGGCGACCACCTCCTCTGCCCCCGCCATCTGTGGCACTCGCGCAGGGTTGACGAAGCTGACCGCCTCGATCCGCAGCACCCCTGCAGCCGCCAGCCGGTTCACGAGCTCGGCCCGGGTCTGCGGGTCGAGGTGCTTCTGCTCGTTCTGGAGGCCGTCGCGGGGTCCGACGTCGCAGATCGTCGGTGTCACAGGACGCCCTGCTCCTTCAGTTCCGCGCACTCGTCGTCCGAGAGGCCGAGCAACCCGCCGTAGACGTCGCGGTTGTGGCTGCCTTCCTCCCAGGTAGCCGACCAGCGCACCTCGCCCGGCGTCTCGGAGAACTTGGGGACGATCCCGGGCCCGACGTACTCGCCGAACTCCGGGTCCTGGTGCTTCACGAGCATCTCGCGGGCCCGGTAGTGCTCGTCTTCGAAGATGTCCGCGACCGTGTAGATCGGCCCGCAGATCACGCCGGCCTCGTTGAGGAGCCGGTCGATCTCCGCAACGGTGTGTCGCTTTGCCCACTCCGCGACGATCCCCTCGAGCTCTTCCTGGTTATCGCCGCGCGCGACGTGTGTCGCGAACCTCGAGTCGTCCGCGAGCTCCGGCTGCCCCATGGCCGCGCACAGCCGCCGGAAGACGTTGTCGGCATTGGCGGCGATCACCATCCACGTGTCGTCGCTCGACTTGAAGATGTTCGAGGGGGCCACCCCCTTGAGGCCTGTGCCGCTGGGGCCGCGGACGATGCCGAGGCGGTCGTATTCGGGGACGGTGCTCTCGAGGAGCGCGAAGCAGCCCTCCATCAGCGAAACGTCGATGACCTGGCCGCGACCGCCGCCGAGCACGTCCCGCCAGTAGAGCGCCGCGAGGACGCCCTGCACGGCGAACATGCCCGCGAGCGAGTCGCCGAGCGAGATGTGGAGCCGGGGCGGGGACTCGCCCGGAAACCCGTTGATGTGACGGATGCCGCCCATCGCCTCGGCCACGGAGGCGAAGCCCGCCCGCGGGGCGTACGGCCCCGTCTGGCCGTAGCCGGAGATGCGCGCGATGACGAGCCTCGGGTTCGCCTCCCAGAGTTGCTCCGGCCCGAGCTCCCACTTCTCGAGCGTGCCGGGACGGAAGTTCTCGACGAGCACGTCGCTGTGCCTGACGAGGTCGAGCAGCAGCCGCTGCCCCCGCTCCTGCCGCAGGTCGAGCGTCACGCACTTCTTGTTGCGCGACTGCACCGGCCACCAGAGCGAACGCCCCTGGTAGCGCGCCTTGCCCCACTCGCGGAGCGGGTCCGGCTGCCCCGGTGGCTCGACCTTGATGATCTCGGCGCCCATGTCGCCGAGCAGGCGCCCGGTGAAGGGGCCCGCGAGCAGCATGCCGAGCTCGACGACGCGGACCCCGGCGAGCGGGCCGGGCCCGTCGCTCTGGCTTCTCGTTCTCTCGGCGGGGACTGCGGTATCGGTCACTCCTCCCCCTCGAGCTCGCGCCAGTGCGCGAGGAGCAGGTCGCGCGCCTCGAAGATGTGCTCCTTCATGATCAGCTCCGCCCGCTCGGCATCCCGGGCTTCGAGCGCCCGCGTGATCTGGGAGTGGTAGTGCCCCGAGATGCGCTGCTGCTCCGGCGAGTACCAGACATAGGAGCGATAGACCAGCGGCAGCTCGATCACCTGGCGGACCATCGTCGTGAGCCGGGCGCTGCCTGCGCCCTCGAGAATCGTCTGGTGGAAGACGAGGTTCTCCTTGACGAGCTCGCCCATCTCTGCTCCGTCGTCGAGGAGGCGGTTGAAGCGCTCGCAGCTCTCGCGCAGGCCCGCGATGGCCTCGTCCGCGAGCCTCGACGCCGCGCGCCGCGTCGCGTAGCCCTCGAGTACAGCACGCAGCTTGTAGAGGTCGTCGAGGTCCTCGGCCGAATGCGAGCGGACGGTGGCGCCGCGATTCGGGGCCGCGTCGACGAGCCCCTCCGCCTGGAGCATCAGAAGCGCCTCGCGCACGGGCGTGCGGCTGATGCCGAGCTCGCGCGCGAGCTCCTCCTCCTTCAAGCGCTGCCCGGGGTTGAGGCGGCCGTCGATGATCGCCTGACGGATCAACTCGGTTGCAGCAAGGCTGGCGTTCCGCGTCAACGGCCCGCCGACGTGGAGCAATCGGGCCACGGAGACGAACATACAGTATGCAATCGGCCAGTCAACGCCCTCGACACGTGAGTACCGCGCGAGGCGAACGGCTCTACATGGCGCCGATTATCGTTCGGCCGTGGACCGGGAGGCGATCGCGCGCGGTGAGCGCCAAAGGCGGATCGAGGAGGCCCTCGACGAGGAGCGCGGACGCGAGGAGGCGCTGGTCGAGCGGCTCGCAGAGGTCGTGACGGAAGGGGAAGGCAACCGGATCGACGAGCAGGCCTTCGCGCGGATGGACCCGGAGGACGTGGCGCTCGTCCGCGAGGCGCTGGAGGAACCGTCGTTCTTCGACGAGGGCGAGGAGCAGGCCGACTTCCTCGCCCTTGAGCGCGACGAGGAGGACCGGACCGAGGCGGAGGAGGAGATCGCACGACTACAGGCCGAGATCGCCGCATCACGGCGCAGGCGGCTCGCGTACGAGCGCTACCTGGAGGCGCTCGACTCCTGAGCCCGCGGCGCCAGTAAGCTCGTCACCCGTGGACCTGCCGGTGCTCAGGTCGCTCCTCTTCGCGCCTGCGAGCGACGAGCACAAGCTATGGAAGGCGCTCGCCTCTGCCGCCGATGCCGTCGTCGCCGACCTCGAGGACGCAACCGCGCCCGACGAGAAGGAGGCCGCGCGCGGGATCGTCGAGACGGTCTTCGGAGACGCCGAGGCACGGTCTGCGCGCGTGTTGCGGGTCAACGCGCCTGGCAGTGAGTGGTTCGAGGGCGACCTCGAGCTCGCCGATCGGCTCGAGCTCGACCTCCTGATGCTGCCGAAGGCGACGCCCCTGACCGTGGCGGCGCTGGGACCGGCCGGGCCGCCGGTGCTGGCCATCGTCGAGAGTGCGGAGGGGCTGCGGCTGGCGTACGAGACGGCCGCGGCGGAGCGCGTCTTCGCGCTCGCGCTCGGCACGCACGATCTCGGCGCCGAGCTGCGGACCTCGGCGCGGTCGGACGGGCTGGAGATCCTGTACGCGCGCTCAAAAGTCGTCGCCGACTCGGCCGCGGCGGGGCGGGGGCAGCCGTTCGACACTGTGTACCGCGACGTGCGCGACTCTGCCGGCCTCGAGGACGAGTGCCTGCTCGCGAGCACGCTCGGCTTCGGCGGCAAGCTCTGCATCCATCCCGGGCAGCTCGAGGTTGTGAACCGTGTCTTCGCTCCCAGCGAAGCCGAGCTCGAGTTGGCCCGGCGCGTACTGGAGGCCTACGAGCAGGGGCTGCATGAGGGCCGCGGGGCCGTCGAGCTGGACGGGAAGATGATCGACATGCCGATCGTCAGGCAGGCGGAGCGGCTGCTCGGGAAGGCGCGGGCAACGAGCGAGTCCGACTCGGAGTAGACCGCTCGTGAGCCGGCCTCGACGAACTGACCTACGCGCGATTTGCGCTCAGGCAAAGCTCTTTGATATTCGCGCGCGCGCGTGACACCCCTTACGTCGCCACGGACACGAAGCGACGGGCTACTTCAGCGGATTTGTCCCTGCCATCCAGATGATGACCCGCGTGAACTTGCCCTCGGCGTCGACATCGAAGAAGTTGCAGTTGTGCATGTCGTTCTTCGTGCCGTCCTTGAGCTCTCCGACGTAGCTCTGCTCGGTCGCGACCTTCCCGGTGCGGAGCTCGACGACGATGTTCTGAATCTCGTGGAAGATCGAGACGGAGGCGGCGCAGAAGTCAGTGAACATCCGGCGGATCTCGTCTGCCCCGACGAAGACCGCGTGGTCGGTCTGCACGATTAACGCCGCGTCGTTCGCGAAGTGCGAGAGGATGGCGTCGACGTCCTTGGCGTCCACTGCCTTGAAGTAGCTCTCCGGGAGTGCGGCCAGCCGCTCCCTCGTCAGTGTCACGGTGTCCGTTGCCACAGCGCCTCCTCTTTGGGCAGATCTTGGAGACGCCGATCCTATTGCCTCGCGCACGGAACGGACAAGGCAACGCTCAGGTGCGCGAGTGTGCTGGAATGTCGCTTGAGCCGCGTGGGTGGAACCTTCAGTCGTCCGATGCCAGGCTGAAGCGAGCGATAACTCCTTCGTCGCCACCCTCGGGTACCGGGCGTTCAGGATGGCGTGTCGCCACCCAGGCAACTCTCCGCTCCGGGTAGGCGAGGACATCTGGGAACCGCTTGGTCGAGATGCCAAGCATCCTCACAGGCTCATCCGTGGGGTTCGAGAAGGTGTGCAGCCCGTCCCAGCCTTCCGGGAAGTAGACGACGTCGCCGGATGACAACTCCTCCTCTCCCTCTGGCGTGCGGACGGTCAGCGTCCCACTGAGGACGAAGAACATCTCCTCGACGCCGTAGTGCATGTGCATCGGACCTCCTGGTGCCTGCGGCAGGTACTCGATCAGCGACGCTCCGAGATGGTCGGTCCCGAACGGGTGCCCGAACCACCGGACGCGCGTGACGTCCTCCACTTCATCCCAAGGCTCGTCTTCCAAGAAGTTCAGGCGGCGCATGCGCTCCTCCGTTTCCGTCGGGTCTTTGCGAGGAGATCATGCTCGCATGCGCCAGCGTCCGCGAATGCACTCCGAGCGAAATCGTGTTTACTCGGTGCTTCCGCCCTGCGCGACCGCTCGAGGGTCGCCGTGAAGATAGCTGGTTAGGCGCGCGTTGATCCGCGGCTCAACGTGCGCGTCGTACAGCGTTAGGTGCGCTCTGTCGATTCGCTGCTGCTGCTCAGACCGCTCGAACTTCGGCGAGCCGCTTGACTGCGAACTCGTCGGTCCCGCTGGGGTCCCAGCAGAC
>WNGB01007037.1_pt1 | contig 19492 bp, 13 predicted proteins | sample 5400681 | NCBI WGS metagenome assembly WNGB01 (sample SAMN13153367, study PRJNA577476) | soil metagenome | isolation source: 115 cm soil or saprolite under grassland replicate 2 | place: USA:California | collected 2016-06-15
CACGATGGCGTCGTTCAGTGGTCCTGCGTACTCGCCGGCTCTCTGGCCGAGCGCTGCCGCCCAGTACTTGGTGTGCACAACCAGGGTCGGTGCCGGGATGAGCGCCTCCAGCAACGTGAGCGCGCGTTCCACCTCCGTCACGGAGAGCAGGTTGACAGCGTTGCCCAGGTGCGACTGCATCTCGTCCTCGTTCAGTCCGTAGACGTCGATGACCTCGAGAAGCGCGTCGCGGACCAGTTGACTGAAGGCCGGTTTGTGGAACCCGGCATCCTCGTAGTAGACGACTGCCTCAGATGGAAGCTGTTGCATGTGGCGTCGCAGCGCGGACAGACGCTGGTCGAGGACTTCTTGGTCGCGAACCGCATTGAATCCTGAGATCAGAAAGACGCGCGCGTCGCGAAGCAGGGAGCCCAGCTCATCACTCAGCAGCAGGGCCTCGTTCGCCGGGTCGTTGACGTAGATGAGTCTGTTCGAAGATGGCGCCTGGATATCGATGTCACCTATTCGAACTCGCATGTCCTGGTCGTACTGCACGATCAGGTGCGGATAGAAGGTGTCTTGGCGGCCGCTGCAGATGTAGTCGCAGGCCGCGGGCAGCAGGCGGCGGATGAAGTCGTTGAGACTGACCAGGTGGAGGGTGGATGGTACGCCGAGCCGACTCATCGCGATCGCCGCTCGTACGGAGGTTCCCCCGAGAGTCGTGCGTTTGGGGAACCTCACCGCGAATGCGTGCAGGGCATCGGAGGAGGCAACGAAATGCTCGCCTCCTCCCCCCTTTTTGATGTAAGCGAGAATCGAGATGACCAAATCGCGCTCGTTGGTCACCGTGCCCGATGAAGTCAGCTCGGCATTGCGGATCTGGTACTCGCCGACAAGCTCCTCCAACGTCGGTGACGACAGCTCGAGTTCGTAGTCGACGCCTCCCCCCAAACCCAGGACGACACGGGAGGCCATGTCAGTACAGGGACGCCTTGCCTGCTGCACCGAAGAGGTCGATCTTATGTGCGGCCACCGCCTTCATCGCGTCGATGCACGGAGGCTGGATGGTGAGCGGTTCGCGAAGGCTCTCATCAGCCAAGACCTCGCGCAGCTTCATGTGGTAGGCCACCTTGATGTCACTGGAAATATTGATCTTGTTGATGCCGAGCTTGGTCGCTTCGGCGATCTCGTCGTCCAGGTTGTTCGAGCCCCCATGCAGCACGAGCGGAAGTTCGACCTTGTCCTTGATTCTCTTGAGCAGGTCGAGCTTGAGCTCCGGCTTCATGTTCCTCGGGTAGATGCCGTGGTGGGTGCCGATGGCTACAGCGAGGCTGTCCACGCCAGTTGCCTGCACAAAGGTCAGGGCGTCCTCCGGATCGGTGTAGATGATGGCGTCGCTACCATCTTCCGCCTCGCTGTCGGTCTTGCCGATGGTTCCCAGCTCACCCTCGACCGACAGGCCGACCGTGTGCGCGGTGTCGACGACCTTGCTGGACAGCGCAATGTTGTCCTCGAAGGGCAGCATCGAGCCGTCGATCATCACCGAGGTGAAGCCGATCCGGATCGCGGTCAGGATCTCCTCGTAGCTTGCGCCGTGGTCCCAGTGGATGGCGATCGGCACGGACGAGCGATGGGCTCGTTGGGTCACCGCGGCGATCATGTCCGCTCCGACGTGCCGCACCTCGTCGGGGTGGATCCCGAGGATCAGTGGCGCGTTGTTTTCCTCGCTGACGTCCACGATACCGTTGAACATCGCGTAGTCGCTGATATTGAAGGCGGGTACGGCGAAGCTGTGCTCATTCGCGATGTCCAGGATCGCCTTGCCGGTCGTCAGCATTGCTGCATTTCTCCTTCTGACTGAGTAGGTCGCCGCTCGGGGGAGCGAGATGTATCAGGCCTTGACCGCGCCGGAAGTGAGGCCGCCGATGAATCGCCGTTGGAAGATCAGGAACAGTACGAGCACCGGGATAGACCCCAGGATGCTCATGGCCATCATCTGATTCCACTCGTACGAGTGCTGGCCCATCAGGAGCTGGATACCGATGGGAACGGTTCGCATGTCGTCGGTACGGGTGAGGGTCAGCGCGAACAGGTATTCGTTCCACGAGATCATGAACGTGTAGACGCCGACCGCGACCAGTCCAGGAACCGAAATGGGCACGAGGATCCGCCAAAGAGCTGTCCAGCCGCTGGCCCCGTCCACCTTGACGGATTCGTCCAATTCCCGTGGCAAGGTGTTGAAGTACGCAGTCGTCATGATGATCGCGTAGGGCAAGGTGAACACCATGTGGGTGAGGATCAGCCCCGGATAGGTGTTGTACAGACCGAGCGCCACGACCAGACCGAAGTAGGGGATGACAAGCGTGATCGGCGGCACGGCCTGAACACTGACGATGACGGCGTTGATGGAGCGCTTCAGGGGGAAGTTGTAACGGCTGAACCCATAGCCCGCGAGGATCGCCACGAGCAACGTCAGTGCTGTCACCGAAAGCGCGACGATGTAGCTGTTGAGGAAGAACCTCATCTGGCTCTCGTCGGTCAGGATCTTCCGGTAGGCGTCGAACGAGAAGCTCTTGGTGATCAGCCGCGGAGGAACCTGGAAGACTTCCCCGTTGGTCTTGAACGATGTCGAGAGCAGCCACACAACTGGAAGGCCGGCGAAGGCCGCGCCGACGCATAGGCCGGCGATCACGCCGACCTTCGCGCGGAGACGTTGCTTCCTGCGGGTGAGCATGTGTGATCACCTCTCCCTTTGCTGACGGACGTAGAAGACCGCCAGAATCATCGTGAGGAGCAGGACTATGACGGCGCTGGCGGACGCGGTGGCGAACTCGTACCTGCTGAAGGCCTGCTTGTAGGTGTAGGTGCTGAGCACCTCGGTGACATTCAGCGGGCCACCGCCCGTAGTCAGCCAGATGAGGGCGAACTGTTGCGAGGTCCAGATCAGGTCGAGCACCGCCATGCTGATGAGGACCGGTCTCAGCTGAGGGATGGTCACGTGGCGAAACCGCTGGAAGGCGCCGGCGCCATCCACAGCGGCCGCCTCGTACAGGTCGGACGAGATTCCCTGCAACCCGGCAAGAATGCTGATCATGAAGAACGGATACCCGGACCAGATGTTGACAAAGGTCAGTGCCCAGAGTGCCGTGTTCGGGTCGGCGAACCAGTTCACGTTCTGTTGCAGCACGTGGACCGTAGTCAGGATGTAGTTGACCATCCCAGACGGGTCCAGCATGAGTCGCCAGATAACTGCGATCACAGCGATCGTGAACAGCCAGGGGAGGATGTAAACGATGCGAAAGATGGCTTTCGTCACTCCGCTCAACAACGGCGTGTTGAGCAACGTGGCAAAGGCCAGCCCGAGGACGAGGTGAGCGATCGTGCTCAGGGTGATGAAGATGAACGTGTTCTTCAGCGCCACCAGGAAGTTAGGGTCGGTGAGCACTTTCGTGTAGTTGGCAAGGCCGGCGAAGACCGGGTTCTGCTCGACGATCACGTTGTCCTTGAAGGAGTAGCTCACCACCATCACGATGGGGATCACCATCAGAACAAGGATCATCAGCATCGTCGGCGAGAGGTAGCCGTACGGGACCAGACCCCTCAGGATGAAAGGCCGCGTCCTGCCCCGTCGGGCTGGAGAGATTTCTTCTGCCAACGTTGCGAATTGCGATGAGGCCGCGGTATCGATCTGCGCGGGTTCCATCGATGTCTCCTTGTTCGGGCCGCGCCGGCGAACCGGCGCGGGCCCTAATGTGAGGAAGCCTCAGATCACCGACGCCCAGGACTGCTGGGCCTTGTTGAGGGCGTCGTCGACACTCTGCTTGCCGGTAAGCACGAGCTGTAGCTGCTCATCGAAGGAGCGCATGAGCTCTTCGGACTTCGGCAGCCCCACGAACTCGTTAGCCGGATTCCCCTTCTTGTAGATGTCGAAGGCCGTCTTGAACAGCGGGTCACTCTTACTGAAGTCCGGCTCGGCCGTCTTGTTGCCCGGGAAACCGTTCGCCAACGTGCTCAGCTGGGCATTCGTCTGCTGGCTCATCAAGAACTGGACCAGCTTGAACGCCTCTGCCTTGTGCTTCGAGGACTCGGCGATTCCGATGCCCCACGACGCGTACGGGATCCCGCGCGGACCGGTGTAGCTGTCCTCAGCGGGGATCGCCGCCACCGTGAAGTCCAGCTTTGGATTGTTCTTCTTGATCAGCGTGATGTGCGCCAAAGAGTCAATCACCATGCCGACCTGGCCAGTGGTGAACTTCTCGACCTTGTCCTGCTCCTTCATGGTCAGGGCTCCGGGCGCGATGACGCCCGCGTCGTTCAGGCTCTTGACATACTCCACGGTGCTCTTGACCGGTGGGCTCATCAGGTTGGGCTTCCCGTCCTGGGTGAGCATGCTGCCTCCAGATGCCCACAGCCACGACATCACGTCGTTCTGGATGCCGTTGGGTACGGCGGTGTCGAGTGGCAGTGCCCAGCCCTTGACGTTGCCCCCGAGCGCGCTGACCTTCTTCGCCGCATCCAAGAACTCCGTGCGCGTGCTCGGCACCGCCTTGACCCCCGCCTTCGAGAGCAGGTCCTTGTTCACGAACAAGGGGTAGACGAAGTTCACCACGGGAATCATGTACGTCTTCCCCTTCACCTGGACCTGGCTGGCCAGCTGGCTGGGGTCGTACTTCGCCTCTGACATGAGCGCGGAGAGGTCAGTGATGGCACCCTGCTTGGCAAAATCGTTCACCCATGCACCGTCGAGGCCCACGACGTCAGGCAGCGTCCGTGACGCCGCTCCGGACACCAATTGCTGCTTCGTGGACGCGTACGGGGCGCTCAACAGCTTGACCTTGATCTTCGGGTTCTGCGACGTGAACTCCGATATGAGCTTGTCGAACGAGCCTTCCGGCAGCTCCGGTGCCCACCACTGCGCGAACTCGAGCGTGACCGTTCCCTGCCCGCCACCGCCACCACCACAACCCGCCACGGCGACACCCGCCATCGCCGCCACCGTCACCACGCCGAGTAACCGCTTCAGCCGGCTCTGCAACGTGGCACCGCCTGCCGTCATCGCCAACTCCTTCGCTTAGAGGTCTTACTGCTCTTTGCTGGTTTGCGCCAGACTAACAGGCCTTCGCGCCGCCCCGCAAGATAACTAACGCAAGCTACTGCTAGAAGCCGCAGATCCCTGCGACGAGCCGCCAGCGCAGGGGAGGCGCGTGCCCCGTAGACCTGTAGCGTGTGAGGCCTTTTCTCGCTCAGCGTGTCGCGACCGCCTCAAAGGGCTCGCCCGCATGCTGTAGTCTGCTGTTCTAAGCCTGCGCACACCCGCTGGTGTGCTCGGTTGTGGCGCAACTGCCGCAGAGATAGGAGGGACCAGTGGCCGTTGATAAGGACGACCGGCAGCGCCACCTGCCTGCGGGACGCAAAGCCCAGTTGGCGACGTACGTGGCGGACGCCGGACAGGTCACGGTCGGCGCGCTCGCGGAACGCTTCGGCGTCTCCATCGACACCATCCGGCGCGACCTGGACCAGCTCAGCGCCGAGGGCCTCTTGGTCCGTACCTACGGCGGAGCGGTCAGTCTGTCGACACTCTCCCGGGCTGACAGGGCCGTCGACGTGCGACTCAACCTGCAGGAACGCGAGAAGGAGAAGATCGCGGCACTCGCCGCGGCCTTGGTCGAGGATGGGTCAACCATCATGATCAACGGGGGGACGACCACCCTCGCTCTCGCTCGGAACCTGCACAAGCATCGCGACCTGACGGTGGCAACGAACAATCTGCTCGTGCCCCCGGCGCTGCCACCCTCAGCCGTACGCGAGATATATGTCTTCGGCGGTGCAGTCCGCTCCGTCACGCTCGCCACCATCGGACCAATCAGCTTCCGCGTGGCTGGCGGAAGCGAGCTCGACATCAGCTGCGACCTGGCACTGATCGGAGTCGGTGCCATTTCGGCGGACGCCGGGTACACGACGAGCAACCTCGCCGAGGCGGCGATGATGCGAGAAATGATCTCTCGAGCAGCGCGCGTGGCGATCCTGGCGGACTCGTCCAAGTTCGATCGCCGGCTCTTCGCTCAAGTGTCCCCGCTGGGGAGCGCCGACTACCTCGTCACAGACTCCATCCCACCGCCTGATCTCCTCGACGCGCTCGTGGAGAACGAGGTGGAGCTGGTCACGCCGGAGCCTCGTCAACGCGCCCCCGAAGCCAATCCTCATGCTCCCCTGTAACGTCCAGTCGCGCCGGTTATCACCCGAGCGGTTAGCGAGAACCCTGACCGGGAGGACGCCTGACCTTTCCCATTGCAGGCACGTTCGGGTGCTCGTTGGTTAGGTGCCGGAGGCCATGTGGCGGCGAAGATGTAGTTGGGGTGGGCGGTCAAGGTTGCGGGGGCGGTCGTAGCGCATGGTGGTGCGGGGTCGGCGTGGCGGGCGGCGATCTGTACGTCGCGTAGGTCGACGCCTGCGTCGAGCATGGTGGTGACGAAGGTGTGTCGCAGCATGTGTGGGTGCATGCGTGGCATGTGCACGCCCGCTGCTGCGGCGAGGTGTTTGAGGCGGCGGGTGGCGGCGTGGCGGTCCATGCGGCGGCCGGTCCGATTGAGCAGGATCGGGCCGGCCACGCGGTCGCCGGTGGCGGTGTCGATGGCGCGGCTGACCGCGGGCGGCAACGGCACCAGGGCGGTCTTGTCGCCTTTGCCGCGCACCCGTGGGACACGGCGGCCGTGTTCCTCACCGAGGTCGTTGATGTCGGCGGCGGTGGCTTCGAAGATCCGCAGCCCGAGCAGCCCGAGCATCGCGACCAACGCGAAGTCGGACTGGTTGGTCGAGGGAGGTGCGGGTCCTGGAACGGATGCTGCAGGAGGCCGGCGACAAGACAGCCGACTCAGCGAGTGGCGTACTTCGACGCGCGCATCGGTCGGCCGTCGATCCCGATGGAGACTTACCTGCGGTTGATGTTTCTGAAGTTCCGCTACCGGCTGGGCTATGAGTCGTTGTGCCGGGAGGTTGCCGACTCGATTTCCTGGCAGCGGTTTTGCCGGATCCCGCTGGGCGTCCGGGTGCCGCACCCGACGACGCTGATGAAAATCACCACCCGGTGCGGGGACACCGCGGTCGCTGGGTTGAACGAGGCGCTGCTGGCCAAGGCCGCGACGGCGAAGCTGCTGCGTACGGAGAAGGTCCGCGCGGATACCACCGTGGTCGAGGCTGACGTCGCCTACCCGACCGACTCCGGTCTGCTGGCCAAAGCGGTCGGCAAGATCGCCCGCACCGTGGGGCGGGTGAAGGCTGCTGGTGGTGCGATCCGCACCCGGTCGCGGGACCGGCGCCGGGCCGCGGGACAGCGGGCACGTTCGATTGCCAGCAAGCTGCGGCTGCGTGGCGCGCAGCAACGCGACGAGGCCCAGACCACCGTGCGGCGCATCACCGGCGAGCTGGCCGACCTCGCCGAAGCGGCCATGCGTGACGCGGACGCGGTCGTCCGCAACGCCCGCAGGGCGCTGCGCCGGGCCACCGGGCAGGCGAAAGGCCGGCTGCATCGCGCGCTGGACGAACTGAACACGACCCTGCAGCGCACAAGCCGGGTCGTCGCACAGACCCGCACCAGACTGCGGGGCGAGGTGCCCGACAGTGCGACCCGGCTGGTCAGCTTGCACGACCCCGACGCCCGGCCGATCCGCAAGGGCCGTCTCGGCAAGCCGGTCGAGTTCGGCTACAAGGCCCAGATCGTGGACAACGCCGACGGCGTCGTCCTCGACCACAACGTCGAGACCGGCAACCCCGCAGACGCGCCACAGCTCGCCCCAGCGATCGAACGGATCACCCGCCGCACCGGGCGCGCGCCGCACGCGGTCACCGCTGATCGCGGCTACGGCGAAGCCATGGTCGAACGCGACCTGTACGAGCTCGGGGTGCACAGCGTCGCCATCCCTCGCAAGAGCAAACCCAGCGCAGCCCGCCGCGAGTTCGAACATCGACGGGCCTTCCGCGACAAGATCAAATGGCGGACGAGGTCGGAGGGCCGGATCAGCCACATCAAGCGCAGCTACGGATGGAATCGCACCGAACTGACCACGATCCAAGGCGCCCGAACCTGGTGCGGACACGGGGTGTTCGCCCACAACCTGGTCAAGATCGCGGCGCTGGCCCCATGAAGAGACAAGCAATGCGGCCAACCCGCCCGGATCACCAGTCACCGAGCACCAGTCACGCGAGCACGCGCGGACACCGTCAGGACGACGCAGGGTTTTTCAGGTCGAAGTAGCTAGACGCAGTTTCATGGCACGAACCATGGCACGCCCAGCCACGCCATCGAGCAGGTCGGCAAGGCAAGCGCCCGTCAGCTGTGGCTGGGGTGTTCAGAACCGCCGCGATCACTACACGAAGGCATTCTGAGTGGCGAAACAGACCGGAGAACCCGAACCGCTGAACCTGACGCCGATGAACATCGTCCTCGTCCTCTCACCCGAGTGCTTGGCCTTGCCGTCGATCGTCATCCCGAGACGCTGTCCTTGATCTTCCAGCCAGCCTGCACGGTGTGGTCACCGAGCCTGAATGAGGCACCGACCGTCACGGGCGCGCATAGGTTCGCCTCGTTCTGCTGAGAATCGATCGTTTGCTGCTCCGGCTGCTCCTCCGTCGTACCAGGGCTGCGGCAACTGGTAGCCGGGGCCGAGAGACTGGCCCCGCGATCGACCAACTCCGGGCCGAGTTGCGCGCGGACGGGACCTGAAGAGACCGTCGCGACCTGACCCGGCTCGGGGTCAGCCCCGACCCGGCCGTGCGGCATCGAGTCGGGGCTGTGCCCCGATCACGACCGAAGGCACCTCGCCACCAGCCGCATGGCGTTCGTTTGCTCGTGAGTGGACGATACGCGAACGGAAAATGCCCGCCACGGACGTGGAGTGGCGGCACCCCTGGCCGGTCCCCGCGGAACCAGGGCGGCGCCATCCCGGCGTCCACTAACCTTGACGTGTGTTCTTCGCGGTTCTCGGGCCGCTTGAAGTCTCGGGCGCGTCCGGACCAGTTTCGCTAGGGGGGCCGAAGGAGCGACGCCTGCTGGCCCAGCTCGTCGCGCACGCGCCCGAGGTGGTGTCCATTCAGACGTTGATCGACGGTCTGTGGAGCGGCAGTCCTCCGCGGAGCGCCGGGCGGACTCTCCAGACCTACGTCGTCAGGCTCCGCCGGGCGCTGGAGCCGGAGCAGGTCCTCGTGACGCAGCCGCCGGGGTACCGGTTAGCGGTCGGGCCTGCAGACGTTGACGCGCTGACGTTCGCCGATCTGGTCGTCGGCGCACGCCGAGCCGCCGAGCGTGGTGCGCCATCCGAAGCAGACCGGCTCGCGGACGAGGCACTCCGGCTCTGGCGCGGCACGCCGTTCGCGGAGTTCCAGGACGCTGACTTCGGTGCAGCCGAGGCCAGGCGCCTGGAGGGGCTGCGGCTGACGGCACTGGAGACTCGCAACGACGCGCAGCTTGCGCTCGGCCGCCACCCGGAGCTCGTGCCCTCGCTCGAGGCGCTGTGCCGTGAGCATCCGTACTGCGAGCGCTTCTGGGCCCAGCTCGTCGTAGCGCTCTACCGGTGCGGGCGGCAGGCGGACGCCCTGGCGGCATACCGCAGCGCCCGCGCCGTTCTCGTCAAGGAGGTCGGCGTCGAGCCCGGGCCGGAGCTGCGCCGCCTCGAGGAGCAGGTGCTCGCCCAGGATCCGCGCCTGGAGGAAGCGGAGCAGCTCGGGGAACGCTGGCTGCTGCCCGCCGCTCTCGACCCCAGCGGACGACGGTTGGCGGGCCGCCAGTCCGAGCTCGCATGGCTCCGGACGGCGTGGCGCGCGGCCGCCGGCGGCCGGGGTCGCGTGTGCGTGCTGGCAGGACCGGAGGGGTCAGGCCGTACCCGCCTGGCCGCCGAGGTCGCGAGCGAGGCGCACGCGGCCGGCGCGGCAGTGGCCTATGCCGGGCCGCTCGAGGCTGGCGGCGCCATCGCGGACGCCATGGCGGCGGCGTCACGGCGGCCGGTCCTGCTCGTCCTCGACGACCTCGACGTGCTGCCCGACCCGTCCCCCCTGGACCTGTCCGCGGTGGCGGCCGCCGCCGTCACCCGCCGGTTGCTCGTCGTCGGGACGTACGACCCGGCGCGGGCGTCGGCGGCCCTGCGCGCCGAGCTGCTGGACGCCAGCCACGACGAGCGTCTGCTCGAGCCGCTGGACGACCACGCCGTCGCGCGCGTGGTCAGGTGGTATGCCGCGGACGCCGACGCGGCACTCGTCGAGCAGGTGAGTGCGCATTCCGGCGGGTGGCCAGCGGCTGTGCACGACATCGCCGGCCGACTGGTCGGCGAGGAGGCCGCCGCACGTGTCGGCGTAGCAGCCCGGCGCGCGGTGCGCGCCAGGGAGGCGCTTGCGGCCGTCCGGGAGGACGTCCGCGAGGGCGTGCGCGACCTCGCCAGGGCGCGACAGGTGAGGACCGCCCAGCAGGGCGGCGGCGGGCGGGTCAGCTGCCCCTACAAGGGGCTGTCGCGGTACGACGAGGCAGACGCGAACCTCTTCTTCGGGCGTGAGGCACTCGTCACTGCATTGTGCGCCAGGCTGGTCGACACGCGGTTCGTCGCCGTTGTCGGACCCTCCGGTTCGGGCAAGTCCTCACTCGTGCGGGCCGGCCTGCTGCCGGCACTCGCCGACGAAGTCGTCCCTGGGCTGGAACGCCTGCCTCGGGTGGTGCTGACGCCGGGTGCGGACCCGCTCGCGGCGCTGGAGGCGGCGGTCCCGGGCGGCACCAGCGCGCTGATCGTCGTCGACCAGTTCGAGGAGGTGTTCACGGCCGGCGCCGACGCACAGACACGAGCGGCCTTCTTCGACGCTCTGCTCGCGACCCTCGACAGGGATCGGAGCGGGCGGGTCGTCGTGGCGCTACGCGGTGACTACGTCGGCGCCTGCGCGGAACACACCGGACTTGCCGCCCGGCTGGCAGAGGGCGCTGTCCTCGTCGCTCCGATGACGGCCGACGAGGCGCGTCGCGCCGTCGAACAGCCCGCCCGTCAGGTCGGCCTCGACGTCGAGCGCGAGCTTGCCGACGCCATCGTCGCCGATGTCACCGGTCAGCCAACCGCGCTGCCGCTGCTGTCCACCGCGCTGGTCGAGGCATGGGAGCGGCGTCAGAACCGCACCTTGACCGTGGCCGCATATCTGCGCGCCGGCGGCATTTCAGGAGCGGTCGCACGCCTGGCGGACGCCGCGTACGGCCGCCTCGATGCAGCCGCTCGCCCGGCGGCGCAGCGGCTGTTCCTGCGCCTGGCGGACATCGGCGAGACCGGGAGTCCGGTGGGACGCCGAGTCGCCCGCGAGGAGTTGCCGCGGGATCCGGCGACGGATCAGGCCCTTGCGGTCTTCGTGAATCGGCGGCTGCTCACCGCCGGTGAGACCGGGATCGAGCTTGCGCACGAGGCTCTGCTGACCCGATGGCCCCGACTCGTCCGATGGCTGGAGGAGGACTCCCAGGGCCGCGCGCTGCGCCGCCACCTCACGCCGGCCGCACGGGAGTGGAACAGGGCCGGCCGCCCGGACGCCGAGCTCTACCGCGGGGCCAGGCTGGCCGCCGCCCTCGACTGGGCCGGCGCCCATCAGGAGGACCTCACCGAAACGGAGCGCGCCTTCATCGACGCAAGCCGCGGTCTGGCCGAGCGGGAACTACGCGAGCAGCGGGCCAGGGCGGACCGGGAGGCCCGCGGACGGCGGCGGCTTCGCGCCTTGCTGGCCGCGCTGGCCGGGCTGCTCGTGGTCGCCGTCGCCGCGTCCGGCGTCGCCCTCGACCAGCGTGGCGCCGCCAGGGACTCGGAACGCCGCGCCGAGTCACAGCGGCTCGGCGCCCTGGCGCTGACAGAGCCGGATTTGGACCGCGCGCTCCTGCTCGCCGCCGAGGCTGTGCGCACCGACGACTCGCTGGAGACGCAGGGCGACCTGCTCGCGGTGCTCGCGCGCAGCCCCGACGCGATTGGGCAGGTACGCGGCGATGGCGACCGGCTGCTTACCGTCGACGCGAGCCGCGACGGCCGCCTTCTCGTCGCTGCGGACAACAGCGGCACCGTCGTCGTGTGGGACGCCGCCACATTGCGGCGGATCGGGGAGCCGTTGCAGGTGGGGGTCTGGTCTCCGGAGGTTGCCATTGCGCCGGACTCCCGAACTCTCGCGGTCGACGACGGCGAGGGGCTTGCCCTGTGGGACCTTGAGCGGCGGTCGCGGATCCGCTCTCTCGATCGCGATACCACCCGAGTAGGCCTCGTCGCCTTCGAGCCGATTCACATGGTCTGGTCCAACGACGGCCGGTACCTCGCGGCGGCCTACAACGACGGGCTGCTGCGGGTGTACGACGCTGCTACGAGCCGAGTCGCCCACGCGGTGAGGGTGGGCAGGCGGGTCGAGGTCGCAGCCGCCGGACCATACATCCTCGCGGCGGCCAGGTCGGCCCACGAGGTGCTCGTCGTGGACCCGGCGGCGGGACGGGTCGTGCGGAAGGTGAAGGTGCCATCGCCCGTCAGCGCGCTCGGGGCTTCCGCCGACGGCAGCCACCTCGGCGTGGGATCCGACGAGGGCGACGTGGTGCTCGCGGACCTGCCGACCGGCATCGTGCGCAAACGGTGGACCGCGCATGCGGCTCCCGTTCTCGCGATCGCCTTCTCGCCCGACGGGCGGCTGCTCGCAACCATGTCCGATGACCGGGACGCCGCCGTGTGGAGCGTTGCCACCGGCGCGCCGGGTGCCACCCTGCACGGCCACAGCGGCAAGGTCCTCACCGGCGTGTTCTCCCCCGACTCGCGCACGCTCTACACCGGCTCGCTCGACGGGACCGTGATCGCGTGGGATGCCACCGGCGACCACGCGTTCGGCAGACGAGCGCTCGCCGGCCAGGTGCCACCCTTGGGCGTCGGCTGGTCCCTGGGCTGGTCCGCCGACGCACACCGGGCCGTCGTGTCATGGGAGGGCCGGGTCCTGACCGCCGACACCTGGACCGGCAGGGTCCGGACCTCCGAGAGGGTGGTCGGTCCGGGGGAGGAGGCCAGACTGACCGTCACCGCGAACGGCGCTGTCGCGTTCCTCGCCGGAACCGACGGCCGGGTCTCCCGCTTCGACGTGTCGACCGGCCGCGTGATGACGACGGCAACGCCGGTGCCCGGACAGTCGCTCTCCGACATCGCGCTCTCACCCGACGGCCGGTACCTCGTCGTGACGGCGTTCCGATTTCGCGAGGGTGACACGCAACCCAGCGCCAGCCCCGTCTACGTACTGGACGCACACACGCTACGGGCCGTCGGCGAGCCGATGGAACCGGGGTTTCCCGCCGCCGCACCCTCCGTCAGCCCGGACGGCGGCTCCGTCGTCTTCGGCTCGCTTGTCGAAGGCGACGGCCGGGTCTCGCTGTGGGACCTGCACGCTCGTCGCGCGCGGTGGACCGCCACCTCAGGAGCCCGGAATGCGTTCGCGACGGCGTTCTCCCCGGACGGGCGCCGCGTCGTCACGGTCACGCAGGACGGGCGGGCAGTCGTCCTCGATGTGGCGTCCGGTCATCGCGTCGCCGGGCCGGTCACGGTGCAACCCGGGTTCGTCCTCTCCGTGGGCTACCGGCCGGACGGCCACGTGATCGTCACCTCGGGCACCGACGGCACCGTTGGGCTGTGGGACGCCGACCGACTGCACCGCATCGGACGCCCGCTCGTCGCCGCTGACAATCTCTGGGTCTACGCGACGTTCTCCTCGGACGGCCGGCGCCTGGTGGCGTTCGACGGGATGGGCAGGAGCACGACGTGGAGCGCGTCGCCCGCCGACTGGCTCCAGCGGGCCTGTTCGGTCGTCCATCGCGACTTCACCCGTGCCGAATGGGCCGAGTATGTGCTCAACCGGCCCTACCGCCACACCTGCATCTGAGGCGAACGAGCGAGCAGCCAGCGCCCCGGCAAGCGCATGTCTCCAAACTGCTGCTGGGTTGCAACCGCGCCACAACAAGGCCGATGCACCGTGACGGCATGACTGCGCGCAGACGCGCGCGGCCCGTGCCCGGAAGGGAACCGTGGGTACCGGCGTCGACGACGTGCCGGCGAGCTAGGCCACGTCGGCTCGCCGAATCCGCGCTCCCAGCCAGCGAACAGGGAAGGGGGAACCATGAGCAGAAAGCTCGCTGTCTTGTCGTTCTTCGTCGGTGCGTGCCTGGCGGTGGATCTGGTAGCCGGGGTGGACCCGGCCCAAGCCACCTATCCGGGTGTGAACGGTCGGCTCGCCATCGGGGTCACGAGTGCCGACGGGAACACCGATGTGTACACGGTGAAGCCTGGCGGCGACGCGTTTCGGCAGCTGACCACGTCGCCGTTGTTCGACGCTTGTCCGGCCTACTCCCCGGACGGGAAGACGATCGCCTTCTGCCGCGGCGCCGGCGCGCGCTTCGAGATCTGGGCGATGAAGGCCAACGGCATGCAGCAGCATCAGGTGACCCACACCGGCGGCCGCGTACTGTTCCCGGACTACTCGCCCGACACTTCGAAGATCGTCTTCTTCGGGCTGCTGCCCGGCGATCTCACGCCCGACATCTTCGTGGTCAACGCGGACGACGGCAGCGGGCTCGTCCGGCTCACCACCGACCCGGGCTTGGACCTGTTCCCGACCTGGTCGCCGGACGGGTCGAAGATCGTCTTCGTCAGCAACCGTACCGGTGTGCTCCAGGTGTGGGTGATGGACGCCGACGGCGGCAACCCGCTGCAGCTCACGAGCGATCCCGCCAACAAGGGTCAGGTTCCGGACTGGAGCCCGGACGGCACGAAGATCGCCTACGAGAGCGACGCCACCGGCGGCGGTGACATCTATGTGATGAACGCCGACGGGAGCGGTCAGACCCGGCTCACCACCGACCCCGCCGCCGAGTTCGGCACGGCCTGGTCTCCGGACGGAACCCAGATCGCCTTCTCCCGGGGACCTGCGGGCGTGTACGTGATGAACGCCGACGGCACCGACCAGCACCCGGTGCATCCGGCCGGGATCAATCAGCTCGTGCCCGCCTGGCAGCCACTTCCAACGGACTCCGACCGATCGTCATGAACCGAGAAGTCTGACCCGACAACGAGTGGGAGATGCAGACAGCTGTGACAGCCGATCGGCCATGCTGTTAAGGACTGGCTGTGATGTCCACGGAGGTCTTCTTGGGCGGTGGCGACACGCGGCTGGTTCGTTCAGGACGAAGGCCTCCGGTTGTGAAGCGGAGATGTGGAGTAACCGCTTCACAGCCAGGAGGTTTTCGTGTCCCACGTTGATGCCCAATTGACCCCGCCTGCACGGCTGCGGTTGGCGCGTCGGGTCGACCCCGGCACAGACGAGTACCTGATGAGAGCCACCACGCGTGCGCACGTAACCGCGCCCGCCAGTGCTGCGTCGTTCAGCCACCGGATCAAAGGACTCATTGACAGACCGTCAAGCACCAAGACTACTAGTACTCCAGCCGGTGCGCCCAGTGATCAGGAGGTGATTGTCCAGCGGTCATGACTTGGTCTGAAGCTCGTCGTCGCCCGCCGGTGCGAGTCCGGTCCGGGTAGTTGCCAGGGAGCCCGGTAGCAGGCTGCCGGCGTCGAGGGGAAACGCTCGGCGTCGAAGCGCAGCGTCGAAAGCCCATGAAGGGGGAGCGACTGGGCGGTCCGTAGCGTGAGCGAAACCTGCCGCGTCGTTAGACATTGAGGGAGAGCCGAGCCGGGCGGTTCACGGTGAAGGCCATGGAAGCGGTGAAGATCCTGGATGGGCAGCCGCGAGGGACTCCCCGGCGTAAGAGGGTGCGGAACGTTCAGATGGTGGCGGCGGGAACTGGGGAGACCCTCCCCGGCCGAAGCGGGCTGCGGTTTTCGTGGACCAGCGTCGTCCTATAACCGGTGAGGAGCCGGGAAGTGGACGGTGCGCCGGGAGGGAGTCGGAGGCGGTCGTAGTACCGATCGAGCCGTGGGACAACACAACCTGCGGTGAGGGAAGGGCCGCTGCTTCGTTCACGCGTATCGACTGGCGAGGAGGGGCCCGGTGAGTGCCGAACATGGCTAGTCCCGCCGCGGTGGGGTCCGATGTGATGGACCCGGTCCGTGCCTTGCAGCATGCGCTTTACCGGGCGGCCAAGGCCGACCCGAAACGGCGGTTTCACGCGCTGCGTGACAAGGTTCACCGCAGGGACGTCATGTGGCGGGCGTGGGTCGCGGTGCGCCGCAACAACGGCGCGCCGGGCATCGATAAGACCACCCTGGAAGCGGTCGAGGAGTACGGGGTTGCCCGGCTGCTCGATGAACTGGTCGATGATCTGAAGGGCGGCAGGTGGCGGCCGTTGCCGGCGCGGCGGGTGTTGATCCCGAAGCCGGGCAGCAGCGAGAAGCGGCCGCTGTCGATCCCGACGGCCATCCGCTGCGTGGGCAGCGGCTGGAGGTGTTGTTCGTCAAGCGTCGGGGCGGGGACTCGGTGTTCGTATGCTCCGGCGGTGTCAGTGGCCAGATGACGGTGCCGTGGTCGTGGACCGATCGTGGTGAGCCGGCCCGGTCGCATCGGTTGTCGGCCCGGGGTCTGGCCGAGCTCGAGGCGCTGACACGCGCAATCCATGGTCGTTGATTGTCATGCCTGGTCACGGCACACTCTTGTGTGATGACAGCCCACAAGAACGATCTCTCGAGCGTGTCGACGAGGGCGCTGCTGGCGCGCCGCCGGCGGCTGGCGTCTCGGCTGGGCGATGTGGAGCAGGTGCTGGCCGGGTCGCTGGTGGAGCAGACACGCCGCTGCGGCAAGCCGGGCTGCCGCTGCGCCGAGGGCGACCCGCACGGCCCGTATGCCTATTTCGCCCCGAGAACGGGCGGTCGGGGTCGGACGAGGTACGTGCCCTCGGGCTTGATCACGGCGGTGCGTGCGCGTCTGGCCCGGGGCGAGCAGGTCGAGACGGCGCTGGCGGAGATCTCGGCGATCAACGCCGAACTGCTGGCCAGGCGAGAACTGACCTAGCCGATGACCGCCGCCACGCCGACCGCCGTGCTGGCCGGGTCTGCACGGATCGAAGCGGTGACGGTGCTGGCCAACATGGCGATGGCGGCGCTGGAAGGCGGCGGTGATGAACGGCGAGACCAAGATCAGCGGTGCCCACCGCGACCGGCTCGCGGTGATCTACCTGCGCCAGTCGTCGATGGCCCAGGTCCGCGAGCACGCCGAGTCGACGACGCGCCAGTACGGCCTGGCCGAGGAGGCGGTCCGGCTGGGCTGGGCCCGCCAGGACGTGCTGGTGATCGACACCGACCTGGGGGTCTCGGGCCGGTGGGGCGTGGCCCGCGCCGGGTTCGCGGAGCTGGTGAGCCGGGTCTGCTCCGGCGAGGTCGGGGCGATCTTCGGGATCGAGATCTCCCGGCTGGCCCGCTCGAATGCCGAGGTGGCGCGGTTGATGGAATTCGCCGTGATCACCGAGACCCTGCTGATCGACGCCGACGGCATCTACGATCCGGCCGATGTCAACGACCGGATGCTGCTGGGGTTGAAGTCCACGATGGGCGAGGTCGAGCTGCATGTGATGGCGCAGCGGCTGCAGGCCAGCAAGAAGGCCGCGGCCGCCCGCGGCGAGCTGCGCACCCCGCTGCCGGTCGGATATGTCCACGACGAGCTCGGCGAAGTGGTCATCGACCCCGATGCCGAGGTCCAGGCCGCGATCCGTGACCTGTTCGCCTCCTTCGTCGCGTGCGGCTCGGCCTACGGCGTGGTCGCCGCGTTCGCCGACCGGCGGTTCCCGCTGCGCGCCTACGGCGGAGCCTGGGCCGGGCAGTTGCGCTGGGGCCGCCTCACCCACGCCCGCGTCGTGGGGATACTGAAGAACCCGTGCTATGCCGGGGCCTACGTGCACGGCCGGTACGCCTCCCACCGCACCGTCGATCCCGATGGCACCGTCCATACCGGACTACTCGAGCGACCCCGCGCCGAGTGGCCCGTGCTGATCAACGATCACCACGCCGGCTACATCACCTGGGGCGACTACCTGGCCAACGGGGCCAAGCTGGCCGCTAATCGCACCAATACCGGGGCGCGGCCACCGCGGGAGGGGTCCGCGCTGTGTCAGGGCATCATCACCTGCGGGTCCTGCGGCAAACCGATGCGCGCCAACTACCACACCGATGCGCGACCCGCCTATGAGTGCTCGCGCCGCGCCGACCGGCTCACCACACCGACCTGCCGGTCCATCGCCGCAGCCACAGTGGACACCGCGGTGGCCGACAGGCTGTTGCAGGCGTTGAATCCCACCGAGGTCGCGCTTGCCCTAGCCGCCGCCGACGAAGTCACCGATCGGCGCCAGCGCGTCAGCCGCGCTGCCGAACTCGCCATCGAACGCGCCCGCTACGAGGCGGATCGGGCCGAACGCGCCTTCCACCAGGTGGAGCCGGAGAACCGGCTGGTCGCACGCACCCTGGAGACCCGATGGGAGACCAAACTCGCCGCCCTGGCCGAAGCCGAGCAGGCACTGCAGACAGCTCGTCACACGCTGCCGCCACTGCCCAGCCGGGCCGAACTGGAGAAGCTGGCCGCCGACCTGCCCGGACTCTGGCAGGCACCCACCACCAGCAACAAGGACCGCAAACGGCTGCTGCGCACCCTCATCGCCGACATCACCCTGTTACCCGAAACCGACCCCGCCAGGGCGCGGATCGGGATCCGCTGGCACACCGGTGCAGCCGATGAACTCGTCGTGGACCGGCCACTGCCACCCGGCCCGGCCAAGCGCAGCCCCTCGCCAGCGGTCGAACTGGTCCGCCAACTCGGCCCGACCACCGACACCCGCGACATGGCCGACAAGCTCAACGCCGCCGGGCTGACCACCGGCCACGGGCGCCCGTTCGACGTCACGGCCGTCCAGTGGATCCGGCACGCCTACCGCATCCCCGCCCCGGACCCCTACGCCGATGCAGAGATCAGCGTCGCCGACGCCGCCGCCCGGCTCGGCTGCAGCACCGGCGTCGTCTACGACTGGATCAAGACCGGCAAGCTCACCGCACGCCGCGGAGCCGGCAACCGACTCTGCATCCCCTGGACCGAACAAGCCGAGGTCGACTGCCGTCGCCGCATCACCGAATCCGGGCACCTCAACCCCGCAACCCGACGCACCAAGCCCCGCATCCGAGCCTGACCTCGCCAAAACGTCAGTGCCACCAGGCACGATGTCCCTCAACCAAGGTTCACCAGCACAGTCCACACCCGACGGAAAGATCCCGACACACGATTGCAGGAGGGGCAGTATGAAATATCCGTCCCGACGGTTCGTGACCGGATCGTGCAGGCGGCGTTGAAGATAGTGCTGCAGCCGATCTTCGAGGCTGACTTCTTGCCGTGCAGCTTCGGGTTCCGCCCGAGACGGTCGGCGCACGATGTCCTGCAGGTGCTCATTGACGAGTCCTGGCGGGGCCGCAGATGGGTGGTCGAGACGGACATCGCCGACTGCTTTTCGGCGATTCCGCACGAGAAGTTGATGCAGGCGGTGCAGGAACGCGTCTGCGACCAGGCCGTCCTC
>WNGB01005346.1_pt1 | contig 19470 bp, 9 predicted proteins | sample 5400681 | NCBI WGS metagenome assembly WNGB01 (sample SAMN13153367, study PRJNA577476) | soil metagenome | isolation source: 115 cm soil or saprolite under grassland replicate 2 | place: USA:California | collected 2016-06-15
TCCGCCGTGGTGTCCGCGTCGCCGCCGCTGGTGTGCAGCGAGTCGGTCGGGCCCTGCCACTCCGTTTGGCCGGGCGACGCCGGGTCTTGCGTCGGGTCGTCGATCTTCGCGCCGTAGCGCTTGCCGTTCGAGGCGGTGACGACGTCGCCCTTGTGGTAGTGGACGTTTGGATCCGCGTTCGTCGCGGTCGCCAGGCTCCACGCGCCGCGGTCGGGCCCGCTGTCGGCGTCGTTGTAGCTCCTATTCGTCGTGGTTCCGACCGTCCAGACGGAGACGGAGCCCGCGGCGCCCACAAACCCCGCGCCGATGCTGACCGCGTACGTGTTGATGTCCCTGATGGCAAGGGCGTACACGTCGATGTCGGCCTTCGCCTTGACGATCGCGTGCGACCCGATCGCGGCCTTGGTTGTCGTCTGCGCGACGCCGACGTCGATGCCGCCGGCGACGCCCACGAAGCCGCCGGCCGCGCCGCCGCCGATCGTCAGCGTGTGGGTGAAGTCGCGCGCGTTGACGTTGACGCTCTGGTTGCCGCTCGAGGTCGACGCGGTGTTGATCGAGGCGTCGGCGTCGATGTACGCGTAGGTCGTCGCGGTGATGAGCGTGACGCCGATCCCGCCCGCGACGCCGACGAACCCGCCGCCCACGGCGATCGCGAGGCCGAACATGTCCTCGCTCGACGTCGCCTGCACGGCGAGGCCGTGGAAGCTCCCGAGCTCGCCGAACTTCTTGCCGTTGATGTTTCCATTCGAGATCGAGTCGATGCCGTAGTCGCCGGGCATCCAGGCAGCGCCCTCGGCCTTGGCGTCGACGCTGCTGAGCTGGCCGATGTAGGCGCGCGTGTCCTTGTCGATCGAGGTGACGCCGACGCCCATGCCGACGCCGACGAAGCCGCCCGAGAGACCGCCAGCGACGACGATCGTCTTCGTCTCGTCGCGCGCATTGAAGATGACGTTGTTGCCGGCCACGATGGTGACGCTCGAGCCGGTGCCTGCGTTGTCGTGCACCTTCAGCACGATCACGGAAACCGCGCCTGCGACACCGACGACACCGCCGCCACCGGCGATCGTGAAGGACACGATCGTGTTCTTGCCGTTCGCCATCACGACGACGTCCTTCGCGGCGTGCACCTCGGCGGACTCGTCGATCAGCGAATCGGAATTCAGCGTCACGACGCCGACGGTCACGCCGGCGCCGACGCCTACTGTCCCGCCCGCGATCGAGACGGTCACCATCAGGGCGTGGAAGACGTTGCCGGAGGCGACGAGCACGGACTGGCCGGCCGCCGGGCTCCCGGTCGTGTTGATCTTCGCGTGCTTCCCGATCGTCGCCGACGTGTCGGCATGGACGATGTTCACGTTGCCGGTTACACCCACGCTCGCGCCGCCCGAAACAGCTGCGCTCACGCCGACGCCGAGGATGTCGTCGCTGTTGGTGGCCGTCACCGCGACGCCCTTGAAGCCGGAGGACTTGTTCGGCTCGCTGATCGTGTGGATGCCGGTCGTCTCGGAGGCGTCGCCGCTGGGCAGGTTGCCGTTCTTGACGAGGCTGTGGGCCCGGCCGGACGCCTGGCTGGCGTCAAGGGTGATCTCGCTGCCGCCCTTCTCGTGCGCGAGCTTGTACGAGTCGCCGCCGACGTGGATCGCGTAGTACGTCCCGCCGTCCTCGAGGCCGCCGATCGGCTTGCCGCCGCCGGAGCTGTAGATCAGCTGGTCGTCGGTGCTGGCGCCGATGCTGTACGGGAGGTTGATCGTGTTGCCCGTCACGTCGCTGCCGTTCTTGGGATTGAAGTACTGGGACTTCGTGTCGGAGCGGACCCCCGCCGAGTTCGTCGGCACGAGGCGGTGGGACTCGCCGGTGGCGACGCCGCCGTTCAGGGTGATGAAGCTCTGCGCCGTGAAGGTCTGGCAGTTCCTCGGGTCTGACGCGCTGCCGACCGCCTTGCAGTAGCTGTCGGCCAGCTTGACCTCGTGGTCGCTGACGACGTGGACGAAGTAGTCCTCGGTGTTGGCCAGGCCGCCGATGCTCGTGCCGCCGCCGTTGTCGTAGACGACCTGCTGACCCTCGCTAAACCCATGCTTGTAGCCGAGGTCGAGCGTCTCGCCGGTGCCGCCTTCGACGGCGCCGCCGGTGAAGCGGGTGTCGACTGTCGTGACGTCGAACGTGCCGGTGCTGACGTCGAGGCCGCTGCCGCCGCCGTCCGCGCTGACCTCCGAGTAGTCGTTGATGTACGCCTGTGTCGTCTTCGTGACGATCGGGATCGCTGCCGCCCCACCGATCGCTGCGCTGCCCGACGCGGAGATGTTGCCCGCGATCAGGTTCAGCTTGGTCGTGTCGGCGGCATTCACCCGCGCCGTGCCGCCGATCCGCACGGTCGAGGCATCGATGGCCGAGCCGCCGTCGACGAAGGCCAGCGTCGTCGGGTTGATCACCGAAACGCCGGCGTTCACGGAGACGGCGACGGTCCCACCCACGGTGCCGCCGACCGCGATGGAGAGGAGATCCTCCTTCGACATCGCATCGATCTTCGCGTCGCCGAGCGCCTTCGCCGTCACCTTCTGCCCGATCGAGGCCTCCGTGTCCTTGTTCATGACCTCGACGTCGACGCCGACGCCGACACCGGCGCTGCCGCCGATCGCCAGCGCGCCTGCGATGCCGAGCACCGTCGTCTCGTTCTTTGCCCTGATCTCGATGCTCTGGCCTGCGAGAGCGCCGGAGTTGTTGCTGTTGATGGTGGCGCCCTTGTCGACGTGCGCCTTCGTGTGGTTGTTCAAGACGTCGACCACGATCGAGCCGGCGATCCCGACGGAGTCGCCGCCGCCGCCGCCGATCGAGATGAGCTTGAGGTTCTCGGTCTGCGTCGCGTGCAGCTTCAGGCCCGTGCTGCCCTTCGCCTCGATGCTCGCGTTCTGGCCGATCCCGGCGTCGACGCGGCCGTGGCGGTCGAGCACGGCCAGGGCGATCGCGATACCGGCGGACGAGGCGCTGATCGCCAGGCCGCCCGCGAGCTCGACGAGCGTGAAGGTGTCAGTGGCCTCGATCGTCATGTCGGCCCCGGAGTGGAGCGTGCCGGCGACCGAGGCGGCCGCAACGGCGTGGTCGACGTCGTCGGTGCCCTCGTTGACGACGATGACGATGAACGATCCGACGAACGCGGCGTCGGATGTCGAGCCGGCCGCTTGCACCGCCGCGTAGAAGAGATCCTCGGTCGACGTCGCCGTCACGTTGACGTTGCCCTTTGCCGAGCCGTTGACGTCGCCGACCGTCGCGTGAACGTGCTTCGTGATGACGTCGACGATGATTCCGGCGCCGAAGCCGACGCCACCTGCGGTCAGGCTCAGCGTCCCGGCGATGTCGAGCATGTGCGTGGTGTCGGTCGCCGTCACGTCGAGCGTCTGTGCGCTGGTCGGCGCCGCCCACGCGCCGTCCGGGTGCTTGTTGATCTCCGTCCCGCCCGCGATGGAAGCGGTCGTGGTGATCGTGAGGATCTCGACGAGGATCGAGCCTGTCACCGCCGCACCGCCGCCCGACGCACCGCCGCCCACGGCCACCGACGTGATGCTCGGGAGGATCCCGTCGAGGAAGCCGATCCCCGTGTTGATCGCGGTCTTCTCGAGCGACGACGTCGCCGTCACGGCGATGCCGCCGAGAGCATCGAGGTGCGTAATGTGCGACGAATCGTCGGAGTCGACGAACGCCTTCGTCGTGACGTCCGGCATGACCGTCACGGCGACGGCGCCGCCGACGGCCGGGCTGCTGCCGCTGAAGTTGCCGGCCGCGGCGATCGCGAGGTTCTGCAGGCCGATCTTGTTCGTCGCGTTGACGCCGATGCCGGCCGACGAAGTGACGTGCGCCCCTGCGCCGATCGACGCCTCGGTGTCGAAGCTCAGGACCTGGATGGCGGCCGAGCCGGCGATGCTCGTGCTGGACTTGCCGCCCGCAGCCGCGAAGCCCCAGATGGTGAAGTCGTTTTCGTGGCCTGCGGGGATGATCGCCTCGACGGTGACGCCGGCGCCCTGAACGACAGCGTCCTGTCCGACGGACGCAGTGTTCGTCATGTCCTCGACGTTGAGGCCGACCGCCGCGCCGATCTCGGTGCTGCCGCTCATGTCGAAGGCGATGCCGGTGGCCTTCGCCGCAGCGTCGCTGTCGTTCGTGGCGCTGACCTTGACCAGCCCGCTCGTGCCGGTGACGTGTGCGCCGGCGCCGATGCTCGCGGAGTTCGTCGTGACCGTCCAGTTGACCGCGATGGCGGCCGCGATGCCGACGTTGCCGCTGTTGCCGCCCGTCTGGCCTGACGTCTGGCCGTTCGCCTGCGAGGTGCTGTCGTTGGCCTTCGGCAGCGTGCCCGCTTTGCCCGTCGTGTTCGGGTTGTTGTCGACCTGCTGCTGCGACTTGCTGTCGGCGTCGGAGTCGCTGCTGTCGTTGCCCTTCGCGCTCGCATCAGAGCGGGCCGCGCTGTTCATCGTCGAGGTGGCGCCGATCGTGACGGCGCTCGCCGTGAGGTCCCGTGCAACCTCTGCGGTCGTCGTCCAGTTGAGGACGATGTTCAGCGAGATGTCGGCACCGACGGACACGCTGCTGCCGGCGGCCTCGGCCTTCGCCGTCGTCTTCGAGAGGTCGCCCGTGTGCGTCGCGCTGATCGTCGCTGCGCCGCTCGCACTCAAGCTCGTGCCCGATGTGCCGAGGCGAGCCGTGACCGCGTCGTCCTTGTCGATGACGAGCGCCACCGCCGGCGAGATCGACGTGGAGCCCTTGCTGCCGGCCTCGACGGTCGTCTCGACGACGCGCGTCCCAATCGCCGTAACCGACACAGTCGACCCGCTCGTCAGCGTCAGGCCGGCGCTGTCCTCGGCCTCGGCGCGAACCACGGACGGGGTGAGCACGTTGATCGAGACGGCCGCGCCGACACCGACCGAGCTGCCGCCGCCCTCTTCCTTGCCGCTCGCGTTCGCCACATCCTTCTCGTCACTGACGGCGTTGAGCGTGAGCGCCCCGCCCGTCGACGTCGCGTTCGCGCCGTTGGCGACGACCGCTTCCGTGTGGTTCACGACGATGTTCAGCGCGAGCGCGCCGGCAACGCCGACGTCCGATGCCTTGCTCGCGCCCGCGAACGCGTCGGCCTTGATCAGGTGCTGGGTGTTCCCGGAGACGTTCCGCATCGTCGCCTCGACGTCCAGGCCGACCGAGTTGGTCGTCGCGGAGCCGGTGCTCGCGCGGTTGGTGATGTCCACGGAGTTGACCGCGACGCCCGCGCCGACGCCCACGCTCGCGTCGACAGCCGTGTCACCCTTCGCCTTCGCGCTCGCATCCGTGTTCGCCGAGGTCTTGAGCGTCAGCGCGCCATTGTCGGAGCGAACGGTCGATCCGTTGCGGAGCGTCGCCGTCGAGGCCGTCGTGATGACGTTGATCGCGAACGCGCCGGCGACGCTGAGCGACGCTCCGCTGTTCTCGCTCGACGCGGCCTTCGGTGTGTCGGACTTCGATGTGCTCTTGCCGGTGTTTGTCTGCTGCGTGTCCTTCCCCTGCTGAAGGTTCTTGTCGGCCTTCTGGTTGACGTTCTCGCCGTCCTTCTTCGCTCCCTTCGCAGCCGCGTCGGCTTCGCTCGTGGACGAGACGTTGCCGTCGGCCTGGAAGCTGATCGGGCCTGCGGCGTGGAGGCTGCGCCGGCTACTCGAGTCGCTCGAGGCGTCGATGATCGCCAGCGCCAGCGACAGCGCGATGCCGACGTTGGTGCCGCTTCCGGCAGTGACCGCACCCTTGGCCGTCGTGGTCGCGGTCACCGACTGATCGGCCTTTGCGTCGATCTTGCCGGTGAGGCCCGCAGCGGGATGCACGGCGCCGAGCGAAGCGCCCCGGCCGAGTGAGGCCTTCGTGAAGAGGTTCGCGATGACGATCGCGACGTTCGGGTTGATGGCCACGCTGGCGTCGCCTGCGCCGCCTTCTGCCGTCGTCGTGAGGGTTTCCTTCTGCGTCGCGGAGATCGTGATGTCGTGAGCTCCGGACACGATGGGCCCGTGCGCGACCGCGGTGCCGTCCGAAACTACAAAGTCCACCGCGTCGGCTGCATCTTCGAGCCCGGCTTGAGTCGTGTCGTTGACCAGGTTGATCGAAACGGAGGCGCCGATTCCGACGGTTCCCCCGCCACCTTCCTGATCTGCCTTCGTAATCGCCTTGTTCTCGGCCGTCGAGGTGGCCTTGAAGGCGATGTCGCCGGTTCCTGTCACGATCACCGACGGCGGTCCGCGGCTCGGATGGGCGTGAATCAGTGCAAGCGTCTTCACGTCGACGATGTTCACTGCGACAGAGCCGGCCACGCCGATGGTTCCTCCGCCGCCGGCCCCTGAGGTCGCGTTGGCCTCGAAGACGTGCTTGTTCGCCGTCGCGGCGCCACAGATCGTCGCCATTCCCGCGCACAGGCTCAGGCCGCCGCTCGAAACGATGTTGGCAGCGGCGTCGATGCTCGCCTCGTTTGTCACCTTCACCAGGTTGAGAGCAACCGCGGCGCCGATCGTCGCGGTGCCGCCGTTCGCCGCCTTTCCGTCAGCCGTGGCGCTCGCGTCGGAGTCGGCCTTGCTGAGCAGGCTGATCAAGCCGCCCGTCGACGTCACCGTGATGGAGCCGCTGTCAATGCCGATGTGCGCGAGCGCGCGAGACGTCGCCATGTTGAAGACGATCGCGGCGCCGACGCTCACGGACGACCCGTTGCCGCCCTCGCCCGTGCCGTTCTTCGGAGTGCTCCCGGCGCTCGGATCCTTCGACTTGCTCTTGCCGAGGTTCAGCTGGGAGTCGCCCTTCTGGTTCGAGTTCTTGCCGGACGCGTCGCCGCCCTCGCCCTTGGCTCCCTTCGAGCTCGCGGTAGCCGTGGTGGTGACCGTCGACGTACCGAACGCCTTGAGGTTGATGTCGCCGGCGCTCGTCAAGCTGCGCTTGATCAACGCGTCGACGAGGTGGTTCGCAAACGCGATCGTGATCGCAGCACCGATGCCGACGTTGCCTCCGGAACTCGCCCCGGTTGCCGTCGAGGTGACCGAAGCGGTCTGCATTGCTGTCGCATCGAGCTTTCCGGAGAGCGAGAGCAGGCTGCCGGTGCCGATCGTCGCGTCCGTCGTGAGGTTCGAGATAGAGACGGCGGCGCTGAAGCCGATGCTGAGGCTCGAGCTGCTGCCGCCCGGATCCTGGCCGCCCTTGGCGGTCGTCGTCATCGAGTCTGTGCCCGTGGCGGTCAGCGCCAGGTCGTCGACTCCGTTCAGCACCGCGTTGTCAGCGACCTGGGCGATCGTCGTGTCATCGGCAACGTTCACGGCGACGGACGCGCCAATGCCCGTGCTCCCGCCGGCGCCGTCCGCTTCTGCCTTTGCCGTGTTCGTGAAGCCGGAGACGGCTGAGAGCGTCAGGTCGCCGTTGACCGCGACGGGCTTCGACGGCGTCGCCGGCGCCATCACCTCGGCTGTCGTGTTGGAGACGAGGACGTTCACCGCCAGCGCCCCGGCGAAGGTGAGGCCGCTGGTGCCGCCGGCGCCCGACTTCGCCTCGGCGTTGGTCGTCGAGTTCCCCGCGTTCGGCGCAAGCGCTTCGATCGTGAGGCTCGAGGCGTTCAGGAAGGCGTTGTTCGCGAGGTAGGCATGCGTCGTGAGGATCGTGACGTTGATGCCGACACCGACGCCGACCCCGGGTCCGCCGCTGGCCGGGCTCGCGTCGCCCTTCGCCGACGAGTTGTTCTTCGTCCCGGCGTGGATCTTGTTGTTCGCGCCGAGGTTGAAGGTGTGGGCGGTCGCGTCGTCGGAAGGCGCGATGTACGCGTTTGTCGACGCGATGACCACCGAGACGGCGAAAGCGCCCACGAGCCCGACGTTGCCCTCGGCCGTCTTCGACTGATTGTCAACCTTGCCGGCTGCGCCCTGTGACTGCTTCGAGCTCGAGGCGTCGCTCTTGATCTGAGCGCCGTCGTCGACACTGCCCGAGCAGCCGCCGCCGCTGAGGCCGGTGAACGAGGTGGCCGTGCGCCCACTGTACGAGCAAGTGGCGGTCCCGCCGCCGGACTTGTCGACCGTGAACGAGCCGGTGTCCGTAAAGCCGCCCGTCGTCGCGACGTTGAGAGTGGTTCCCAGGGACTGGCTGCCATCAACCTTGGACGCCGCGTTCTGGCTCGGTGAATTCGTGTTCGTATCGTTGTCCGTCGCGCCGGCGGGCGCCGCCATTCCCGTCGTCGGCCCTGAGTTGTCGGTATCCGCCGATACGATCAGTTTGGAGGCGGTGACCGGGGTGGCGGCCGTGCTGTCGATGAACGCCTCGGAGCTGGTGATCATCACGAGGACGGCGATTGCGGCGCCGGAGCTCGAGAGCGCGGAATCGGCCGTGGAAGTGACGCTCGTCTTCACGTCGGAGGTCAGCCCGACGTCGTGTCCGGCAGCGGCGACGGCACTCGTGCCGGACAGCTGTGTCTTCGCGGTCGCGAGCACAAAGGAGGCCACGACTGAGGAATCCTTCTGCTCGGCCTTCGTCCACTTGCCGAGGAGGCCGGTGTCGTCGTGCGGCGCCGTGGTGCTGCCGACGATGTCGCTGGTCGCCGCGTACTTCTTGCTATCGAACGTATCGGTGACGACGTCGCCCTTCGTGTAGTTCGAGCCGGAAACCCAATTGCCCTTGTCCGGGCCCGCGCCGGCGGTCGCCTTCGCGGTGACGTCGACCGAGCTCGACATCGTCACATTGCCCGAGGCCGTGATCAGCGAGGCGCCGTGGACGTTGACGTTGGCGTGGTACTCGAGGTCGAGCGCCGAATGGCGGAGGCCCGTGTCGCTGCCGTTCTCGACGATGTCCTTGCGGACGATGGAGTCAGCCGCGACGGCGCCGGTGCAACCCGAGACGCCGGTGAACTGGAAGATGCCCGTCCCGTAGTTCGCGGTCCGGCCGGTGTACGTGCAGGTAGTCTGCGTGCCGGCGACGATTGCCGTGAACGTTCCATCGTTCGGGAATGCCTCGACGGATACAACATTGAGCGTGTCGCCGGAGCCCGTCAGCGTCTGCGCACCCGACGCCGTCGTCCGCAGCGAGCCGGCGAACGCGGTCAGGTTGATCGTGCCGCCGATCAGCTGCGCGGAGCCCGCGGCGATCCAAGCGCCGTTGTTATGCGGTTGGTTCCCGCCGCTCGTTGTCGTCAGCGCCCTGTACTGATTGCCGTCGAACGGGTCGACGACGACGTCGCCGGCGTCATAGCTGTCACCCGAGTCCCATTCACCCTCGTCGGTGCTGATGTCGATCAGCGCGGTGGCGCCGAGCACCGGGATGGTGGTGGTGATGCCGACAAGGCTCAGCCCGTTGTCCTTCGTGATGGCGTTGAAGTTGATGCTTCCGGTGCCGACGTCGATCGTCACACCGGCGTTCACTTTGATCGTCTCGGCGTTGACGGTCAGGCTCGAGTTCGGGACCACGTAGTTGCCGACGAACTCGACTTTGTCAATTCCTAGACCGCCGTTGATCGTGACCGAGGTCGTGCCTGAAATCTGGAAGTAATGCAGCTCGGCGATCTCGGGGAACGCGAACGGCCCCGCGAAGTTCTGCACGAAGATGTTGCCGGCGGGGCATGCGGGACTCGAGAATGGGAAGTCGGCCGTCGAGTTCGGACAAGTTCCGACCCGGAGGACGTCCTTGTCGAGCACTTCCGTGTTCCCGCCGAGGTCGGCGCCGTTTATGACGACGGTCGCCGACACGATGGCGACGGGCTCGAGGCCCACATAAGTAATCGTCGTTCCGTCCGCGACGATCGTTCCGGAATCAGGTCCGCTCGGACTGCTGATCACGGATGTCGCCACGACCGCAAGCGTGTCGTATCCGCCGTTGCCGCCGTCGTAGCTGATGCCGACGTTGGCCGGGATACCCGCGGCATCGACACTGAGCGTGTCGTTTCGGTCAGGCGCTCCGACGACGCTGATGCTGGTGACGTCCGCCAGAGTGTGCGACTCCGTCACGCCGTTGACAGTGACCGTGAGGTTCGAACCATCGCTCGAGAGCGAGATCGTGTGGTCGGCGTCGTCGGATGCGTCGATGACGAGCTCGCCCGGCGGGCCGCGGGCGTCGCTGCTGATCTCGGTACCCGTCGGCTCGGAGTCGGCCGCAGGACCCGCGACCGACGCGTCCTGGTCGGTCGCGCTCAACGCAGAGGCATCCGTCGCATCACCGGTGGGGGTGTCGGTCGAGCCGGACGCGCTGCTACTCAACGAGATCTGCGCCTGGTCGGGAGCAGGCGCAGACACTGCGGAGCCGTCCTGGCTCCCACTCGTCTCGCTGCTCACGGTCGGCGCGTCGGGTGTGACAGAAGACTCCGAAACGACAACCGACGCGTCGGGCGCGTCGGTCGTGGTCGGAGCGGAAGGCGTATCGATGGTGGTGGCGACGGGCGTCACCTGCGCAGTCAGGTCGGGGGCGGACTCCTCGATCGTCGAGGGGTCCCCCGCACCGGCGCCGCTCGAGGAGATCGAGCCGTGGCTCGCGGTCAGCCACCGTCGTGGTTGCGGCGACTGCGTCGTGGTCGGCGCGGTCGAGGCCGGCGCCCAGCCGTCGTCGCTCGTCGCCGCCGCGGCGGTCTCGTTCGTCGCGGTTGCCGCCGTCGTGTCGGTCGGCGGCGTTGCCTGCGCGCCGGATGCGCCGGCGAGCGAGGGCATTGCCGGAATCGTCCCGATCGAGTCTTCGTAGACCGGGAGGTTCGCGTCGTCGGCTTTCGGCTGCGGCGGCGCGGGTCGAGTCGTGTACGCGTTCGTCACGACCGCGACGGTCTGCGACGCATGACCGGCGCCGGCAGAAGAAGCGCCCGACTGTGCGGGCGCTATCTGGTGAACGTTCGGGGCCGGCGGAACCGACTGAGGGGTGGCGGTAATCGTCGGAACCGCAAGCGCGGGGAACTCGAGGGTCGGAGCTGAAAGCTCGCGGAGGGGCGAGATCGTGCCGCCGGTGCCGGCGGCGAGGGTGGCCGCGACCGGGACGACGTAACTGATCGCAAGCGAGAAGGCACCGAGCGCAACCAGCCACAGCGCCGTGCTCCGGCGACGGAGGGCAAGAAGGCTAAAGCGGTCTGCTGCAAGCGAACTGCAGTGCGAACCGTATGAAGTGATGCCCCGGCTCCCCTCGATACCGTGGCCCCCCTCCGGGCCACATCGTGCAAGAGCCTGCCACTCGCAACGCGAGCGTTCAATAGTCCGAACGGCCTATCTTTAGAAATCCGAAAGCTGCGAACTGGTGAACGTCGCGAGTTATGTCGTCGAACAAATGCAGGAGGCGACGTGTGTCACCTTTCGCATGTTCAAGCGGGGAAGCTCCCCAGGTTGGACTCGAACCAACAACCCTCCGGTTAACAGCCGGATGCTCTGCCAATTGAGCTACTGGGGAACGCGCGCGCGTCAGTGTAGCCGCTGAGCCGCGAATCGACCTCCTGAAGAAAAGCCGGATCGTGAGCCTGCGACCGTGCGCGGAGCGTCGCCTCGAGACCGGCGCGAATCTCGCCGAGGATTGCGTCCAGCGGCACGTCCCCCGCCGCCTCGTCGACGACGAACAGCTTGCGCGTCTCGGGCTCGGCACCCCAGGCGGCGTGAAACGCGACCAGGTTGCGCCACGCATATGCCGGCCAGACGGGCAGCACGCAGACCTGGTGCGATGCGGGCTCGAGCTCCTGGGCGACACCCGTCGCCACGTCGCGCTCGGCGAACAGCGGCTGCGCATCGCCGGCCGGCACGAGGTCGAGCTCGCCGTTCTCGTCGAGCTCGCCGATCGCGTAGAGGGGGTGCCCCCCGGACGAGGATCCAAGAGCGAGCGCGGCTTCGAGCTCCGCCCGCTGCGTCTCGGCCGGGCGACGACCCGTCAGCAGCCGGTGCGCGTGCTGCCGGGTGACGCCGAGCTGCCCGGCCAGATCGGTGACCGACAACCCCTTGCGCCGTAGCAATGCCTGCCAGACCTCGGATTCATCGCGCATGGGCGACGATGGTAACCACAATTTTACGAGTTACGAGCGTAACCTCAGCGCGAGATCGCCTGTGCTGAGGCCAGTTGCTCGACCGCAGCGAGGATCCGGGCGAGCGTCGCCTGCAGCTCGAGCGTTCTCGCCGGCTCTGCCTCCGCGAGCTCGCGGCGGATGTGCCGTTCGCGCAGGCGCAGGAGGAGCTCTTCGGCCGTACGCTCGTCGATCCCTTCGGCGGCCGCGCGCGCATCGAGCTCCGGATCGAGCTCGCCGCCGCTGAGCAGCTGCTCGCGGAGGCGGCGATGCTCGTCCGAGTCGAAGTGCTCCGGCCCGAGCTCGGCGAGCACCGTGGTGAGCGAGCGGTGGGCGGCGACACCAGCCAGCGCGTTCCGCTCGAGCCGCTCCCCGGCATCGAGCAGTCGCGGCGAGATGCGACCCGTCGACGAGGCGGCGGCGCGGGGAGCGAGCCCGGCCTGCGTCTCCTTCGGCAGGTCGAGCTTGTCGGCCGCGAAGCGAATCGCATCCTGGCGTTCCGGCGAATCCTCGAAGCGGCCGAGCACCTCGCGCACCCGCACGAACGCCTCCTGGCGGTCCGCGGCGCGCTCGATCTCGAGCCGCACGCGATAGCCCAGATAACTCTCGGCGGTGCCGAGCCGCCGCTCGAATCCTTCGGCGAGATCGGCGGGATCGAAGCCTGCCGGCAGTGCGACGACGTGAACGTCGAGGCCCTGGGCGGCGGCGAGCTCCATGCCGCGCAGCGTCGCCGCTTCACCAGCCGCGTCGCCGTCGAAGCACAGCCAGACGCGGTTCGTCAAACGGCTGAGCTCCTTGAGCTGGCGTTCGGTCAGCGCGGTCCCCATCGGTGCGACGACCGGCTCGATTCCAGCCTGCCGCAACGCGAGCACGTCCGGGTTTCCCTCCACGACCACGGCTCGCTCCTGCTTGGCGATCGCGGCGCGTCCACGGTCGAGCCCGTACAACAGGTCGCCCTTGCGGAACAGCTCGCCTTCGGGTGAGTTCACGTACTTCGCGCGCAGGGGATCGTCCTCGTGCAGCTTGCGCGCCTGGAATCCGAGCACGCGGCCACGAGCATCGCCGAGCGGAAACACCAGACGCCTGGAGAAGTAGTCGTTGCCGCGCCGATTGACCAGGCCGGCCGCAACGAGCTCCTCGCGGGTGAAGCCGCGCTCGAGCGCCTTGCGCGTGAGCGTCGTTCCGCCGAGCGCAAGCCCGAGCCGGTATTCGCGGCAGACTTCTTCGCCGAGACCGCGGCCGGCGAGATAGTCGCGCGCGAGCGATCCCGCCTGCGAGTCCCAGAGGTAGCGCTCGTAGAACGACGCGGCCGCGTCGAGCAGCTCGAGCAGGCGCTCGCGGCGGCGACGCCGCGCATCCTGTTGCGGTGTCGTCTCTTCGTATTCGATCTGCAGGTTGAACCGGTCTGCCAGCCATTCGATCGCCCCGGCGAAGTCGAGCTGCTCGGTCTCGCGGACGAACGTGATCAGGTCGCCCTTCGCCCCGCAGCCGAAGCAGTAGTAGAGCTTGTCCGTCGCGTTGACGGAGAAGCTCGGCGTGCGCTCTTCGTGGAACGGACAGCGGCCGAGGTAACGCCCGCCCGTCTTGCGCAACGGTGTCCGTGTCGAGACGACCGCGACCATGTCGGCCACGGCCTTGACCTCGTCGACAGAGGAGTCCTTGATCCGCGCCACTAGCCGAGCTCGGCGACGTAGGTGAGCGCGAAGCGGTCGGTCATGCCGGCGATGAAGTCGACGATCTGCTCCGGCTCGTCTCCGCGTGCCGCGAGCTGGTCGAAGATGCGCCGGATCGCAGTGCGGGCGCGTTCCTGCTCGAGTCGGGCGTGCGGCCCGAGATAGACGCGCTCGAACATGAACGAGCGCAGCGCGAGCATCGCCTCGCCGATCTCCGGGCTCTGCACGATGTCGCCCGCTGCCTGCGAGCTCTCGACGAGGTCGTGGACGAGGGCGTCGATGCGGTCGGAGCCGCGTTCCCCAAGCAGCGCAACCTCCTCCTGCGGCAGGTCGAACGGGTCGAGGATCCCGAAGCGCACGGCGTCGTCGATGTCGTGGTTGATGTAGGCGACGCGGTCGACGATCCGGACGATCTTGCCCTCGAGCGTGGCCGGCTCGCGCTCGCCGGTGTGGGTGAGGATCCCGTCCCGCACCTCGGCCGTCAGGTTCAACGACTCGGCGATCTGCAGCGAATGCTCGTTGTGGCGGAAGCGGCGGCCGAAGTGCGCTTGCAGCGCCTGGTCGAGCGCCTCTTCGCCGGCGTGCCCGAACGGCGGATGCCCCATATCGTGGCCGAGCCCGACCGCCTCGACGAGGTCCTCGTTGAGCCGGAGCGCGCGCGCGACGCCACGGGCGATTGCGGTCGTCTCGAGCGTGTGCGTCATGCGCGTTCGGTAGTGGTCGCCGGCCGGGTCGATGAAGACCTGCGTCTTGCCCTTCAGCCGCCGGAAGGGCTTCGAGTGCAGGATCCGGTCGCGGTCGCGCTGGAACGGCGTCCGCAGGCGGCAAACGTCCTCGTCGCGGAGCCGGCCGCGCGTTTCGTAGGAGCGCACGGCGAGCGGCGAGAGCCACCGCTCCTCGTGTTCGCGGACCTGCGCCTCGAAGGCGTCCGCCACCGTTCCGGCGAGTTCGGGCATGCGTTCCAGGCTAGATGATGATCGGGACGGTTCCCCCGTCGGCACTCCAGGCGGAACCAGTCACGTAGGAAGCACGCTCCGAGCACAGAAAACAGATGACGGCGGCGATCTCCTCGGGCTCGGCGAGGCGGCCCAGGGGCCGGCCTGCACCAACCGCTTCTAATACTTCTACGCGCGTCTTATTAGAGCGCGCCGCTTGCTGGTCTGCGAGACCGCCCTCGGCGAGCCACGCATCGGTGGCGGTCGGGCCCGGCGCGACTGCATTGCACCTGATCCCGTCCTTGGCGTACAGGTCGGCGACGAGCCGCGAAAGGGAGAGAACCGCCGCTTTCGTCACGGAGTAGTTCGGCATCCCGGTCGAGGGCCGCTTCCCGGCCGTCGACGAGACGTTGACGATCACGCCCCGCTTGCTCTCGCGCATCGCAGGCAGAGCGGCTCGAATGCAGCGGACGTAGCTCATCACGTTGAGCTGCCACATCGAGTCCCACTGCTCGTCGGTGAGCGCATCGAATGGGACCTGGTAGGCCTCCCCCACGTTGTTGATCAGGCAGTCCACCGGCCCGACCGCGGACACGAGCCGTTCCGGCGCCTCGGGATCCGCGAGATCGGCGGCGACGCCCAGCGCCGCGCCGCTCTCGGCCTTTGCCCGCTCCACCCGCTCGGGGTCCCGGCCGGTGACCGCGACGCGCGCTCCTTCGGCGGAAAGCAGCTTCGCCGTCTCGAGGCCGATGCCGGAGGTCGAGCCGGTGACGAGACAGACGCGGTCGCGCAGGCCGAGATCCATGGGCGGCTAGCCTAGTCCGTCTCGTGACCACCCTCCTCCTCGTGCGCCACGGCGAAACCGATTGGAATCGGGACGGGCGCTGGCAGGGCCACTCCGACACGCACCTGAACGAGGTCGGTCGTGAGCAGGCGCGACGCGTCGCCGGCGAGCTGCGTGACGTCGACGTCGTGTACGCGAGCGATCTGGCCCGTGCGCGTGAGACCGCCGAGGTCATCGCCGGGGCGCTCGGTCTCGATGTGCGCCTCGATCCACGTCTGCGCGAGCGCTCGTTCGGCGCTTGGGAGGGGCTCACCGCGTCAGAGATTGAGTCGGACTTCGCCGACGCGCATGCCCGCTGGCTCGCCGGGGAGGGATCGGGCGCCGACGACGCGGAGCCGTTCGAGGCGTTCGGCGCGCGTGTGGGCGCGTTCCTCGAGGATGCGCTCGGACGGCACCCCGGGGAAACCGTGCTGGTGGTGGGTCACGGTGGCTCGATCCGGGTCATCCACGCGCTTGCGAGCGGGCTCGACTACGTCCGCGACCATCGCTCCATCCCCGGCGTGCCCAACGCCGTCGTGGCCAGATACGCCGCTAGGGACGGAAAACTGGCGCCGATCGACTAGGCCGCGGGCTCGAGCGCAGCTTCTGCCGCGCCCTCGAGCATGGTCGCGGCGACGATCTCGAAAGCCTCGCTCCAGGCGACCTCGAACTCGCTCGTCCACGCGTCATCTGCGACCGCAGCCATCGACGCGATGAGCGCCGTGCCGACGACGGGATAATGCGCGGGCTGCGCGCCGTACGCCACGTGCCGTGCGCCGAGCTCACGGAGCTTCGGCACGATCGCATCGAGATCACGGAGCGATTTGCGGAGCAGCACCAGAGCGCCGAGGAGCATCGTCTTCTGGCGGCGCATGTCCGCGGGGAAGAGCGGCTTCACCGCCGGCGCCGCTGCGAAGAGGCGCGAATAGAACTCGTCCATGAGCTCGTCGCCGCGCGGGGCGACGAGATCGAAACTGGTCTCGAGAGCTTCGAGGTTCAGAGACATCCAGGGCTCCATCCGTTGGGGGTCGTACTCGAGAGCCTCGTGCAAAGGATCGAGGCCGAACAGCGTCCTGGCCACACTCTTGAGGGGCGGTTATCCGAACCATGGCTGCCTGTGCCGCGGCCGGATCTGCCACTCGGGACGGAAAACCGGCGCCGATAGACTGAGTCCCCCAGTGGAGGACTACACCAACAAGTACAAGGGCGAGCAGGTCGAGGTCGCCCTCTTCGGGGGCGAGTACCAGGAAGGCGTCCTGACGGCGTACTGCTACGTCGAGGACGTCGCCCACATCGAGTTGAACGGCCACATCCTCGTCCCGCTGCAGAACATCGCCTCCCTGCACTGTTCGAGCCGCTGCGACGCGCCGGACGACGACTGGCCTCCGCGCGGGCTCGAGCAGGAAGACGGCCAGTAAGCGGCGCCGGTGTTCAGCCGGCTCGTCGCTGTCCGGAACGTCCTCAAGGCTTGGACGCTGCTCGTCGGCGCATGCGCGCTCTTCGCGCTGGTCGGGTGGGGACTGGGCGGATACCGGCTGCTGTCGATCTTCGTCTTCTGCGGCGCGCTGCTCGCCGGGGCGCTCTACTGGTATTCGGATCGCGTCGCGCTCGGGCTGGTGGCCGCACGTGAGCTGCCCGTCGGCGAGTCGCCGGGCCTGCATTCGACCGTCGAGCGGCTCGCCGCAGTCGCCGGTGTCACGAAGCCGCGGCTCTACCTGATGGACGACGGCCTGCCGCGGGCGCTCGCGGTCGGCCGCGGTCCGCGCGGGTCGACGCTCGCGGTCAGCACGGGGCTGCTCGCCGCCGCGACGCCCGCGGAGCTGGAGGCGGTGCTGGCCCACGAGCTCGCGCACGTTCGTCTTCGGGACGTGGTCGTGCAGACGTCGGTGGTCGTGCTCGCAGCGACACTCCTAGAGCTGAGTCGGATCGGCGGCTGGCTGTCGCGGGTGTTGCTGTTCTTCCTCGGTCCGCTTGCGTCGGCGTTCGTCCACCTGCTGCTGTCACCCAAGCGCGAGTTTCTCGCCGATGCGACCGCCGCGGCGATCTGCGGCTCGCCGCATCCGATGGCCGATGCGCTCGTCCGGCTCGACCAGGCCGCGGAGCTCGTCTCGTTCCAGGGCAGTCCCGCAACCGAACCGCTGTACACGGTCAACCCGTTCATGGACGACGGGCTGGCGGCGTTGTTCGTTACGCATCCCCCGGTCGGCGAGCGCGTCCGGCGGTTGCGGGAGCTCGATCCGGACTGGCGCGAGAAACTACGCGCGGCGTGAAGATCCAGGAGGCGGAATACCGGCAGCGGACCTCCGCGCTCGCGACGCATGCGCGTGAGGAGGGGCTCGAAGGCGTCGTGCTCTTCGATCCGGTGTACGTCCTCTACTACGCCGGCTTCGCGTTCGTGCCGACGGAGCGTCCGATGGCATTTGCGCTGAACGCGGACGGCGAGGGCGGCATGCTCGTCCCGCGGCTCGAGCGCGAGCATGCGCAGGCGAATGCTCTGGTCCAGCACGTCGCGGACTATCCCGAGTATCCGTCGGAGACGCACCCCTCCGAGGCGTTGCGGTCCCTGCTGGGCGAGCTGGGCCTAGGTGAACGCTTCGGCGCAGATCACGACGGTTATCCCTGGATCCTCGGCTATCGCGGGCCGTCGCTGACGGAGCTCGTCGGCGTGACTCCGGCGAAGGTGACGGCGTTCGTCGAGGATCAGCTGGCGATCAAGAGCGAGGCGGAGATCGCGTTGATCCGCGAGAGCGCGAAGTGGGGCAACCTCGCGCACATGCTGTTGCAGCGCTACACGCGCCCGGGATTGACCGAGGTCGAGGTCTCGCAGCGCGCCACGCACGAGGCGACCCTGGCGATGCTCGACGCGATCGGGCCGATCTACCGTGCCCAGAATCCGTTCTTCGAGGGGGCGAGCGCCGGCTACCGCGGACAGATCGGCCGGAACGCCGCGATCCCCCATTCGTTGACGGCGAACATCGTGTTTCGCGAGGGCGACGTCCTCGTGACGGGCGCGAGCGCGCCGGTCTGGGGCTACCTGTCGGAGCTCGAGCGCACGATGGTGATCGGCGAGCCTGCCGCTGAGCAACGTGTGATGTTCGACCACATGGTCGCGCTGCAGGACATCGCGTTCGAGAACATCAAGCCGGGCGCGAAGTGCTCGGACGTCGACCGCGCCGTGCGGGCGTACTACGACGAGCACGGCTTGTGGGACTACTGGAAGCACCACGTCGGGCATTGCATCGGGTTGAGGTACCACGAGGGCCCGTTCCTCGACATCGGCGACGACACGGAGATTCGGCCGGGCATGGTGTTCACGGTCGAGCCCGGGCTGTACGCGGCGGGGCTGGGTGGCTTCCGCCATTCCGATACCGTCGCGGTGACGGACGACGGCATCGACTTCCTGACGTACTACCCGAGAGACCTCGAGTCCTTGACGTTGCCGGCGTGAGCGCGCTGTACCCCTTCCTTGCCGTCCGCGACACCGACGCCGCGGTCGTGTTCTACGCGGAGGCGTTCGGTGCCACCGTCCGCGAGCGCTTTGAGGCACCCGACGGCCCCGTCGTCGCGGTGCTCGAGATCGGTGGGATGCCGTTCGGCGTTGCCACGGAGGCACCGAACCTCGGGACGCCGAGCCCGGAATCCGTCGGCGCCACGACCGTGCGCGTGTCGTTGCACGTCGACGATCCGGACGCAGTGGCGACACGCGCGATCGCCGCCGGCGCGACCGAGATGTTCCCCGTCGCCGATCAGCCGTACGGGCTCCGCCAGGGCCGCGTCGTCGACCCGTTCGGCCACCACTGGCTGATCGCGCGCCGACGCACGCACACGCAAACAAACGCCGAGCAGCATGAAGCGAGCCGGCTCCGCCGGCTCGCGTTTCGCGCGAAGCGCCGTAACAAAAGCGAAAGGCCGCGCGAAGCGCGGCCTTTCGGAACTAATCGGCGGCTACCTACTCTCCCGGGAGGTTGCCCTCCGAGTACCATCGGCGCAAGCGGGCTTAACTGCTCTGTTCGGAATGGGAAGAGGTGTTTCCCCGCCGCTATGACCGCCGAAAGTTGTCAG
>WNGB01005213.1_pt1 | contig 19469 bp, 16 predicted proteins | sample 5400681 | NCBI WGS metagenome assembly WNGB01 (sample SAMN13153367, study PRJNA577476) | soil metagenome | isolation source: 115 cm soil or saprolite under grassland replicate 2 | place: USA:California | collected 2016-06-15
AGACGGTCCACGTCCGCCGCGACGGCACCTGTGAGCTGCTCCACGGCGAGAATGTACCGCTGGGCTGGCTGCGCGCCGACGATTACAACGGCTTTACTGTCCCTTTGGAGGTCGATGATCTCTTCTTTTTCTACACCGACGGCATGACCGAGGCCCGCAAGGGCGAGGAAGATTTCGGCGAGGCCCGCCTGACCGGCCTGGTAGGCTCCCTGTACGGGCTCGATCCGAGGGAACTGGTGACCCGGGTCAGCAAGGAAATCCTCGCCTTCTCCGCTCCGCAACCGCCGAACGATGATGTGACCTGTGCCGCCGTGCAGATCCTCGATCCCAATCGGTCGCGCGGGAGCCTGAAGGAGAAACTCGAGATCAGCAGCGACCCGCGGCAGGCGCCGCAGGCGGTCGCTCTGTTGCGCGAACTCTGCCAGAAGAGCCCGGACCTGACCACCTTCACGGAGGATCTGAACCAGCTTCAGCAGGCCGTCAGCGAGGTGCTCAAGTACATCGTCGAGCACGCCTACAGCGGCCAGACGGACCGGCCGATCCGCATCGAGGCCAGCCTGTTCGTGAATCGTTTCACGGTGCGCATCTATCACCGCGGCGAGGACTTCAACTTCACGACGGCCAAGCCCCTGCAGGAGACTCCCCGGCGCGTCGATGCGGCGCAATGCAGCCGATCCACTTACGGCGAGCAGTGCGTGTCCCTCGAAAAGCGGCTGACGCGGTAAGAAGCCGTTTCAAGACCTCTGTTACCAACCCGAAGCGTCAGCGAGGGACAGTGGGGCTAGGAACCCCTCGCTGACGCTTCGGGTTGGTGTGGCACTAACCCGAAGCGTCAGCGAGGGACAGTGGGCCAGGAACCCCTCGCTGACGCTTCGGGTTGGTGTGGCACTAACCCGAAGCGTCAGCGAGGGCCGCATAGCCACGGAGTATTCAAGATGCATCAAGACCCCCTTGGCTATTTTCTGACATGGGTTACCTACGGTACGTGGTTGCCCGGCGATAGCCGTGGGTGGGTCGAATCTCGACATGGTTGGCAGGTTCCTGATCCCATACGTGAGCTAGAAGCCCGTGCCAAGATGACCGAGGACGCCTGCCTGCTCACCCCTGGGCAGCGACAGTCGGTTGAAAAACAGATTGCAGAAACGTGCGCGCATCGCGGTTGGGTGCTCCATGCGGTCAATTGCCGTTCCAATCACGTGCATGTGGTCGTGTCGGCAAGCGTTGATAATCCCAAGAAAATCCGCATCGACTTGAAGGCTTGGGCGACACGTTCGCTCAAGAAAACGTCCGCTCAGGAGCGTGAGAATTGGTGGGCCGAACGTGGGAGCGTTCGCTTTCTCAATAACGAGGAGAACCTGCAAGCTGCCATTCTGTATGTTCGCGATGGACAGCATCAGAAGAGAGAATAATCGGACACCAACCCGAAGCGTCAGCGAGGGACAGAGCAGCAGGCAGCCCTCGCTGACGCTTCGGGTTGGTGCAAGAAACCCGAAGCGTCAGCGAGTTCCCGTTGCTCATCCCGTCACTGGCAGTCAGCATAGACGATGCGAAGGACGCCGTAAGCGGCCGTCGTGTCGTCTACCACGACGTACAGCGTCCTGAAGCGCCCGCTGTCCAGGCAGATCTGAGTAAAATGGTAGAAGGGCGAAGCGGGGTCGGGCCGATTGGCCGGGTCAAGCCGGAAGGCGTCCGGAACCTCCGCGGCCATCTCAATGAGAGCGGTGCAGATGCAGAGTCGGCCACTCCGCGAGAGGGACAGGTTCCGGAGGTAGTCTCGGACGGAATCGGCGTATTCGAGTCCGTAGCGCACGACCGGCCTCCCTGTCAGTCGCCATTCGTCGGTCCCGTGAACAGATCCTCGGGGGTTTCAAAGGTCGTGAAGCGACCGGCGGCAAACTCGTTGTCGGATTCCGCCTTGAGCCGGTCCCAGTCGAGTTTCCTTGGCGGTTGTGATGCCAGGGCCAAGGCTTCGGCGAGGCGGGCACGAAAGGCGCTCTCCTCCTCCTCGTGCCGGCGTAACTCGGCGATGAACTCCCTCGCGGGGGTCTCTTCCGCTCCTGCAAGCTCTTCCAGAAGCCGCCGAAGTTGGAGAAGGTATTCATCCGCAAGGGAGAGGGCTGGGCCGAAGGAATCAACAAACGACTTTGCTTCCATCCCCTTAGCCAAACTGTCCTCAAACTCCTGATGGCCACGGGCACAACTCTCCCGAATCTCGCGGACGACGCCTACCCCGAGTCGGACGGGCTCTCCAAGGTGATCCTTCGCTACAGCCTCTCCCACCGTCCGGAGCAGCTGACGGTGGAGTGTTGGAGTTATGAGAGTCGTCATGGCTGATACCATTCCAGAGTCCGCAGTGAAATGTACCCCTTATAGGCGACAGAGAACGCCCGGGCAAGCGGAAGGCTTTCCGCTCCTACTACTACGCCGCATCCGCAAGAAGCGATTCGACCGTCGCTTTCAGGCGGCTTGCCTGCGATCCGGTCGCCAGCGACTTCTGCGCCTTCGGATCCAGATGCTCCAGCAACTGCTGATAATCGTGATGAGTCTTCGCGTTGGCCAACAGTTCGGTAAGGACTTGCTTGGGAATCAGATGCCCTTCTCTGACCTTGTCCTGCGGAGCCTTCTTTCCGAGCAGGCGATCAAGCACTTCCGGAGCCTCAAAGAACACAGCCTCGATCTCGGGAATGAAAGTAAACACCTTGAACTGCGATGTGAGCGGTAATGTCTCCACCGGGAACTGCCCGCCGGAAGTCAGAGAGCCACTCATCGCAGCAATGGTCAGAGATTGCATTTCAGCGGCAAGCTGGGGATTGAGGGTGTCGGAGTCCATAACCAGCAAGACGGGACCGCCCTCATGGAACAGGATGGTTTGTCCCAGTGCCGCAAGCGAAGCGCGCCCCTGGGCGGCATAAAACTGCGCGTGCTTGGCCAGATCATCTCCCAAGATCGCCCGGATAAGCTGGGCATCGGTCACGCCTTCCACGATGATTTTCAGGCTTGGTGGAGTCATCATACTGCCAAGTCCTTGTAGTTTTGCACGGACTCGATGAGACCGTACTTGCAAAGATGACGATATTTATCCAGCAGCGTTGAAGCAAAACTCTTCTTCTGCAAACAGCCCTCAATGTCCACCCCGGACCATAACAGGATTCGATGCGGGACCGAGAAGCCCACCAGAATCCGCGCAGGCTCGGTAAATCGATCAGCCGTGAAGACGCAGCCAAATGTCGTATCAGGGCGTCTCAGGAGTTGGTTCCGAAGTTTCGCAATCGCCTCGATATCAACCGTCTCCTTGTCCTTGCACTCAATCAGAAACGTGTAGCAGTTCAGGTAGACAAGTCCGTCGATCTGCTCGATCGCCTTTCCACCGGGCGGCACGTCGTAGGGGTACTCCGCCTCCAGCTTGTTGAGTCTGAAGGCCCGAATCACCAGATGCTCAAGCGCTTTCCCCTTATCCCAGCCTGGCGTATTGCCGGCCTTGATCTGGCCCCAAAGCGCGTTCAGCTCCTTCCATGACATCTTCTCGGCACGCTTGATATATTCGAGATCCCTCTCGCTCGGTTTGGCCACGGCACTCTTGCTCCTCTGGGTCCGTTGCCCATTTTCCCCCTTCCTACCATCCTCCCGCCACGCCCGTTTCGGGTCAAGGCGACTTCAACCTTTCTCTGCTGCCCCACTCGCCCCTTCCCCTCGTCGCAGGAAGCACCTGCGGTATACGATTGTTACCGTCAACTCGCGAACGCTTCCTGCCGGGCGTTCGGGCTGCGCCTCCCTGAAGCTGTCGTGCGCGCGCGGGCTGACGACTTTGGGCTGCCGAGCCGTAGACAAATCCTTTTCCCTCTTCGATAATCAAGAGACGCCGCGCTGCCGGCGCGGAAGGCTCCGCATTCCCGTGAAGATCTCGACGGACGGTCACCTATGGATCACTTTCACTACCGCAACCGCGTCCTGCACTGCGAGGATGTCCCGGTCCCCGAGCTGGCCCAGAAGTACGGCACGCCCCTGTACGTCTACAGCCAGAACACCCTGCTGCACCACCTGGCCCAGCTGAAACGGGCCTTCGCCGCGGTCGATCCGCTGATCTGCTACAGCCTCAAGACGAACGGCAACGTCAATCTCTGTCGCCTGATGGCCGAGCACGGCGCCGGCTTCGACGTGACCAGCGGCGGCGAACTGTACCGGGCGCTGACCGCGGGCACCAAGGGCGACAAGATCGTCTTCGCCGGCGTCGGCAAGACCGATGCGGAGATGCGTTACGGTCTGGAGAGCGGCGTTTTCCTGTTCAACGTCGAGAGCGAGGGCGAACTGCTGGCCCTGGGCGACGTCGCCAAAGCGCTTGGCAAGGTCGCGCCGGTGGCGTTGCGCGTCAATCCCGACCTGCCGCCCAAGACGCACGCCAAGACCGACACGTCCGTCAAGGGCGTCAAGTTCGGCCTGGACATCGACACCGTCCTGGAGTTCGCGCAGAAGATGGTGGACCATCCGCACGTGCGTATCGTCGGCCTGCACATGCATCTCGGCTCGCCGATCCTCACCACCGCCCCGTACAAGCAAGGTGCCGACAAGGGACTGGTGCTGATCGAACAGCTGCGCAAGCAAGGTCACAAGATCGAGTATCTGAACATGGGCGGCGGCTTCGGCATCCACTACCGCAAACAGGAAGCCCTGCCCGCCGATGCCTTCGCCGAGGTGATCGTGCCGGCGGTCAAGGCTGCCGGTTGCCGCCTGGTGCTGGAGCCGGGCCGCTTCATCGTCGGCAACGCCGGCATTCTCGTCAGCCGCGTCATCTACACCAAGGACTCGGGCGGCAAGCATTTCGTCATCCAGGACGCCGCCATGAACGACCTGATCCGGCCGACGCTCTACGATTCGTTCCATCGTATCTGGCCGGTGTCGCCCGCGGCGGGTTTTCCGGCGCCGCCGGAGGATTACGAAGCCGACATCCCCGGGACGCTGCGCAACGACGTGGTCGGTCCGGTGTGCGAGTCGGGCGACTTTCTCGCGAAGGATCGCCGCTTGCCGCCGGTGCAGCGCGGCGACCTGCTGGCGACGTTCAGCGCCGGCGCCTACGGCATGGCGATGAGTTCCAACTACAACAGCCGGTTGCGGGCGGCGGAGGTGCTGATCGACGGCGCCGCTCACCACCTCATCCGGCGGCGTGAGACCTTTGCCGATCTGGTTCGTCCGGAAATCGAAATCTAGGTGGTTGAGCGAAACCCCTCCCCCCAACCCCCTCCCCGAAACGGAGAGGGGGAGAAGAAAAGACTCGTTGGTCTTGCTCCCCCTCTCCGTTTCGGGGAGGGGGTTGGGGGGAGGGGTTCTCGCCCCATGAGGAGGCTTCCCATCATGAATCCCATCCTGTCGCGCGGCGCATTCGTCGCCGGCGCTCTACTGCTTGTCTGTCTCGCCCAGCCTGTCGCAGCGCAAGTCCTCGGCCAGGATCCCAAGACCGCCAAGGGCACTCTCAAGGAGGACATCAAAAAGCTGCTCGCCAAGGCCGAGGAAGAGTATCGCATCTTCTTCAACCCGCCCAAGGAAGTCCTGGAATTCTGGGCCGCCATCAGTTTCGAGATCAATCTCGGCAAGTTCGACATCGCCGCCCTGCATCTCGACAAGATGCTCCAAAAGATCGACACGATCCGCAAAAAGCTGGAGGAAGACAAGAAGCCGCCCGAGGAAGCGTACGATGATCTGCTCAAGATCGAGGAAGCGGAGGGCTTCTCCACTTTCCTGCGGCTGCAGAAGGTGCGCAAGTGGTCCACGAACGCGACGCTCGACAAAGCGGCATTCAAGAATGTTGACACTCTGATTAGTCGTCTTACCGACGCCCTGGAGAAACGCCTCGGCGATCCGGTGCGCATCAAGAAGTTCATGGACAATCTGCACGCCCCCCAGCCGGAGGTACGCGCCTACGCCTTCGCCCAGCTGCATCGCTCGCGCGGCCGCGCTGCACCGTATCTGCTGGCGGAACTGCGCCGCACCGCCGGGAAACTTGAGCAGTCGCGTCTGCTCGATGCGATGGTCAACCTGGAGCCGGACATCATCCCGCCCATGCTTGAGGCCCTCAACGCCCGCGACAAGCAGGACGCCCAGGACGTCGAATTGCGCGTCGCCCTGCTCGACCTGATCCGCCGCCGCGCCGACAAGCGGGCCATACCCTACTTGTGGAATCTCTCAAGTAATCGGAAGTATCCTGACCGCGTGCGGGCCGCGGCCGCGACCACGCTGGCCTACCTCCTCGAAACCGCCGTCGAGAGCCTGCCGCGGGCGAAGGTCGTCCTCACCCAACTGGCGGAGGATCTGTATCAGCACAAGGTGCGCTTCCTCGACCCGAAGCGCGTCCCCATCTGGCGCTGGACGGAGGACCACAAGATCGAGCCGAAGGCCATCGAGTTGAAGGCGAGCCAGTACGAGGATATTTTCGCCAATCGCTACCTCAAACAGGCGCTGGAACTGGACCCGGCTTATCGCCCGGCCCAGGTGCTTTTCCTCAGCCTGACGCTGGAACGGGCTTACGACGGCAAACTGGATCAATTGCTGACCGGGAAAACGTCGCCCTCGCTCGATCAACTGTTGCTGGCCGTCGATGCCGGGCTGGTGGTGGAAACGCTGGACCGGGCCCTGGCCGATCACAACCTGCCGGTGATCCTGCCGACGATCAAGGCCCTTGGCGAGCGCGGCGACTTCCAGGCGGCGCGGCCGGGCAACCAGGGCCCGCCCGGGCCGCTGGTGCGGGCGCTGTATTATCCCGACCGCCGCGTCCAGTTCGCCGCCGCCAGCGCCCTGCTGCGCATGCCGTCGGAGCCGGTGCCGGTATCTGGTTCGCGTGTCGTCGAGCTGTTGCGGCGGTTCGTCGCTGCCACCCCGACGCCGAAGGCGCTGGTCGTCTACACGCCGGCCACGCAGATCGCCGAGATGCGCAAGTTGGTCAAGGCGGGAGGCTTCGAGCCGGTCTTCGCCGCCGATCTCAAGGAGGCGTTCGCCGAGATTCACAAGGCCGCCGACATCGACGTGATTTTGCTGCACCATTCCGTTCCGGGCAACGAATTGCCGCACGTGCTGGCCCAGCTGCGAGCCGACGGCGATGTTGGCCTGACGCCGCTACTGCTCATTGCTCCCGCGAAGGCCGAGACGAGTTTCGAGCGTTTCACAACGCGCGGCCGCAACATCTATATGCTGCCCGAGGTGTTTCTCAAGGACGCGGAGGAACTGAAAACGATCCTCGAAGACGCGATCAAGTTGTCGGCGGCGCCGGACGCGGTGGTACGAGCCGACCCACGACAGCGCGTCTGGCTGGTCGAGGACGTCAAGCGCAGTAAGGGCCAGAAGCTGACCGACGCGGAACGCAAGCAATTCGCGGCTCAGTCGATGGATGCCCTGTGGAAGATGGCCCAGGGGCTGATCAAGGGCTACGACGTGCGGCCGGCGGAGCAGACCGTCGTGGACGCCCTGCGCAACGACGAGATGGCGGTACAGGCGATCGAGATCCTGACGAGTTTTTCGGGGGCCGAGCCGCAGCAGCGGTTGGCGGCGATGGTGCTCGATCCGGGGGTCGGCAAGAAACGCGTGACGGCGGCGCTGGCCCTTAACAAGCACATCCAGAAGAACGGCCTGGCGCTGAACCGCAACCAGATCGGGCTGCTGCGCGAGCTGCACGCCAACAGCGGCGAGGACGCCACACTGCGGGCGCAGGTCGCCATTCTGGTCGGCAATCTGCGCAGCACCCCGGCGCTGACTGGTGCGCAACTGTATCAGTTCAAACGCAACGATCCGCCGCCGAAGTAGCCTCAGCTGTTGTTCGTAGTCCCGCCTTTAGGCGGCCAGACAGCCTGCCGCCTAAAGGCGGGACTACGAACAAGACGTCGCTTGTCTTTGCACTCGCTCCGTGCGAACCTGCAAGCGGGCGCCAGTAGAAGCGCGCTTGACACATCCCCGCACGCCCATTACTGTCACGCCTCGGCCGTTGCCCGGCCCCCAACTCTGCCTGCGTCCACCGGAGGGCGTGCCAGTGTTTCTCTCGTTCCTCAGTGAACTCTTCCGCGACCACCGTTTCACCGCCAACCTGATCGCCGTCGCCGTGGTGACGGCGGCCCTGTTGTCCCTCGCGGCACTGCTGCGCCTGGTCGTCGCCCACGGCAGCAACCGTCTGAGGCGCTGGACGAGTCTGGCAAAACTGGAGGCCCTGGGTAAGGAGGCGACCCGTCACGGTCATACCGTCCTGTTCTGGCTGACCGTCGCCAGCGTGGCCCTGACGGCGGTGGTCGGTGTGCTTTATCACTGCCTCGACGGAGACGTGCGGCGCGACGTCGGTGCCTGGTATCGCCGGCGGACGCCGGACGATGTGCTGCACGCCGGACTCGCCTGCGGCGCCGTCCTGGTCGTCGTGATGTTCGCCTGGGCCGTGCTGCGGTTGTTGCGCCGGTTGTTGCCTGCGGCGGAGGCGTACGTCGTCGCCTGGGCAGGACGCAACCACAATGAGGCGACCCTGCGCCGCTGGTTCAAACTGTTCGAGAATTATGCCTTCGCGGCGGTGCGGCTGGCGACGGTGTGGGCGGTCGGCCGGATTGTCGGCCTGGGCCGCCTGGCGGACGTGACCGTCGGCTTCGTCCTGTGTGTGCTGAGCATCCTCGCGGTGGCGCGTCTGCTGACGCTCGCCTGTCGCGGCCTGTCGCACCTGGCCGCCGACTACGGCAATCGCCACCTCGCCCGGACGTCATTTCGCCGCTACTGGGAGCGGATCACGCGCATGTTCCCGTTCGGCGAGCGCTGCTTCGATGCAGCCGTGTACCTCTCCGCCGCGTCGCTGTGCGTGCGCGAGCTGGCCTTCATCGCCGTCGTCGCCGATTTCGGGCCGCGCATCGTCGAGTGTATCGGCATCTTCTTCTGCAGTCGCGTCATCATCGAGTTGTTGCACGTGCTGCTGCAGGAAGCGTTTGGCATGTACGCAGAGGATGGTGGGCTGGACCAAAAGGGCCGGACGTTGGTGCCGCTGCTGCACTCGATTTGTCAATATGCGATCTACTTTGGCTCCGTGGTGCTGATGCTCGGGCAACTCGGGGTGGATACGCGGCCGCTGCTGGCGGGGGCCGGCATCCTCGGCCTGGCGGTCGGCCTGGGCGCGCAGAGCCTGGTGACGGACGTGGTGTCGGGTTTTTTCATCCTCTTCGAGAATCAGTTCCTGGTCGGCGACTACGTCAAGATCGGTGACGCGGCGGGCACGGTCGAGGAGGTCGGCATGCGCGTGACGAAGATCCGCGACGGCCAGGGCAAGCTGCACATCATCCCCAACGGCCAGATCAAGGGCGTTGTCAGTTACTCCGCCGGCTACGTCAACGCGGTGGTGGACTATCCGCTGCCGTCGGGGAGCGACCTGGAGAGCGTCTTCCGCTCGATGCGCGAGGCCGGCGAGCGACTGCGGCTGGAGCGTGAGGAAGTCCTCGCAGAGACGGAGATTCACGGGATCGTCGATCTAAAAAGTTCGGAAATGACGGTCCGGGCGGTGACGCGAGTGAAGCCCGGAGCGCACGGTATCATCCAGAACGAGTACCGGCGGTTGCTCAAGCAGGTGCTGGACGAGGAGCGCGCGGCGCAGGCCCCACGGCTTGCGGCGTAGAGCGAGCGTAGTTCCTCCCGGACCGAGCCGGAAGCGTGAGCGACGGACATTCTCAACCGTCGCTCATGCTTCCGGCTTGTTTAACTTCCCCCATCTATCTCCACGAAATAACAGCCCAGCAGAGCGAAAGCGAACGAGCGGCGGGGTTTATCCCCGTCGGCCAGACGGCGGGGATAAACCCCGCCGCTCGTTCAGCTCTTTCCCTTTGCTGGGGAAAGATTTCGCCGTAGCATTGTGTGCTAGTTAACAAGAGACCATCGATTCGTCAGGAGGATGGCCCCGCCCGGTGCCCTGTCTGGCATTGGAGAGTCATTCATGCAACGGAACATGGCTCTGAATTGCTCCTGCCTGATACTTGTTCTCGCAACGATCGCCAGGCGCTTCACCGCTTGACGGTTCCCAGCGAAAAGGCGGTCACGGTGGCCCTGGCGCCTGATGGCCGCTTCCTGGCCGCGGGCAGCACTCGCGGCCCCATCTTCGTGTGGGATCTGAAGGCCGGCAGATTGCTCCACACCTTCCAGGACATGGGTGTCGGCATGCCGACGTACCTGCTGGCCTTCAGTCCGGACGGCAAAACCCTGGCCACCCAGGATCATCTCGTGCAGTCGATTCGACTTTTTGACGTTGTCGGTGGGCGGGAGCTCTCGCCGCAGGAAACGCCGCGCACGCGGATCGAGACTGTGGCCTTCGCCCCGGATGGCAAGAGCGTGGTCACGGTGGGGCCGGGCGACCCGGTGTGTTGGTGGGACGTCGCCACGGGGAAGCCGCTGCGTCGCTTCGCGAACAACCGCTATCTCGGGACCAATGGCGGCACCCTGGCCATCGCAGGTGACGGCAACACGCTGTTCATGCGACTGCCGAACGATACTTCCGGCTGGGATCTGAACAGTGGCGAGCGGCTCTACACGCGCGGTTCAAGTCTCGATCCCACCCCCTACACGTTCTACCCCGGCTCTCCAGACGGCCATACGTTGCTGGTGGTCTTCCCTGGCGATCAGAAGCCGATACCTCAGCAGAACCCGCCGCCACCCCCCGGCGGCCAACCACCGCCCCCTGGTCGCCGGCCGCCGCCGGTGATTGCTCGCTACTGGAGCAAGATCGGCCTGTGGGATATGCGGGCCGGGAAATTGACGCGCTCATTCCAGGTCAACGCCGAGTACGTCCAGCATCTCGCCCTGTCGCCGGACGGGCTCCGCGTCGCGGGAACCGGAACGGTGTCCGCAGAGCCGGGACAACGGAGCCTCCTGGTCTGGGATCTGGTTCGTGGTCTGGAACTGCGTCGTCTGCCGATGCCTCCCCTCGACGCCTGGAACGGGATCGCCTTTGCGCGCGACGGCCGCAGCCTGATCTCGGGGCCGCACACGCCGCAGCCTGGCGGTAAGAGTACTTTTTACCTCTGGGAAGTGGCCACTGGCAAGGAACGCGCCCGGGTCGAGTACGCTTTCGGCGTGCAGTACGCCCCGATGACGGTCATCGACGACGACCGATTAGCGGCCGTCGCATTGGAGAGTGCGATCTGCCTGATCGATCCGAGCACCGGGCGCGAGCTTCACCGCCTCCACGGACATGAAGGCCACGTCACGTGCCTGAGGTTCTCCCCCGGCGGCCGATTGCTGGCCTCGGGCAGCAGCGATACGACCACACTCCTCTGGGATTTGAAGGGGGTGCGCCCGGAGGAGAAAGTGCGGTTGTCCGCGAAGGAGTTGGCCGAGCGCTGGGCCGATCTGGCGCGGGATGATGCGCCCAAGGCGTACCAGGCGATCCAGCAACTGAGCAAGGATCCCGAGCAGACGACGGCCTGGTTAGCGAAGCAATTGCGGCCCGCCGTCGGCGTCGCGAAGGACACGATCCGCCGCCTGCTCGTCGACCTCGATAGCAAGGAGTTCGCGGTCCGGGAGAAGGCGACGCGCGAACTCCTTCGCCACGGTGAGGTAGCCGAGTTCGCGTTGCGCGAACTGCTGGCCGGTCAACCCTCGCTGGAAGTGCGCCGCCGCGCCGAGGGGATCCTCGCGAAGCTGGAAGAGCGGAGCATCAAGCCGCCACCCATCCCGAGCGGTGAGGCATTGCGACAATTGCGAGCGCTGGAGATCCTGGAACGTCTCGGCACGCCGACGGCGCGGCGCATTCTGGAGCGGCTGGCACAAGGCGCGCTGGAGGCACCGCTGACGCGCGAGGCGCGAGCAGCGCTGCGGCGGTTGATCAAGCGGGCCGCGACGCCCTGATGGCTTGATCGTGAGACTGTTTTCGGGGATCGGCCTGATACACGGTCGGGAGGAAGGTGGTCGAATTTATCGGTTCGCGTTAGCATCCCCACCAACTTACGCGAACCGATAAATCGGATACCAACCACCCGACCGTGGGTGAAACCTACGGCGAACCGGCTGATTCAGGGGCGTCAGCCGTGGCTTCCTCAACCGGCCTTCGCGTGCTCTGGCAGGCGACGCTTCCCTGCGGCAGCGGGCCGTCATGCGCGGGCTCGTCCCCGACAACTTCCAGGACTTGTCCGCTGGGGCCGATCAACCTGCGATACGTTGAGCGCTCTGCGCCGCAGCAGCAGCACCGCTGGAAATAAATCTCCGGGTAGCTCTCCGCCACAGCAAAGGTGTGCCAGCAGTGTTCCGATAGTTCCACGGCTTGGCCCCTCCAAAGATCCTGCGCGCAGCTGCACTGGCCTGCCTTCAGCACTTAGCCTCACTCATTATACAATCACCTCACCGAAGGCTTCACGACCACCGCGTTCAAGAAAAGGGGATCCTCATGCGGCACCTGACAAGAGTAAGCGTCCTGTTGGTGTTGCTCTTGCCGGGGCGCGCGCTGGCCCAGGCCGCCGTGGTCGAAATCCTCGAAGACGACACTGCGGGCCTGATCGCTCAGTGCAATAATGACGGCGGTTTTGACGGCAGCCGCGTCTTTCGCGACTTCCGCGACTTCTACAGCGGCGTGTGCAGCGTGCGCGTGTTCCCGTTCCAGCGCTTCTCGTCGCGGCTCGGCGGCTGGAACTACCAGATCGCCGAGAAGCCCGGTCTGGGGCAGTATCGCTACCTGCGCTTCGCCTGGAAGCGCGAGGGCGGCACCGGCATCATGATCCAGCTGCACGCCTCCAGCTCGTGGAACCATCGCTACGTCGCTGGCAAGGCCAGCCCGCAGACGGCGAACTGGGGCGCGCGTATCATCGTCACGGAAATGGTCCCGTCGGATTGGGTCGTCGTCACGCGCGATCTGTTCAAGGACTTCGGCGCCGTCACCATCACCGGCATGGCACTGACGCCGATGGACGGCGGCAGCGGCCTGTTCGATCACTTCTACCTGGGACGAAGCGTCGAAGACCTCGACCGCACCAGCGCCGCCGTCTTCGGCAAGACGCCGCTCAAGGCGCCGCTGTCGCGGCAAACGCTCGCACAGCTATGGCAGGATCTCGCCGCTGCCGACCCAGTCACGGCGGGGGCCGCGGTGCGCGCGCTCGTGGCGGGCCGCAAGGACAGCGTGGCGTTCCTCGATGGACAACTACGGAAAAGGGATATTCCGGAGAAGAAATGGATCCTGAAGTTGATCGCCGACCTGAGCGATAACTCCTTCAAGGCGCGCGAGGCCGCGACGCGCGAACTGGAGAACCTGGGTGAGCGGGCGGAGCCGTTCCTGCAAGTCGCGGTCAAGGAGCCTGGTTCCGACGAGGGGCTGCGGCGGCTGCGGGCGCTGCTGGCGAAACTGCGTCCGCCGGAGGGTGCCTTGCCGCCGGAGCAGGCGCGTCTGCTTCGGGTGATTCGGATCCTGGAATGGGCCAGTACGCCGGAGGCCCGGCGCGTATTAGAACGGTTGGCCGGCGAGGCGCTGCCGTCGGGTTTGGCAGCGGATGCCCGGCGGGCCGTGGAGCGGTTGCGGGTGCCGTGAACAGGAGGTCAGAAGAGATTGCCTACATTTCGCCGCTGATTGCAGGGACAAACGAGCTTTTGTTCGTAGTTCCGCCTTTAGGCGGCCAGACGTCCAGCCGCCTAAAGGCGGGACTACGAACAAAAGCTCGTTTGCCTCCGCATTATCTGCACGATTCGCGATTCCCGCTTGCACATGGCGGTAAAATGTGGAATATGCAAGAACGATCGGGCCGACCCCGCTGACGGCCCCGATCCTTCCCCAGAACCGGAGCATCGACATGGCGGACTTCGTGATTCATGTCGGCAGTCACAGTGCCCAGGGAGTCAGGCCGAACAACGAGGACCGCTTTGTCGTGGATCTGGTCAACCACCTTTTCCTCGTGGCCGACGGCATGGGCGGCCAGGAGAGGGGCGAGCAGGCCAGCGGTATAGCTGCCGACATCATCCCGCGCGTGGTGCAGGATCGCCTGGCCGCCAACGACGAGGCCGGCGAAGCCGTGCGGCGCGCCCTGGCTGAGGCCAACGAAGCCATCGTTGATGCCGGCAGGGATCAGCCGCTCGGCCGGCGCATGGGGACCACGGCCGTCGTCGCCCTGCAGCGGGCCGATCAGGTCTACGTCGCCGGTCTGGGCGACAGCCGTGCTTACCTGATTCGCGAGGGCCGCGTCGAGCAGTTGACCGTCGATCACTCCGTCGCCCAGGCCCTGGTGCAGAGCGGAGCGCTGACGCCGGAGGAGGCGCGCACCAGTCCGTATCAGCACGTCCTGCACAAGTTCCTCGGCTGCGCCGGCATGTTCGAGGGCGCGGACATTCGACCGTTCGCGCCGCAGGCGGGCGACCGCTTGCTCCTCGCCAGCGACGGCCTGACCAACCACGTCACCGACGAGGATCTCCGCCGCGGCCCGGAGGAGTATCCCAATCCGCAGGCGTGGGCCAATTACCTCGTCGAACTGGCTTTACAGCGCGGCTCGAAGGACAACGTGACGTGCGTGGTTGTCGCCTTTGAGCGCGCGTGACACCCTCCTCACAAGTACGGAGTGACGGGACGGTGGCGAGGCCGGGTCGCTCTGAGCCAGCGGCCAAACCGCCAGGGGGGCGCTGAGATACTAACCCGAAGCGTAAGCGAGGTAAGGAGTTAGCTTGGTCCCTCGCTTACGCTTCGGGTTAGTATCCCACGGGTTTGTCCCTCGCTCTCACAGGTTCGTCAGGTCGCGGAGCGCGCACCCTGGACGAAGGGCGCAGGGCAGGGAAGGTGTGGGTGCAATGCAATGCAATCCAATCGCATTTCCCTCCCTACTTCCATTGTTTCAGAGCCCAGCAACTCACACAAGCCCAGCGCTGGAACTGTCCCATCGCTGCCGTTCCGGACCTGGGTCAGCGTGTGAACGCCGCTTTCGGTAGGTGGTAGAACGCCAGCCCGAGAATCACATACACCCCCAGCAGCATCGCTCCTTCCATCCAGTGCGTCTCGCCGTCCTGACAGACCAGCGTCAGCACTCCAATGGCGACGATCACCGCCACAATCTCCATGAGCGAGAAGTGCAGGTCCAGCGGGTGGCCTGTCAGCAGACTGGCAAAGACCAGCACCGGCGTCACGAACAGCGCGATCTGCAGACTGCTGCCGACAGCGATCGTGACGGCGAGATCCATCTTGTTCTTCATCGCGACCATTACCGCCGTCGAGTGCTCCGCAGCGTTGCCCACGATGGCCACGACGATCACGCCGAGAAACACCTCGTGCAGGCCGAGCGCGTGGCCCGCCGCCTCGATCGAGCCGACCAGGAATTCACTCATCACAGCCACCCCCGCGGTTGCCCCCAGCAAGACGAGAAGGGCAGTGCGGCGGCTCCAGCCTGGCCTGTCCTTCGCACCGGCCGCCGGCACCGGCTCCTCTGGCTCGGCGAACAGGTGCTGATGCGTCTTGAGCGAAAAGACCAGGCTAAGCAGGTACAGCACCGCCAGAATGACGGCGATCTCCTCGCTGAGCGATTCGAGGTTCCGCCGTTCCTCAGCGGTCAGTCGTGGCGCGGCGTGGAACACATGATAATACAGGGTCGGCATCAGCAGCCCGATGCAGGCCAGTGCCAGCAGCGTCGCGCCCATGCCGGCGGCGGTGCGATTGAAGACCTGCTTCTTGTGGTACAGGCCGCCGGCGAGGATCGACAGCCCCAGCACGAGCAGCACGTTGCCGATGATCGAGCCGGTCAGCGACGCCTTGACCAGGTCGTACATCTGCGGCCCCTTGAGCAGCGCGAACAGGGCAATGATGAGTTCGGCGGCGTTGCCGAAGGTCGCGTTGAGCAGGCCGCCAATGCCTGGCCCCAGCGAGTCCGCCAGCTCCTCCGTTGCCCGCCCCATCAGCCCAGCCAGCGGCACGATCGCCAGCCCGGAGAAGGCGAACAGCCATACTCCCTGCCAGCCGCCCAGGCGAAGGATGAGAGCCACCGGCGCCGCCAGCAGAAGCCAGTACAGCGGCGGAATCTTGAGGCCCCTGGCGGTCGGGTGGTCGGTGGTCATCAAATCGCCTCCATTGCAGTGAACAGTGAACAGTGAACAGAAACGCGAAGAATCATACTGTCTTCTCTGTATGACTGTTTACTGTTCACCGTCGAAGGGGAAAACCATGCGTGCGCGTCAGGCCGTCATCCGGGAGCCGTTTCAGGTCGAAGTCCGCGAGGTCGAGCTGCCGCCGCCGGCGCCGAACCAGATCCTCGTGACGACGGAGGCGAGCGCCGTCAGTCCCGGTACCGAGTTGGCCGTGTGGACCGGCACCCATCAATGGCTGCGCGACCCGAACCTGCCGGACTGGAAATTCCCCTTCCGGCCGGGCTACAGCGCCGCCGGGACGGTGGCGGCGGTCGGCGCGGAGGTGCGCGGCTGGCAGCCGGGCGACCGCGTCAGTTACCCTGGCAACCATGCCTCGGCCGAACTGCTCACCTTGGGGCACGAGCGCGGCCGGCTGTGGAAACTGCCGCCGAAGCTCGACGCCCAGAAGGCGGCCCTCGCCTGCATCGCTCGCTACGGCATGGGAGCGTCGATCCGCGCCGGCATCACGCTCGGCCGGTCCGCGGCCGTCCTCGGGCTGGGCGTCATTGGGCAGTTCACGCTGCGCTGCCTGCTTGCGGCCGGGGCGTATCCCGTCGTCGGCATCGACTCGGTGCAGATGCGGCGCGAGGCGGCGCTGGCGGCGGGGGCCGATCACGTCCTAGAGCCTGGCCCCGACGGTGGCCGTGAGCAGTTAGCCCGGTTGTTGGGGGCGCGCGGCGCTGAGATCGTCGCCGACGCGACCGGCGTCCCCGACGCGATCCCGACAGCGATGGCGCTGGCGTGCGCTGGTGGTCAGGTGGTCGTGGTCGGCAGCCCGCGCGGCCGGGCGAAGGAGGTCAATTTCTACGACGACTTGCACCGGCGCTATCTGGAGGTGACAGGAGCGCACGGCAATATGCTGTTCGAGCCGGCCCACACGCGGCTGGCCGGCGCCTGGGACATCAACAAGGCGCAGCACTGGCTGCTGGCGGAACTCGCCGCGGGCCGGCTGAGCGTCGAGGGGTTAGTGACGCACCGCATCGCCCCGGAGCAGCTGGGAACCGCCTACGAGGGATTGCAGAAAAAGAAAGAGGAATACCTGGGAGTCGTGGTCCGGTGGTCGTGAGTGTCGCACGGCTGACGTGCGATCCCAACAGGTGCGAGACTGTTCGAGCCTCTTCGTGGTGGAGCCGACCAGGCCGTTGCAGCGTTCACTTGGTCCTCGGCATGTCGGCTTCCTCTTCACCTGCCAGAACCGCCAACGCCCGCTCCAACGTGCGGAACACACCGACCTTTTTCGTGCTCCGCTCATCCAGACCTCGATAGGTTTGGTACATGCGCCCCAGCCCGAACGCCAGATCCTGCGGAGCGACGATGGCGAATTTGGACGCGGGCGAACGCGGGTCCATCAAAGCGGAGAGGATCGCCAGTTGCCGGACACGTTCGCCCGACGGCAGCGCGATTTCTTTGACCTCGGTCATGTCGATCAGTTCGTCGTAGCCAGCCACTTCGGGGCGCGACCAAACTTCGCGCTGGTAGGCAAAGACATCCTCGTCGGTCAGGGTGCCGCGCCCCCTGGCCCTGACAAGCCGGCTCTGGTGGTCAACCTCGTATTCAATGGACATGGCACCCCGCCCAGAAATGGTCGCGAGAAGGCGCGCGGAGATCAACCGCCAAATACTTGCCGATACGCCTCTTCGCTGAAACCGACCAGCAGCGTATCTCCAAGCCGCAGCGTTGGGGCCTTGAGATTGCCGGTCGGACCAAGAATGTGAGCCAGCAATGTGTCGTCGTCGGGCGGGTCGTTCTTCATGTCGAAGGTGACGACCTTCTTGCCGCGCCCGACGATCACCTTCGCGACGGACTTCGCCAGCTTCAGGGCCTCGGCGCGGCCCTTACGTTCCTTGCCGGCGTCCGTCCTGGCAGATACTTCGAGCGTACTTGTCTCAAGGAACCCTTGAGCTTTCACGCAACTCGTTCAGCCCTTCCGGTGATACATCCAGTCGATCTTTGCCGGCATCGTTCCCTCCTGTTCAGCGCCCTCCAGGAAGATAATAGGTGAAACTAAGCATGCCACCCAGAGCATTGACGCCAAGGTTGCGGTCGGCCAGACCAGCATTGGAGATGTGCTGGTAACCCGCCTCGGCATTGACCGAGCAGTGATCGTTGAGGAAGCAGCGGCAGCCGACGCCGGCTTGCAACAGGAACTCGAAGGATTGACCAATCGCCTTTTGCGTAGGATCCTCGTGGGCGTCGGTAAAGAGCAGGCCGCCGCCGATCTGCAGATACGGCACGACGCGGCAGTGCGGTTGGACGAAGTTGTAGCGCAGCAGAAGCGATGGACCGCCGAGGACGTCACCGAAGCCTGTGGTCACGGGCGCCGCCATCAACTCCAGGAGCGCCTCAAGGTTGCCGCGCAGACAGCCGCTGCCGCACGCGGTAGTGACCATGCAGCCCAGGCGCAGGTTCACCGGGAGGTACTCGAAGGTCGGGATGTGCGGCCCGATCCCGACTGGCGCCCCGTACGCGCCGACACCCAGCTCCACCGTGAAGCCCCCACGGACGAAGGGAGAACCGTCGTGCGGTTCCGGGCTCGGAGCGCTACCCTCCACGACGAGCGGGCCGTTCTCAAAGACCGTGGTCCAGCCGACGGGATCGCCCGACAGCGCTGTCGGGGATCGCGGAAAGGGTTGATAAAATGGCTGGTCGGCTGCGGCGCGCGGCGCCACAAAGGCAGGCAGGAACGGCAAGCCCACCAGCAAGAGCATCGAGAACGTCCTCACGGGTTGTCCTCTGGGTGTGTCAAGGGAGCATTCACCCTGCACGGCCTGATCCATGCCGTCCTTCTGATTGTCGTCGCATCCGGCGATTGGATTGAAGTGTTTGTTCGGCACGCGCAACACTCGTCGGGGCGAGGTGCGGGCTCTAGGGGCGGCGCTGGGCCTTGCAGGGCGTAGCGGTCAATACTTCGGCATCGACGGATCAATTTGCTCGGCCCACGCCAGGATGCCGCCCTTGAGGTTCTTGAGCTTCGTGAAGCCGCGCTGCCGCAGGAAGTCGATCGCCTTCGCGCTGCGCATGCCGCTCTTGCAGTGGACCACCATCTCGCGCTGGGGATCCAGCTCGCCCAGGCGCTGGGCCAGCTCGGGCAGGGGCAGCAAGGTGCTCCCGGGAATACGGCAAATCTCGTACTCCGGCGGGTTGCGCACGTCGAGGATGAACACGCTCTCGCCGTGGTCCAGGCGACTTTTCAGCTCCTCAACGGTCATTTCGACAAAGCCCACGGGCTGCGGCGCGAGCGCCTCCTGGCCGCGCACGCCGCAAAACTGCTCATAGTCAATCAGGCCCTTGATTGTCGGGTGCTCGCCGCACAGCGGACATTTCGGATTGCGACGAACCTTGAACTCCTGAAAGCGCATCTCCAGGGCATCGTAGAGCAGCAGCCGGCCGATCAGCGGCGT
>WNGB01005214.1_pt1 | contig 19468 bp, 19 predicted proteins | sample 5400681 | NCBI WGS metagenome assembly WNGB01 (sample SAMN13153367, study PRJNA577476) | soil metagenome | isolation source: 115 cm soil or saprolite under grassland replicate 2 | place: USA:California | collected 2016-06-15
GGCCGTCTCGGGGAGGCAAACATGAGAAGGCACGAAGAGGACGGATCCGGCGGGCAGGACGAACGGCCCGGCCCCGACGAGGTCGGCCGTCGGCGCGGGGTCAGCGTGGCCCAGGTGGTGGCCGTCATCGCAGTGATCCTGCTGATCATCTTCGCCATCGCCAACTCTCGGCGGGTGGACGTGAACTTCCTCTTCTTCACCGCTCGAGCGCGCGTCGTCACGGTGATCGTGCTCTCGGCCATCCTCGGCTTCGCCATCGGCTACTACGTGGGTCGGCCTGGCCGGGCGGACCGCAAGCTCCTTCGCGACTTCCGGCGGCGGAAGGACTAGCCGGCCTCGACGTCCCGCTTCTGCGCCATCGCGCCGTGCCGCAGCTCGTACCCAGCGCCGCCCACCACCCGGAGGCTCCGCGCGACGAGTCGCCCGATCGCCCCGCCACGGAAGCTGTAGTCGACCTCGTGCTTCAGGAGGCTGCCCCCCTGCGGAAGCGGATCGACGGTTGTGTCGACGGTGGCATCGACCGGACCGGACAGCAGGATCCTCGCGTGTGACGGGGGCGACCACTCGACGACTTCCGCCTTCACTCGGGCCCGCACGCGCATGAACCGAAGGACCACGACGTACGTGACCCCTGGGGACAGCCCGGCCTTGGGGACGTCCTCCACCGACTCGATGTGGCGGTTCCAGTGCGGGAGGTTCGCCGGATCCGCGACCACGGCCCACACCTCCTTCGGCGGCGCATCGACCTCCACCGAGGTCTGGACCACCGTCATCCGATCCTCACGCTCCCGCTCGACCAGCCGCGCCACCACACGAGCCTCCCCGGACGGATCCTGACCAGCGCCGCGCCATCGGGGTCCGTACCGGTTCGGCGAACCATCTCTTCGGCAGATCTGCCCCCGGCCCGGAGCCGGTCGGGCAGGAACGCCTGACCGATCCCCTGGGCCATGGCCCCGACCATCTCCCTGGCTCGCCACCACGATGCCCGGTCCACGGCGAGGGCGACGGCGAACTGTGCCTCGCTCGCGCCGGCGATCGCCAGGGAGCCCCGTGGCATCGCCGCATACAGGTCCGTCCCTTCCTCGGCCCACCGGACCGGCAGCACGACCGAGCCCCGCGACCCGGCGATGCCCAGTGCCGCCGGACCGCTCGCCCCGAGGCCGCTTCTGACGGCGGACGGGAGGGCGGCGAACGCGTCGGACCCGCCCCGCCGCGCCCGGAAGGTCGCGGCCGTGCGATGAGAAGCGTGCCACTCTCCCCACAGCGCGCGCACCTCACCGGCGTGGAGGAGTGCGGCCCGGTCCAGGACGATCTCCACGAACACTCGTCCCGGAGGGGTCCATGCCAACGGGACCCGCCGTGCATCCACCGCGTACCCGGCGAAGAACCTACCGTTCTTGGCGGTGAACCTGACGGAGGCCGCGGTCACAGTGGGCATCCGAACGGCCGTCCGGATCCAGGTGGAAGGGTCGAGCACGTCATACGCCGCCGCCCGACCGGTGAACGTCACCGCCCCCGCCTCGTCCCGCACCAACCCCGCCACCCTCGGGTCCGCCCGCCACGCCCGGGCCTTGACCGATCCGCGGGAGGTCGTCAGCCACACCCGCCCGTCGGACCACGCGAAGACGAGTGGCGTGAGGTGGGGCCCTCGCCTTGTCTCGGCGGCGATGGAGCAGAACGCCCCGCGCTCCAGGATCCGCTGGAACTCCGGCGGGAGCCCGTCGGTCACGCCCGCCCACCGACCGGGACGCGGACCACGGGAAACCCCAGCATCAGTGCCGTCCACAGGACGTGGCAGACGATGCTGGCCAGCGCCCCCCCGGTCCACCAGGAAAGCGCCGACCACACGGCTCCTCCTACCACCGCTCCGGCGATGATGGCCAGGTTGCGGCTGGGCAGGTTGACCAACGCGAACACGGCCCACGCGATGGCCGCCCCCGCCGTCCGGCCGTCGAACACAATGCTCAGCTTGGCCTGGACCAGGCCACGCCAGAACAGCTCCTCGCCGGGAGCCATCACCACCGCGGCGAGCACGATGGCGACGATGAGCGGCAGCCCCGCCCGGCGGGCGTACAGCTCGACCGATTGACGCTGAAAGGTCCGCCACGGCCGGACGGCCGCGACGAACACCCGCGTCGCCAGGTACAGGGCGAGGCCCGCCGTCGCCCCTGCGGCGACGGCGACGCCTGCGCTCACACTCGGCGAGAGCGACGGCTCTCGGACGGCAATGGCCGCGATGCCCAGCGCAGGAAGGGCGATCCCCATGGCCACCCAGATGCTGATCCCCTTCCGAGAGACGGCCCACCATGCGGCGAACTCGAGGAGGGCTCCGCCGATCATCACCACCGGGACCATGACTACGCGACCATGGCTACCGGAGGAACCGGACCTTCGCCGCGAACTCCGCGGTCAACGCGGTGATGACGGCGAGGTAGAAGAAGCCCGTGGCCGCCTGCACCGCCGACGCCCGGGGCCCCTTGAGCGCGGCCCGGATCAGGACGGCGATGAGGGCGGTGGCCCCGACCATCCCGAGCGCGATCCACGACGCGAGGCCGGCGGAGGTCAGCAGGGGGTTGAAGTTCGACGTCGCGCTGGTGGGACCGAATCCCCCAGCGACGACGGCCACCGCCTCCAGGAGCACCGCGACGATCAGGAACGACGTCGAACGGTTGATGGGCCCCCTCGACAGCCCGCGGTCGGTGAGGTACCAGTGCCCGAGCAGGAGCCCGTCCACCACCGCTCCGAGGAAGGCCGCCCCCGCCAGTAATTGCAGGAAGGAGACGACCGGGGACACGTCGGCCGTGCCGGCCATCGCCACCAGCATGGCGATCGACAGGGGCACCGACACCACCCCCACGGCTCGCGCCGGCGCCGGTCGCCGGACGAACAGAAGCGTCACCCAGGCCAGGGTGACCACCGACAATGCGCCCGCCACGCGCTCTGACCACAGCCCCGCGTGGCTTCCCTCCACCAGGCCGGCGCCCGCCGACCCCCACGCGCCGACCGCGACGACGAGGACGACGCACCCGGTGAGCTTGAAGAACCCCGTTCTCACCTCGTGCCACAGCGGGGTCAGGAACAGGAGCGCCACCCCACCGGCAGCGAGCTCCCCCAGGACCAGCGCGGTGACGCCGGCGGGTCCCTTCAAGCGTGTCCGCTCATGCCGCGCACCAGCCTACCCGCGGCCCGGGCGTGATCCGGCCCTACTCCCGCACCATCCCGGCTTACCACCCATGACGCCGGCCGGGCGAACCCACGGACACCGGCTAGGCTGTCTCGCCGATGGACGATTGGCGCTCCTACGATGGCGTCGCCGAGACCTACGAGCGCATCAACGCGCCCCGGTTGGCTCAGCCGGCAGGCGACCTGGTCGCCCTGGCCAAACCGCCGCTTGGCGGCCGCGTCCTCGACGTCGGTACCGGAACGGGCGTCGCCGCGTCCGCGGCCGCCGCGCTCCTGGGGCCCCAGGGGGTGGCGGTGGGGGTCGACGTGTCGCTGGGGATGCTGGCCCAGGCGGCACGGTCCCGACCATCGGTTCGCCTGGTCGCCGCGGAGGCCATCGACCTCCCCTTCCGTAACGCGACGTTCGACGCCGTCACCGCGAACTTCGTCGTGTCGCACTTCACGAAGTACCAGACGGCGCTGTACGACATGATCCGAGTGCTGAGGCCCGGAGGGCGGCTGGCCCTGTCCTCGTGGGCCGACGGCGACCGCGACGAGCTCCAGAAGACGTGGCTCGAGCTCGTTGAGGGTGCCGTCGGCCAGCAGATGCTCCTGGACGTCCGGACCCAGGCGCTACCCTGGGCCGACCGGTTCGCCGACCGGATGGCCATCGAGGAGACGCTGCTCGATGCGGGGCTCAAGCACGTCCGAACCGAGCGCCGCGAGTACCGATTCGCCTACCCGCTTCGGGACTACGTCGACGGGCTGGGCACGTGGTCCACGGGGCGATTCCTCCGTTCGATGCTCGGCCCGGAGAGATGGGAATCCTTCCGCCGCAACGCCCAGCGGGTGTTCGCCGCTCGGTTCTCCGATCCCGTCAACGACTTCCGCGACGTCTGGCTCGCGGTCGGCGCCAAGCCCTAGCCTGAGCGCCGGGCCGGTCGCTTGGCCTTCGTCAGCACGTACTGCACCACCGTGCGCGTCGGCACGCCCGTCGCACCGTTCGGCCAGTAGTCACCGGCCTTCTCCGGGAACGCCGGGCCGGCGACGTCCAGGTGGGCCCATGGGGTGTTCCCCACGAACTCGGCGAGGAACAGCGCCGCCGTGATGGCCCCTCCCCACCGATCCTTCCCCGCGTTGCGGGCATCGGCCACGTGCGAGCTGATGAGGCGGCGGTAGTCGCGGTACAGGGGGAGCTCCCATCCGGGCTCTCCTACCGCCTCTCCCGCGGCCAGGATGTCCCGGATGAGGCCTCGGTCGTTCCCCAACACGCCGTAGATGTCGCGGCCCAAGGCCACCATGCACGCGCCGGTGAGGGTGGCCGTGTCGATGATGAGGCGCGGCTTGCGTTCGGCCAGGTAGGCCAGGGCATCGGCAAGGACCAGGCGGCCCTCGGCGTCGGTGTTCACCACCTCGGAGGTCCTTCCGCCGCGGTGCGTCAGCACGTCGCCCGGGCGGATGGCCGAACCGCTCGGCATGTTCTCCGATGACGGGATCGCCGCGATCACGTTCACGTTCGGCTTCAGCCGGGCGATGGCCTTCATGGCCGCGAGGATGGAGGCCGCGCCGGCCATGTCGGACTTCATCCACTCCATCTGCGCCGCGTCCTTGATCGACAGCCCACCGGAATCGAACGTGATGCCCTTGCCCGTAAGCGCGATGGGGGCCTGACTACTCGAGCCTCCCCGGTACTTGAGCTCGATCATGCGAGGCGGGTTCGCGCTCCCCTGGCCCACGCCGAGGATGCCGCCGAACTTTCCCCGCCGAAGCTCGGGCTCGGTCCAGACCTTGGACTCCAGGCCGACCTCCTTGGCCATCTCCACCGCGTACCCCGCCAGGACCTCGGGTGTGAGGTCTCTCGCGGGCGTGTTCACAAGATCCCGGGCCCAGGCGACGGCGTCGCTCACGATATCGCCCCGGGCCATCGACTCCTCCAGGTTCTGCACCACGGCCCGCCCTGTCCACCGGGGCGACCCGAGGACGGTGACGGTGCGCAGGGCCGGCTTCTCGGGTTGGTCCTCGTCCTTACCCGACTTGTACCGGTCGAACCGGTAGGAGCCGAGGAGCAGGCCCTCCACCGTCGCCTGCACGGCGTCCTCGGCTGAGCGCCCCACGACCTGGGGGAACGTGGTCGCCACGGTCCGTCGCTTGGCCAGTTGAGGCGCGACCCGTCCGAGTGCCCGACGGAGTGAGTCGGTCGTGACGTCCTGCCGCTTGCCCACCCCAACCAGCAGGACCGATCTGGCCGCGACGCCCAGCCCGCCGGTATTGGGGACGAGGAAAGGCTCGCCGCGTTTTCCCTTGAGCCTGGCCTCGGCGTATAGGGCCAGCAGATCGGTTCCCTTCACGTCCTTCACGCCGGGGCCGGCCTCCGGGCCCTCGTAGACCGGCAGGACCAGGACGTCGGTGCGGACGGAGGCGGGGGGGTCGGTGGAGTAGACGAACGTGGCCACGGCGACTCCTTCGTTCGTGCAGGTCAGCGGCCTAGTCTATCCACCCGAGTCCCGGGGGCGATGCGAGCGGCGTCCCGCTACGCTTGGCGCCGATGGACGCGAAGGACCTCCGCGACCTCGTCCGGTTCTCCGAGGACGGACCCCGCCACCAGCCACTCTTCGAGTCCGACCACCTGTGGTCGGAGGTGGTGTGCCTCCAGAGGGCGCAAGGCGTCGGCCCCATCTCCGACCCGGACTCCGACGCGATCTGCACGGTGGTGGCCGGCCGGGTTGCCATCCAGGTGGACAGGGGCCGCAAGCGGCTGGGCCAGTGGGGAACCGTCCTGGTACCTGCGGGATCCGAGCTCACGATCCGGAACGCCTCGGGGGAGCCGGCCGTCATCCTGTTGGTCGCGGCCCCCCCGCCGACACCGCGGGCCGTGTACCAGTAGGGCCGCCGCGACGTCTCGTTCGCCGTAGGACGACCAGGGAGAGGGCGAAGGTCGCGGCGAAACTTGGGATGCTTGCCCCCAGGGCCGAGTCGAACAGGGGGAACGGCAGGTGCAGCCAGTCGCGGAACAGCGTCCGCATGGCGTCGATCCACCCCTGCGGCCCCGTCGGCGCGCTCCAGTGGTAGAGCAGGAACCCGACGGCCCACGGCACGAGGGCCCGAACCCTCACCCCGGTCGGAGAGAACAGCGCGTCCTCTCCGTACCGCCCACGGTGATGCACGAAGTAGTCGGCCATGAACACCGCCGCCAGCGGCACGAACACGGACCCGATCAGCAACAGGAACAGCTCGTAGCGGTCCATCGAGAAGCTCAGGGCGAGGAGGAACCCCACTGCCCCCACCGCCGCGATGAGGGCGCGCTGGGGGAAGCTCGGCACCACGTTCTGCGTCGAGACCGCCGCGGAGTAGATGTCCGCGAACGCGTTGTCGCTCTCCCCCACGAGGAGCGCGATGAGGACGACTCCCCCGCCGGCGGTGGTGGCGATGGCTGTCCCGATCCCGAACACGTCCGCGCCCGCCCCTACCGCGAGCACCAGGAGCGCACCGAGGGCATAGAACCACGCGTTCCCGGCCAGGTAGCCCCAGTACGTGCCGGCGAAACCGCCCCCACCGGCCCGGGCGAACCGGTTGTAATCGGCGACGAGCGGGAGCCATGAGATCGGCATCACCACGACCAGGTCGACCGCCAACCAGAACGGCAGGCCTCCCCGACCAGGGGTCCCCCAGATCACGCCGAGGTCCCCCGACGCCAGCACCCTGGCGGTGATCCACAGGGCCGAGCCGACCAGGAGGTAGATGCCGAAGCGCTCCAGCCACCGCCGGACGACCAGGATCGGCCCCCCGACGGCCAGGAGGGTGCAGATGACCGCGACCGATGCCAGCCAGAAGCGAGACGCGTCCAGGCCGAACAGGCGCTTGGAAGCCACGTTGGCCACCTGCCCCATCGCCCAGAACTCGACCGCCGTCCACCCGACCAGCTGGAGCAGGTTGAGGGCCGAGGGCAGGAAGGAGCCCCGCAGCCCGAGGACCGGGCGGAACAGCACCATCGATGGCACCCCCTCCCGCTCGCCGGCCAGGCCGACCAACGCGAGCGGGAGGCAGCCGATGGCGGATCCCACGAGGATCGCGAGGAGGGCGGTTCGAAGCCCGAGCGAGGGGACGAGGAGGGCGCCGGTGACAATGACCAGCAGCCCGACCGAGAGGTCCCCCCACAGGACCGCGAGGTCCAGGCCCGACAGGCGACGGCGATCGGCCGGTACGGGACGGATGCCCCAGGACGGCGCCTCGCGTTCCAGGGCCCGCTCGAGGCGCTCGTTGAGCCGCGACATGGTTCGTGTGGAGTCTACGCACGAGGCGTGGCTACGCCTCGCGGCGAAGCATCCGCTCCAGGTTCGAGAGCGAGCGGCGCATCAGCCGGCGGATGAATGGCCGATACGCGAGCAGGACCAACTCGCCGAGGATCGGAACGGGCAAGGACGGCTCCTCGGTCCAGGTGAACCGGGTTCCGTCTTCGGCCGGCTGGAGGAGCCATTCCCCGACCCCCCGAACCAGGCCCCGGTGGGCCATCACCAGCCGTCGCGGGGGATCCCACACCGTGACCTCCAGATGATCCGCGAACAGCGGTACGCCAAGCACCCGAGTGCGCACGGCGACGATCACGCCGACGCCCTGGCGATGCGACGTCAACACCCGCACGGAGACGGCGTCCCTCATCCACGCGATCTGGTCCTCCCAGGCCAGCAGGCGGCGCCACGCGTCTCGGGGAGGCAGGGCTAGCTCGATCTGCGCAGAGACCCTCACGGGAGCGACCACGTCCCGGCAGGGGTCACAGTCCGGGGGCCTCCCCCGTCTTCGGAAAGGCGCGGAGCGTCTCGGGGATCGACAGCAGCAGCGCCAGCGCGACCACGACTGGGAGCGCGGCGATGGCGAATGCCGGACCGTACTGCAACCGGTCCGCCGACACTCCGGCGACCAGCGGACCGAGCACGAACCCCAGGTCCCCGACGAACCGGAACGCGGCCACGGCGCTTCGCTGCGTGTCCTCGGTGGTGAGGTCGGAGAGCATCGCCGCCTGGGGCACGCCGGAGTAGCCGGTGATGAATCCGAAGATGCCCAGCCCCACCATGTACCTCGCCGGCGTGGAGGCGAGCGGCCACAGGACCAGGGAGGCGGCGAGGAGCGCATAGGACGGCACGATCACGGCCCTGCGGCCGATCCGGTCGGTCGCCGCCCCCGCCGGGAACAGCACGGCGAACTCTGTGACCGACGCGATGGCCAGGCCGATCCCGATACCGACCGGCGACAGGTGGACGCGTTCGTGGCCGAACAGCGGGATGAGCGTGCTGTACACCCCCGCGATCATCCACGCGTATGCTCCGTTCGCCACCAGGACGGCGACGAACGGCCGATCGAACCGCAGGTGCCGCAGGCCGGCGGGGCGAGCCTTCGGCCGCTCGTCGCGGCGAACGGCTGGGATGGTCCACGAGAACACCGCCGCCGCCCCGAAGCATGCTCCCGCATAGACCCACAGCGTGCTGGCGGGGCCCAGCCAGTTCGCGAGGACGCCGCCCAACGGCTGACCGGCGATGATCCCGACGTTGAACGATGCGTACCAGACGCTTATGACCCGACCCACGCGGTCACCGGGAACCGAGCGCAAGAGGAACGAGAACAGGCCGGCGAAGAACACCGCGGAGCCAGCACCGCCGGCGCCGCGGAACACGACGAGCAAGGGGAAGGTCGGCGCCACGGCCGCCAGGGCGGTCGTGGCGCCGACCACTGCCGCGCCCACGACCACTGCGGCCCGCTCTCCCAGGCGGCCGATGATCACGGCGGTGAAGGGATCGACCGCGAGCCTGGTGACGGAGAACGCCGCGATGAGCACCCCGACCGCGTCGAGGCTGACGCCGAAGGACCGCGCGTACAGGGGCAGGATCGGGGAGACGATCCCGAACCCCATCATGATCACGAACGTGCCGACGACCGCGGCCCGGATCTCGGGGATCCGGAGGATGTCCCGGTATCCCAGCTCGCCGGGGTCCCTCACGGCGGGCAGTCTACGGGCGTGATCGCCCGTCCCGGACCGTCGTCGGTTGCGCGAGCACCCCCCATCCTCTTCGATAGCCGCCATGCCCGGGACCTCGAGCGGCGCGATCATCGCCACGTCCCTCGTCACGGCGAAGGGAACGGCACCGTGGCGGGGCGCCGAACTCGACGCGCCGGTGGTCATCCAAGAGGCCGGGGTCGCTTGGGCGGACGGGGTCATCACGTTCGTCGGACCCGCCGACGATCTGCCCGATGGGGACCCCCAGGTGTTCCCTGGCTGCACCATCGCCCCGGGGTTCGTGGACTGCCACACGCACCTCCCGTTCGTGGGATGGCGGGCGGAGGAGTTCGAGCTGCGGCTGGCTGGCCGGAGCTACCGCGAGCTGCACGGCGAGGGGGGCATCTATCGCAGCGCCCAACTCCTCGCCGAAGCTTCCGACGAGGAGGTGATGGCGTTCTGCCGGCCCCTGGTCGAGGAGATGGCGGACCACGGCACCACCTCCGTGGAGCTCAAGACGGGGTACGGCCTCTCGGTGGAGCACGAGCTTCGCCAGGCCCGGCTGGCCAGACGGCTGGCTCAGGAGGCTCCCCAGGCAGTCACGGTGACCCTCCTGGCCTGCCACGCCGTGCCGGTGGCGATGGACCGTGAGGACTGGGTTCGGAGGGCCTGCACGGAGCTGATCCCGACCGCCGCCGCCGAGGGTCTGTGCGACGCGGTCGATATCTACGTCGAGGACATCGCGTTCACCCTCCACGACCTGCGGGCCGTGGCGGACGCGGCGGCCACCCTCGGCCTTCCGGTTCGGTGCCATGCCGACCAGCTGGGGCCGTCGGGGGCCGCCGAAGAGGCAGTCAAGCTGGGGGCCAAGAGCGCCGACCACCTGAACAACGTGAGCAACGAGGGCGTTCGGGCACTGGGCGAGGGGGGGACGGTCGGGGTGCTCCTGCCGTCCTCGACCGCATTCATGCGCGCCGTTCCCCCGCCGGTCCGCACGCTGATGGAGACCGGGGCGGCGATCGCCCTGGCCACCGACTTCAACCCCGGGACCTCGCCCGTGCTGTCGATGCCTGAGGCCATGGCGACCGGCTGCACCCTGTATGGGCTGACACCGCTCGAGGCGCTCACCGCCTCCACGCTGAACCCGGCCTGGGTGCTGGGGATGGCGGAACGCTCGGGCACGCTCGAAGTAGGCAAGCGGGCCGACCTGCTGGTCCTGGAGGGCGAGGCGTTCCGCCAGGTGCCCTACCGCCCGGGTCACAACCCCGTGGTGCACGCGTACTCGGGCGGGACGAGGATCGGCGGTCGATGAGGCGATCGGTCCTCGGGGGATTCCTCGCTGTGGCGTTCGTCTGCGTGACGATGCCCTCCGCGCTTGCCGCGGTCGGCGCGGTCACGTTGTCGGCCTCGGCCACCACGATCGACTTCGGTGAATCGGTCCGCTTGACCGGAGAGATCTCGCCTCCTGCCGGCGGACAGGCCGTCGACATCGTCGATGCCACCGGCACCCTCATCACCACCTCGACCACGGGCGCGGCCGGCCGCTTCTCGGCCTCCCTCTCGCCACGGGCGAACGTGACCGTTCATGCCGTTTGGGGGAACGAGGTCAGCGCGGATGTGTCGATCGGGGTGCGAGCCGTCGTGACGGTCCATCTCGGACCGGTCCGGCTGTTCGATGGGGCGGCGGTCCGGGGGACCGTCGCGCCCGCCGTGGCGGGCGCGACGGTCGCCGTCACGCTCACCCGGGACGGCAAACCGGTGGCCGACGACAGCGCGGTGATCGGCGCGGCCGGGGGCTTTCGGACGACGTTCACCATCGAGCTACCGGGGACCTACCGGGTCCGGGCCGCGTTCACCGACCCGGACCACCTGCGAGGCACGGCGATCGACGGTCCGGCCTCGACACCGCTTCCCTCGCTTCGGATCGGGTCGAGCGGGATCTTCGTCCTGCTCCTGGAACAGCGGCTCGTGGACCTCCAGTACCGGCTGGTGGACATCGACCGCCGGTACGACTTCCGCACCGCCGACGCCGTGCTCGCGTTCCGCAAGGTGCAGCGGATGCTCAGGGTCTCAACGGTCGACGCGGGCATCTGGCGAGCGCTCGCCCACCCTCTCCGTCCGCGACCGAGGTCGAGCACGAGCGGCTTCCACATCGAGGTCGACCAGTCGCGCCAGGTCCTCTACACGGTCCGGGACGGATCGGTGACCAACATCATGCACGTGTCGACGGGGAAGGCCAGCACGCCGACGCGAGACGGATCGTTCAGCGTCACCAGCAAGCTGGCCGGGTACAGCGATCACCAGCTGTACTACCCGAGCTTCTTCGACGGGAGCAGGGCCATCCACGGATGGCCCGACGTGCCCACCTACCCCGCCAGCCACGGCTGCGTGCGCGTCCCATACTGGAACGCCAAGTGGATCTACGGGCTGGCCCCGATCGGCACCCGGGTGATCGTCTACCACTAGTCCAGGTCGCCCACCATCGACTCGACCGCCCCGACCAACCTCCCGTTTCGGACGAGCTCGGTGGCGGCTTCGATGTCGGGGCCCAGCTCGCGGTCGGCGTCAAGGAACGGGATCGCCTCGCGGATGACCTCGCGCGCCGCTCCGGTCCCTTCCGCGGGCTGGAGCGGCTCGCGCAGGTCCAACCCCTGTGCCGCGACCATCGCCTCGATGGCCAGGACGACCTCCGCGGTGGCCACGATTCCCCGGGCGTGCCGAGCGGAGGTCATGCCCATGCTCACGTGATCCTCCTGGCCGGCCGAAGAGGGGATCGAATCGACGGAGGCCGGGTGGGCCATTGACTTGCATTCCGAGACAAGGGACGCCGCCGTGTACTGGGCCAGCATGAAGCCTGAGTTCAGCCCGCTGCCCGGTACGAGGAAGGCGGGCAGGCCGTTATTGGTGCCGGGGTCGAGGAGGCGGTACAAACGGCGCTCCGAGATGCCGGCGAGGGGCACGGTCCCGGCCGCCAGGGCATCGAGGGCCACCGCCACCGGCTGGCCGTGGAAGTTCCCCCCGGAGAGGACCTCGCCGCTCTCGGGAAGGACGATCGGGTTGTCGGAGATGGAGCCGGCTTCGACCTCGAGGATCCGGCGGGCGAACCCCAGCACCTCCCGTACCGCGCCGTGGACCTGCGGCGCGCAGCGGAGCGAGTAGGCGTCCTGTACCAGATGCTCGCTCTCCCGATGCGACGCCGTGACCTCGCTCCCGTGGAGGAGGCGTCGCAGGTTCGACGCGGAGGCGACTTGTCCCGGGTGGGGGCGCAGGTCTTGGAGCCGGGGGTCGAACGGCCGGTCGGTCCCGAGCGCGGCCTCGATGGTCATGGCCGCCGCGATGTCGGCCACCTTGGCCAGCGTGGACAACCGCTCGACCGCGAGGATGCCGACCGCGACCATGCCCTGTGTCCCGTTCACCAGGGCCAGCCCCTCCTTCGCCTGCAGAGAGAGTGGCAAAAGGCCCGCCGCACCGATGGCGTCAGCAGCCGCCACGGGGCGCCCGTCCACGAGCACCTCACCCCGGCCGACCAGTGGGAGCGCCAGATGGGCGAGCGGCGCCAGGTCCCCCGAGGCCCCCAGCGACCCCTGTTCCGGAACCACCGGGACGAGGTCGCGGTTCAGCATCTCGACCATCCGCTCGACGATCTCAACGCGGACCCCGGAATGTCCGAGGGCCAGGACGTGGGCTCGCAGGAACAGCATGGCCCGGGCCTCCTCCCGGGAGAGGGGCGGCCCCACGGCCGCGGCATGCGATCGGACGATGCCCAGCTGGAGCTGCTCCGCCTGCTCCGGCGGGATCCGTACGTTCGCCAGGCTGCCGAACCCCGTGGTCACCCCGTAGACGGTTTCGCCCGCGTCGACCTTGGCCTGCACGACGACGCGAGCGGCCCGCAGGCGCTCGACCGCATCGGGCGGCAGCTCCACGGACGCGCCCCGGGCCACCGCGACCACGTCCTGGAGCGTGATCCTCCCCCCGACCGCAACCGACACGGCGGCAAGGCTACGGGGGCGCCGCGTGCCCCACAAGCCCCGAGGTCCGGCTGAGATCACTCCAGCCAGGGCAGGCGGACGCCCCGGTCCTTCGCGACGTCCAGGGCCCGGTCGTAACCCGCGTCGGCGTGTCGCACCACGCCCATCCCCGGATCGCTCGTCAGCACCCGCTCCAGGCGTGATGCCGACTGCATGGTCCCGTCGGCCACCACGACCATCCCGGCGTGGATGGAGTACCCGATCCCCACACCCCCACCGTGGTGGACGCTCACCCAGTGCGCGCCGGCCGCCGTGTTGACCAGGGCGTTCAGGATCGGCCAGTCGGCGATGGCGTCGGAGCCGTCCCGCATCCCCTCGGTCTCCCGGTAAGGGCTGGCCACGCTGCCCGAGTCCAGGTGATCCCGGCCGATCACGATCGGCGCCGAGAGCTCGCCGCCCGCCACCATCTCGTTGAACCGCAGGCCCGCCTGGGCCCGCTCCCCGTAGCCGAGCCAGCAGATCCGAGCCGGCAGTCCCTGGAACGACACGCGGTCCTCGGCCATCCGGAGCCACCGCTGGAGGCGCTCGTTCGCCGGGAACAGCTCGGCCACGGCTCGGTCCGTCTTCAGGATGTCCTCCGGATCGCCGGAGAGCGCCGCCCACCGGAACGGACCCTTGCCCTCGCAGAACATCGGCCGGACGAATGCGGGCACGAACCCTGGGTAGTCGAAGGCCCGGCCGAACCCACCGGCCTTGGCTCCGGCCCGCAGGTTGTTCCCGTAGTCGAAGACCTCGGAGCCGGCATCCAAGAATCCGACCATGGCCTCGCAGTGGCGGGCCATCGACCCCCAGGCTCGGTTCTGGTACTCGTGGGGATCCGACGCCCGAAGCTCGGCGGCCTGTTCAAGCGACAGCCCGGCCGGGACGTAGCCGCCCAATGGGTCGTGGGCGGACGTCTGGTCGGTGACGATCTGTGGCGAGAACCCTCTGGCCAGGAGCTCTGGGAAGGCATCGGCGCAGTTGCCGAGGAGCCCGATCGAGACCGCCTCACCGTTGGCGCGAGCATCCTCCGCCCAGTCCACCGCGAGGTCCATATCGTCGGTCTCGCGGTCGAGGTACCGGGTCTTGATCCGCCGCTCGATGCGCGATGGATCGACCTCCACGCACAACGCGACCCCCTCGTTCATCGTGACGGCGAGAGGTTGCGCTCCCCCCATGCCGCCCAGCCCACCGGTGAGCGTGATGGTCCCCTTGAGCGTTCCGCCGAACCGTTGCGTAGCCGCCTCGGCCAGAGTCTCGTACGTTCCCTGGAGGATCCCCTGTGTACCGATGTAGATCCACGATCCCGCGGTCATCTGGCCGTACATTGTGAGCCCGGCGTGCTCGAGTTCCCGGAACGTGTCCCAGTCCGCCCATTTCGGCACCAGCATCGAATTGGAGATCAGGACGCGGGGAGCCATCTCGTGCGTCCGAAATACGGCGACCGGCTTGCCCGACTGGACGAGGAGGGTCTCGTCGTCGCCCAGGCCTCGGAGCGCCTTCACGATGACGTCGAAGCACTCCCAGTTCCGGGCGGCCTTGCCCGTCCCGCCGTACACCACCAGGTCCTGGGGCCGCTCGGCCACATCGGGGTCGAGGTTGTTCATGAGCATGCGGAGCGCCGCCTCCTGCGGCCACGCCCGGCACGAGAGGGTCGACCCGCGCGGAGCCCTGATCTCACGAGCGCCCATGCGCCTCGCCTCCTTGCGTCGCCTCGGCATGATAGTGGTGGCTGCGCGGACCAAGGTGGGACGAGCGGCTGATCGCGTTACGTCGTGCGGCGGTCCACGGCCCAGGAGGAGCAGGCCGTGCCCTTGGTGAACGTCTTCATCTCGGTGGCGATGGCCACGGCCTGGGCGTAGTGCTTGAACTTCCGATGGGCACTGGTGGCGATCCCGATGGACAGGGACAGGAACGGGAACCGCTGGGTCACTCCCCGGCGGTTGACCACCTCGATGAAGCCGCGGTCACGATCCTCCTGATCGTACAGGCCAGCCGTCTCCCGCTCGAACTTCTGCACGATGTTCTCGGCGATCGTCGTGGCGTGGTCCGCGTGGCACACCACCACGAAGTCGTCGCCGCCGACGTGGCCCACGAAGATGTCCATCCCGCCGACCGCCAGGGCGGTGTTCTGGATCAGGCGGGCGGTGTGTTGGATGGCCTCGTCGCCTCGGGTGAAGCCATAGTGGTCGTTGTAGGCCTTGAAGTGATCCAGGTCGGCGTACAGGATGGCGAACATCTCCTCGTTGGCCACCCGCTTCTCGATCTCCTCCTCGATCCGAACGTTCCCCGGGAGTCCCGTGAGCGGCGACTGGGCCCGCATCTCCCTGGCCCGCCGGAGCACGCCGCGGATCCGGGCCAGGAGCTCGGGCGTGTCGAACGGCTTGACGATGTAATCGTCGGCCCCCACCGAGAAGCCCTCAAGCTTGTCCGCGGAGAGCCCTCGGGCGGTCAGCAGGATGATGCTCACGCTGGCGGACCTGCCGTCGAGGCGAAGTCGCCGCGTGAGCTCGTACCCGTCCATGTTCGGCATCATCACGTCGGCCAGGATGAGGTCCGGGCAGTCCTCGTGAACGATCTCGAGGGCCTTCTCTCCGTCGGGCGCGGTCTGCACCTCGTAGCCGGCCGCCCGAAGCTCGATCTCGAGCAGGCGGGCGATGAACGGGTCATCGTCGACCACCAGGATCGACTCACCCGACGGGACCTCCGGTCCCGGAAGGCCGGGCACCGGGGCGGCCCTCGTCCAGGTATCGGTCTCCACCTGATGGCAATCGGCACGGGGGGCGGACCGGTAAAGCGTTACCCCCCGGCCATCCCCCGGCGATCGAGGGTGTAGGCCGACCCGGGGGACCGTTTCGTGTAGTTCTTGAGCTCGGTCGCCACCTGGACCACCTCCGCCCGGTGGGAGAACCGGCGGGTGTCCGTGGAGGCGATCCCGATCGAGACGGACACGAGGGGGAACCGCTGCCGCTTGCCCTGGCGATCCTCCGCCTCGACGAAGCCACGGGCGGCGTCTTCTGGGTCGTAGAGGGTCGGGGCCAGCTCGTCGAACCGCCGGATGACCTCTTCGGCGATCGCCGTCGCGTGCTCCGGGGACGTCACCACCACGAAGTCGTCCCCCCCGATATGCCCCACGAACGTGGCGGAGCTGCCCACCCCCTTCGCGGTGTCCCGGATCAGCTGACCCGTCGCCTTGAGCGCCTCGTCCCCCCGGACGAATCCGTACCGGTCGCTGTAGGCCTTGAAGTTGTCCAGGTCGAGGTACAGCAGCGCGAAATCTAGTCCGTGGGCGATCCGGGCCTCGATCTCGTCCTCGATCCTGACGTTGCCGGGGAGGCCGGTGAGCGGGGACACCGAGCGCATGTACTCGGCCCGCCGGAGTACCCCCCGGATCCGGGCGAGGAGCTCATCGGCGTCGAATGGCTTGACGATGTAGTCGTCGGCCCCCGCGGTGAGGCCCTCGAGCTTGTCGGCGGCCACCCCCCGAGCGGTGAGCATGATGATGCTCACGGCCTCCGTCCGGGGATCCTCTCGGAGCCGCCGGGTCATCTCGTAGCCGTCCATGTTCGGCATCATCACGTCGGCCAGGACCAGGTCGGGGCATCGTTCGAACGCGGCGGCCAGGGCCTCCACGCCATCGGAGGCAGTTCGAACCTCGTACCCCACCTCGGCGAGCTCGGCCCGGAGGATGCGAGCGATGAACTCGTCGTCCTCCACGACGAGGATCGACTCCCGCGCGGGTGCCTGGGGTTCGTCGCTCACTGGCCGACCTCGGCGAGGTAACCGTCCCCCTTATGTTCGGGACGGGGCGGCGCGAGTAAAGCACAATAGGGGCCCGGATCACCGGGGAGCAGGGGGTAGCACGGTGCAGGTGCTCGAGTCGTTCCTGGATGGCATGGGCAACACGCCGCTCGTCCGGCTCCACAAGGTGGTCCGGGGGGTCCGACCGACCATCCTGGCCAAACTCGAGATGGTGAACCCCGGAGGGAGCGTGAAGGACCGGATCGGCCTTCGCATGATCGAGGCCGCCGAGCGCGGGGGACAACTGCGACCGGGTGGGACGATCGTCGAGCCAACCTCGGGGAACACCGGCCATGGCCTGGCCATCGCCGCGGCGATCAAGGGCTACAAGTGCATCTTCGTCATGCCGGACAAGATGAGCCAGGAGAAGGTGGCCCTCCTTCGAGCCTACGGCGCCGAGGTGGTTATCACCCCGACCGCCGTCGCGCCAGAGTCTCCGGAGTCTTATTACCGCGTGGCCGACCGGCTGACCGAGGAGATCCCGGGTGCGTTCCAGCCCAACCAATACTTCAACCAGGAGAACCCCAAGGCCCATTACGAGACCACGGGCCCGGAGATCTGGGAACAGACCGGCGGCGAGATCGACGTGTTCGTGGCCGGGGTGGGGACGGGCGGCACGATCACCGGGGCCGCCCGATACCTGAAGGAGAGGAAGCCCAGTCTCACCGTGGTGGGCGCGGACCCCGAGGGATCCCTGTTCTCGGGCGACACGGCGAGGCCCTACCTGGTGGAGGGGATCGGCGAGGATTTCTGGCCGGAGACCTTCGATCCCTCGGTCGTGGATCGATGGGTACGAGTCTCCGACTCCGATTCGTTCCGCCTGGCCCGGGCGGTGACCAGGCAGGAGGGCATCCTGGTCGGGGGGTCATCGGGGACCGCCCTGCACGCCGCCCTCGAAGTGGGCCGGGAGCTGGACGAGTCGAAGACCGTCGTCGTCATCTTCCCCGATACGGGACGCAACTACCTCTCCAAGCTCTACTCCGATTCCTGGCTGCTCCAGTACGGGATGCTCGAACGCCCCGAGGTCGTGCGGGTCGAGGAGGTCGTATCGGTCAAGCGCGGCGACCTTCCCCCGATGGTGACGGTGAACGCGCACGACAAGGTGCGCCAGGCCATCGACGCGCTCCAGGAATACGGGATCTCGCAGGCGCCGGTGGTGCGCGAACCGTCGTCCCTCGACGTGACCCAGTTCGTGGGGGCGATCCAGGAACGAGCCCTCCTCGATCGCATCTTCCGCGACCCCGACGCGCTCCAGGCCGACGTGGCCCAGGTAATGGGCCCTCCGATCCCCATGGTCGAGTTCGACCACCCCATCGAGGTGGCCTTCGCCGAGCTCCAACGGGAGCCGGCCGTGCTGGTGGCCAAGGCCGGCCAGGTCCTGGGGGTCTTGACCAGGAGCGACCTCCTCGAGTTCCTGGCCCACCGGCAGCGGACCCCGTAGGACACCCCGACCGGCGTGCGCTCGCTCGGCATCGACGTCGGGGCGAAACGCAAGGGCCTCGATGCCGTCCTGCTCGACGAGAGCCTTCTGCCGTCCGAGGCCCGGCGCCATCTGCATGTGGAGGAGGTCGGGGAGCTCATCAGACGGGTTCGACCCGATGTGGTGGCGATCGACTCGCCGCCCGCATGGGGACGGAGTCCCGGCGGATCGCGGCTCACCGAGCGCGAGATCCGCCGGTTCGGGATCCAGTCCTTCGGAACACCTTCGGACCCGAAGAAGGCGAACAACGTCTTCTACGACTGGATGCAAGCCGGCTTCGAGGTCTTCGAGGCCGCCGCCCGAGAGGGGTTCGCGCGCTACGCGAGTGGCGCGGTCGCCGGCAGGGCCATCGAGGTGTTCCCGCACGCGACCGCCGTCGTCCTGGCGGGATGCCTCCCCCCGAGCGGCATGACCACCGGGCGGACGAAGCGCGAGTGGCGACGCAGTGTGCTGCGGGCCCAGGGGGTGGCCACCGAGGACCTCCGGTCGTCGGACCAGGTGGATGCCGCCCTGGCGGCCCTCACCGGCCTGCACGCGCTCGGCGGCAGGTGCTTCGCGCCGGGCGACCCGCTGGAGGGCGTGATCGTCCTGCCGGCGGCGACCCTTCCCCCGCCCCCGTACCCCCGATGCCGGCAGCCCGGGGACTCCGACGGTCAGGATCAGCTCGTGTTCCACGGGCTGGCCCGGTGCGGATGCGGCCATCCGGACTGCGCGTCCTCGACGGCGAGAGAGTTCGCGCCGGGGCACGACGCGAAACGCAAGGCGCTGTTGTGGGGCCTGGCCCGCTCGGGCCAGGACGCCGTCGAGGAGCTCAGGAGGCGAGGATGGCAGGTTCCTCCGGAGATGCGATGAGGTTCGAGACCAGGGCGGTCCACGCCGGGCAGGAGCCCGAGCCCGCGTTCGGCGCCGTGAACGTCCCGATCTACCAGACGTCCACGTACGCGCAGCCGGAGGTGGGGAAGCCGAAGCGGTTCGACTACGCGCGGACCGGCAACCCCACGCGCGAGGCCCTGGAGACCGTGCTCGCGTCGC
>WNGB01005956.1_pt1 | contig 19461 bp, 16 predicted proteins | sample 5400681 | NCBI WGS metagenome assembly WNGB01 (sample SAMN13153367, study PRJNA577476) | soil metagenome | isolation source: 115 cm soil or saprolite under grassland replicate 2 | place: USA:California | collected 2016-06-15
CCGCGTCGATCACGCCCGTGGCCAGGGGCAGCTCGCGCGCGTTGTCCCGCTGCTGGTCCTTGGGCACGTCCGCCGGCGCGTCGTTGAGGTCGACGGCCACCACGTCCTCGTTGCGCAACACCTGCACGTCCGCCGCGCTGTCGCCCGCGTGGTACCAGTGCCAGCTGTCGAGCACGAGGCCCACGCTCGCGAGGCCGATCTCCGCGATCAGCTCCCGCGTCTCGGCCATCGTGTGCAGGAAGGGATAGCGGCGCGCGGCCCAGGCCGTCTTGGGTCCGACGTATTCGAGGCCGAGCCGCACCTCGTGGTCCCCGAGGACGCGGGCCACCTCGCGCAGCCGGCGCGCGGTCTGCTTGAAGTGTTGCAGGTACGTGAGCGAGTCGGAGCTGGGCGGAAGCCAGGTGCCGGTGCGATGCACGCCCGCGCGCTGGAGGGCGCGCGCGTAGGCGGGCAGCTCGCCGAGGCCGCGCGCGAACGTCTCTTCGTCCTTGCGGAAGTCGACGGCAATGAAAGCGGCGCCGAAGACGAGGCCGCCGGCCTCGAGGTCGGCCCGCACCGTGGCGAGCTCGGGACCTTCGAGGCGGGCCAGCTCTCCCGCGTCCGGGAACACGGACTCGAAGCCGTGGCGCCGGGCCAGGTCGATGGCCTCACGCTGCGTCGCCTTCACCCCGAGGTTCCCGCAGATGAGGTCGATGGTCATGCGCCGGCGGACGGGCGGCTCGGCGGCGCGGGCCCACGGCGAGCGCCCGAGGGCGGCCGCGACCCCGCCCGTCAGCATGCCGGCCAGGAAATCCCGCCGGTGGTGAGGACGCATCATCTCCAGGGCCGTGGTCCCCGGACGTACTTGTCCAGGAAGGCCAGCACGTCCGACTTCCAGATGGGCAGGCCTTGCGGGCTGAACAGCGCATGGCCGGGCGCGGCGCCCGGATTCATCTGGCGCGTCGGCGTGAACGGCGGATAGACCTTCAGCTCCGCGGGCGCCTTCCTGGCGGCCGCGCACACCACGCGCGCGCTCTCCGTCGTGGCATCGTTCTCGGCGACCAGGCACTGGATGGGGATCGCGATCTTCTCCGCGGCGGAGGTGAGCGCGGCGCGGAGCTGGGGACTGCGGTTCCAGTTCAGCGCGCCCGGAGCCTGGAGCACCGCTCCCGCGAAGTCCGTCCTTCCGCTCACGGCCAGGGTGGTGACGATCCCGCCGAAGGAAACGCCGATCATGCCGCGCCGGCCCCGATCGACGCGGAAGGCGGGGTCCTTCGTGACGTGGTCCGCGGCCGCGAGCAGGTCGTCCGCCTCCGCGCGCATGCGGGCGATGTAGCGCGGTCCGCGGTCGGCGCCGATCTCCTGGCTGAACGGCGTCCCTTCGGACTTGCCGTAACCCCGGCGCTCGGGTACGAGCACCGCGTATCCCGCCGGCAGAAGCAGCCGGCCCACGAATCCGGCGGGCCATTCCACCCCCTCCTGTCCCGCCGGTGCGGATCCGTGGTTGTAGACCACGAGCGGGAACGGGCCGTCGCCGTCGGGGCGGTAGAAATAGGCCTCGAGGGGAAGGCGGCGTAGCGTGCCGTCCTCGACGATCCTTACTTCTAAGCCCACGGCCGGTGCGGGGGGCGCTCTAGGGCCTGGACGGATGCCCACTGGAGAGTCTCATGACCCGCACGAAGAGCCCGGGGTCCACGATCTCGCGGAGTCTCGTCCTGGCCGCGGTCCTGGTCGGGCCCGGTTTCGCGAGCGCAGCCTGGGGCGCACCCTCGATCCAGGACATCGACGTGTCGCCCGATCCCCTCATCGTCGGACAGCGCTTCACGATCACCGTCCGGGCCTCGTCCGACGTGACGCGCGCGACGGCGACGATCGACTTCCGCCCCTCGGGGATGCTGCGCCGCCAGGTCCCGCTGAAGAGGGACGGCCTGGACTGGGCCGGCTCCGGACTCGTTCCCGCCGGGATCAAGCTCGGTCTCGGCGCCGAGGCCACGATCACCGTTCTCGCCTTCGAAGGGCCGCGAGATCACGCGGAAGCGAGCACGACCGTTGCCGTCGTGGCCCTGGGGGCCGTCTTCGCGAACGGGATACTGACGATCACGGGAGACGACCAGGCCAACGTCCTCGTCGTGAGCCGGGATGCGGCCGGAACCATCCTCGTCAACGGCGGCGCGGTGAGCATTACGGGCGGCGTCGCTACCGTGGCCAACACGTCGCTCATCCGGATGTTCGGCCTGGGCGGCAATGACCAGCTCTCCCTGGACGAGGCGAACGGACTCCTCCCGCCCGCGGAGCTCTTCGGCGGGGAGGGCGACGACATGCTCACCGGCGGCGGCGGCGCGGACCGGCTGGATGGCGGTCCCGGCAACGACCGCCTCGACGGGAGGCGCGGGAACGACGTCCTCTTCGGCGGAGCGGGCGACGACTTGTTCGTGTGGAACCCGGGCGACGCGAGCGACGTCGTCGAGGGACAGGACGGCAAGGACACGCTGAGCTTCACCGGCTCGAACGCCAACGAGACGATCGACCTGTCCGCAAGCGGCGCGCGGCTTCGCTTCTTCCGCGATGTGGGCAACGTCGTCTTGGATTGTGACGGCGTGGAGCAGGTGCGCTTCAACGCCCTCGGAGGCGCGGATCATGTGACCATCAACAGTCTGGCCGGCACCCAGGTCGCCAGCGTGGTCCTCGACCTCGCGAGTCCCGCGGGCTCGGGCAGCGGCGACGGCCAGCCGGACGAGGTCGTGGTGACGGGAACGGACGGAGACGACGTCATCACCGCGGGCGCGTCACCCGGAGAATTCGACGTCCTCGGCTTGAGCGCGGCCGTGACCATCTTCGGCGGCGATCCCGGAGCGGATCAGCTCACCATCAACGCCCTGGCCGGAGTCGACAGCGTCGATGCGTCCGCCGTGGCATCGGGGACGATGAAGTTGACCCTCAACGGCGGCGCCGGCGCGGACCTGTTGATCGGCGGCCAGGGAAACGACTCGCTGGTCGGGGGGCAGGGCAACGACGTCGTGCTGGGCGGAGGGGGCGACGACACCTTCGTGTGGAACCCCGGCGACGGAAGCGACGTCCTCGAAGGCCAGGGCGGACAGGACACGCTGGTCTTCAACGGCTCCGGTGCCAACGAAAAGGTGGACGTCTCCGCCAACGGCCAGCGCGTGCGCCTGCTGCGCGACGTGGGCAGCGTCACCATGGACTTCGACGACGTGGAAGTCGTCCGCGTCAACGCGCTGGGCGGCGCCGACCAGGTGACCGTCAACGACCTGGCGGGCACGGATGTCACCGAGGTCGCGGTCAACCTCGCCGGTGCCGCCGACCCCGGAGCGGGCGACGGCCAGGCGGATACCGTCACCGTCACCGGCACGGCCGGGGATGACGTCGTGCAGGTCGCCGGCAGCGCGGGGGCCGCCAGCGTCTTCGGACTGGCGGCCAAAGTGAGCATCGTGAACGCGGAGGCCGCCCTGGACCACATCGTCGTCAATATGCTGGCCGGCAACGACGTCCTGGACGCCTCGGCCCTGGCGGCGAACGCGATCCAGCTCACCGGAGACGGCGGTGACGGGGACGACGTCCTGATCGGCGGAGCCGGGGACGACGTGCTCCTCGGCGGCGCCGGTGACGATGTCCTCATCGGCGGGCCCGGAATCGACGTCCTCGACGGCGGACCGGGGAGCAACATCATCAGCCAGGACTGACGGGACCCCGGCGGGCTGATCCGCGTGGCATTCTGATGGGCCCGGGTTCGGGGCCCTCATGCAGGTCATCGGCGGCCAGCCCGTCTTCTCGGCCACGGATCTGGTCGGCTTCCTCGCCTGCGAGCATCTCACTGCGCTCGAGCTCGCGGCCGCGGCGCGCCTGGTGCCGCGGCCGATGCGCGAGGACCCGGAACTGGACGTCCTCCAGCAGCGCGGGATGGCCCACGAGCAGCGGTATCTGGCCGACCTGGAGGCCACGGGCCGCCGGGTCACGCGGATCGAGCGCGACGAGACCATCGCAGATCGCGGCGAGCGGCTGCGTCAGGCCGCCGCCGCAACCGAGGCTGCCATCCGCCACGGCGACGACGTCCTCTACCAGGCCACGTTCTTCGACGGCCGCTGGCTCGGATACGCCGACTTCCTCGTGCGTGTCGAGACGGCGAGCGCCCTCGGGCCGTGGAGCTACGAGGTCGTGGACACCAAGCTCGCGCGCCACACGAAGGCGAGCGCCCTCCTCCAGATCTGCTCGTACGCGGATCCGCTCGCGCGGATCCAGGGGCGCGAGCCGGAGTGGATGCACGTCGCCCTCGGCGGGAGCGCGCGGACGGTCGAGCGTCACCGGGTTGCGGACTACATGGCCTACTTCCGGGTCGCCCGGCGCCGCTTCGAAGACAAGATCGCCGCGGCCGTCCCCGCCTATCCGCCGGTGGCGACCTACCCGGAGCCCGTCGAGCACTGCGAAGTCTGCCGCTGGGACGAGGTCTGCACCGCGCGCCGGCGCCAGGACGACGACCTCTCGCTGGTGGCCGGGATCGCGTCGCGCCAGCGCCAGGCCCTGAAGGCGCGCGCGATCTCCACTCGCCGCGGTCTGGCCGGTCTCACGCTTCCGCTCGTCCCGCCCCTCGAAGACACCCGTCCGGAGACCCTGGAGCGCGTCCACCGCCAGGCCCGGCTCCAGGTCGAAGGTGAGGATGCGAAGCGGATCCTCTACGAGCTGATCGATCCGAGCCGCCTCAAGGACGGACCGCTGGAGCCCAGCCGCGGCCTGCTCGCATTGCCGGAGCCGCGTCCGGGCGATCTCTTCTTCGACATCGAGGGCGACCCCTATGCGCTCGACGACGGGGTCGACTACCTCTTCGGCGTCCTCGAGCCCGGCCTTCCGGGCGCCGATGGCCAGCCCACCTTCCACGCCTTCTGGGCCCGCGACGCGGAGGGCAAGGTCACCCTCGCCGCGGAGAAGAGCGCCTTCGAGCGGCTCATGGACCTCTTCATGGACCGCCTCGCCCCGGATCCGACGATCCACATCTACCACTACGCGCCGTACGAGCCGACCGCGCTGGGCCGGCTCATGGGCCGGCACGGGACGCGCGAGGACGAAGTCGACCGCTTGCTGCGCGGCGACGTGCTCGTCGATCTCTACGGCGTCGTCCGTCAGGGCGTCCGGGCGTCGGTCGAGAGCTACTCGATCAAGCGGCTCGAGCCCCTCTATCGGTACACGCGCGAGATCGGCCTGCGCGACGTCGGCCCCGTGATCGCCGCCTACGAGGCCTGGCTGCAAGCGGGCGGGGAGGCCGGCCACGACGATGCGGCCCTTCGCAAGATCGAGCGGTACAACCACGACGACGTCGTGTCGACCATGCTCCTGCGCGATTGGCTCGAGGGCCGCCGGTTGGAGCTCGCGGCGCAGATCGGCGAGACGCCGGCGCGTCCTCTGCCCAGGTCGGGCGAGGCCACGGAGGAGCTCTCCGAGACCCTCGCCCGCGCGCAGGCGCTTGCGGAGCGCCTGACCGAGGGGGTTCCCGCCGACGAGAGGGAGCGCACCGCGGAGCAGCACGGGCGCTGGCTGCTGGCCCAGCTCCTGTCCTGGCACCGCCGCGAGGAGAAGGCGTTCTGGTGGCGCTATTTCGTCTTGATGGACGACCTCACGGACGACGAGCGGATCGCCGAGCGGGAACCGATGGGCGGGCTCTCGTATGTCGGAGTGGTCGAGCAGGTCAAGAAGTCGCTCATCCATCGCTATCGCTTCCCGCCGCAGGAGCACGGGATCCACGAGGGCGGCGCGGTCTCGGATCCGGCGACGGGGGAATCGCCCGGACGCGTCGTCGCCGTCGACGACGCCGCGGGCACCGTCGACCTGAGCCGGGGTGTCCACAACGAAGCGCCCCAGCCGACATCCCTGGTGCCGAAGGACCTGATCCCGACGAAGGAGCTGCGTTCGAGCCTCATGCGGATGGGGGAGTGGGTGGCGGATCACGGGATCGATGCGGACCTCGGGCCCTATCGCGCCGCGCGCGACCTCCTCTTGCGCCGGCCACCGCGGGCCGGCCAGGCCCCGGGCGCTCGTCTCCAGCCGGATGGCGACGATCCGACTGCGGTTGCCGTCCGTGTGGCGTTGGCTCTCGACGAGAGCACGCTGCCGATCCAGGGTCCGCCGGGGTCGGGCAAGACCTACACGGGCGCGCAGATGGTCCTGGCCCTCGTCGCGGCCGGGCGCAAGGTCGGCGTCACCGCGAACAGCCACAAGGTGATCGGCCACCTGCTCGACAAGATCGCGGAGCTGGCCGGCGAGCGGGGCATGACGGTTCGGATCGGGCAGAAGCCGGAGACGGATGGCGACCCGACCTGCGCGATCGCGCGCTGCTTCAAGACGAACGGCGAGCTGCTGGCGGCCCTCCGGGGCGGCCAGCTCGACGTCGTGGGCGGGACGGCATGGGTCTGGTCACGCGAGGACTTCGCGGGCACGCTGGACGTGCTCGTCGTGGACGAGGCGGGGCAGATCGCGCTGGCCAACGCCCTCGCCGTGTCCCCGTCCGCGCGCAGCCTGATCCTGCTCGGCGACCCGCAGCAGCTCGAGCAGCCGCTGAAGGGCACGCACCCGCCGGGGGCGGAGCAATCCGCCCTTGCCCATCTGCTCGGCGAAGCGGCCACCATGCGGGCGGAGAAAGGCCTCTTCCTGGCCAAGACCTGGCGGCTCCATCCCGACGTCTGTGCGTTCACGTCCGAGGCGTTCTACGCGGGCCGACTCGAGCCGCAGGCCGGGCTCGAGCGCCAGTCGTTGGAGGGGACGGCGCCTCTGACGGGCACGGGCATGCGCTACGTGCCCGTCGCCCACACCGGTAACCAGGGCGAATCGCCGGAGGAGGCGGACGCGATCGCCGCGCTCGTCCAGTCCCTGGTCGATCGCCAGGCGTCGTGGACGGACCGGCACGGCCAGCGCGGCCTGCTCCTTCTCGGCGATGTGCTCGTCGTCGCCGCCTACAACGCGCAGGTGGCCGAGCTTGCGCGCCGGCTGCCGAAGGGCGCGCGCGTGGGGACGGTCGACAAGTTCCAGGGCCAGGAGGCGGCGGTCTCGATCTACTCGATGGCCAGCTCGTCACCCGCCGACGCCCCCCGCGGGATGGAGTTCCTCTACAGCCTCAACCGGCTCAACGTGGCCACGTCGCGCGCCCGATGCCTGGCCGCGGTGGTGGCGAGCCCGGAGCTGTTTCGAGTCCGCTGTCGCACGCCGCGACAGATGCAGCTCGCGAACGGGCTGTGCCGACTGCTGGAGATGGCGCGATGATGGCGGTGCTACGATCGACTCGCTGCCGCTGCGCGGAGACTTCAATGACCACGGCCGACCCGTCGGCCGTCGCCACCGTCCGTTCCCGGGTGAGCGACGCCGAGTGGGAGCAGCGCGTGGATCTCGCCGCCTGCTACCGGCTGGTGGCGATGTACGGATGGGACGACCTGGTCTTCACGCACATCTCCGCGCGGGTGCCGGGGCCGGAGCACCACTTCCTCATCAATCCTCATACTCCGCAACCACGGGCTGCTGACCGCGGCCGAGACGATCGCGGACGCCTTCGTGTTCATGTACGTATTCGAGGCCGCCTGCACGATGCAGGTGCGGGCGCAGGCGGGCGGCAGCGAGCTGATCGCGGTGGATCCACGCATCGTGGCCGGGGCGGGGCGGCCGTGAAGCAGGTCACGCGGGGCGCGGGCGGCGGGATCGCCTGGCCGCGACTCCTGCGCAAGCTCGACCGCCTGGATCCGAGTTGCCGGCGGTAGACCGATCGCGGTGCCGCGATCGGAGGCGGGTTCGGACCCGCCTCGACCCGCGTCTACCTCACAATATCGTCCGCGCCAAGACTGCCGTCCCACCCCCGGCGCGATCCCAGAGTGCAGTGCTACGATGCAGCCGAGGAAACGATGGCTACGACCACGCGTCGCGCCGCGACGGAGGAGGATCTCCTCGCGATGCCCAAGGACGGCCAGAAGTACGAGCTCGTCGACGGCGAAATCCGCGTGAGCCCGGCAGGGGATCGCCATAGTGTGGTGGCCCTGCGATTGGGTGCGCGCCTGCTCGCATTCGCGACGGAACATCGGCTCGGCCACGTCTTGGGCGCGGACGCTGGCTTCCGCCTGCCGAGCAAGAACATTCGTAGCCCCGACGCGAGCTTCGTCGCCGCGGGCCGCTTTCCCCATGACCGGCCGCCGGACGATTTTGGGAACGTCGCACCCGATCTCGCCATCGAGGTGCTTTCACCTCGCGATCGGCCCAGACACGTCCTCGACAAGGTCGGCGAGTACCTCGAGGCGGGCGTTCGCCTCATCTGGGTCATCGATCCGCGCAAGGCCCGGGCGGTCGTCTATCGGTCGCTCAGCGACGTCAGAGAGCTTGCTGCGGACGGCGCGCTCGACGGCGAGGACGTGTTGCCTGGCTTCCGCTGCGCGCTACGCGACATCCTTTCCTAACTGCCGTACACGTCGGTACTCACGTATTTCAGTCCCGAGTCCACCATCAAGATGACGACCTTGGCCCCCGGCCCCAGCCGCTGGGCCACGCGAATGGCAGCCACGACGTTGGCGCCGGCCGACATCCCCGCGAAGAGAGCCTCCTCCCGCGCCAGCCGCCTCGCCATGTCCTCCGCGTCGTCCGTGTGCACGGGCAGGATGCCGTCCACGAGAGTCGGGTCGCAGAGGGGAGGAGTGCGTCCAATCCCGATCCCTTCGATCCGGTGAGCCCCGGCCGGACCTCCTTCATGCTGCCGGTGGGGTTCTCCCACTCGAGCCTCACGAGGATGTCGGCGCAACCGGGTGGAACGACCTTGCCGAGCCGAACGATCGACGTGTTGCCAATGGCATCGAGAATGTTCACGGTTCGGGCTCTGCCGCTGCCGGTGACGCTACGGGCGGCGGCGCGACCGCAGGAAGCGCAGCAGCGACGCCTCGAGATCGGCGGGCAGCGTGACCGCCGAGGCCTCGCGCACGATGCGCGGCGTCTCGCGGTACGAGGCCACGAACGCGGTGCAGCGCGGGCATCCGGCCACGTGGGATTCCAGGTCCCGGCGGACGTCCGCGGGCAGCGCGTCCTCGAGGTAGTCCATCAGCAGGGAGACGCCCGAGGCGCAGACGACATCGGCGTTCATGGCTTCACCCCCGTGAGCGCGGCCAGGTAGCCGCGCAGCATCAGCCGCGCGCGGTGCACGCGCTGCCGCACCGCCGCCGGCTCCAGGCCGAGCACCTCGGCCACCTCGGACGTCGGCAGCTCCTCCAAGTCGCGCAGGACGAAGGCCTCGCGGTAGAGGTCGGGCAGCCGCTCGATCCCCGCGCGCGCCTTCTCGGCCAGGAGCCGTCGATCCATGACCTCCTCCACGCGGCAGGGCGCCTGCAGCGCGGCGGGCGTGGCCGCGTGCCCGCCTTCGGCGTCGAATCGAGGCAGGTATTCCTCGAGGGACTCCGCCGGCCGCCGCTGTCGCGCGCGCCGCTGCATGAGGGCCGCGTTGGTCGCGATGCGGTAGAGCCAGGTCGAGAAGCGCGCGTCGCCGCGGAACGCGCCGAGGCCCCGGTAGGCCTGGAGGAACGCCTCCTGCAGCGCGTCCTGCGCGTCGCCGTCCTCGCCGGTGAGGCGGCGGGCCAGGCGGAAGACGCGTGCCTGGTAGCGGATCACCAGGTCCTCGAAGGCAGGCCCGTCCCCGGCCGCGGCCCGTGCGACCAAGGCTTCGTCACTCGTCTCCGCGCCGGGGACGGCCATGCGCAACGAAGTCTAACGGGTCTGGATGGCGGCCTTGACCTTCGCCGCCAGCTCCGGCGTCACCTCCTTCACGCCGTGCGCCTGCGCCGCGTGCTGCGACACCTGCTTCAAGAGCGCCTCCTCCGTGGCCGCGCTGGTCATGAACGCGCAACCCTCGACGACGTCTCCGCAGGCGATGTGCTTGGTCATGCAATCTCCTCCTCGTTAGTCATTCGATGCCGCGGCGGCGCCTCCTGTGACAGGGGCGGACGGGCGGGCGAGTACTCGACGAGGCGGAAGCGGAGCGGGGTGGCCGCGCGGGTCTCGCGCGCTTCCTCGATATCGAAGATGACGGTGCGGTCTTCTTCGAGGCGCGCCGTCCCGGTGAGCTGAAGCACGTCGCCGCTCGTGAAATCCACGAACAAGAGGCCGGCCCGCGGATACTCGACCAGGTTGCCGAGGGTGTTGAACATCGCGTTGCCGGGATAGTCGGGGAAGGCGAGTCGATCGGGAGCGAGGATGCGAACGAATCCGGGCAAGCCTCCGCGGTGGGACGCGTCCGCCCCGCCTTCGGGATGGAAGCTCGCGATGAAGAGGGTGTCCGCGGCCGCGATCCACCCGCGCTGGCGGGCGTCGAGGCTCGTCGCGACCCGCGGCGCGCTCGGCCCGCTCGCCGCGGGTGGGACGTCGGCTTCGCTCTCGCGGAGCTGGATGTACTTCGGGCAGTTGCCGTAGACCTGTCTGATCTCGATCTGCAGTCCGTGGTCGTCGAGCCGCCCGATGCCGTTGACTCGCATCCGCTGGCGCGTGCTCGGGTCGAGCACGACCAGGCCCAGCGCCCGCCGTCCGCCCGCAACCAGGTTCGCTCCGAGCGGGTCGCCGGCGACCGGCGCGGCCGCAATGCGCAGGTGGTGGGGGCCGGCGGGTGCGAGGAAGCCCGCGGGGCCGGTCAGCAGCGAAGCCCAGACGCGCCCGCCGGCATCGAGGCTCGCGCCCACGGCCAGGCGCTGGCGGGCCAGGAATCGGGCGATCGCCGGGCTGACGTCGCGAGCGATGATCCCCCCTACGCTGCTCGCTTCCTCGGTCAGGCCGGCCCGGCGCTGGACCTCGCGCTCACCGGGATGAAAAGGGCTCGACATGCTCTTGAGATGCCGGGAGGGGCCCGGGTGTGACAGCGAGGCCGCGAAGGTTGCCGGTGGGGGCCGGGCCAACCGGCGCGTGGGGAGCCCTGGGCCTACGGCGACTGCGGGCGCGGCGAAGGTGACGGAACGTCGCGCCATTGCATCGCGATCTTCTTCTTGAGGAGACCGCCCAGCCGCGCCGTGAGTCGTCGGTTCTCGTTGGGCAGGAAGGTGGCCGTCATCGCCCCCTCGCGCACGTTCTGATCCCAGGTGACCTCGAGCTTCACGCGGTGGGCGCCGGGTTCCACCTCCATGACTTCGCCGACCGTCACCTTCTTTCCGGAACGGCCGTCGAGGGCCCGGTCGAGGCGAAGCGCGTCGCCGACCCAGAGACGCAGCCGGCCGCCCCGCAAGGAATGGTCGAGCTCGAGAGCAAGGTGGGCGGGGCGCGCCGGGACGGCCGCGGCTGATGCGGGAGGGACGACCTGGACCACGGGGGTGGGCGCGGAACGGGCGACCGGATGCGCCTTGGTCGCGGTCGTCGGGAAGACGGGCGTCATCGGGAACGGATCGGGCATCAAGAAGGCCAGCACGGCGGTGATCGGGAGGCGAGACGCGGGCGCGCTCCCCATCGATCGTGGTTCCAGAGGCTCGCCGATACGGCGCGCGGTCAGGCCAAGAGCCACCACCGTGGCCAACAGGAGAGCCGCCACCCTCAATCGGGCGCGCGGCGAGCCCCGATCGCATGACCCATCGGCCTCCGTGTTCAGACCGATGCTCGATCCGAGCGACAAGGCGGCCGCGGCTGGGATCTCGGCCGGTTCGCGGAGGCGCGCTTCCAGCTCGGCCAGGGCGGCGTCGCCCGCCAGGACGGCGGAAGGCAGCGTGTCGTTCGCGCGCGGCGGCACCCACGCTCCCCGATGTCGGGGCCGTCGTCCGGCCAGGACGTCCCCAATGTCCTGACTCATCGCGGCCGCGCTCTGATACCGATGCTGCGGGATCTTCGCGGTGGCACGGGCCAGGACGTACTCGACGTCCTCGGGCAGCTCGATCCCCAGGAGGGACGGCGGCGGGGGATCGTCGTGCACGATGCGCAGCAGGATGTGCGGGATCGTCGCCGCCGCGAAGGGCGGACGGCCGGTGAGCAGGAAGTACAGCACCGCGCCCAGGGCGAAGACGTCCGAGCGGGCGTCGACGGGCGCACCCAGCGCCTGTTCGGGCGACATGTAGAGCGGAGTCCCGATGACCTGGCCGGCCAGCGACCAGTGGCCCGGCGCTTCCGCGATCTTGGCGATGCCGAAGTCGAGGAGCTTCGGCTCGCCTCCCGGCAGCAGCATCAGGTTCGCCGGCTTCACGTCGCGATGGACGATGCCGAACGAATGGGCGTGATGGAGCGCGTCCGCCACGCGCTCGACGATGCGGAGCCCCTCCGGCCAGAGCAGCACCGACGACGGCGAAACGACCTCGGAGAGCGGCGCGCCCGCCAGGTATTCGAGCACGACGTAGAGCGTTCCCGAGGCGGCATCCTGTCCGAAGTCGTGAACTTGAACGATGTTCGGGTGTGACAGCCGCGCCACCATCCGCGCTTCGGCCATGAACCGCCTCACGAACTCGTTTCGCACGACCGGGGTCATGGCCGCCGGAACCGTGACCATCTTCAGCGCGACGGTCTGCCCCAGCACCACGTCCTGCGCCTGATGGACCACGCCCATGGTCCCGCGCCCGAGCTCCCGCGTGACCTGGTAACGACCCAGGACCACGGAATCGGCCGTGGCCGTCCCCGGTTCCGAAGTGACGCTGCGAATGCTGAACATACTCTCTTCATCGAATACAGCACACCCCCGGGAGGGGCGTCAGCACCGGCGCGGAGATTGTCAAAGGGGTGTGATTTGGATCATTCCGATGCGTTGGTCGCAGGCTACTTCGTCCGCAGTTCCGCGAACCCCCGCCACGCGCCCGTCCCCGAGATCATCAGCCGCAGCGGCACCGATGCGACCATCAGGGCTCCGCCCCACAGATAGGCCTTGTGCACCCGCCGGCGCGACACGAAGTCGTAGATCGTGGCGAGAACCACGAAGAGGTATCCAAGGCCGAAGAACGCGAGTGGTCCCAGGGGCAGCACGCCGGGGAGACGCGCCACCGCCGCGACGATGAGGCTGATGTAGGCGTCATGCGGCGCGACAAGGAGACGCACAAGCGGCTGATGCTGCTCGGCGCTTGCGGTGAGAGTCTCGCGGCCGCGGCAGTTCCCATGACGCGGGAGCCTAACACCGTCGAGAGAAATATGTCCGGGAGCCGTCGGCTCGAACGTCGAACAACTGAAGGACCGGGAGCCGCTACGCTGGGAGAGGAGGGAGCGCGATGAGTGAGTTCGTCTATCTCTTTCGGGCCAGCCTGGCCGGACGGCGCGAGGCCATGGGAACGCCGGAGCGGGCGCAGCACAGCCTGCAGGCGTGGCTGGCCTGGATACGCGAGCTGGAAGCGAAGGGCCATCTGAAGGACCCGGGGCAGCCGCTGGAGCCCGAGGGTCGGGTGGTCCGGGGCCCGGAGAAGGTGGTCACGGACGGCCCGTATGTGGAAGCCACTAGGGGAAGTCCCTATTGCAACGCCGATGACCGGGACGCAGAATGCAGTGCTGGCACAAAAGGGGTCGGAAATAGGATCGTCCGAGGATCCCGGAGGCGAAGGCAGCCTCTTCTTCGCCGCCAACCCCATCCCCATGTGGGTCTACGACCTGGAGACCCTGCGCTTCCTCGACGTCAACGAGGCGGCGGTCGCGACGTACGGCTTCAGCCGGGATGAGTTCCTCGGCATGACCCTCGCGGAGATCCGACGTCCGGAGGACATCCCCGCCCTGGTGGCCGTCGTGAAGGCGCCCAAGGCCACGGGGTTGCGTGGGCCATCGCTCCGACGCCACCGTCGCAAGGACGGCACGACGTTCACGGTGCAGGTCACCTCCCAGGAGGTCGTCTTCAAGGGGCAACGGGGGCGGCTGGTGGTGGCACAGGACCTCAGCGCGCTCGGACACCACGCCGCGGAAGTCCAGGAGAAGCACCAGTTCCTCCAGTCCATCCTCGACAGCATGCCCGCCATCGTCTTCGTGAAAGACCTCGAAGGTCGCTTCACCCTGGTCAACGAGGCGTGGGAACGGTTCACGGGCGTGCCGCGGAGTGAGGCCGCCGGCAAGACGGCCCATTCCCTGTTCCCCGCGGACGTCGCCGACCGCATTCGTCGCGACGACGTCGAGATGTTCGCGGCGAACATCCGGACGGAAGCGGAAGAAGCCGTTCCCGGCGTGCCGGGCCTGCAGACCCTGCTCACCTCGCGATTCCCTCTCCGAGATGAAGACGGTCGCGTCAGCGGCCTCGTCGGCCTGGCCGTGGACATCTCCGAACGCAAGCGGGCCGACGACCAGCGGCGCGAGTACGAAAGGGTGGTCGAAGGCCTGGACGAGATGATCATCGTGGTGGGCCGGGACTACCGCTACCTGCTCGCGAACCGCGCGTTCCTGAGCTATCGCGGCCAGACGCGGGACGAGATCCTCGGACGTCGGGTCCCGGACGTCCTGGGCAGGGACGTCTTCGAGCGGGAGGTTCGGCCGAGGCTGGACGAGTGCCTGGCCGGCAAGGTCGTGCGGTACGAGATGAGAATGGCCTATCCCGGGATTGGAGAACGGGACCTGTCCATCTCGTACTTTCCGATCGAGGGCCCCGCCGGCATCGACCGCGTGGCGTGCGTCCTGCGGGACGTGACCGAGCACCGGCGCGCGCAGGAACAGCAGGCGCGCCTGAGCCGGGTGGTGGAGCAGGCCACCGACTCCATCCTCATCACCGATCCCCAGGGGACGATGATCTACGTGAATCCCGCCTTCGAGCGCATCTCCGGCTATTCCCGGGCGGAGGCGATCGGCCAGAACCCCCGGATGCTCAAGAGCGGTCACCAGGACGCGGCCTTCTACCGGCGCATGTGGGAGACCCTGTCCCGGGGAGAGGTCTGGAAGGGACGGATGGTGAACCGCCGCAAGGACGGCACGCTCTACCAGGAAGACGCGACCATCGGGCCCGTGCGCGACGCCGCCGGCCGGCTCGTCAACTACGTGGCCGTGAAGCAGGACGTGACCAACGAGATGCGGCTCGAACGGCAGCTCATGCAGGCCCAGAAGATGGAGGCGGTGGGCCGGCTGGCCGGCGGGGTGGCCCACGACTTCAACAACCTTCTCGGCGTCATCACGGGCTACGGGGAGATGACGCTGCGGAAGCTGCGGGAGGAGGATCCCCTCCGGGGAAAGGTCGATCAGATCCTCAAGGCGGCGGACCGCGCGGCGGGCCTGACCCGGCAACTGCTCGCCTTCAGCCGGCTGCAGGTGCTGCAACCCAAGATCGTCGACTTGAACGACCTCGTCTCGAACGTGGAGAAGATGCTGCGCCGACTGATCGGGGAGGACGTCGAGCTGGCGACGTCCCTGGACCCTGCCCTGGGCAGCGTCCGGGCCGACCCTGGACAGATCGAGCAGGTCCTCATGAACCTGGCCGTGAACGCGCGGGACGCCATGCCCGACGGCGGCCGCCTCACGATCGAGACGCAGAACGTCGAGCTCGGCCCGGACGACGCGGCCCACCGCCCTCCGAGTCGCGCCGGGCTCTACGTGATGCTCGTGGTGACGGACAGCGGGACGGGAATGGACGCGGAGACGCTGTCGCACCTGTTCGAGCCGTTCTTCACCACGAAGGACCTGGGCAAGGGGACCGGCCTCGGCCTCTCCACCGTCTACGGAATCGTGAAGCAGAGCGGCGGCTACATCTGGTGCGAGAGCGAGGTGGGCAAGGGCACGGCCTTCAGGATCCATCTGCCCCGAGTCGACGAGGACGTGCCGTCCTCGCGCGCGCCGGTCACCCGCGGATTGGCTCACGGCACGGAGACGATCCTCCTGATCGAGGACGATCCCTCCCTCCGCGACCTGGTCGGCGAGATTCTCGAGGGCGCGGGGTACACCGTCCTGGTCGCGGACAATGGGCCCAAGGCCCTCCAGATCGCCGAGGAGGTCGCGGGGGCCATCCACCTGATCGTCACGGACGTGATCATGCCGGGACTGACCGGCCGGCACACCGCGGAGACGATCAAGGCCGCGCGCTCCGAGGTGAAGATCCTCTTCATGTCCGGCTACACGAGCGAGGCCATCGCGAAGCACGGCGTCCTCTCGCCGGGAGCGCGATTCCTCGGCAAGCCGTTCTCGACCGAGGATCTCCTGCGCAAGATCCGCGACGTGCTCGACGGCCGCTGACCGCGCCGCCTCAGACGAGCTGCGCGAGCCCCCGCTCGATGGTCTGGAACGCCATGTCCGGGTAGACCTCGGTGGCCTCGAGGGAGGTCGGCACGCGCTTGACGCCGTCTCCCCGAATCCACAGCGAGCGATGCAGTTGTGAGACCACGAGCGTGGCGCCCTGGTCGGGGCCGGTCGAGCGGGCGATGATCTTCTCCAGCTCCGCGGCGGGCACGCTCGTCCTCTTCACCGTCCGGCCGCTCGTGGTCTGCCACAGGGCGATGAGCAGGTTCTGGGTGATCGTGTTGGCCGTGATGCGGATCTCCTTGTTCTGCATCCTGGGATCGCTCACCGCACGCACCGTCACCGCGGCCACGTCGGGGATGCTCGTGAGCGCGCCCATGACGTTGCCGTCACCGTAGACGCTGACCTCGTCCGGCGGCAGCTTCCCGCCCAGACGGGTCAGGTCGCCGAGGGAGAAGGCCCAATAGGTGAAGAACCCGTTCGAGTGGATGAAGGTGTAGGGGATCCCGGCCGCCTTGACCGTCTTGTGCACGGCGGCCTTGGCGTCGAAGAGGACGCAGGAGCCGGGACCGGCGGCCGCGGGATCCAGGCCGAAATCGGACGGGACGAACCGCTGCACCCCGGCCTCCTTGACTGCTTTGACGAGCTCCCCCTCGTCGCCGACCTGCAGGCCGCCGACGGCGGAGATCACGATGTCGGCGGATCGGCAGGCCCTCAGCAGGCTGTCGTGGTCCTTGAGGTCCCCCTCGTGGAGGGTCGCCCCCGCGGCCTGGAGGAGCTGCATCTTCGCCGGATCCTTGCGTGTGGCCGGCCGAACGAGGGCGTGGGCCTCATGGCCTTGCTGCGAGCACGCCTGGACCAGCTCCCGGCCCAGGTGTCCCGTCGCGCCGACGACCAGGATTCGAGCCATTCGCTCCTCCGCAGTGCAGGGACCCGGCTATCCGAAGGTGCGGTCGTCCGCCGACGGGCCGTAGAGGGAGGGTACGGCCGCGCCGTTGAGCCGCAGGTACACCGAGAGCTGCCCGCGGTGGTGCGCCTGGTGGGTGAAGGTATCGGCGATCATCACGTGACGCGGACCCTCCCCGACCACCCGTCCGGCGACGAGGAGCCGCCAGGTGGTCATCAGGTGCGGGTCGTCCGTGCCGCGCAGGGCCTCGCGCGCCTTCGCCACCGCGTCGTCGTGGGCGGCCAGGAGCGCGCGGCTGGTATCCGTCGCCGGCGGCTTGTAACCGCCGCCACCCGGCGGATTCAGGTCGAGCGAGTCCTGCTGGATCATCATTGCCACCCAGTTGGGCATGGTGGCGACCAGGGTCGCCAGATATCCGAGCGGCATCGATTTCTCGTGCGGCTTCCAGTCCGGCCGGCCCTCGGGGACCCGCTCGAGCACGCGGCGCGAGATGGCCACTTCCCGTTCGAGCTGAGCGCGGAAGAGTTCAGTGATCGTCACCGGGGCCTCCGATCGCTCGAAGACGCACGCCTCGCGTCGATTATGGCTCAGACAGCAGTGCTACGATGCCCGCTCCCGTGAGGTCGCGCGATGAATGATCCGCGTCGCTGCCCGCTGCCCATCGTGCTGGTGCTCTCGCTCTCCGCCGCGCCCGCTCTTGCCGCCACCTGCGAGAGCGTGTCGAAGCTGGCCCTGCCCGAGACGACGATCGTCCGCGCCCAGGCGATACCGGCCGGACCGTTCAACCTGCCCGACGGTCCACCCATCGCCGACATGCCGGCCTTCTGCCGGGTCTCGGGGACGATCAAGCCAAAGGCGGACTCGGACATCCAATTCGAGGTCTGGCTGCCGGAATCGGGATGGAGCGGAAGGTTCAAGGGCTTCGGCAACGGCGGCTTCGCGGGCTCGATGTCCCTTCGCAGCCTGGGCCGCGCCGTGTCCGCCGGCGACGTGGCCGCGACCACCGACACGGGCCATCGCGGCGAGGCCACCGACGCGAGCTGGGCCCTTGGCCACCCCGAGAAGGTGATCGACTTCGGCTACCGCGCCATCCACGAGATGACGGTGGCGGGGAAGGCCATCGCCGCCGCGTTCTACGGACGGCCGGCGCAACACGCGTACTTTCACGGGTGCTCCAACGGAGGGCGGCAGGCCCTGATGGAGGCGCAACGTTTCCCCGCCGACTACGACGGGATCCTGGCCGGGGCGCCTGCGAACTACTGGACTCATCTCCTCGCGCAGGCGGTGTGGGAGATGCAGGCGACGGAGGGCGAGCCGGCCACCTACATTCCCGCCGCGAAGCTGCCCGCCATCGAGGCGGCCACGCTCGCGCAGTGCGACGCCGCGGACGGAGTCCAGGACGAGGTGGTGGACGACCCGTCCCGGTGCCGTTTCCAGCCGGCCACCCTTCTCTGTGCGGGCTCCGAGTCCGATGCCTGCCTGACCGCGCCGCAGGTGGGCGCCCTGGAAAAGCTCTATGCGGGGCCGAGGATCGGAGCCACGCCCGTCCACCCTGGTCTCGTTCCGGGCGGGGCCACGGGTCCCGGAAGCTGGAACCTGTGGATCACGGGGCCGGCGCCGGGCCAGAGCCTCATCCTGACCTTCGGCCACCAGTTCTTCCGCAACATGGTGTTCCAGGATCCGAGCTGGGACTATCGCCGCTTCCGGCTCGAACGGGACACGAAGGTGGCGGACGAGAAGTTCGAGCGGATCTTGAACGCGACCGACCCGGACCTGAGCGCCTTTCGCCAGCGCGGCGGCAAGCTCATCCTGTACCACGGCTGGAGTGACGCCGCGATCTCGCCCCTCAACACGATCGCCTACTACGACAGCGTGCGGGCGAAGATGGGGACGGCGCCGGCCGACGAGTCCGTCCGGCTCTTCATGATGCCGGGCGTGCAGCACTGCGACGGCGGCCCCGGCCCGGCCGGATTCTTCGGGCAGGGCGCGCTCCACCACGACGCCCAACACGACGCCGATGTCGCGATCGAACGATGGGTCGAGGCGGGTGTCGCGCCCGGCCTGATCATCGCCGCGAAGTACAAGAGCCCATCCGAGCCGGCGAGCGGCCTCGTGCGCACGCGGCCCCTGTGTCCGTATCCGCAGGTGGCGCGCTACAAGGGGCAGGGAAGCACGGACGAGGCCGCGAGCTTCGCCTGCGTCCACAAATAAGGAAGACAACTTCGATGCGCGACATGAACGTCGGCGTCGTCGGGCTGGGCTGGGCAGCGGGGGCGCACATCGAGGCGTTCAAACACGTCCAGGGCGCGCAGGTGACCGCGGTCTGCTCGCGCCACCGCCGCGATCCGGCGCAGTTGGAGACGAAGTACGGCCTCCCCCTGACCGCCTACGACGACTACGACGTCATGCTCCAGGACGAGACCGTCGACATCGTCGACCTCGACGACAAGTTCCACTCCGCGAAGCTCGGCACC
>WNGB01005222.1_pt1 | contig 19459 bp, 15 predicted proteins | sample 5400681 | NCBI WGS metagenome assembly WNGB01 (sample SAMN13153367, study PRJNA577476) | soil metagenome | isolation source: 115 cm soil or saprolite under grassland replicate 2 | place: USA:California | collected 2016-06-15
GACCTCCTCCATTCGCTCGGCAAACGCCAGCTGCGGCGGCAGCGAGGCGAGCACCGCTTCTGCTCGGTCCCAGCCGGCGGTGTCGAGCGCCTCGAGCGCCTTATTCACGAAGTCCAGGGTGTGCCCGCCGTCGAGGTAGCGATGGTCGGTCGCGGCGGCGAAGAGCATGTCGGCGAGCTCCGTCGGCGAGGCGCCGGCGCAAACCGCCGAGACGAGCGCACGCTCGGCGCCTTCGGCGTCGCGAACCTCGACGAACCGACGGAACCAGCGCCCCAACCGCTCCGGCTCGAGCTGCCGGCCGGGAAGCGGGTCGAGCGGGAAGCGCGGCGGCTCGCCGGCTGAGTCCTCGGCCACGTCGGCCAGGCCGTGGTAGAGGGCCCCGGCGCGCTCGTCGGCAGCGATCCAGGGCACGAGGTTCATCAGGCAGGTGAGCGTGGTGAGGCCGCGGAACCAGCCGCCGCCACGTCGCTCGACCCCGAAGTCGAGGCCGACGCGGAACGCGTCGACGCCGGTCGGTTCTGCCTCCACGAGCGCAATAGCCGCTTTCGCCAGCACGAGTGGGATGTCTCTTTCCAGCCCGTCGCGCAGCCGCTTGCGCTGGTGGGCGAGCGGGTCCGACGGCGGGCTGACGTCGACGAGGACGTCGTCGCCGTCCACCTCCACCGGGAAGCGGCGGAGATCATCGGCGAACTGGTCGAACGTGCCCCCGGTGCAGAGGTCGAAGCGCGCGTGGTGCCAGTGACACGTGAGGATGCCGTCGGCGACCGTCCCTCGGTGGAGTGGAAAGCCCATGTGCGGACAGCGGTTATCGACCGCGTGGACGTCGTCGCCCTCGGCGAACAGGCAGAGCGTGTGCCGGTCGACGTGGACGACGAGCCGACCTGCCCTCCTCAGCTCGGCGAGCGAGGCAACCCGGCTGAGCGTTCCCGTGTCGACCGAGGTCACGGAACGTAGCCTAGAAGCTCAAGTAAGGTTTAAGTCAAGTGCCGGCTCAGAAGCTGACCATCGGCGAGGTCGCCGCCCGTAGCGGCGCGGCGCCGTCGGCGCTTCGTTTCTACGAGGCGAGAGGCCTGATCACCTCGAACAGGACGGACGGCAACCAGCGCCGATACGAGCGAGCCACACTGCGTCGGATCGCGTTCATCCGGGCCGGTCGGGCGGCGGGGATACCGCTCGAGCAGATCCACGCCGCTCTGGAGACGCTTCCCGAGCGCCCGTCCCCCACTCGCCGCGACTGGGAGCGTCTTTCACGCTCGTGGCGCAAGGATCTCGACCGGCGCATCGCAACGCTCGAGGCCCTGCGAACGCGCCTCACGACGTGCATCGGGTGCGGCTGCCTCTCGATCGACGCCTGCTCGCTGTTGAATCCGGAGGACGAGGCGGCCGAACTGGGTGCCGGCCCCCACTACCTCGAGCAAGACAGCCGGAGGGCTCGCGTTTAGAGTAGGTGCGTGCTGCTGCGCGAGGTCGAGTACGCCCGACCGGAGTCGGTGGACGAGGCGGTGCGCCTGCTCTCCTCGGGCGACAACGCTCGGCCGCTCGCGGGCGGACAGAGCCTCGTCAACGTGATGAAGGTGCGGGTGGCCTCTCCGGACGTCGTCGTCGACCTGGGCCGCATTCCGGAGCTGCGCATGATCCGCAGCGCCGACGGGTCGCTGGAGCTCGGCGCGATGGTCACCTACGCAGAGCTGATCTCCTCCGAGGAGGTGCGCTCGGCCCGGCCGATCCTGGGCGAGGTCGCCGAGACGATCGCGGACGTGCAGGTGCGGAACCGCGGCACGGTCGGGGGCAACATCTGCTCGAACGACCCGACGAATCATCTGCCACCGCTGCTCGCCGCCCTCGAGGCGACGATGACCATCAGAGCCGCCGAGTCGGAGCGCACGGTCACGGCCGAGGAGTTCTTCGAGGGCGTCTTCGTCACCGCCGTCTCTCCCGGAGAGCTGCTCACGAAGGTGACGATCCCCCCGCGCGCGCAGGGGCAGGGTGACGCCTTCGCCTCGCATCCCGTCGGCAAGGACGGGACCGGCATCGTCAACGTGGCGGCCAGCGTCCAGGGCGGAAACGCCCGGATCGCCATCGGCTGCGTCTCGGCGACCCCGGTCGTCCTCACGGTCGCGGCCGACGAGGTCGAGGTGCGGGACGCGGTGCGCAGCGCGGGACTCGACCCGCCGTCCGACGTCCATGCCTCCGCCGACTACCGGCGTCACCTCGCCGAGGTCCTCGCCGCCCGCGCGATCGCCCAGGCGCTCGAGAAGTCGAGCGACTAGATGGAGCCGGTCCGCTCTCTCGCAATCTCGGTCGCTGTCAACGGCGAGACGTACGAGCACGAGGTCGACGCGCGCCGGCTGCTCGTCCACTTCCTGCGCGACGACCTCGACCTGACCGGGACGCACGTGGGCTGTGACACGGGCAACTGCGGCGCCTGCACCGTCCTTCTCGACGGCAAGGCCGTCAAGTCCTGCATGCTGCTCGCGGTCCAGGCGGACGGGTCGCAGATCACGACGGTCGAGGGCCTCGCCCCGGATGGCGAGCTTGCGCCGCTGCAGCGCTCGTTCTCCCGACACCACGCGCTCCAGTGCGGCTACTGCACGCCCGGGATGCTGGTCAGCGCGACCTCCTTGCTCGAACAGAACCCGACGCCGAGTGACGACGAGATCCGGCGGGCCCTGCAGGGCAACATCTGCCGCTGCACCGGATATGTCAACATCGTCCGCGCGGTCAAGGCCGTGGCCGACGGGGAGCTTGCATGAGCGTGCTCACGTTCCTGGGACGTCGCTGGCAAAGGAGGCAAGCGAGCGGCGCGCAGGACAGTACAAATGAGTACGGGCAAGCGCCGCGAGCGCAGGATCGTGCCGCCAGCGGCGTCACCCTTCGGCGGAGTCCGGCTCCGCCGGGCGGTAGCCGAAGGGGGCCAGGGGCGTGAGCGAGGTCGTCGCTCCCGAGCAGGTCGAGCTCGAGGTCGGCTTCATCGGGCAGTCGATCCCGCGCAAGGAGGACCAGCGCCTTGTCCAGGGGCAGGGCGTCTTCGTCGACGACGTCAAGCGCCACGGCATGGGCTTCCTCCACTTCGTGCGCTCGCCGTATGCGCACGCCCGGATCCTCTCGGTGGACGTGTCCAAGGCAGAGGCGATGGAGGGCGTATACGGCACGCTGACGCCGGACGAGGCCTTCGGGCTCACGGATCCGTTCTTCGAGCTCACCACCCCGCCGGGGAACGAGATCAAGGACTACTGCCTGGCCGTCGGCAAGGTGCGGCACATGGGCGAGCCGGTGGCCGCCGTCGTGGCCGACTCGCGCGAGCGGGCCCGAGACGCGGCCGAGCTGGTCGAGGTCGAGTACGAGGCGCTCGACGTGCTTGTGGACGCGCGGCGCGCCGAGGACGAGGACGCGCCGGTCCTGCACGAGGACGCGGGAACGAACGTGGTCTGGTCGGGAACCTTCGACTGGGGCGACGTGGACGGGGCGCTCAAGGCCGCCGACCACGTGATCAGGATCGACGAGCTGCACTTCGACCGCTTCTCCTCCACGCCGCTCGAGTGTGCGGGCGCGGTCGTGGAGTGGGACCGGCCCACCGGCCAGTGGACGATGTACTGCAACCACCAGATGCCCGGCGTGGGCGCGATCTGGATGGGGCCGGCCCTGCGCACGCCGATAGACAAGCTGCGCTTCGTCACGCACGACATCGGCGGCGGGTTCGGCAACAAGATCACGCTCCACCCGCAGCTGACGGCGTGCTGCCTGCTCGCGCGCAAGCTCAAGCGGCCGATCCACTGGCAGGAGTGGCGCACCGATCAGCACACGGCGAACACGCACGGCAACGAGCGCTGGTTCCACGACGTCGAGGTCGCTGTACAGTCGGACGGGACGCTGCTCGGCTTCAAGGTCAAGGCGCTGGACGACTGCGGCGCGTTCCCGCGCTACGAGCCTCTTGGCTGCATCATCTGGGCGCAGGTCACACCGGGGCTCTACCGCTGGAAGAACATCCAGGTCGACTTCACGCAGGTCTGCACGAACAAGTCGCCGGTGGCGCCGAACCGCGGCTACTCGCGCATGCAGCAGCTCTGGCTCTGCGAGCGGATCGTCGACATCGTCGCGCACGAGCTGGGGCTCGATCCGGTCGAGGTGCGCAAGCGCAACTACGTTCGCGCCGACGAGATGCCGTACACGACGCCGAACGGCTGCGTCTACGACTCCGGTGACTACGCCCGCTGTCTGGACCTCGCCCTCGAGCTGATCGACTACGAGCAGGTCAAGGAACGCCGCGGCGCGCAGGACGGGAAGCTCGTCGGCATCGGCATCGGCTCCACGCTGGATTCCGGGACGAACAACTTCGGGCAGTCGACGCTGCTCAACCCCGAACTCCAGTTCTCCGGGAACAACGAGGTGGCGACGGTCAAGCTCGACATCTTCGGCGAGATCGTGGTCACGCTCGGCACCGTCCCGCAGGGGCAGGGACACGAGACGACGACCTCACAGCTCGTGGCCGAGATCCTCGGCGTCACCCCCGACCAGGTGTACGTGCGGCCGGGCCACGACTCGTACTGGAACTCGCACGCGGGCTTCTCGGGCACCTACGCCAGCCAGTTCGCGGTCACCGGGCTGATGGCGGTGAAGGGCGCGACGGAGAAGCTCGCCCACGAGATCCGGCGGGTCGCCGCCGCCGTGCTGGGCGCGACCCCGGACGACATCGTGCTCGAAGGCGGCATGGCCAGGCTGGCGGCGAACGCGGAGGCGGCGCTGCCGTTCATGGCCGTCGGCGCGATCGTGAACGCGAACAACGCGGTTCTCCCGGAGGACGTTCGCGACGTCACGCTCAACTGCCGCCACGTCTACGTCCCGCCGTTCCAGCTCCCCGACTTCGAGCGCAAGTACGGCAACCTGACGCTCACTTACGCGATGCAGATCCACGCCTGCGTGGTAGAGATCGACCGGGAGACGGGCGCGGTCGAGATCGTCGACTACGGGGCCGTTGACGACTGCGGCGTGCGCATCCATCCGCAGATCGTCGAGGGCCAGGTGCACGGCGCCACCGCGCACGCGCTCGGGGCGGCGCTGTGGGAGACCTTCGCCTACGACGAGTACGGGCAGCTCCTGACCGCCAACTTCTACGACTACCACGTGCCGCATGCAATGGATATGCCCGACGTGAAGACGGCCTCCATCGAGAGCCCCTCGCCGTTCAACGACCTGGGCACGAAGGGCATGGGCGAAGGCGGCGGCGCCGGCATTCATGCCGTCTGTGCCGCCATCCAGGACGCGCTGCGCGCGGCGGGCGTGGACGCCGTGGTCACGGACAGCCACAACTCTTCTGAGCGGGTCTGGCGGCTGATGCAGAGCGCGGAGGAATCCAAGCGACACGTGGAGGTGGTCTCGCCTTGAAGGTAGAGGGTGTCAAGGAGCTCGACGCGCCGGCGCAGGTGGTCTGGGACGTGCTCAACGATCCCGCGCAGATGGCCAAGCTGCTGCCGGGCGTTGAGAGCTTCGACGTCGCCGACGACCGGCACTGGTCCGCGTCAGTGAAGGTGCCGCTGGGGATGGGCGCGCTCGCCCTCAAGTTCGCCTTCGAGAAGGTCGAGGAGCGGCCGATCGAGTACTCGAAGCTGAGCGCGAAGGGCCAGGGTGTCGGGGCGATCGTCAGCATGGAGACCGACTTCCATCTGACGCCGGACGGCGAGCGGACCTCGATGAAGTGGGAGGCCGACGTGCGGGTGGCGGGCCCGATCGGGAGCATGGGCCAGCGCGTCTTCCAGCCCATCGTCAACCAGCAGGTCGGCAACGTCCTGAATGCACTCGACAAGGTCGTCGCCGAGGCGAAGACCGGCGAGTAGCTCGGCGGAAGGGGCTTACCGCGCCGCACAGCGCGGCGCAGGGGGCGCGCACCTTTTCTTACGTTGTCAGCACACCTTCAGTGCCAGGCACTGGGGGTCGCTTTCGGCCGAATCGTCGGTACGGGCTTGCCTCCGTGAGAGGATCCAGCTGTGGGCCAGCCCTTCCGCATCGGCGTGATGCAGCTGACGATGGAGCCGCTCGAGGAGATCCTCGAGCACGCCCGTGTGATGGACGAGGCCGACTTCGACACTATCTGGCTGGCCGAGGCCTACCCCTGGTGGCGCAAGCATTCGATGGAGGCGCGCTCGTCGACGGCGCTGTCGCCGCTGATCGCGAGGGAGACCAAGCAACTTGCCGTCGGCTGGGGCATCATCTCGCCCTTCACTCGCCACCCGATCCAGATCGCCATGGAGGCGCGTGTGACGCAGGAAGCGGCCGGGCCGGGACGCTTCTACCTCGGGCTCGGCGTTTCCAAGATCTTCATGCGGCACGCGGGGATCGGCGAGGGCTCGAAGCCCGTGGCGGCGATGAAGGAGGCAGCGGAGATCATCCGCGGCGTGCTCGGCGGCGAGGAGGTGGACTTCGCCGGCAAGGTCTTCGAGGCACACGTGCCTGCCTTGCACGACGATGCCGACGTGCCTCGCTGGGAGGTGCCGCTCTACTTCGCGGGCACAGGTCCGATGATGCTGAAGGCGGCGGCGCAGGCCGGAGACGGGCTGCTGACCGCCTCGATCACGACGCCCGCCTTCGTTCGCTACGCGCGCGAGCTGGTTGCCGAGGCCGGGCGCGACCCGGACTCGCTCGACCTGGGCTGCACGGTGGTCGCCTCGATCGACGAAGACCGGGAGCGAGGCCGCGACGGCGCGCGCGAGATCGCCGGTATGTACCTGGCCAACAAGGTGCAGAACATCCAGGCCGCGGCCGACACCCTGCTGGAGCTGGCGGGCCTCTCGCAAGACGAGATCCGTCCGGTGGCAGACGCGATGGAAGCCGGGGGTCGCCTGGCGGCCAAGGCGGCGGTGACCGACGAGATCCTCCAGAAGTGCAAGCCGATCGCGGGCACGCCCGAGGAGTGCATCGCCGCGATCGAGGAGTACCGCGAGGCCGGCTGTACGCACATCATGCTCGAGCTGTGGGGCGACGACCGGCTCGGGCAGGTACGACTCTTTGGCGAGCGCGTGCTGCCGCACGTCCGTTAGAAGAGCCGGAAGTCGTCGGGGATGCGGCCGAGCTGCTCCGGCCCATCCTTCGTGATCAGGAAGTTGTCCTCGAGGCGAAGGCCGCCCCCGCCCTCCCAGTAAACGCCTGGCTCGATCGCCAGCACCATCCCCTCCTCGATCGTGCCGCCGCCGGCCTGGTGCGCGTACGGCGGCTCGTGGGCACGGGCGCCGACGCCGTGCGCGACCGGGTGCGAGGGCTGGCCCGGATACCCCAGCTCGCCGATGCCCTCGCGGATCAGCCGGTCGAGCTCCGGAAGGCTCGCGCCGGGCCGGCAGTGGTCGATCGCAGCGCGATAGACCGCGAGCAACCCGTCGAGGAGCCGCTCGTACTCGGGGGTCAGGTCGCCCGGGCAGAGGTTCTTCGTCCAGTCGCACCAGTAGCCGTCGGCGCAGACCCAGATCTCGAACAGGGTCGGCTCGTGCTCCTGCACCGGCCGGTCGCCGGTCGCCGTGAACGTCCGGATCCCGGGACCCGACCAGACGAGCGAAAAGCCGTGCGCCAGCTCGACCTTGCCCTCGAAGCCCGTCCCGGCGCCGTGGACGACGCCGTTCCACATCGCCCCCACCTCCGACTCCTTCATGCCGGGCCGCAGCTCGTCGCGGCAGTGCTCCATCGCCCGGGCGGCGATCTCGTTGGCGAGGCGCATGCGCTCGACCTCCTGCCCCGTCTTGATCGCGCGCGCCCGGACGAGCAATGGTGTCGCGTCCCCGACGCTCGTGCCGAACGCGTGGAAGTAGTCGTGCGTGTACGTCGTGGGCTCGCCGACCATGCGGTCGGCGGCCTGCGTGCCGAGCGTGAGCTCGAGACCGATCCGGTTCAGGCCACGCTCCTTGCAGACAGCCGCGGCGAGCTCGGTCGAGCGCGCTGCCGGGGGCCGGGGGTCGTCCTGGTCGTAGCCCGGGAAGAGCTTGAGGTCGCTCGTCCAGGCGGTGCGCTCGGCATCCTCACGGGAGGGCTCCAGGCACACGAGCGTTGGCTCGCCCTCACGCGGGAAAACAAGCGTCTCGTAGCCCTTCATGCCCCAGTAGCTCGAGAGATAGAGGACGTTGTCGGGCGCCCGTACGACGAGGGCGTCGAGCTCGTCCTCTGCCATCAGCGAACGGACGCGGTCGAGCTTGACGTCGTCCCGCGGCCAGGTCACCAACGCACGCGCGCGGGCGCAGGCTCGCCATGCGCCTCCTGCCATGAGATGACGGGATTGCGCAGCACGCCGATCTTCTCGATCTCGGCCTCGATCACGTCACCGGGCTTCAGGTAGAGGGATGCCGCGTCCTCCGAGAACCCCGCCACGCCCGACACCGTGCCCGTCGAGAGCACGTCCCCGGCCGAGTAGCCGAGCGGCGAATAGTGGGCGATGATCTCCGGGATCGTCACGGTCATGTTGGCCGAGTGCGACTGCTGGCGAACGTCGCCGTTGACGCGTAGCTCCATGGCCAGGTTGTGCGGATCGCCGACCTCGTCGGGCGTGACGATCCACGGGCCGAGCGGGCAGAAGGTGTCGATCGCCTTGCAGAAGGAGAAGACGCCCGAGCGCATCTCGCGGCGCTGAATGTCGCGCGCCGTGATGTCATTGAAGATCACGTAGCCGCCGACGTAGCCCGCGGCCTCATCGGGCCCGAACCACCTGCCTGCCTTGCCGATCACGACGGCCAGCTCGAGCTCGTAGTCGAGCTCCTCGGTCAGGTGCTCGGGGTAGACGACCGGCTCGTCCTGGCCCACCAAGGCGTCGACGTTCTGGAAGAAGACGATCCATGGGGCGATCTCGTGCGACCAGCCCACGCGCTTCGACTCCTCCTCGTGCTCGCGGAAGTTCCCGGCGGTGTGGAAGAACTTCTTCGGCACGATCGGCGGGCGGAGGCGGCTGCCCTCGAGGGCAACGGTCTCGCCGGTCTCGTCGGCGCCGCCTCGCTCGAAATACGTGCGCATGTCCGGCACGTCCAGCACGCGGATCTCGTCGCTGTCGGTGCGGCCGACGCGGGAGTCTTCGCCGAAGGTGACGAGCCTCATCCCGCCTCGGCCCTGCGCTTGGCAGCCCTGAGCACCAGAATCCGGATCAGCCCGCTGAAGGGGCGGACGACCCACCAGTAGCGACGGAACCTCCGTCGGGCGGCGGCGTCGGCGACGTGCACCCGGGTCTCGGTGGAGAGAGAGAACGATTCGACGCGGAAGTCGATCACGGCCTTGCACATGTCGGGCTCGTCGAAGGCGAGGAACTCCTCGGCGGTGCCAGGCCCCGACCCTCCCCGACCCCCCCGCGGGCGCCAGAAACGGCCGGTCAGACCGAGGACGATTCCCTCGCGCGGCACATCCTCGAGAACGACGGCGTCTCGCTTCGCCCCCTCGAGAAGCGTCATACCTCGCTGCTGCCGGATGCCCCGCAGCGTGAACAGGGCCAACGCTACCGGCACGTCAGCAGACGAGACTTCCCGGACAGCCGCGTCGATCCGCTCGGGCGATGCCCGGACATCGACGCGATGTCGCTCGGAGAACTCGTACTCGGGAAGAAAGGCATCGAGTTGGCGCATTACGCAACCTCACAGACACGCGCGGCCGTCAGCGCGTAGACCTTCGCCGTCGCGACCAGGCCGGAGATCTCCAGGTTCTCGCCCAGCTCGGCGTCGGGCAAGCCGCTGGACGTGCCGTAGTTCACCGTCTCGACGCCGTAGCGGGTGAGTGCGCTCGCGTCCGAGAACCAACGCACGACATCGTGCTCGGGGCGCTCGCCGAAGACCTGCTCGTGGCACTCGTCCAGCGCGACGACGAGGGGGTGGGCGGCGTCGATCTCCGCGCCCGGGGCGGTGACGTAGACCTCGGCCTCGACGTCGAGCGAGCGGGCAAAGTCGAGTGCCCGCCGCTTCGCCTCGGCCATCGGCACGTCGGGCGGCACGCGCAGGTCGAGGAAGAGGTCGGTGCGATGCGGAGTCCGCGAGACGCGCCAGGGAAAGCCGCCGGAGATGGCGCCGATATTCGCCACGCCGCCGACGTCGCCGTAGCTCATCGCCTCCTCCCAGCGCGGCAGCCATTCGAGCACCGCGTCGAGCACGTCGCGCATTCGCACGATCGAGTTCTCCTCCAGCCGTCCCCGGCTGAAGGCCGTGTGGACGAAGGGCCCGGTCGTCGAAAGCCGCAGCCACAGGGCCCCGAAGTGCGCGAGCACGACCCGCTGCTCGGTCGGCTCGCCCAGGATGCACATGTCGGCGAGACCGCCGTGCGTGACCAGATGGCGCGAGCCGGCGGCGTAGCCGCGGTATTCCGGTCCGCGAAACTCCTCGCCCCACTGGGTCTTCTCGATCTCGCCGCAGACCGCAGCCACGAGCAGGTCGCCGCGCAGCCGTACGGCTGCGTCCTGAAGGGCCTGCACCGCCTCCAGGTAGCACGCGAGCGCGCCCTTCATGTTCGAGATGCCGAGCCCGTAGATGCGCCCGTCGCGAACGAACCCCTCCGGCTGGAACCCCGGAATCCCGTGGAGCCACGGCTCACGACCCGAGTACGACGTGTCCATGTGCCCGTTGAACATCAGGCTGGGCCTCCCGCCCGTGCCCTCGAGCGTCCCGACCACGTTGGGCCTGCCCTCTTCGACCTCCTGCCAGGCAACCTGCAGGCCGAGGGAGGTGAGCACCTTGCGCACGTGCTCGCCCATCGCCTGTTCGTCTCCCGTCGGGCTCGGGATCGAGACGAGCTCGAGCGCCGTCGCGACCAGGCGCTCCTCCCGCACAGCAGGGGCAATCGAGTCCGGCACGGTTCGGGGAATATCACACGTAGGCGGAGGCGGGCAGCGCCCTATTGCCTCACGCCGTGAACGAGCGCGAGTAGATCGTGGCCGCGGTGTGCGAGGTTCGTCGAACGAGACGCGGTGCCGGTCGCCTCCAATCTCGAGCACGCCGCGTGGATGAGCGAGGCCTTCGGCACCGAGGAGCAGCGCGGGCGGCTCTTGCCGGCGATGGCCGGCGGGGAGCCTCGGGCCGCCATGGCCCTGACCGAGCCCCACGCCAGCTCGGATCTGCGGGCGATCCGAGCGCGCCGACCTCGAGGCCGGCATGGCCAAGTACTTCGCCGGCGAGGTTGCGGCCGAGGCGGCCCTGGAGGCGATGCGTGTCCTCGGCGGCTACAGGTACTCGCCGGAGTTCCCGGTCGAGCGGCTCTACCGGGACGCCCCCATTGCTGATCGTCGGGGAGTGGACGAACGAGGTGCAGCAGCTCGTCATCGTCCGCCGTCTGTTCGAGCGCTACGGCGTCTAATTGCCTTCAGGGATTCGTGTCCTAGACTCGGCCTGTGCTGACCTGTCCGAGCTGCGGCAAGGAGAACCCGGACGGGTTTGCGTTCTGCGGTTACTGCACGGCACCGCTTGCCGAACGGCCGACACCCGGGCTCGAGGAGCGCAAGATCGTCACCGTCCTCTTCTGCGACCTGGTCGGCTTCACCGCCGCCTCCGAACAGCAGGATCCGGAGGACGTGCAGGCCCGCATCCGCCCCTATCACGCCCGCCTGCGCCAGGAGATCGAGCGCTACGGCGGCACGGTCGAGAAGTTCATCGGCGACGCGGTCATGGCCGCCTTCGGCGCTCCAGTCGCGCACGAGGACGACGCCGAGCGCGCGGTCAGGGCCGGGCTGCGCGTCGTGGAAGCGATCGAGGAACTGAATCAGGCCGATCACGATCTCGACCTGCAGGTGCGGGTGGGGATCAACACGGGCGAGGCGGTTGTCGTGCTCGGGGCCCGCGCAGAGCACGGGGAGGGCTTCGTCAGCGGCGACGTCGTCAATACCGCCGCCCGCATCCAGGGGGCGGGGCCGGTAAGCGGAGTCACGGTCGGCGAGCAGACCTACCGGGCGACGAGCCGGGACTTCGACTACGAGCCGCTGGAGCCGGTTTCCGTGAAGGGGAAGGAGGAGCCGCTCTCGCTCTGGCGGGCGAAGGCGGTCCGCGCCCGCTTCCGTACCGACACCAGTCGCGAGTACACGACGCCGCTCGTCGGCCGCGAGCTCGAGAAGCCGCTGCTGATCGGGACGTTCGAGCGGGCGGCGCAGCAGCGCTCCGTGCAGCTGGTCACGGTCGTCGGCGAGCCCGGGGTGGGCAAGAGCCGGCTCGCCGCCGAGCTGTGGGCCTACGTCGACGCGAAGCCCGGGATCATCCGCTGGCGGCAGGGGCGCTGCCTGCCCTACGGAGAAGGGATCACCTTCTGGGCGCTGGGCGAGATCGTCAAGGCGGAGGCCGGCATCCTCGAGTCCGACTCGGCGGAGGTTGCTGCAGCGAAGCTCGACGCGGCCGTCTCCCCTGAGGAGCCCGAGCGGCAGTGGCTGCTGCAGCGGCTCGCCCCGCTGGTCGGGGCCGAGGCCGCGTCGCCGGCCGAGCGGCAGGAGCTGTTCACAGCCTGGCGGCGCTTCCTGGAGGGCCTGGCCGTCTCGCGCCCGAGCGTGCTCGTGTTCGAGGACCTGCACTGGGCAGACGAGGCGCTGCTCGCCTTCCTGGAGTACCTGGCAGAGTGGTCGCAGGGGGTGCCGCTGCTCGTGCTCTGCACTGCGCGGCCGGAGCTCTACGAGCGCCGGCCGGGCTGGGGCGCCGGGCAGCGCAACGCGCACACGATCAACCTCTCGCCGCTCTCGGATCAGGAGACGGCCGAGCTCGTCTCCCACCTGATCACCGCCACCGGTCTCAGCCACGAGCTCGAGCGGGCGATCCTCGAGCGGGCGGGCGGCAACCCGCTCTTCGCGGAGGAGTTCGTGCGCCTGCTCGCTGACCGCGGCCTCGACCCCGACCAGGCCGTGCTGCCCGACAGCGTGCAGGCACTGATCGCCGCCCGGCTGGACACGCTCTCTCCGGAGCGCAAGAGCCTGCTCCAGGACGCCGCCGTGCTCGGGAAGGTGTTCTGGGCCGGCGCGCTGGCCGAGATGGGAGGCCGCGACAAGGGCGAGGTCGAGCTGGGGCTGCACGAGCTGGCCCGCAAGGAGCTCTTACGCCCCTCTCTGGCGAGCTCGATGGCGGGGGAACGCGAGTACTCCTTCTCGCACCTGCTTGTGCGCGACGTCGCCTACGGCCAGATCCCGCGGGCCGAGCGGGCGCGCCGTCACCGTGCTGCGGCCGTCTGGATCGAGCACAAGGCGGGTGAGCGGGTCGAGGACCTGGCCGAGGTGCTCGCCCACCACTACATCCAGGCGCTGGAGCTGGCCGAGGCCGCCGGCGACCCGGAACAGGCCCAGGAGCTCGCAGCGCCCGCGCGGCGCTTCCTCGCGCTCGCCGGCGAGCGCGCGCTCGGCCTCGACACCGCCCAGGCCGAGGCGCGGCTCGGCCGGGCGCTCGAGCTGATGCCTTCCGAGGATCCCGAGCGGGCCAACCTCCTTGTCCGCTGGGCCGACGCCGCCTTCCAGGCTGGCCGGCCGCGCGAGGCGGCGGAGGCGCTCGAACATGCGCTCGCCTCCCTCCGCGCCGGCGGCAAGACGGAAGCCGCCGCCCGTGCTCTCCAGCTCCGCTCGACCGTGGCCCAGCGCCTCGGCGAAGGTCGACAGATCGCGCTCGCCGCCGAGGCCGTCGACCTGCTCGAGCGGAAGGCGCATGGGCCGGCGCTCGTCGCCGCGCACGCGCAGCTCGCGAACGTCCAGATGGTCGCCGGTTTCTACGCCCAGGCGATCGATGCCGCCGACCGTGCGCGCGTGCTCGCCGAGACGCTCGGCCTGCCCGAGCCGGCCCGCGCCCTCGGCTACCGCGGCTACGCCCGCGTCTACCTCGGTGACCCGGACGGGATCGCGGAGATGGAGCGCGCGCTCCTCCTGCTCGTCGAGCGCGGGGCGGGCCGGGACGCCGCCGTCCTACAGAACAATCTCGCCATCGCTCGCTTCCCGCTCCAGGGACCGGCCCGCTCACTCAGCGTCCTCGAGAAGGGGATCGTTTTCTGCGAGCAGCGTGGCCTCGCCGAATCGACGGCGCAGCTCGAGGCCAACTGTCCCGTTCTGCTGGCAGAGCTCGGCCGACCCGAGGAGGCGCTCGAACGGGCCGGCCGGCTCGCCGCCATTGCCGAGGCGAGCGGAGACATGCACTCACTGATCGAACTGCGCGCGGGCGAGCTCGGGAACCGCGTCGCCCGTGGCGCACGCCCGGGAAGGGCCGAGGTCGATTGGCTGATCGAGGCCGCACGAACAATCGGCGCCGCCGACATCATGGCGTTTGCACTCATCTCCGCCGCCGATGCACTCGCCAGGGAGACACCCGAGCGGGCATGTGCCCTGCTCGCCGAGCTCGAGCGGGCGGCGGGCACGCAGGAGACGCCCTACTACGCCAGGCACCTGGCCGCGATGCTGCGAACCGCGCTCGCCGCCGGCGACCCCGAGCTCGCCAAACGACTCGCCGACGGGCTCAAGTTGCGCTACCCGCTGGACGAACATGCCCTCTGCGCCGCCGGCGCCCAGCTGGCCGAGCACGCCGGGAACCTCGTCGAAGCAGCAAGCCTCTACGCCGAAGCCGCCGGCCGCTGGCATGAATTCGGGAACGTGCCGGAGCGCGCCTACGCTCTCCTCGGCCGGGGCCGCTGCCTGCGCGCTCTCGGGCAAACTGAAGCCACAGAACCGCTGCGCGAAGCACGGGAGCTGTTCGCGTCGATGGGCTACGCGCCGGCGCTCGCCGAGACCGAGGCGCTGCTCGAGCAGACGGCGACGCGGACCGCGTAGCGGAGTCGGTGTCCGAGGGGATCTGGACCGGAAGCGTGAACGAGCCCGCTGCGCTCGGGGGCTCCGTCGGGCTCTACGACACCACGTTGCGGGACGGGGAGCAGACGGTCGGCGTCGTGCTCGACCCGGAGCAGAAGCTCGAGATCGCGCGAGCGCTCGACGAGCTCGGCGTCGGCCGAATCGAGGCGGGCTTCCCTCGCGTCTCCGAGGACGACCGGCGGGCCGTCGAGCTGATTCGCGACGCGGGCCTGAAAGCCGAGGTCTGGGGATTCTCCCGCGCCGTCCCCGCGGACGTGGACGCCCTCGTCGAGTTGGGCGTCGAGGCATCCGTGATCGAGTCGCCGATCTCCGACCTGAAGCTGGAGGCCCTCGGCGTGTCGCGCGAGGAGATGTTGGAGCGGATCCGGCGGGCGGTCGGCCACGCGGCCGCGCGGGGCATCAACGTCGCCTACTTCGGCGTCGACGGTACGCGCGCCCAGCTCGAGTTCTTCCGTCAGGCGTACGAGGCAGCTGTGGAGGCAGGGGCGCAGGAGGCGGTCGTGGTGGACACGCTCGGCGTCGCCACACCCGAGGCGGTCGCCCACCTGGTCGGGCAGACGCGCGAGTGGCTCGGGGCGGACGTTCCGGTGCACTTCCACGGGCACAACGACTTCGGTCTCGCCACGGCGGCCGCCGTGGCGGCCGTGCGTGCGGGCGCAACCTGGATCCACGGGACGATCAACGGCATGGGCGAGCGCGCGGGGAACGCGAATCTCTGCGAGGTCGCGCTCGCGCTCGAGGCCCTCTACCGCGTCGAGACCGGACTGAGGCTCGACCGGATGCGCGCCCTCTCCGAACTCGTGCGGCGAACGGCCGCGACACCGATAGAGGCCTGGAAGCCGGTCGTGGGCGAGAACCTGTTCGTGCGCGAGAGCGGCGCCGTCGCGAGCCAGTTCCACATCCCCGAGGCGATCGAGCCCTTCTCGGCCGAACTCGTCGGCGCCGAACGACGAATCGTGCTCGGCAAGAAGTCGGGCCTCGACTCCATCCGGCTCAAGTGCGAGGAACTCGGCCTCGAGGTCCCTGAGGCGCGATGGCCTGAGTTGCTCCAGGCCGTCAAGCGGCTTGGAGTGAAGAAGCACGGCCTCGTGACCGACGAGGAGTTCGCCGAGCTCGTCCACACGAGCGCCGACACAGCGTGACACTCGGTCGGCACCTGGCTCGAGTCGTCGATTGCGGGGTCCCCGGCGCTCTCGCCTTGTCCGGCCGCGATGGGAAGATCTCCGCGGCGGCAACGGGAGTGGCCGACCGCGCCGGTCTCGTTCCGCTGACAATCTCCCATCGCTTTCCGGTCGGGAGTCTCTCGAAGACATTCACCGGCGCACTCGTCCTCGAGCTGGCGGCGGAGGGTCGACTTCGTCTCGACGACGCGCTCGAAGTGCATTTGCCCGAGACCATCCAGAGCGGAGCGAGGATCACCATCCGCCAACTGCTCAACCACACGAGTGGGCTTGCTGACTACCTGAGCGAACCGGCACTCGGCGAGCGGCTTCGCGACGACCCCAGCTACGACTGGAGCCCCCGCGAGCTCATCGCGCTGTCGAAGAACAGCCCCCCGGGCGAGCGGGGGATGTGGAGTTACTCGAACACGAACTACGTCGTGCTCGGACTCCTGGTCGAGGCCCTGACCGGCAAGTCGACGACCGAGGAGCTCGAAGCCCGGATCGCCGCGCCCCTCGGGCTACGAAGTACGAGCCTCGCCTCGCTAGCCGAGGGCGAGCTCGCGCGCGGCTACGTCTCGCCGTCCAACCCGCTTCTGCCGTCGTCGGGTGCCGATTTGATCGACGTGACGGGCCTGAACCCGAGCTGGGCCTGGCCCGCCGTCTTTTCCACGGCCGAGGACGTCGGCCGCTTCCTCCGAGGCCTGCTGGGCGGTGAGCTCCTGCCGCCCGATCTCCTCGGAGAGATGCTCGCCGGAGTCGAGTCGGACTGGTTCGAGTCAGACCGGTATGGGCTTGGAATCGAGGAGATCTCGTCTCTCGTCGGCATCTCTACGTCGCCGCAGGGGGTCCTCTGGGGCCATCTTGGGTTCGGGCTTGGGCACACGGTCGTCGCGCTGGCGACGAGAGACGGCGGGCGACGAGCGGTAGTCATGGTTAATCAGGGGTTCGTCGGAGAGGACGTTTGGGAAGGGATCGCCCGCGTCACCTGGGCGGCGTTGGGCGATTGAAGGGATCGCCCGCGTCACCTGGGCGGCGTTGGGCGATTGACGCGAGCTGAGGTCTCATGGCCGCGACCCGTTTGACATCGACGAGATGTGCGCCGACGATCTCTTCCCGTGAGTGATTACGCCGACCTGAGGCTGGACCCGAGTCTCGTCCTGCGGGGGCAGATCGAGGCGGACAGCGCGTTCGCCGCCCCAACCGAGGCGCCGCCGTCAGTCGACGGCGAGGCCTTCAAGGCGGCGATGCGCGTGCTGGCAGGCGGGGTCGTAATGGTCACGGCCCGTGCGGGCGACCGGCTCTGGGGATTGACAATCAGCGCCTGCTGCTCGATCTCGGCCAATCCGCCGCAGGTGCTGATCTCGCTCGCCAACACGGCCAGCTGCCTGCCGGCCGTCCTCGAGACGCGCCGCTTCGGGCTCTCCATCTTGCGTGCGGGCCAGAAGCCCCTCGCCGAGCTGGGTGCGGTTCCGGGCGGCCGCAAAGAAGTCGACGCCTTCGCCGAGAGCCCGGACGGCGAGACGACCATGATCGCGGGCGCCCTCGCCCACCTGGACTGCGCGGTCGACCACATCTTCGCGGTCTCCGACCACACGCTCGTGATCGGGAACGTCGAGCACGCGATCACGGCAGCCGACCTCGACGAGCCGGGCCCCCTGGTCTACTTCAACCGAACCTTCCACCGGCTCGGAGACCCGGTCGAGTGACGGACTCGCTCGCACGTTCCTCGGGCGCCGCTGGCGGTGCGGGGCCGGAGGGCACAGTATGAGCAATACGGGCCCGGAGCGCACCGTGCCGCCAGCGGCGGCAGGCGGCGGCGGAGGCCGGCTCCGCCGGCCGGGAGCCGACGCCGGCGAGAGACGCGCGTACGACGTGGTCTTCGTGGGCAGCGGGATCAACTCGCTCGCGGGGGCGGCGCTCCTGGCCAAGGGAGGCAAGCGCTGCCTCGTGCTCGAGCGCAACGACTGGCTGGGCGGCGCGATCAAGACCGCGGAGATCACACGCCCCGGCTTCGTCCACGAGGTCTTCGCCTCCTGGCACCCGCTGTTCGTGGGCTCCTCTGCCTATGCGGAGCTCGCCGACGACCTGCACGCCCACGGGCTCGAGTATCTGAACACCGAGCTGGCGACGGGGTCGGTCTTCCCCGACGGCTCGAGCATCTTCCTCACCGCCTCGCACGAGGCGAACGTCGAGGAGCTGGAGCGGGCCGCGCCCGGAGACGGCGCGGCCTGGGACCGGGTGGTCTCGGAGTTCATGCCCAACGCCGACCTCGCCTTCGGGCTGCTGACCACGGAGCTCTGGTCACGCGAGGGCTTCCAGCTGGGTTTGAAGGCGTACCGGAGGCTGGGCCGCCGTGGCCTGGTCGAGTTCACCGGCAGCACGCTCGAGAGCTGCCGTGACTGGGTTACGCGGACGTTCGTGTCCGAACGCGCGCACGGCCTGCTCGCGCCGTGGGTCCTGCACACGGGCCTTGGCCCAGATGCCGTCTCGTCCGGCTTCATGGCCCAGGTGATCGCGGTGGCGATCGAGCTCGGCGGGATGCCTGTGCCGCGCGGCGGCGGCGCCAAGCTCGTCGACGCGCTGGCGGCGGTCGTTCGTGCCGGCGGTGGGACGCTCGAGACGGGCCGCGACGTGGAGGAGGTGCTCGTCCGGGACGGGCGGGCTGCGGGCGTCCGCCTGGACGGCGGCGAAACCGTGACGGCGGCAGAGGCCGTAGTCGCGAACGTGACCCCAACGCAGCTCTACGGCCGGTTGCTGCCCAAGGGCTCCGTCCCCGAGCGGACAGCGACCCAGGCGAGGCGCTTCCGGTACGGACGTGGCGAGATGCAGATCCACCTCGCCCTCGACGAGCTGCCTCGCTGGCAGGGAGACGAGCGGCTGGCCCGAACTGCAATCGTCCACGTCACGTCTGGGCTCGACGGCGTCTCGCGGGCGGTCAACGAGGCCGAGCGCGGGCTGCTGCCGGCCGAGGCGACGATCGTCGTGGGCCAACCGGTGGCGGTAGACCAGTCACGAGCCCCCGAGGGCAAGTGGATCCTGTGGATCCAGCTCCCGGAGGTTCCCTCGCGGGTCAAGGGCGACGCGGCGGGGGAGATCGACGCCGGCGACGGCAGGTGGACCGAGGAGCTGCGCGAACGCTACGCCGACCGCATCCAGGCCCGGCTCAGCCGCCACATCGCGAACCTCGACTCGGCGTCGCTCGAGCGGGTGACCCTGTCCCCCGCTGACATCGAGGCGGCCAACGTGAACATGCCCGGAGGAGACATTTATTCGGGCTCCTGCGCCCTCGACCAGAACCTGGTCTGGCGGCCACGCCCCGGGCTGCCCGGCCACCGCACGCCGGTCGAAGGCCTCTACCAGATCGGCGCCTCGACACATCCGGGGCCCGGCCTGGGCGCCGGCTCCGGAACGCTGGTCGCAAAGCAGCTTCTTCGTCGGCGCGTGCCTGCGTTGACACTTGATCAGACCTGGTTCAGAGTCAGCGCCGCGCTGCGGCGCGCGAGTTCCCCGGCCCGGAGGTAGCCATGAAGTTCTCCATCTACTCGGA
>WNGB01019688.1_pt1 | contig 19455 bp, 13 predicted proteins | sample 5400681 | NCBI WGS metagenome assembly WNGB01 (sample SAMN13153367, study PRJNA577476) | soil metagenome | isolation source: 115 cm soil or saprolite under grassland replicate 2 | place: USA:California | collected 2016-06-15
CGCGATGGTCCGCATCGACATGAGCGAGTACGGCGAGAAGCACTCGGTCGCCCGCCTGATCGGCGCGCCTCCCGGCTACGTCGGCTACGAGGAGGGCGGCCAGCTCACCGAGGCGGTCCGGCGCCGTCCCTACTCGGTGGTGCTGCTCGACGAGATCGAGAAGGCCCACCCGGACGTCTTCGACGTGCTGCTCCAGTTGATGGACGACGGGCGGCTGACCGACGGGCAGGGCCGCACGGTCGACTTCGCCAACGTGGTGCTGATCATGACCTCCAACCTCGGCTCGGCGCTGCTGACCGACCTGATCGAACCCGAGGAGGTCGGCAGGGAACGGGTCATGGCGGCGGTCAGGGAGGCGTTCAAGCCGGAGTTCCTCAACCGCCTCGACGAGATCCTGGTGTTCCACCGGCTCCCGCGAGGACCTGGCGAGGATCGTCGACATCCAGGTGGCGCGGCTGGCCGACCGCCTGGCCGACCGGCGCCTGACGCTCCAGCTGACCCCGGCGGCCAGGTCCTGGCTGGCCGAGCGCGGCTACGACCCGACCTACGGGGCGCGGCCGGCTGCGCCGGCTGGTCGCCAAGGCGATCGGCGACGAGCTGGCCCGCCGCCTGCTCGGCGGCGAGCTGGCCGACGGCGACATCGTGCTGGTCGACGCCGGCGGCGACCGGCTCACCTTCACCCGCCGCCAGCCCGCCGCGGTCGGCTGATCAGACGCCGCTTCGCGGTGGGGGGTGCGGGATCCTCGGCATGTGGAGCCGTCCCCGGCCCGGGCGGACGGGCTGCCGGCTCAGCGGTGCCGGAGCTTCCGGGGCGGGCCGCTGGCTGTCGGCCTCGACGACCGTGACCTCCCGGCGCAGCTCGCCCATGGCGACGACGGGAAGACCGGGGAGCTCCGCGGCGACCTGGTCCCGGACGACCCGGCGGGTCAGTGGATCACGCACCTGCAGGACGAGGTGGGCTCCGTCGGGCAGGCGGGAGCGCGCCCGCCAGACCTCGTCCAGGACCTGCGCCCGCAGCGTCTCCCAGGAGCTGCCCGGCGCGGGACCCTCGGCGACTGCCGCCTGGACGAGCTCCTCGAGCTGCTCGGGCAGGTGGATGGCCTCCACCCGCTCGGCGACGAGACCGTCAAGCCGGTACTCGTAGGTCAGGCGGTTGCGCAGGCCGCTGCCGCTGCGCACGAAGGCCAGGTAGCGGCCCCACAGTGGGCCAGGATGCGCGGCCGGGTCGCGGGGGACGGGGAGGCGGTCGTCGAGCACGACGTGCCGGTAGGCGTCCACCGGGATGGTGTCGTACTGCACCAGCCGCTCGAGGAGCGCTCGCAGGTCACGGGTGGAGACCTGCTCCTCCAGCAGGGCGCGCAGGACCCGCGTCAGGTCCCCGAGGGCCACCCGCTCCAGGACGGCGGAGACGAGTGCGGAGAAGACCTCGTCCAGCCGCGCCAGCGCCCACTCCACGTCCTCGATGCCGAGCAGCCGGCCGGCCTGCCGGCGCAGCTCGGCGCCGACGCCGTCGTCCAGCGATGAGTACGGCACCGGAGGCGTCACCAGGTTGTTCACGACCAGCCTGAGCACGCCCGCCCGCAGGCCGTCCTCGCGTCGCAGGACCAGCTCCGGGAGGCGGACACCGAGGTCCGCGAACAGCCTGCGCTCCATCTTCCTGAACGCCTTGTGCACGTCCTTCGCGACGTGCTCCGAGTACACGGGAAGGCTCGGCTCTTCCACGTCGCCGCGGACGGCCTCGTGGAACTGGCTGGCGGGGACCAGGATCTCCACATGGTCGGGCCGCCTGGCGGCGAGCGCCTCGACGGTGTCCCGCAGCGGCGTGCCGAGGCGTTCGCCGTCCGCGAGCGCCTGCGCGACTGTGGAAGCGCTCGGCAGTAGCCCGAGGGAGAGCAGCTCCTCCAGCGCGTCGAGGAGGTCCTCCCGTGGCTGCTCCCCGTCGAGCTGGACCGACCCGAGCAGGCAGCCGGGACGCTCGAAGGCGACCTCCACCGCCAGCTGACCGGCGAACCGCAGGGCCAGCTCCCAATCCTCGTCCGCGGCGCTCGCCGTGGTGAGGTCGTCGACGAAGCTCCTGAACCAGCCGTCCGGGAACCCGTCCGGCGACGGTGGCACCTGCCGTTTCGGCACCTCTGCGCGTTCCTCCGGGGCGACTTCCCGCCACACGCGCGTCATGAGCTCCGGCGCGAACGGTTGCAGCCGCCCATGTACGCGCACCCGCAGCGCCCGGGTCCCGTCGCCCGGGTGCACGCGCAGCTCGGGCGTGGCGGCCAGGCCGAGCCGTTGCAGCCGCTCCCGGAACCCGGCCTCGACGGCGGCCAAGGCGCCGGTCGGCCGGCCTGCGGCCTGCACCAGGGGCGCGGCGGCCTCGACGGTGACAGGGACCAGCAGGGGCGGGGCCATGCCGGAGACGCTCATTGCCTGACCCCCTGCAGCTGCGGTGCCCCTTCCAGTGGCGGGAGCTCGACGGAGGACCGGTCCCGTTCGCTCTGGGCGAGCACGGCGACGGAAGGGAGCCACGGCGCCGTGAGCCGGCGGACGAACCGGCGCAGGTCGTCTGGGACCACGATGACCGCTCCCGGATCGGCGGTGGTGCGCGCGTCGATCTGCTCGCGCAGGCGCCGGCGCAGGTCCTGATCGCCGACCGGGACGGCCACGAACCGCTTCCCGTCCACGCGCTGTACCCAGCCCCGGACGACGGCCTCCCAGCCGGGACCGAGGGGGATGCCCGGGCTGGTCCGTGGCAGCCGGTCGCCGAGCGCCTTGCGCATGCCGTCCACCGCCTCGTCGACCTCCACCTGGAAGGCTGCCTGGTCGAAGGCCTCCAGGATGGCCTCTGGCTCGCTCACCGGGACGGACTCTCGCGCCAGCCGCTGGATGATCTGCACGAGGCGCAGGCGGCGGGCTCCCGACAAGGCCACCTTGGTGGCGATCGTCTGGACCTTGGTGGAGGGCGCAACCGTCCTCAGCCAGACCAGGAGCTCGTCCACCTCGGCGAAGCCGATGTAGGTGTCGAGGTACTGCCGCACGACGGGACCGATCTGCTCCGGCACGATGCGCTGCTCCGTCTGGCCCCGCCAAGCGATCCCGGACACCAGCGGGATCTCGTAGAGCTTCACGACGAAGCGGCGCTCCTTGAACTGACGGGCGTCGCTGGCGCGGATCAGCACGTTCGGGATCCGGATGCCCATCTCCTGCACGATCTCGCTGGTCAGCCTCGAGCAGGCATCTGCAATCCGCTTCATCGGGGGCGACCCGGGGCCCGGGAAGAGCGCCGAGTCGCCGTGCAGCATGATCGGGGCGACCACCGGCAGCGTCTCGCGCTCCTTCCAGTACCGGTCCCGCACTGCCCAAGCCGGCGCGCCCGTCCCGTCCCGCCGCGCCCGGGCCAGCCGTAGCAGGGCGCGGCCGGCGTCGCCGCGCGCTGACTCCGCGTCCGGGCCGGTGCTGGCTCGCTGGCGGCGCTCCAGCCAGGTCCTGAGCGCGCGGTACGCCTCCTGGTCGGGGATGGCCTTCTGCCTCACGAGCTCGACCACGAACGAGGTCCATACCGGGAGCCGGCCGCGGTCCTGGTCCGGCCGCCATTCGGGGGCGTCGCCGGTGAGCAGCTCCAGCTCGTCGAGTGCCTCCAGGTAGCTCCCTTCGGCCCACCGGGCGCGGGCGATCTCCCAGTGGTAGAGGTCGGCATGACGGACCGGCCTGTGCTGCTCTGCGCCGCCCCGGCCGTCGGCCTGCAGCGCCCGCTGGAAGGCCTCCCGGGCCGCCTCCCAGTCTTCCAGCTCCTTGTAGCCCTTGGCGAGGTCCCAGAGGGCGCGCACGTCGGGGGAATCGCCGATGGCGGTGCCGTAGGCCTTCAGAGCCCTCTGGCTCTGCTCCCGCCGGCCGAGCTGCCGCAGGGGACCCACCACCTTCCAGAGCAGCTTCGGGTCGTCCGATGGCAGCACGGCCTCGTAGGCCTTGGCCTCCTGCTCGCGGAGGTGGCCGTCACGCGACGCCGGGTCGCCATCGTCCGGGTGCAACTGCTTGGCGATGCGGAACAGCGCGTCCCGGTCGCGTGCCCTCAGCGCCCGCTTGCACGCCGCCAGCGCCGACCCGTCCACGCCGTTCCAGCAGTCGCGCGACTGGAGGCGGCGCCTGATCTCGGCGGCCTTCTCCTGGTCGTGCCTGATGGCCTGGGCGGCATCCTGCAGCAACCCGCCCAGCTCTCGCCGGTCGTGGTTCTCTTGCTGGAACGCCTTCAGGTGGTCGCCCACCCAGTGGTAGAGCGCGGGCGAGGAGTGGGGCTGGCGGTCGTCCAGCACGCGCAGGAGGGATCTCTGGCGGTCCTGCCAGTCGAGGGTGGAGTAGCGGACCTTCAGCTCGCCGGCTTTCCCTCCCCTGACCGTGGTGAGGCCGTCGTCCAGACCGGCCAGGGCCCAGAACCCTGTGGGGTCGTCGTCCAGCCAGGACGACAGGGTGCATGCCATGGTCCGGTTGTAGCGGTCGATCATCCTCTGGTACCGAAGCTCGGCGTTCCCCAGCCTTCGCAGGCGGGCCAGGTACGGCGAGAGCAGACCGGCGAGCCCGAACCGCTCCCCGGACGGGCCGACCAGCCGAGCCCTGCTGGGCCGCAGCGCACGGAGGGGCACCCGCCGATCGACCACGACGTCCTGCAGCCGCTGCTCCACCTGCTCGCGAAAGTGCCGCAGGATGAGGAAGTTGTCCTGCCAGAAGTGCTCCTCGATGTGGGCGAAGATCCTGTCGGACGCCGGCCGGCGGCTCCCCGGGGACAGGAGCGCCCAGCCCCACTCGTAGAGGGCCTTCACGTGGACGTTGTCGAACTCGCGTTCCCAGCGCCCCTCCCGCCTGAGGCGCCACCTGCGCCATGCCAAGGTCCTGCTCATCAGGACCTTCTCCGGCGTCAGGCGCCGGCCCAGCCGTCCCTGCCAGAGCCACTTGTGAGGGACGAGCTCCCGCAGTACGTCCTGCGCCAGCTGCTTGTTCCGGTCCGCCCTGTCGAGCAGGTCCTTGCGCCCGCCCGCCAGCTCGTCGGCCTCGTGCCGCAGCTTCGCCGCCTCGGTGGACTTCGAACGCGCCTCCTTCGGCTTCTCGTACGGCGCCAGCTGGTCGGGCAGCTCCTCCGTCTGCGACGACTCGAAGACGATGGGATCGCGTTCCTCCTCGCTGGCCGCCATGACCGCGTTGACGGACTTGCGGAGCGAGCTCAGCCGCTCGCGTTGCCGCTCGTCGGCCTTACGCTGACCGCCCCCGGCATGCCGTGCCAGCTTCCACATGAAGGCGAGCTTGGCCTCGAACCAGTCCTGCTCGATCTCGTACAGCTTCTCGGCGTCACGCTCGGCTTCGCGACGGTTCTCCTGCACATTGAGCAGGAACAGGTTGTACCGGGGGATGGCGTAGGACCGGTCCAGGCTTGCCGACTCGGTGTAGGCCTGCCGCGCCCGATCGAGGTACCGCTGGTCGTACGAACGCTTGAAGTAGTTGTAGCAGGCCTCCCCGTAGTCGTTCTTGACGAAGGCGAACACCGAGTCACGGACGCGTCGCGGGACGTCCCGCGCGTGCTCGGGATCGTCGTAGAACCGTTTCGCCTCCCGCACGTAGCGTTCGAACCGTTGCAGGATCGGCAGGTCGATCCGCAGGAAGTAGTACTCGGAGAGCGAGGACCAGTAATCGGTGTACCTCTGGGCCGTCGACTGGGCCATGTACGAGGTGAGCGCGCTCGTGAGGTAGGTGTACGCCTGGCTGAACTCGCCGCTCTCCGCCGCGACCCGGGCAAGCCCGTAGTCGATCTCCGCCACGTACGTCTCGCGCTTGATCGCCTTGTAGTCACGGCCCCGCTCGAAGTACTCGCGCGCCTGGGCGAGCCGCTTCTCTTTTCTCCCGTCGCCGTCGGCGAGGAGCCACTCCATGTAGCCGAGGTTCCCCCAGGTGGCGACGTTCCCCGGGTTCAGCGTCAGGACCCGCTGGTACTCGTCGACGACGGTCTTGGCGACGTCGGCCTCCAACACCGGCCTGGTCCGCCAGAGCTTCTCGGCTTCGAACGCGAGAGCGAACTGCGCCGCCTCCGACTTCGGATCCAGCTCGACCGCCCGCTGGAACCGGAGCAGCCTAGACCGTGGGCGGGTCTCGATCATCCCGTCGGCGTAGGCGAACCGCGCGTCAAGGGTAGCGCGGGTGGGCAGGAGGCGGCGGGCCTCCTCCAGCTCCGCCCGGGCCTTGCGGAGCGAGCCGATGAACACCCACGAGAGCGCCAGCGTCACGTGGGCGTCGAAGAGGGACTCGGGGACGGCGGCCACGTCCCTGGGAAGTCGGTCGAGCTGGCGAACCGCCCGCTCGGCGACCGGTCGGGACTCGAAGATGGGGTTGAGCCGGTTCCCGGACATCCCGGCCAGGCTGCGCCGGTCCAGCAGCACGTTCGCGTAGCCGGCCGCGGCCCTGGCCACCATCATGTCGGTCTTGGCCGCCCGCCTCCACGCGAACGCGCCCAGCCACCGCGCGTACCCCCGGGCGAACGCCGCCGCCTGCCGCAGCAGGTGCCACGGCCAGCGGACAAACGAGCTCGGCCACGGCCGCCTGGACGGGTCGTAGAGCCTGATGGCCGCGTCGAAGAGCCGCTCGGCCTCGTCGAACGCCACCAGGGTGTTCGACGTCGCGTAGTCCTGCGCCTCGTGGAGGTAGGCGGTGGCCCGCAGGTAGTTCGTGGGCAGCAGGTCGATCTTGTGCTGCACGTCCTTGGTGATCTGCCGGTAGATCTCGGTCGCGACGCCGGAGTACACCCGTTCGAGCAGCTGCTCGTACTGCTCCGGCGTCAGGCGATTCGGCGTGGTGGCCTCCCCATCCTCGCAGGCCTCGTTGAGCGGATAGGTCTCGGGGTGCGCCATCGTCTCGGGCGATCCCTTGGGGCCGACCCGCACCCGTGGGACGACCTCCATCACCCACCGGTCACCCTCCACCCTGGTCCCGTAGTGGCCGCTGATGTGGACGTGGGACTCGTAGCGGGGGGCGGGGGCGCCCCGCTTCCTCTCCGTCTGGTCGCCGCCGGCCCTGGAGGCCGGTGCGGCGTCGTCCTCCAGGATCGAGAGCCTCCCGATCCGCTGGTTCAGTCGTTCCGAGAGGTGGTGCTTCAGCCAGACGAGGCTGGTTTCCTTGCCGGAGATCTCGGCGAAGTCGTCCACGGCGAAGGTGTACCGGAACGGCTCGCGCGACTCCTGGAGCCAGAACCGCTTCCAGGCGATCAGGAAGGCCGAGCCGAGCAGGATGACCAGCGCGAGCAGGAACGGCCACTGGGCGAGGAGGCCAGGCTTCCCGCCGGCGCCGGACAGCAGGTCGTGCCAATTGAACGAGACCAGGTTGTCCCAGTACTTGCTCTGGACCACGACCGCCGACGCCTGGACGACCGCGACCACGACACCCAGCCAGCCGACGGCGCCGAGGCGCCGCTGCTTCTGGAGGCCGCTTTCGATGCCCTCGACCTGGCGGAGGAGGTCGGAAGGCGGCAGGATCGACAGGTTCATGTCGCGCCGGTCCTCGCAAATCACCACAAACAAGCAGTGGTCCCGAACGGGACTGCGGGGGTAAGGATAACGACGGGCGCAACCGCTGCCTGTGCCGATGAGCACCGCCCTGCTGTGTCGTTCGGCACAACAGGGCCCCATGCGGGAACTCCTCGGCACCGCCGTGCGTCTCAACATCGGGAGGCGACGATGCGCGGAACGGCGACCCGGGTAGGAGCGGCGGTGGCCTGCGGGCTGCTGGCGGCCGCCTGCGCCGCCGGGCCGGCGGCTCGCGCACCCTCCGGCAGCAGCGTCCCGGACCCGACGGCCGGCCTGGTGCGCGAGGGCCCGGTGTCGTGGGACGGAGCGCGCCTGGACGGGCAGCACCTGACCGTGTACTTCACCGGCGGTGCGCCGCCGGAGGCGCCGGTCGGGCCCTGCTCGCCCCGCTACACCGCCGAGGTCGGGACCAGCGGCGCCGCCGTGACCGTGACGCTCTGGGCATGGATCCCGCCGCGTCACGGGCAGGAGGTCGCCTGTGCCGCCATCGGCGTTTCCCGGACGTTCGAGGTCACCCTTCCGGCGCCGCTGGGCGGCCGTCGGGTGGTCGACGGCGCCAGCGGCAAGGTCCGCCAGGTGGTCGACGGTGCGACGCTGCGCGAGCCGACCTACCTGCCGGCCGGCTACCGGTCGGGGGTCGGCGAGCCGTTCAAGGGCGCCTTCACCCAGATCTGGAGCCGCGGCGCGGACGAGACGCTCTACCTCCGCCAGGGCGGCGCCGGGATCGCCAGGCTCGGGTGGCACCCGGTCGTCCTGGCCCATACCAGCGTCCACGGCGTCCCGGCCACGGCCTGGAAGTCGAGAGGCTTCGACGACAATGTCTGCCTCTCCTGGAGCGAGGGGTCGACGGGGTTCGCCCTGTCCAGCGTCGGATCCCCGAAGGCCCCGCTGTCCGTCGCCGAGCTGCGGCGGGTGGCCGAGGGGCTGCGCTGACGCGGGGGCCTGGTCAGCCCAACCCGGTCGGCCAGCTCCCGCAGCAACGCCGCGCCGGCATGGCCGACCACCCCGGTGCCGTCGGTGGTGACTTCGAAGCTGAACGGCGAGTTGGTAGCCTGCACCCGCAAGGTGCCCTCCTTGAGCCCTGCTCAGAGGGCTCCTTGCGTAATCAGCGGGCATTCCCACCCACGCCTCATGAAAAGCCGAGGCTAACGATGCCTACGGCTTGTTCGCCCCTTGGCCGCAGTATTCATCATGAATGGTGTGGGACTCAACCATCGCGGGCCGGACCCGCCAGGAGAACACGTACGACCTCCTCCGTACGGTCGCGGAACTCCGCAGCGTGGGCGGCGACGTCGACGGCCAGGGCCTGGACAACCTCAGGTAGCTCTTGGGCGAAGTCCGTGCGGTCGTCGTCGATGGCGAGGATCAGGTCGTAGGCGACCTTGCCATCGACGGCAGGCAGGAGGGCGAAGCGGCGGATCTGGCGGAGGGTGGCGCGGGCCTCGGCTTGCTTCTTGCGAGTGAAGCCGTAGCGCAGGGTGCCGAGGACGCGGTTCTCGCGGAGAAGGGCCATGGCGCCGTGTGGGTGCGGGCGTTCTTGACCTTCGGGGTCGGCCTCGGGCCAGGTGATCTGCTCGACGCGGTAGAGGGCTTCACCGACCTGCGCCTGATCTCCGACGCGCAGGTGTTCCAGCAGCGTCCAGGTGGCCAGCTCCACGGCGTCCCGGAAGCGCTCGCGGTCTTGGCGCCGCAACTCAGCCTGGCGGACGAGGTCGAGGACGGCGAGCGTCACTCGCGCGGGGTCAGGCATCGGGCGGCGCCTCCTGTTGACGACACGCTGCGGGCAGGACGGGAGTTATCGTACGTGGGCCAGGCTGGGGGAACAGGCCTCCCCGCTCGGTCACCGGGCGGATGCCGTCTTCCTGGCGGTGACGTAGGCGTCGATGTCCTCCGACCGCCAGCCCCTGTGGATGGTCTGGCGGCGGCGCGCACGCCGTGGGCCGACAAGCTCAACTGCCGCCGCTGGGAACCGGGGGTCAGTGTCTTCGAGCTGGCGGACCCGCTCGGCCGTCACGCCGAGGCGCTCGCTGATCAGGCTGTAGCCGAGATATCGCTGCGGGGGCTCCGCGCCGTCGTGCTCCCTGCCGCGCCGGTAGGCGGTGATGGCTTCCTCGCGCCAGCCTCGGCGGATCAGGCGTTGCTCGTGGATCTCGACCGCGTGAGGGGGGAACCGGGGGTCCTGGTTGCGGAGCTGGGCGACGCGAGTGTCGCTGAGCCGCAACAGCTCTTCGGCCATGCCGATGGTGACGTATCGCTCGGCCGCAGCGGCCATCGGCCAGCCCTCCTCCCCTGGTTGCACTTTGCCAACTTGCAGGATACCGACGCGCCAGTGGGGAGCCGACTTCGGGAGCCAGCTCCCCACTGCTGTGCTGCCTGAGCGGGCGGGATCGCTACTCGTCCGCCGCGATGGAGTCGGCGGCGATCGAGTCGTCGCCGGCCTCCTCCAGCTCGTTCTGCTCGATCTCGCGCGGCTCGTAGCCGAGCTTGCGGAGCATCTCGTAGTGCTCGGACACGAGCGGGTGGCTGAAGCTGGGCCAGTCGCCGCTGAGCCACTCATCGGCGACGGTGAACGCGACCGCGACGACGGCGCGGTCCAGCTCGCGGTCGCCCTTGGCCGCGTAGTCCAGGATCGGCGAGACCCTGCCAGTCCCCGCCTCCGGGTCGGCACCGGGGTCGATGCCGAGCAGGTCGCAGGCCGGGGTGTCGTCGTAGCCGGGCAGCACCATGGTGTGCAGGAACGCCCACGAGACGTAGCGCTGGACCAGGGCGCGGCTGAGCTTGCCTTGCAGCGCGACCTTCATCGCCTCCCAGCGGGCGGTCGCAGCCTCGTCGAGTGCCGCGATCCGCTGGCGCGCCACCGCCTCACGCTGCGCCTGCTCGGCCCGCTCGGCGGCGGTCTGCTCGTCCTCCGTGCCGTCCGTCGATTCCCCCTCTCGCACGGTGGCCGTCGAGTCCTCCTCGGCTCGGGTGTCGGACCCGTTCCGGTTGTCCGCAGAGGCTGTGGGGCGCGCGGTCTGGTCGCCGCCGTCCGCCGCACTTCCCTGCGGCGAAGGAGCGAGCCCGTGGCGCTTCGGGTCCAGGCAGACCCACTCGACTGTGGCGTCCGCAGCGACGTGCGCCGCGTGGCACGGCTGGCCGAGGTGCGCTTCGGGCGAGTCGAGGTCGGCGGCGATGGCGCCGTCACCGAGACGAACGCCGCCGCTCGTCCAGTCGTCGGGGGCGATCGTGACCCCGCCGGCGCGGAGGTCGGCCAGGACCCGGTCGCGCTTCTGCTCGCGCTCCTGCTCGCTGAGCTGCTGGCGGATCGCGGCGGCGAGGTCGCCGCCGTCGCGCCGGACCTTGAGGGCCTTGCGCAGGCGGTCGGGCCAGCGCACGAGCTTGGCCAGCTCGGCGCCTTCGTCGACGCCGATCTTGCCGTGGTCGATCAGCTCGAAGGCGTCCTTGGGGAGCTTGCCGATCGCCGCGTACTTGGACACGTTGGGCTGCGACATGCCGAGCCGGGTTGCGAGCGTCGTCTGCGTCCAGCGGCGCTTGCCGTTGCCGTCCTTGCGGCTGAGCAAGTAGAGGATCGCTCCGGCCAGCTCTGAGGGCTTGAGGTTCTGGCGGTGGATGTTCTCCACCATCTGCGCCTCGATGCGCTGGTCGACCTCGTCGACCTGCCTGACGATCGCCGGCACGGTGGGCAGTCCCGCCAGCCTCGCGGCGGCGCAGCGGCGGTTGCCCATGATCGGGACGTAGCGACCGTCCCCGGTCGAGCGGATCGTCACTGGCTGGAGGATGCCCTGCTGCTGGATCGAGGCGGCAAGCTCCTTCAGCTCGCCGAGGTCGCGGCGGACGTTGGCGGGGTCGAGGTCGATCAGGTCGAGGCTGATCTCCTGGACCTCGATGGTCGTGGTGGTTGCTTCGGTCATGTTGGTGCTCTCCCTCCGTCCGGGCTTGCTGCCCGGGTCCTGGCGAGCTTGCTGCCCGCTGTTTCGTGCGTCGAGTCGGCTCCGGGGTCGGCGGTGCGCGTGCCATGCACAGGCTCATTCCTCGGCCCTCACGCTTCGATGCGGATCATGCGGTCGGTCGACTCAGCGGCGGTGATGCGCGCGGCGACGTGGAATCGCGAGCGCTCGCGGCGGTTGCGGTAGATGGCCAGGTACAGCTCGTCGTTGGCCAGGTCCATCTGCCGCAGCTCCTCGGTGGTGTTGTCGGCCCACCACACCAGGACGGGCTCGTCGCGGAGCCGGAGCACGCCGGTCCAGGTCTGCGTGAGCGGACTCGCCGAGACCATCGCGGACGCGCGAGCGTTGGTCACCAGCGTCGTGGTCATCTCCCTGGGCTCGCTCGTGCCGAACAGCACGACGTAGCCGTACACGGGGATGACGTGGTCCTGGTCGGTGCCGCTGCGGTTGTGCGGATTCCGGTAGCTCAGCCGCGCGACCATCTGGTGGGCGCCTCGGTTGCCCTCGAACGTGATCGTGTCGGCGTGGCGAAGGATCTCGATGTCCTTTGCGGTGATGCCCATGTGCCCTGCCTCTCTCCGGGCTTGCTGCCCGGGCTGCTCGTGGCTCCTCTGACCACGGACCGGCTGGCTCCGCTATTCGCGGTGAATGGTTCGCCCGTCTACGCCTCCGCCTCCTTGATCCAGTACCGGACGCCAGCCACGCTGCTCTCGAAGGTCTCGCCCTGGGAGATGAGGGTCAGGTCGGCGGCGAGGAATGAGAGCTGGTTGGCGACCTGGCGTGGGCACGAATCGTCGTTCTCGTGCCGCAACTCCTCGCAGTCGTGGCCCGGAGGTTCGGCCCACGAGTCGACGTCGTCCGCCTGCTCCTCGAGCTCGCGGATCAGCCATCGCTTGGCGTCGTCGTGGTCCTGGTAGCGGGCAGAGTTCGCCATGTCGTTCCCGTCGTAGCCAACCTCCCAGCGCCCGTGCTCGTCGCAGTCGTGGTCCATCAGCGGCTCGCCGCAGTCGCCGCAGTGACTCAGCTCAGAGCCCTCCGCAATGGCGAAGACTGGTTGAACCTGGTTGCCCTCCGAATCGATCGCGCCCAGGCTCTCCAGGTCGCGGAATGCCCTGATCGCGCAATCGGTGCAGTGGACGTCCGCCTCGTAGGTATAGCCGACGATGATCATCTGGAGGTCCCTTCCGGGCTTGCTGCCCGATCTCCGTGGCGAGCTTGCTGCTCGCCTTCGCCGATCCACTATTCGCGATGAATACTTGCGGGTTACTCCTCCACCACGTACTGGCAGTCCTTCCCTCCGTCGTCCTGGTGCGTGGTCGGGTAGTCGTTCTTCGCCAGGTTGAAGCCGCAGAGCGGGCACTCGTCCGGGATCTCGTTGCAGGGGTCGAACCAATCCTCAAGGCGCGGTAGGCGTTGTCCCACAAGGCATCCCCTGGGCAGACGCACTCGGACTGGTCGATGCGGACGGTGTGCTCCCAGCCCTCGCCGCAGTAGACGGTGTAGTAGCCGGTCACCTTCACGATGATCGGGTCATATTCGTCGTCGCGGCGGTAGGAGTAGCGGCGGACTTGCCTCCACTCGAAGCGCTGCGCCTTCTCGTCCCACACGCTCCTCTCCGTGACCTTCGGCGGCTTGGAGTAGTCCCGTTGCCGACTACGCCGAAGGCTGACGCGAAGCCCTTCGTAGGCTCCCGGGCCGAGACTGCCAACAGAGCCCCTCTCCGGCTCGAACCCAATGAAATGCGGAGCGAAGACGACGCTACAAGGCATCATGACCTCCCCCGGGCTCTCTGCCCGATCGCGGGGCGAGCATTCTGCTCGCCCGCACGGAAACCGTATCACTTGAAGTTGGCCAACGTCAATAGTGCATTGAAATGCACTATTGACGCTATCCGCGCAGGTCAATATGCCCGTGAGCGTAGGGAGAACAGCCCGCGCTTTGGACGCGCGAACCCTGGCTGTCGCCCAAATGGCAAGACGTCTCCGCAGAGGCGAGCAACCGGACGACGCGACCAGGCTGCCGCGCGAAGGCAGACCCTGGTCGGGGAGCGTGCCGACGGCAGTGGGGGAGGGGAGAGCCGCCCGCCGCTCGCACCCTGGGCGGGTGGGGCCAGCCCCGCTATGGGACGCGCAGCGAGCGGAACGCGCCGAGGGCGCCCGTCCCATAGCCGGCTGGCAGTCGGCCCGGTGTTGGCGACGCGCGAAGGGTCGGTGAGCTGGGCGTTTGGTCCAGCGAGGTTCTACCGACCTATAGCTGGTAGTCCGATCGGTAGACCGATCGGGAGGGGGAACGGTAGAGGGATTGACGCTCCCGACAGGGCGCCCGGACGCCGGCGCTCCCAACGGATGACAGGCACCCTCCTGCTCCGGAGGCCCGAGGGCTCAGGAGATCCGGTCACAGTTCGGCGCGCCAGCGGCGCTCCTCAACGCCCGTCTCGTCCTCGGCGCGGACACCCCATCGAGTTTGAAGCCGGCATGCGCGTAGAACCGCTCGGCACGAGCGTTCCCGGTGAACGTCCACAGCACGACGCCGCGATAGCCGTCCTCATCCATCCGGTGCAGGGCGGCGGAAAGCAACGTACGGCCAATTCCTTCGCCGATCCGCTCGGGCGCCACGTAGAAGCCGTAGATCTCGGCATCCCCATACTCAGACTGCTCGTGCTCGCCTGGTCCGAAGCGAATGAATCCGAGCACCCGTCCAGCCTCTTCAGCCACCAGCAGGCCGTGCCTCCCGGGCATCGCGCTGAGGTATTCGCGCCACTCCGCAGACGGCGATACGGCCGCTCGGTCAGCCAGGAAGCCGGCTGGCAGCAGCCCGGCGTAGGCGGCCATCCAGCCACGACGCGAGATCTCGCCGATCACCTCGGCGTCATCGAGCCCAGCTTCCCGGATCACCAGGTCCACTGGCACAGCCTAGTGCCGCTGCTGGCGACTTCGGCCTGGTTGGGCGACTCCTTGGGTGGGGTGCTGGGCTTGGCCGCGCTGACGTCGAAACTCGGTTGCGGCAGTGACGCAGGTCGTCGACGATGACGGCGATGGGCGCGACCAAGATGCATGGCGACGAGATCGAGACCGACGCCGCGCTCGTGCGTCGCCTGCTTGCGGGGCAGTTCCCGCAGTGGGCCGATCTGCCGATTGAGCCGGTCGTCTCGTACGGGACCGATCACGACATCTATCGCCTCGGTGACCACCTGTGCGCTCGGCTGCCGCGCATCGGCTGGGTCACCAGGCAGGCGGCGACGGAGGCGCGGTGGCTGCCGAAGCTCGCGCCGCACCTGCCGCTGGCGCTTCCGGTGCAGCTGGCGATGGGAGATCCCGCCGAGGGGTATCCATTCGACTGGTCCGTATACGAGTGGTTGCCCGGCGAGAACGCCAACGGCACGATCGACAATGTGGAGCAGGCGGCCGTCGATCTGGCCGCGTTCGTGGCCGCGCTGCGCCAGGTCGACACGACCGGTGCGCATCCGCGTCCCCCGCACGGTCGAGGCGGACCGCTCGAGGAAGGCGACGAGCAGGTTCGTCGATCGATCGCAGAGCTCGGCGACCGGATCGACGGCGGTGCGGCGCTCCGCTCGTGGCAGGAGTCGCTCGACGCGCCGGCGTTGGACGGCGCGGAGGTCTGGGTGCACGGCGACCTGCTGCCGGGCAACCTGCTGGTCGTCGACGGTCGCCTGTCGGCGGTCATCGACTTCGGTGGCCTCAACGTGGGCGATCCCGCCTGCGACCTGCAGCCTGCGTGGAACCTCTTCGCGGGTGACAGCCGCCTGCGGTTCCGTGCCGAACTCCAGGTCGACGACGCGTCATGGTTGCGTGGGCGCGGCTGGGCGCTCTACCAGGCCGTGTCGGCGCTGCCGTACTACTGGGACACCAACCCCGGGATGATCCGCCAGGCCTCACACGCGCTGGCGCAAGTCCTCGCCGACGGTTCCCCCTGAGCGAGTCAGTTGTTCGGCGTCTCGGCCGGATGTCGGGCGGCCGATGCGGGATCGCGACACGCCGGGTGGTGTGCTGGTCCCTGGTCGCGTGATCGTCTGACGCTGTTCGTGTCTGATCCTGACTTCCCCAGGAGACGCGGGATGGGCACGCGTGCAGGCCCGGACCATTACCGGTGACAAGGGCAACAGGCTGCTGGGCATCGTGCGTCGAAGCAGCGATCAGTGGTGACCTGGCGTCGGGGCACAGATGGTGCTGCTGTCCGCGCAGGGCATCGACGCCCGAAGATCGCGGAGGTCGCCTTCCCCTCGGCCGATCGGGTCCGGGACGTGCTGCACAACTTCAATACCGACGCGTTCGCGTCGCCGCAGTCCAAGTACAGCGGTGGCTGCGGCGATGCATGGGTCCTGTTCGGGGCGAGGCCGAGCAGATACCTCCGCACCGCCTCCCGCTGCTCGTTGCTGAACAAAGCATGCAGTGCACTGGCGCCGCTGCTCCCGACCCTGGACAGCCCTCCCGCGGGACCGCCGCGCGGAGGGCCCTATCGGTCGCCGCGTGTGGCGAGGGCGGCGAGGCGGACGCGGCGGGTCTGCTCGCCGATGGGGAGCCAGACGGCAGCGGACGGGTCGGTGAGCAGGCCGTGGGCAGTGGCGACAGGAACAGGTGAGGTGGGGATAGCGCGGCGGATCTCGGCCTCGCGGGCGGGGCTGGGCAGCCAGAGCAGGGTGGGGGTCCAGATGCCCGAGCCGGCGGCGAGGTCGGCGTAGCCGCGGAGCTTGGCGGCAACCTTGGCGACGGTCTCGGTGCCGGCGTCCCACTCGAGGAAGAACTCGACGGTGTGGCGGCCCTCGGCCCAGCGGCCGAAGCCGTCGGGGCGGGCCAGGCGTCCCCATCGCTGCGCGCAGCGCCGTTCGGACCACCAGGCGAGCAGGGTGATGTCGGGCCGGCGGTGGGCGGCGGCGGCCAGCGCGGCGAAGAAGCTGTTGACGCCGACTTGGTGGGCTAGGTGCTGGCTGTGGGCGATCGCGAGGACCTGGGTGCGGTTGTAGCCGAGCTCGCTCACCGAGAGGCCGCGTTCGGCGGCGAGGATCTGGGCGCCCAGCTCGCCGAGGACGTAGTGGTAGGGCGAGGAGCCGGTGAGCCGGAAGGGGCGGAAGCGGTCCAGGATGCCCAGGCGGGTGAGCTGGACCAGCCGGTGGGTGGCGGCGTTGCGGCTAGGGAAGCACAGGTCGGTGGCCTGCTCGGTGGTCAGGACGCGGTGCTCCCAGACCAGGCGGCACAGCCGGCGGTCCCGGTCGGTGAGGCGGTGGGCGACCGTGGCAAGTCGGGTGGCCTTGTTGGTGGGCCGGGTGGCGGTGTTGGTCACTGGTGCTGCCTCCCGTTGGTGCCGCTGGTGGGTGTTGGCGTGGTGGCCAGGCCGGTGTCGGCGGCGGAGCCGGGGTGTTGGCGGGCGGCGGCTTCGTCGGCGCCGACCTGTTGGCGCACGCCCTGGTGGTGGCGCTGCTGGTCGGTGCGGCCAAACCGCTGTCTGGCCTGGGCGCGCAGGTCGCTGGCGCGGCCGGGAACGGCCGCAGGCGCCGATCTGGTCCGAAGCGTGCAGGCAGGCTGCTCGGCGCCGCTGGCGACGAGACGTGCGGCGGCCTGGAAGGCGCCGAGGTTGGCGAGGTCGTGTGCGGTCAGTTCCGGGGCGACGTGCCGCTCCAAGGCGGTGGCATCCTCGGGTGAGACGGTGAAGATGAGCTTGTTCCGAGCGTTGGCGCTGATCGCCTCGCGGAGTTCGCGGGGGAGCTGGCCGAGGTACTGGTGGGCCAGGCACAGCGATAGGCGGTACTTGCGCGCCTCCGCCAGCGCTTCGTCGAAGCGGATCGGCAGGTTCAGGAAGTTGTGCGCTTCGTCGGCGTAGGCGCACATGTCGCGGCGGGCGGGCTCCCCCACCCTGGCGCGGTGGGTGGCTGCCTGCCAGACCTTGGAGAGCACGAAGCTGCCGAGCAGACGGCTGGTCTCCTCCCCCAGCAGGCCTTTGGGGACGCGGGCCAGTAGCACGCCGCCGTCGTCGAGGAGCTGGTCGAGGTTGAAGCTGGACGCGCCGCCGGCGACCACGCGGTTGACGAACGGTCGGAGGAAGAACGCGCGGAGCTTGTTGAGGACCGGCCCGACTGCCTGGGCGCGGGCCCAGCCGGTGAGCTGCTCGTACCAGCTCCAGAAGCCCTCCAGCCCGGCGTCGGAGGCGATCGCCTGAACATACAGTCGGCGGAACTCCGCGTCGCCGAGCAGCCGGGGCACATCCGCCAGGGTCACCTCGCCTTGCGGTTGCCGCAGCAGCGTCAGGCAGCAGGCACGCAGGATGTCGTCGGTCCGGGGTCCCCAGTAGGAGCCGTAGATGCGGCTGAAGATCCCGACCACATGATCGACGGCCAGATCGGGGTCTGGCCCGTCGAGCATGTTGAGGATCGGCGGCGCCTGGTCCTCGGTCGGGTCCAGCAGCACCAGCCGCTCACCGACCGCGGCCGGGAGCCGGTCGAGCAGGTCGTTGACCAGGTCCCCGCTGGGGTCGACCACGACGACGCCGCAGCGCTGCGCGACATCGTCCAGGACCATGTTGACGATCAGCGTCGACTTGCCCACCCCGGTCGCGCCCACCACGTGGAGGTGGTGGCGCGCGTCGGCCGCAGTGATCGCGACCGGGCGTGGCGGTCCGGCGTCGGCGTCACCCAGCACCTTGCCGAGCGTGCGAAGCCACGGCACGGGCGCGACCATGCGGGCGGCGGCGCGGGCCAGCCCAGGCACGGCCGCGTCGGTCGGCAGGTGGGCGAGCATAGCCAACTCGGCGACCGAGACCAGATCCCCGTGGCGCAGCCGCCGCGCGGCCAGCACCCGGGCTGGCTGGCGGAGGCGGTGCCGCTCGAGCCGGTTGCGTCCGTCCAGGGCCGCGTAGGCGGCGGCGAGCGCGTGCGCGCGGCCGCGGAGCTGCCGACGGGTCGCCGGCCCCTGCGCCGGCGAGGAGACGCCGTATCGGACCACGGCCTCCCAGCCTTGCCCGGCGGCCTTGGCCAGGATCATCCGAACGTCCGGCGCGATCGTGGGATCATCGCCAGCTCGACGGGTTCCAGAGGGGCCAGGGCTGAATAGATCCAGCAGCCTGCCGGCATGGGTGATGCTCTGGCCGCTGCGGAGCGCCCGGGCAGCACGGCGGCTGCGGGCCAGTCGCCGCGCGCCGACCGGACGGGCAAGCATCTGCACACAGGCACCCTCTCCCTCCCGCAGGCCTCCGACTGAGCCGAAGACCGCCCGCAAGGGATCGGCCCGCTGATCGAGGTTGAGCGGGAACCATTCGGGCTGCGCCAGCCGCAACTCCCCACCCGCGGCCGACCCGGTCAGCGACAGTGGCGGCTTCGGCGCCTCGGTCCTGGTCTGCGCACCTTGCCAGGCAGCCGCGATCCCGCGCTCGACCAGCTCCGGCGGGACAGTACCCGGAACCCACAGGCAAATCTCGACATGCCGCGGCGTCCAGACCAGCTCGAACGCCAGGTGCGGCTGGCCCGCGAGCCGGACCCGCCAGGACGGGCGGATCAGCCCGTGCAGATTCGCCCACAGGGCGTGCGCGCCGGCGGCGTCGACGGCTGGCGGGAGCAGGATCGTGACGCAGCGGGCACCGTCGGCCAGCCGCCGGGCCTGCCAGGCGCGCCGAGCCACAGTTCCCGCCACGAGCACCACCACGACCGCGAGCAGCCCTGGCCAGACGTGCTGCAAGATCGCCGCGGCGCCGGTCAGGAGCTGCTCGGCAGCGTTGCGCAAGGTTTGGCCAGGGTGGAGCAAGAACCGGCCGAGCGGGCTGTCGGAGGGGTCGCGGCCCGGCGCCGATTTCAGGGACTCGGGCAGCAGCACGACCTGACTTCCGCAGAATGTGGGCACACGGGGTGCCCGGAAATGGCGGTTGAGCTGGGGTTTTGGGCGTGCTGGGGTTGAGGGGTCGTGTTACTACGCGGCTGGTGGGCGGGGTGACTACTGGTCGGCGGGGGTGAAGTC
>WNGB01006291.1_pt1 | contig 19450 bp, 20 predicted proteins | sample 5400681 | NCBI WGS metagenome assembly WNGB01 (sample SAMN13153367, study PRJNA577476) | soil metagenome | isolation source: 115 cm soil or saprolite under grassland replicate 2 | place: USA:California | collected 2016-06-15
CGTCTCCTCCGTCGCCGCACTCCCAGGGTGGAGCTCTGCGAGGCCTGCGCCTCGGTCTGTGACGCCCGCTGCCGCTCCGACGCCGTGGTCGACCTCGCCAGGACGCACGCGCTGACCTCGAGGGGAGTGATCTGGTGAGCGCCGCCACCGTGCCGGCACCCCCGGCCGCGGCCACGCCGGCCGCCTGCTGCGTCCCGCTGGCGGCCCCGACCCTCGAACCGGAGGAGGCCGAGGCGACCGCCGCGCTGTTCAAGGCGCTCGGCGATTCCCACCGGGTGCGCATCGTCAACCAGCTCGCCAACAGCCCCGAGCCGGTCTGCGCCTGCGACTTCAACCCCAGCCTCGGGCTCGCCCAGCCGACCGTCAGCCATCACCTCTCCAAGCTCGTCAAGGCCGGGCTGCTCGACCGCGAGCAGCGCGGGGTGTGGGCCTACTACTCGCTCAACCGCGACGCCGTGCTGCGGCTGGCCGCCGTGGTCGACCTCCAGGGAGGCAGCAGGTGACCAGCATCGAGCCCACCGCCGACGAGCTGCGCGAGCAGGTCCGCGTCCGCTACGCCAACGCCGCGGTCCGTGCCAGTACCGGAGAGCAGGGCTGTGGCTGCGGGCAGGACGCCGACTGCGGCTGCGACCCGAGCTGCTGCGCCACCGCCGAGGAGCCCGGCTTCGGCGCCGAGCTCTACGCCGACCTCGACCGCGACGCGCTGCCCGACACGGCCGTGCTGGCGAGCCTCGGCTGCGGCAACCCGACCGCCGTGGCCGAGCTGCGCGAGGGGGAGACCGTCCTGGACCTCGGCTCGGGCGGCGGCATCGACGTGCTGCTGTCGGCCCGCCGGGTGGGCCCGTCGGGCAAGGCCTACGGGCTGGACATGACCGAGGAGATGCTCGCCCTGGCCCGCCGCAACGCCGCCGAGGCCGGCGCGGAGAACGTCGACTTCCTCAAGGGCCAGATCGAGGCCATCCCCCTGCCGGCGGCAACCGTCGACGTGGTCATCTCCAACTGCGTGGTCAACCTCTCGGTCGACAAGCCGGCGGTGTTCGCCGAGACCTTCCGGGTCCTGGCGCCCGGCGGGCGCATCGGCATCACCGACGTGGTAGCCGACGACCGCCTCAGCCCGGCCGACCGGGCCGAGCGGGGCAGCTACGTCGGCTGCATCGCCGGCGCCCTGGCCAAGAGGGAGTACGAGGCCGGCCTCGTCGCCGCCGGGTTCGAGGACGTCTCGGTGACCTTCACCCACCAGGTCGGCGACGGCCTGCACTCCGCCATCATCAAGGCGGTCAAGCCCGCCGTCGCCGTCGTGACCGCCGACAGGGCGAGCACCCCGGCGGCAGGCAGGACCACCCTGCCGCTCGCCTCCTCGTCCGGCTGCTGCTGATCGCCCGCTCAGGCGAGGGCCGGCCCGCCTTGGGACCCCGCTTACGCCTTCTTGACCAGCACCGCGTACCCTTGAGGAAGGATTCCCGAGGGGAGCGGCGAGCCGCCGCCGAGGAGGAAGAGGTCGACCGACATGAGCGGGCGCAACTACCTCAAGACCACGCTGCTGCTGGCCACCATGAGCGGCCTGCTGCTGCTCGTGGGCCAGCTGCTCGGCGGTGGGCGCTGGCTCACGATCATGCTGCTCGTGGCGATCGGCATCAACGGCCTGTCCTATTTCTTCTCGGACAAGATCGCCCTGCGGGCCTCGCGCGCCCAGCCCGTGACCGAGGCCCAGTTCCCCGAGCTGTACGGCATCGTCAACGGGCTCGCCGTCAAGGCCAACATCCCCATGCCGAGGCTGTACGTCTCGCCGAGCCCGCAGCCCAACGCGTTCGCCACCGGGCGCAACCCTCAGCACGCGGCCGTGGCGGTCACCCAGGGCATCCTGCCGCTGCTCGACCGGCGCGAGCTGGAGGGGGTGCTCGCCCACGAGCTGTCCCACGTGCGCAACCGCGACATCCTGATCTCGTCGGTGGCGGCCACCATCGGCGCGGTCATCACCTGGGTCGCGCACCTGGCCTGGTTCCTGCCCATCGGCGGTGACGACGACGACGGCAACGCCATCGGCTCGCTGCTGATGCTGCTGCTGGCCCCGATCGCGGCCATGCTCATCCAGCTCGCCGTGACCCGCAGCCGGGAGTTCGGACCCGCTCGCCCTGGCCAGCGCGCTGCGCAAGATCGAGGCGTACTCGCGTGGCACCCCGCCGGCGACCACTAACCCGTCCACCGCCCACCTGTTCATCTCCAACCCGTTCAAGAGTGGCGGCGGCGGCTTCGCCATGGCCAGCCTGTTCTCCACCCACCCGCCGACCTCCGAGCGGGTCGCGCGGCTCGAGGCCATGGCCTACGGCCCGCGCCGCTACGCCTGAGCCTGATCCGAGGTAGACCACGGCGGCCGGGCCGTTGCCCGCCCGCCGTGCGTCGGCGCCCTCGACCGTGACGAGGACCCGCGAGGCGCTGGCCGGAAGAACTCCTCGACCCCGACGTTCGCGTCCCCCGCAGGGAATCGCCCGCCCGTCGGGGCGGTTCCCCCAGCCGAGGAAGCACTACCGCCCTGCCCGCTGCGCGGGTCGGGCCGGCAGCGAGGAGACGACGTGGCGCGGACAGCCCGGCGCGTGACCATGACAGAAGCGCCGCCGAGCAGGCGGGCGCAGTTCGACTACGGCCGGCAGCCCGAGTACGGCCCAGTGCAGCCGGACTACGGCCGGACCCAGCCTGAGTACGGCCCGGCGCAGCAGGACTACGGCCGCACCCAGGACTACGGCCGCACCCAGGCCGACTACCCCCAGGCGCAGCCCGAGGAGGACTACGACTACGGCTACCAGCGTGCCTCGGGGCGCGGTAAGCCGCAGAAGCGCCGCCGCAAGGGTCCTTTGGTGCTCCTGGTCGTGGTGATCCTGCTCGGCGGGGCGGCGGGCGCGGTCGCGTTCGGGGGCCGTTCGCTGCTGCCCTCGTCCGTGTCGTCCCTGTTCGGCGGCGCCGCGACGCCCAAGCCGGTGGGCCTCTCCGACAACCCCACCGTGAGCGGTGGGCGGGGCGGCGGCGCGGTCGCGGGCAATCCCGACGGACGGTGGGCGATCCAGCGGGGCAACGCCACCTTCGTCGGCTTCCGCGTGCGCGAGAAGTTCGGCGCCCTGCCAGCGCCCAACGACGCGGTCGGGCGCACCCCGGCCGTGGTCGGCGGCATGACCATCCGCAACGGCCAGGTGACCGCCGCGCTGGTAACCGGCGACCTGCGCCAGCTCAAGAGCGACAAGGCCAAGCGTGACAACGTCATCCGCGCCAGGGGCCTGCAGACCAACCTCTTCCCGGCGGCGAGCTTCCAGCTCACCAGGCCCATCAACCTGGTCGCCGCGCAGCTCACCTACGGGCGGGTGGCCAACCTCAACGCCGTCGGCGCCCTGACCATGCACGGCGTCACCCGTACCGTGCAGCTCCCGCTGCAGGGCCGCTGGGACGGCAACACCCTGCAGGTGGTCGGACGGCTGCCGGTCAACTTCGCCGAGTTCCAGATCCAGCCACCCAGCGTCGCCAGCTTCGTCACCGTCCAGCCACAGGGTCAGATCGAGCTCAACCTGGTCTTCCAGCGCTCCGCCTGACGGTCAGGCTCCGCCGCCCGGCTGGCGACCGGGCGGCGGCCATTGCTAGCTTCCCCGGGCCGGGTACTCCCGGGGAAAGGAGCGGTGCGATGCCCGACGCGTCGTTCGACGTCGTCGCCAGGGTCAACCTGCAGGAGGTCGACAACGCGCTCAACCAGGCGCGCAAGGAGGTCGGCCAGCGCTTCGACTTCAAGAACACCGGCACCTCCCTGGCCTGGTCGGGTGACGACCTGATCGTGGTGGTCTCCAAGACCGACCAGCGTGCCCTTGCCGCCCTCGACGTGCTCAAGGACAAGCTGGTGCGCCGCTCGGTTCCGCTGAAGGCGCTGGAGACCACCGACCCCAAGCCGGCCGGCGGCGGCACCTACCGCATCGAGTGCCGCTTCGTGCAGGGCATCCCCGACGAGAAGGGCCGGATCCTCGCCAAGACCCTGCGCCAGTCCGGGCTCAAGATCCAGGCGCAGATCCAGGGCGACCAGCTCCGCGTCACCGCCAAGAGCCGCGACGAGCTACAGAAGGCCATCCGCCTGCTCAAGGAGCGCGACCAGGGCCTCCCCCTGCAGTTCATCAACTACCGCTGAGCCAGCCTGGCGACCTTCTCGCGGTAGTCGGGAAGGTGGAGTTGGGCGAGTGCGTCGAGCGCGGTGGTGGTGAGCGTCGCCAGCCTCACCAGGTTGGCCTCGTCCTGTTCGGTGAATTCGCCGTCCAGCCGGTCCGATGCCTGGATGAAGCCGTAGTTCAGGCCGTCGGAACCGATCAGGGGGACGGCCAGCCAGCCTCGCATCGGAGGATGGCTGTCGGTCTCGGTTCCGAAGTTCCGCCACTCGGGATGGGCACGCAACTCCTCATCGGTGAGCCGCAGCGGCCGGTCGACCATGTGCGCATAGGCGTGGATCCCGAAACCCCGCGCTGGTGTGTGGTAGTCCGCCCACGCCGCGTACTTCTCCGACAGCGAGAAGTACTTCCGCGCGTGGGCCCAGCCCTCGCCGATCAACTGCGCCGCTGCGCCCTGGTGCGCGCGGGTGACGACCCTCGCCAGCTCGGCGGCCTGGACCAGGACCGGGTCGACGGCGAGCATGAAGGCCGCCAACTCGGGTGGGACGTCCGACGAGGGGGGCGTGCTCGCGTTGTGGTAAGTGTTCAGGAAGCGCTCATCGCTCATGACGTCAGGCCGCTCCTCACGTGGCCACGATCGAAGTCACGCTAGCACGGCCCTCCACCACCGCAACGCTGCCGTGGGGCCCGGCGCCTCGTCGCCGGGCCCCACGGTTCCTGACCTGTCTGGGGTGGGGCGGCACCCAGGGTCAGGGTCTTCGGCATCCGCTGGCCGGCCAGGGCCTCTCCGAGCCGGCGGCCCGCTCGCGGGCACGGTCGAGGCGCGTGCGCAGCTCGGCCTCGCGGTTACGACCGTCGTCGGCCTCCCTCTCGGCCCACGCCAGCGCCACGAGCACCGCGAAGCCGGCCAGGCCGGCGAGCACCATCAGCGCTACGCGCCACACCGCTGCCTCCCTGCTGTCGATCCCGAGCTGTCGATCCCGATAGGAGGCCTGCACGATGCCGCTCCGCTGCCGGTCGGATCGCCCCCCGGGCGGTCCTACGTCCAACGGGGGACATCGGGGAAGATGTGACGAGTCGGGAGGTTCACGCCGACCGTGCCGTCCGGGTAGGCTCGGCCCGAGGCCGCCGCTTGGCGGTGGATGCGCTCAACGCGCGCCTGGCGGCTGGCAGCAACTGATTGAGGGTGTCCGCGATGCTCTATGCGCTGGACGTCTGGGAGACCGGACCATCGGTGGCGGGTGCGGGATGCTCGGATTGGTGCCTGACCGCGCCTGGGGAGGTACCGATGACCCGCTTGAAGGCGTGGCTGAAGGCCGCCTCGGAGCCGTAGCCGAACTGGGTGGCGAGCTCGCGGATGGTGGTCGGGCCCTGCTGCAGGCGTGCCAGCGCGACGTGCATGCGCCAGCGGGTGAGGTACTGCACGGCGGGTTCACCGACCAGTTGGGTGAAGCGGGCCGCGAAGGCTGAGCGTGACATCGCCGCCTGGTTCGCCAGCGAGGCGACCGTCCACGGGTGCCCGGGATTGCGGTGCACGGCCACGATCGCTTGGCCGATCTGTTCGTCTCGAAGCGCGCCGAGCCAGCCGGTCCGCGCGGCCGGGTCGGCTTCGATCCAGGCGCGGATCGCCTGGATGACCAGGATGTCCGCCAGGCGGGTGATGACCGCTTCACCGCCAGGACGCAACTGGCGCACCTCGGCGGCCATCAGGCCCAGGGTGTCGCCGATCCAGGTCTGGGAGGGCGCGCTTGCGCCATCGGTGTGGATCACCGGCGGCAGGAGCTTGAGGAGCTGCTGCGCGGCGGGGTCGTGGAAGGAGACGATGCCGCACACCAGCGTGGACGGCGCGCCACCGCCGCCGTGGCGCAGGATCGAGTAGTGCTCGCTGACCAGCCGCTGGGGGAGCTGGTCGACGCGTCCGGCGGGCGTGACCCCCGGCTGGCTGAACAGCCGGTGGCCGCGGCCGTGCGGCACCAGCGCCAGCTCCCCCGCCCGCAGGTACAGCGGCTCGGCGCCGTCGACGCCGAGCCAGCACCCACCGGCGGTGACGACGTGGAAGCTCAGGCAGTCGGCGAAGGCGGGCATCTCCAGCGCCCAGGGCGCGGTGGCCTCCGTGCGGCAGTAGAAGGCCCCGTGCATCCGCAGCAGGTGCAGCGCCTCGGCGAGGGGGTCGACCGGCGTCCAGGGATACTCGTGCGTCATGTGCGGCCCCGTCCCAGCTTCCTGGATGAATGCGCATGAACCAGCGACGGACAAGCATAGCCCGTCCCAGGGCTGCTGGGTAGCTTGGACGCAGTCCACAACACGAGCGTCTCGGGGCGCACGGGCGGAGGGAGCACAGCGATGAAGGTGCTGGTGGTCGGAGCAACCGGCGGCTCCGGACGGGCCGTCGTCGACGAACTGCTGTCGCGGGGCCACGAGGTGACCGCGTTCTCGCGGCACGCTCAGGCGCTGGGTGCGGTGCCGGGCCGGCTGCGGACGGTCAACGGGGACGCGACCGACCCGGCCGCCCTCGAGCGTGCGGTCCGCGGGCAGCAGGCGGTCATCGTCACCCTTGGGATCAGCGAGAACGCCCTCCGAGTCCGGTTGCTCGGCCCTAAGGGCACGCCGATGGACGTCCGCTCCCGAGGAACCCGCAACGTCATCACGGCCATGCGCCAGCACGGGGTCGGCAAGCTGGTGGCGCAGACGTCCTACGGGGTGGGCGCAACCCGCGACAGGCTCCCACGGCTGTATCGGCTGCTCTTCTGGCTGGTGCTGCGACCCCAGATCGCCGACACCGAACAACAGGATCGTGCGGTCCGCGCCAGCGGTCTGGACTGGGTGATCGCCCAGCCGGTCAACCTGACCGACGACCCGCACCCTGGTCTGCCGTTCGCCTCGCCGACCGGCGAGCTTCACGGCATGAAGGTGTCCCGCGGCTGCGTCGGCCGGTTCCTGGTGCAGGCGGCGGAGGGATCCGAGCACGTGGGCGCCTCGGTCGCCCTTTCCGCCGCCCCAGACTCCACCGCGACCCTTCCGGCCTGAACCGCGCCTGGCGTTGACGGGGACCAGACCATAGGCAGGTTCTCACGCTTGCCAGGAGGTCTGGTCCCCGTCTCCAGGACGGCCGAGCTGGCACGGGCCGCCGACGACGAGCGGTCAGCGCTCGGTGCCGTGCTTGAAGTGGCCGGTGGCCTTGGCGAGCAGGAGCTGGAGGGCGATGGGGTCGCCGGCGTCGCGCAGCGCGGCGGCGAGGCGAGCGGCGCGTGTCCCGGCGACCACGGTGACCTGGCGGCCTTCGAAGGTGATCCGCACGCGGCCGTCCTTGGTGACGCGGTAGGCGAACGGCTCGCCCTCCAGCCGCCCGCGCGCATCGACGAAGCTCACCTGCTCAGGATGGCGGACCGGGCGCGGGCGGACAACGCGCCGGTCAGGGAAGGTACGCGACGAGCGCCTCCGCTTCGAGCCGACTGGACAGCTCGCGGGCCCGCCAGGCGATCGGCCCGCGCGCACTAGACTGCGCGGATGCGCGCGCGGGAGCTTGGCGTCGAGATCGGCCCGCTGGCCTCTGGGCCGGCCGACGCGATCACCGACGTGGGCGGCGTGCGGGTCGGCCACACCACCCTGATCGAGAGCGACGACGTGCGGACCGGGGTCACCGTGGTCCTGCCCCACGGCGGCAACCCCGGGAGCGACCCGGTCTTCGCCGGCTGCCACACCCTCAACGGCAGGGGCGAGCTGACCGGGCTCGAGTGGGTGCGCGAGTCGGGCCTGCTGTCCACGCCGGCCGGGCTGACCAACACCTGCAGCGTCGGGGTGGTGCGCGACGCGCTGATCGCCGCCGACCTGACCGACGAGCTGCCGGTGGTGGGGGAGACCTGGGACGGCAGCCTCAACGACATCAGGGGCATGCACGTGCGTCCCGAGCACGTCCACGCCGCCTTGGCCGAGGCCGCCGGGGAGCCGGAGGGCGCCGCGGTCGCCGAGGGCGCCGTCGGTGGCGGCACCGGCATGGTCTGCCACGGGTTCAAGGGCGGCATCGGCACCGCCTCGCGGGTGGTCGCCGAGGAGGACGGTGGCTACACCGTCGGCGTGCTGGTGCAGGCCAACCACGGCCGCCGCGGGCGCCTGCGGGTCGACGGCCTGCCGGTCGGCGAGCTGATCGGCGACGCCGAGATCCCGCTGCCACGGCCGCGGCAGCAGGCGCCGACGTCCAGCTCGATCATCGTGGTGGTGGCGACCGACGCGCCCCTGCTCCCCGGCCAGTGCGCCCGCCTCGCCCAGCGCGCCGGCTTCGGCATCGCCCGCACCGGGGGCGCCGGCGAGCACACCAGCGGCGACTTCGTCCTGGCCTTCGCCACCGGCAACCGCGGCCTCGGGTCGCACGAGCACGAGCTGGCCGTGCGCACGGTCGCCGACCACCGCCTCACCCCCATGTTCTACGCGGTGATCGACGCCACGGAGGAGGCGATCCTGAACGCGATGCTGGCCGCCCGGACCATGACCGGCAACGGCTCGATAATCTCCGCGCTGACCGCCGAGGCGCTGGCCGACGCCATGACCCGCCTCGGCCGCCCGCCGTCAGTCGGGTGGAGGTGCGGCGCCGGCAGGCTCACGCCGATAGCGGAATCGGCACCGGGGCAGGGTGGCGCCGGGATAGAGTCGCGACCCACCCGCTGGGGGGTCCGGGGGGTTCGAGGAGCGAAGCGGTAGCCCCCCGGGAATCAGGGGGTCCGGGGGCTCGAGGAGCGAAGCGGTAGCCCCTGGATACCAGGACGTCAGGAGCAGCCTATGCGGGTCGCGGCCCTCGCCGACATCCACGGCAACCTCCCGGCGCTGGAAGCGGCGCTCGGTGAGGTCGAGGCCGCCGGGGTCGACGCCATCGTGCTTCCCGGCGACATGACCATCGGGCCGCTGCAGACCGAGACGCTGGAGCTGCTCGCGTCGCTCGGCGACCGGGTCGTCTGGGTGCGCGGCAACTGCGAGCGCAACCTGGTCGAGGTGTTCGACGGCACCTACCAGACCACCGGCGCCGACCACGAGCGCGGCACCGTCTGGGCCGGCCGGCAGCTCACCCAGGCCTGGCGCGACCGGCTCGCCGCGCTGCCGCTGACCGTGAGCCTGGAGGTGGACGGCCTCGGCCCGGTGCTGTTCTGCCACGCGACCGCCCGCGACGACAACGAGATCGTCCTGGTCGACAGCCCCACGGAATGGTTCGTCGACGGCTTCGCCGGGGTCGAGGAGGCGACCGTGGTGTGCGGCCACACCCACATGCCGTTCGACCGGCTCGCCGACGGTCGCCGCGTCGTCAACCCCGGCAGCGTCGGCATGCCCTACGGCCCTGCCGGCGCGGCCGCCTACTGGGCGCTGCTCGGCCCGGACGTGCGCCTGCGCCGCACGCCCTACGACGCCGACGCCGCCGCCGCGCGCATGCGGCCGAGCCCGTGGCCGGGCAACGAGGCCTTCATCGACGAGAACGTCCTGCACGGCCCGCCGAGCGACGCCGAAGCGCTGGCGATCTTCGGCCAGTGGGCCAGGCAGCGCCGCGGCCTGTAGACCCGCCGGCACGCCGGGCGGCGCGGCCGCCTCAGGACGGGCAGCTCGCCGGGCCGCACGGGCCGATGGCGACTACGGCGAGGCAGGCCGCGGCGCCGAGCGTGATTCCCCACCTGGCCTCGGCGCTCATCACGTCGTGTCGCAGCCAGGCCTTGATCGCCGACCAGATGGCGAAGACCCCGAGGCAGAAGCCGGCGACGCTGATCGCCGCGAACACGGTCCAGTCCCAGGAGGGGTGGACGGGACCGTGGTACAGCGGCGCGGTCAGCCGCCCCCAGGGCAGCGCCGAGAGTCCGGCGAGGGCCAGCCCGCCCGCTCCGGAGCGCAGCGACGCACGGTCAGGTGCCACCCGCCCATGGTATCGAGCGCGGCGGCGGCAAGAAGGGCGTTACGACCGGACAACGGCCAGGAAACACGCTGGAAACACGGGTCCGCTTTGCTCGTGCCGGTGCACGGACGGCAAGCTCGAGGAGGGCCAACCTTGGATTCCGGCGACACCGCCTACGTCCTGATCTGCTCCGCCCTGGTCATGCTCATGACCCCGGGGCTCGCCCTGTTCTACGGCGGCATGGTCAGGGCCAAGAACGTCCTCGGCACGGTGATGCAGAGCTTCTTCGCCCTCGGTCTGGTGTCGGTGCTGTGGGTGCTGGTGGCGTACTCGCTCGCCTTCGGCCCCGACAAGGGGCACCTGATCGGCGGGCTGGACTACATCGGGTTCAAGGGCGTCGGCCAGACGCCGAACCCCGACCTGGCGCCGACCATCCCACACCTCGCCTACGCCGCCTTCCAGCTCTTCTTCGCCGTCATCACCCCGGCGCTGATCACCGGCGCGTTCGCCGAGCGCATGAAGTTCTCCGGCTACGTGCTGTTCACCTCACTGTGGCTGCTGCTCGTCTACGCGCCGATGGCCCACTGGGTGTGGGCGCCAGGCGGCTGGATCCGCGAGCTCGGCGCGCTGGACTTCGCCGGCGGCACCGTGGTGCACATGAACTCCGGGGTGGCGGCGCTCGCGGCCGCGATCGTGATCGGCAAGCGGACCGGCTTCGGCCGGGACGCGATCGTGCCCCACAACCTCCCGCTGACCGTGCTCGGCGCGAGCCTGCTGTGGTTCGGCTGGTTCGGCTTCAACGCCGGCAGCGCGCTGGCAGCCAACGGCCTGGCCGCGACCGCCTTCATCGGCACCAACACCGCGGCGGCGGCGGGCGCGATCGGCTGGGGGCTGTTCGACGTGCTGCGCAGCCGCCGCTCGACCACCCTCGGGGTCGCCTCGGGCGCGGTCGCAGGGCTGGTCGCGATCACCCCGGCGGCCGGCTACGTCGGTCCGAGCGCCTCGATCGCCATCGGCCTCGCCGCGGGCCTGGTCTGCGCCGCCGCGACCACCGTCAAGTTCCGCTTCGGCTACGACGACGCGCTCGACGTGGTCGGCGTGCACGCGGTCGGCGGCATGCTCGGTGCCCTGCTGATCGGCCTGTTCGCCGACACGGCCTTCAACAAGGCCGGCGGCGACGGGCTGTTCGCCGGAGGTGGCCTGGCGCTGCTCGGCAAGCAGGCGGTGGCGGTCCTCGCGACCCTGGTGTTCTCGTTCGTCGGCAGCTTCGTCCTGCTCAAGGTGACCAACGCCCTGGTCGGCCTGCGGGTCAGCGCCGATGAGGAGGCCACCGGGCTGGACCTCAGCCAGCACGCCGAGGCCGGCTACGCCTTCTCGGAGGGCGTCGGCGGCTTCGCCTCCGCCGGGCACGCCCCGTCCGCCGCCGTGGCCGCGCCGGCAGCCCATGGCGTGCACGTCGCCCAAGGAGACGCCTGATGAAGCTGGTGGTCGCGGTCGTCAAGCCGTTCAAGCTCGACGAGGTCAAGGAGGCCCTCGAAGGCGCCGGCGTGCAGGGCATGACGGTGTCGGAGGCGCGCGGCTTCGGCCGTCAGCGCGGCCACACCGAGGTCTACCGCGGTGCCGAGTACCAGGTCTCCCTGCTGCCGAAGATCCGCGTGGAGGTCGCGGTCGACGACGACCAGGTCCCCGACGTGGTCAAGGCGATCGTGGCCGCGGCCCGCACCGGCTCGATCGGCGACGGCAAGGTCTGGGTGGTCCCGGCCGAGCAGGTCGTCCGCATCCGCACCGGTGAGATGGGAGTGGATGCTCTCTGAGGCGCGGGCTGCCGGCCCGCTGAGCCTGGCGGACGGTGGCGGGCCCGCCCGCCGCCGTGCCGCCGCGATCGACGCGGCCCTGGCGGACCTGGCCGGGGCCGCGCCGGCCGCGCTGGTGGGCACCGCCGTGGTCGCCGTCGGCGGCTACGGTCGCGGCGAGCTCTCGCCCCACTCCGACGTCGACCTCCTGCTCGTCCCGGGCGACCGCGGCGGCGAGGCGCGGGACAAGCTGACGCGCGCGCTGCTCTACCCGTTGTGGGACGCCGGCTTCCAGGTCGGCCACGCCGTGCGCACGCCGAAGGAGGCGCTGGAGTTCGCCCGCGGCGACCTGCCCGCGGCCACGGCGCTGCTCTCGGCCCGCCTGGTGGCCGGCGACGCGGCCCTGTTCGAGGAGCTGCTCGCACGGCGCCGCCGCTGGGTCGAGCGCGACCGGCGCGGACTGGCCCGGCGCATCCTCGACGCCACCGCCGCCCGCCACCGGCAGGCCGAGCGTGCCGGCTGGGCGCTCGCGCCCGACCTCAAACACGACGTCGGCGGGCTGCGCGACCTGCACGCGCTGGCCTGGCTGGAGGCGATCGCCGGCCGTCCGGCAAGGGCGGACGAGCTGACGGCGGCGGGCGAGCTGCTGCTGGCCGTGCGCGAGGCGCTGCACGGCCGCACCCCGCGCAAGCTCGACCGGGTCCGCCTCGACCTGCAGCCGGCGCTGGCCGCCGACCTCGGCATGGACGGCGAGGACGGCGCCGACCGGCTGATGGCCGAGGTCCACACCGCCGCCCGCACGGTGGAGCACGCCACCGGGACCGAGGCGCAAGAGCTGGCCGGTCAGATCATGGGCGGACCGCGACGCTCCGGCCTGGTGCGCCGTCTCGCCCCTGGGGTGCGGGTCGAGGACGGCGTGCTGCTGGCTGACGAGGGGCGTGGCCCGGACGACGACGAGCTGGCCTGGGCCCTGCGGCTGCTGGCGGTCAGGGCGGACAGGGGACGCCCGGTCGCCCCGGGCACGGTCGCCTGGCTGCGGAAGGTGCTTGCGGCCGCCGCCGGCCGGCCGTGGTCCCCGGCGGCCAGGGCAGCCTTCGCCGCCCTGCTGGCCGGGCCGGACGCTGCCGCCGCCTGCGAGCTGCTCGACCACGTCGGCGGGTGGGTCGCGCTGCTGCCCGAGTGGGCCGGGATACGCGGCCGCGCCCAGCACGACCCGTGGCACCGCTACACCGTCGACGGGCACGCCTTCGTCACCCTGACCACCCTGACCAGGCTGCGCGCCGACGACCCTGAGGTGCGCCGCGCGCTCGCGCCGGTGGGCGGCCCCGAGCTGGAGACCCTGTACCTGGCCGCGCTCCTGCACGACGTCGGCAAGGGGTCGGGGTCCGACCACAGCGTCGCCGGCGAGCGGCTGGCCAGGCAGGTGGCCGTGCGCATGGGCCTTGCCGCCGAGGCCACCGACGAGGTCGCCGTGCTGGTCCGTTGGCACCTGCTGCTGGTCGAGGCGGCCACCAGGCGCGACCTGGGCGACCCGGCCGTGGTCGGCGGCGTCGCCGAGCGCCTCGGCAGCGCCCGCCGCCTGCGGCTCCTCTACGCCCTGACGGTGGCCGACGCGCTCGCCACCGGGCCGCAGGCGTGGAGCAACTGGAAGGCCGCGCTGGTCGGCGAGCTGTACCGCAAGGCGCTGGCGGTGCTGGAGGGCACCGCCCCGGCGCACGACGGCGCTCCGGACCAGGCCGCGCTGGCGGCCGAGCTGGAGGCCCGCGAGCCGGCGCTCGCCGGGCAGGCCGGGCGCCTGCTCGCCACCTTCCCGGCCTCCTACGCGGGCGCGACCCCCGTGGCCGAGATGGTGGACGAGCTGCGCCTGGTGCTCGCCCAGCCGGGGCCGGGGGAGGTCGGCATCCGGGTCGAGGGCGACGCCGGCGATGGGCTCGCCGCGGTCACGGTGTGCGCGACCGACCGGCCGGGGACGCTCGCCCGCACCGCCGGGGTGCTGGCGATGCACCGCATGTCGGTGCGGCAGGCCCAGGCCTGGTCGACCAGTGACGGGCTGGCCCTCGAGCGCTTCCTGGTGCAGCAGCCGGCCGAGCCTCGCTGGGAGCGGCTCCTCGACGACCTGCGCGCCGCCCACGCCGGCCGGCTGGCGGTCGAGGCCCGGCTCGCCCGCAAGGCGCGCGACTACCGCGCCGCCCTGCCGGCGCCGCCGGAGGTGCGGGTGCTGCCCGACGCCTCCGAGCACGCCACCGTGGTCGAGGTGCGCGCCGGCGACGCGCTCGGGCTGCTGTACGCGGTCGCCGCCGCCCTCGGCGACCTCGACCTCGACATCCGCGTCGCCAAGATCGACACCCTCGGCGAGCGCGTGGTCGACGTCTTCTACGTGCGCACCTCGTGGGGCGCCAAGCTGGGCCAGGAGCACGCCGCCGAGGTGCCGCTGGCCGTCAGCCACCGGATCGCCCGGTTCTTCGGCACTTGACCGGTGCGCGACGCCGTGACGTCGTAGGATCCGGTGGTCGGGCGAGGCGCGGATTATTTCGGAACGGGCTGGCTCGAAGTGTCGATTCCGGCGGCACCCGTTCGTAGCTAGGTGATGGGCGGCGACCGGCGCCGCCTGACCCCGGGAGGGAAACCATGCGCTACCTGCTGGCCATCTACGGCGACGAGCAGGGCTTCGCCGAGGCCACCGAGGCCGACACCGCCGCCATGATGGCGGCCTACGACAGCTTCACCAAGGACATCGTCGACCGCGGCCTCTTCCAGGCAGGCGAGGCGCTGCAGCCGACCTCCACCGCCACCACCGTGCGGGTCCGCGACGGCCAGACGCTCACCACCGACGGGCCCTTCGCCGAGACCAAGGAGCAGCTCGGCGGCTACTACGTGGTCGACTGCAAGGACCTGGACGAGGCCATCGAGGTGGCGGCGGGGATCCCCGGCGCCAGCAACGGCTCGGTCGAGGTCCGGCCGATCATGGAGTTCCCGACGAGCGACTGACCTGGCACGAAGGAGGGAGTGGCGGCGGCTGGTTCCAGCGACGCCGGCGGCGTCGTCGAGCAGGTCTTCCGGCACGAGTCGGGGCGCGCCGTCGCCACCCTCATCCGCGTGCTCGGCGACTTCGACCGTGCCGAGGAGGCGGTCCAGGACGCGTTCCTGGTCGCGCTGGAGCGCTGGCCGCGCACCGGCCTGCCAGCCAACCCGGGCGCCTGGATCACCACCACCGCGCGCAACAAGGCCATCGACCGGCTGCGGCGCGAGCGCCGCCTGGCCGAAAAGCAGACCGAGCTGGCCCAGCTCATGACCCTGGAAGCGGGCGAGCCCGGCCAGCACGACCGGAGCAAGATCGTGGACGACCGGCTGCGGCTCATCTTCACCTGCTGCCACCCGGCCCTCTCTTCCGAGGCGAGGGTGGCGCTCACCCTGCGCACCCTCGGCGGGCTGCGCACGCCGGAGATCGCCCGCGCGTTCCTGGTCCCCGAGCCCACCATGGCGCAGCGGCTGGTGCGCGCCAAGGCCAAGATCCGCACGGCCGGCATCCCCTACCGGGTGCCGCCCGACCACCTCCTGCCCGACCGCCTCGACGGCGTCCTCACGGTGCTCTACCTGGTGTTCAACGAGGGCTACGTGGCCAGCGCCGGCGACTCGCTGGTCCGCCGCGAGCTGTGCGACGAGGCCATCAGGCTGGCGCGGCTGCTCGCCGAGCTGATGCCGGACGAGCCGGAGGCCCTCGGCCTGCTCGCGCTGCTGCTGCTCCACCACGCCCGGCGCGAGTCGCGGGTGGGCGCAACTGGGGAGCTGGTCCTGCTCGACGAGCAGGACCGCTCCCGCTGGGACCCGGCGATGATCGTCGAGGGGGTGGGCGTGCTCGACCGGGCGGTGCGCCTCGGCCGGCTCGGCCCCTACCGGGTGCAGGCCGCCATCGCGGCCCTGCACGCCACCGCCACCAGCGCCGAGACCACCGACTGGCCCCGCATCCTGTCGCTCTACGACGCCCTGTGCCGCATGACCCCCTCGCCCGTCGTGGAGCTGAACCGCGCGGTCGCGATCGCCATGGCCCACGGCCCGGAGCAGGGCCTCGCCCGGGTCGAGGAGCTCGCCACCGCCGGCGCGCTGGACGACTACCACCTCCTCCACGCCACCCGCGCCGACCTGCTGCGCCGCCTCGGCCGCGTCGCCGAGGCGGCCGCCGCCTACCGCCGCGCCCTGACCCTGGCCACCAACCCGGTCGAGCGCGCCTTCCTCTCTCGCCGCCTGGCCGAGGTCGAGGCGTAGCCCGGCGGCTGGTGGCGGCATACTGGGCGACATGGCGCACCAGGTCATGACCGGACGCTTCGTCGGCCGCACCGAGGAGCTGGCGCTGCTTCTCGACCTGCTCGCGCGCGCCGCCGCCGGCGAGTCGCTGGTGGCGCTGGTCGGCGGGGAGGCCGGGGTCGGCAAGACCCGGCTGGCCGACCAGCTCGCCATCTGCGCCCATGAGCAGGGTGTGCGGGTGCTGCGCGGCGGCTGCGTGCCGCTCGGCGAGGAAGGCGTGCCGTTCGCGCCGGTGATCGAGGCGCTGCGCGGCCTGGCCGGCGAGCTGGACCCGGCCGAGCTGGAGAAGGTCGCCGGGCCGGCTCACGCCGAGCTGGGCCGCCTGCTCCCCGACCTCGCCTGGAGCGGCACGGTGGCCGCGGGTCCCGACGCCGCGACGCCCCCCCGGGGCGAGGCCGGCACCGGATCCGACATCGGCGCGGAACTCGACGCCGACCTGGACTTGGCGGCGCTCGCCGGCGCGGCCATCGCCGCCACCGACGGCATGGCCACCGACGAGGCTGCGCTCGCGGCCGCACGAAAGGGCGTTCTCGACGCGGCCCGGCGGCTCCGCGACGAGCTGTCGGGCGGCTACGACCCCAGCCTGCGCCCCCACCACGACCTGTACCTGCTCGAGGTCTCCACCGACGACGGGCTGCTCAGCCTGTTCGAGGCAGGCGCGCAGCTCGCCGAGGCCGAGCGGGTGCAGAGCCTGCGGTTGTCCTCCTCCGAGGAGGACATGTTCGAGCGGCACCTGTTCACCTCGGTGGTGCAGGAGATCCAGACCCGCATGAACGAGACCGCCACCTTCGTCGCCGGCATCAACCACAGCCTCGCGGCCACGCGAACCTCCAGCGGCATGACGGTGCGGCTGCACTGGAACCGCGACAGCGACGACCCGGCCCTCCGCAACGCGGTCGAGCTGCTGCGCCACGACCCGGAGCAGCTCGACGAGCGGCGCCGCGAGCGGCTGCGCCGCTTCTTCACGGGCAGCATCGAGCTGGCCCGCGCCGAGAGCCCGGGCGCCACCTACGCCGTCATCCTGCCGCGCGTGCTCGACTACCGCGCCTGGCACCGCTTTCACCTGACGGTCGTGGACGCCTCAGAGACCTCGACCCGCCTGACCCCGCAGGTGTTCAAGACGCTCTCGGGCGGGGAGGCGGCCGCCGCGGTGCACTTGCCGCTGGCGGCGGTCGACGCCTACCTCGCCGGCGCGGACCACCGTGCGCCCCGCCTGGTCGCGCTCGACGAGGCGTTCGCCGGGATCGACACGCACCTGCGCGGGCCGCTGCTGGGCCTGCTGGTCGACTTCGACCTCGACTGGGTGATCGCCAGCCACGAACTGTGGGGGAACTACCCCGAGGTTCCCTCCTGCCAGATCTACACGATGCGGCGACGCCCGCCCGCCCTCGGGGTGCACACCCAGCCGACCCGCTGGAACGGCCGCGCCCTGGTCGCCGGCGCCGAGGCATGAACAGGACGACGGCGAAGGCCAGCGCCGAAGCGCTACGGGCGCTGTGGGGCAGCGCCGAGCTGGCGCCGCTGTGGGCGGCGGCGCGCCAGCGGCTGGAACGCAACGGGCGCGTGCTCAGCGGCCGGCCGGTGACGCTGCGCGACCCCCCGCTCGCCACCCGCGACCGGGTGGCCGCGTTGCTCGGCGAGCTGCGCCGCGCCGGTGACGTTCCGGTGAGCCTCGCGCGGCTGGACGCCGCCCTGCGCGCCAGCCGCTTCCGACTCGGCCTGCTCGAGGTCCTGGAAGCGCTCGACGGCCGGCCGGTCAGGGACCGCCGCGCCGAGCGGGCGGCGGCACGAGACGCGCTCCAGACCACCCGCCGCAAGCTTGCCCTGCATCCGGCGCTCCATGACCATCCGCAGCTGGCCGCCTGGGTCGGCGGCCTGGACGCCCGCGGCCTGCTCGCACCGGCGCCGGGCCTGCCGCCGCCCGCCCGGCACGCCCTCGACGTCCTCGCCCTGCTCCCCGCCGACGGGGTCAACCGCGCCGAGCTCGCTCACAGAGCGGTCCGCGACGCCCACGCACTCAACGACGACGCGCCGCTCGCGCGCCTGGTCCTCGCCGGGATCGCGAGCCTGCTCGGGTTCGACGCTGCCCCGGTCGGCGACGCCAGCGCCCGCCGGGAGCTGTGGGAAGCGGCCGGTGTGATCTCCAACCCGCTCACCTGCCATGCGCTGGTGCTGAACCTCCCCCTCGCGGGCGACGGCCGGATCGCCCGGCGCCTGCGCGAGTCGGCCGCCCTGGGCACGGCCGAGCGACTGCTCCTGTCCCAGGTGCGCGCCGAGCCGCTCGACGCGACGCCCCTGGCCGGCCGCACCGTCTGGGTGTGTGAGAACCCGGTGGTGACCGAGCGCGCCGAGGCAGCCCTCGGCAGCACCGCCGGGCCCCTCGTCTGCGTCGAAGGCTGGATGAACAGCGCCGTCGCCAGGCTGCTCCGCGCCCTCCACGACGCCGGCGCCCAACTCACTTACCACGGCGACTTCGACTGGCCAGGCGCACGGATCGCGGCAGGAGCCTTCGGCCGCTTCCAGGCCCGCCCCTGGCGCTTCCGCGCCGCGGACTACCTCGCCGCAGTCGCGGCCCACCCGAACGGCCTCCCCCCGCTCGAAGGTCCCCCTCGCCAACCCCGTGGGACCCGGCCCTCGCCGAGGCGATGACCTCGGCAGGCCTGGTTGTCGAGGAGGAAGCCGTCCTCGCGGAGCTCCTCACCGACCTCGCGTCCTGAGAGCTCACCCCGACTAATCGGCCGGGAGCGTGCTCGCCTTCGACGCAAGCCCTCTCATCCCGCAGGGTGCGTAACCTCGGACAGGGTCTGTGAGCTGGCAGTTCATACCGTGCGCCGCGCGGTACTGTGGCGCCTCCGCTGGCTGGCTCGGAGGTCCGCTGCGTGCTGTCGAAGTTCGCGTGGGTGCCAGAAGTCGGGGGTCATGCTGCATACTCGTACTCGTGGATAAGTCCACCGAGGACGTCGCGGCGGCGCAGCTGACCAACGGCCGCTGCACGCATCGGATCAGCACCCACTGACGGCACCGGCATCGCGTGGGCCAAGCGAGGTCCACGGGACGTTGTGGCTCATCGCCAACGGCCTGAATGCCGGCGAGCTGCTCCTCCTGGACGCCGAGCGCCTGGTCGACCAGCTCCGAGCGACCGATGCCCGGCTGCCGTGCACCGGCGTCGAGTTCTTGGAGTGGGCCAAGGCACACGGCCTGCTCCACCCCTGGCGTTGGCCACGGTGGCTGCCTCGGCGCCACGCCCCTCAGTCCACAGGGACGACAGGTGCGGCTTCGGCACGCCGCAGACGGTCCAGGAAGCCGCGTCGCCTGGCGTGCCGCTGCTTGACCTCCGCCAGCCGACGGTCGAACTCCTC